>Ga0268246_10000122_pt1 | contig 66788 bp, 73 predicted proteins | sample AgamicOrSfe_FD_200242 | JGI IMG/M metagenome (GOLD analysis project Ga0268246, IMG submission 200242) | Agave microbial communities from Guanajuato, Mexico - Or.Sf.e (v2) (version 2) | ecosystem: Host-associated > Plants > Phyllosphere > Phylloplane/Leaf | place: Guanajuato, Mexico | collected... | reverse complement strand
GGATGAGGAGGAGGGGGAGGGGAAGAAGAGGGGAAGGAAGAAGAGGAAGATTGAGGCGTGAGAAGATGGAGAATGAAGTCTGGGAAGGATGTGAGGGTTTAGGGCGGAGATTGAGATGGGTTGGTTTATTGATTAGCGAGGCGTTTGGGGTTTGGATGCTCGCGAAGGGTTCATCCGCTATGGACATGGCAAAAATGGGTAGGTACGGTCAAGCATGGAATTCACGGACGGTCACGGTATATCACAGAGACAGTAAAGATGAAAGTCTTTTATCCTTCGCCTTTACGGGCGAACAGACTACATAAAGTACCGTTCATGCCCGCCATGCCAACCGACCCAAATGTCATCATAGTAGCCCGTGATGTGAAGTAAACAGGCTCAAGGATGATACAAACTTTTTCCCTCCTCCTTTATAGTACTATGCCGCTCCGCAAAAGATTGGAACAACGGGATCGAAGATTCGTCTAAAGCTCGATGGGCCGGTTTTCTCTCCGGCCGCCTCTTTGTCTGTTGTGACCTCCTCTCTGGCCCTCACCTTGGCCTTGACCATGACCGTTTTGTTGGTTCTCGCGGTTCTCGCCGCCACCAGTGGTCAGCGCTGCTGTTGCGAGACGGTTGGACAGATCGATCTGAGTGCGTATCGTGTTGGCGAGGTATGAAACAAGAAGGACGTCTTGGATGTGGTTGTTGCTAAAAGACTGTTAGTACGAATCGTGACTGGTAAATCTTCTCCAACATACAAGTTCCTCTCAATGTCCGCTGCGTCAACTTTTGGCGCGAGACTCAATGTGTTCAGCAAGAACTGTCCGAGTGCGCTCGATGGCTCCGTCTCCTCGTCCAGGACTTCCGACACGTAATTCGATACGCGCTCCAACATCTCCAAGACCTGCTCGACCGCCGTCTCCAGGTTCTCGATATCTGTGTGCACCATCATGCTCCTGTCCTCCCTCGTCTTGGCCCCAGACAACAATTCCAATCCGCTCTTCTCCGACTCGCCGTACTTGATCTCATGTGGGACCGGGATGAAAAGACAGCTGTCGGCCGCCCTCTCTGCTGTGACACCAATAGGAGCCGAGATGTACGTCTTGGCCTCAATATCCTTGCCCGGAACCGTCGAGACCGTCAAGTGCACCGCCGGGTGCGGCCACGTGCCGTCGCCCTGTTGGCCGTAGAAGTTCTGGATCAAGGCGGAGAATGTGTTCAACTCGCTGCTGGTCGCGTACCAACCGACCAAGACCTCCTTTGGGTTCGCCCTCAGGTGCAGAGCCAGCATCGATTTTTGGTAGTCCATGTCGACCTCGACTTGCTCGGCCGTTTCGGTGTGTGGAACCGCATAGCAGTTTCTGATTTCGATTTCCGTTCCATCTTCGCTTCGGACTCCTAGCAGTGTTCCAATGACGCGCTCTTGATCTTCTGGTCGTCGCAGAGAGTGGTCGAGAATGGCGAGGATCGCTTGTGGTTGGACTGAGACTGAGAGAGGGGCTGTTGAGGGTTGCGCGCCGATTGCGACTGGGCCGAGTGGGCGCGCCAAGTGCAGAAATGATGAGTCGCCGTCCATGCTGGGCAGGTGGTGTGTATTGTCGTAGATGTGGTATAGATCTATTGCTGCCTTGACACTATATCTACTGCTCGTGGTGTGACAAGCCAAAATCACGAAGCGGCCGCAAAAAGTTTGACCGATGATTCTCCGCTTGCGTTGCTGAGAAGTGGAACTTTGCCCGCAAGTGTTTGCTAGAGGTGAGGTTCGATTCTTATCGATAAGAAAAAGTTCCCAGTCGCTGATCATCAGCAAGACTCTTTTTTATTTCGTAGTCATAAGACATTTACCATGGCGCAGACCTCTTACGGCAACCGTGGACGGCAGGAGAAGCGGTATGCCAAGAAAGGCCCGCCGAACGGAAAAAGAGACAGGAACGAGCCAAGACGTGGACAGAAAGACAGACCGCAGCAGACTCGACCGCGGGAGGCTGAGGTAGTCGACGAAACGGTGCCCTCTGGATCTGAAGACGAAGAAGAACAGCAAGAGAGCGATCATGAAGACGATCTGACACACGCGGTCGCGAAGCCATACAGTACTTTACTGGAATCCCTCAGAGCCAGCCACCCGGAAGAGCGACAGTCCAAACGGAGGAAGATTGCAAGAGATGAAGATGAGCCAGCGAAAGTAGCTCGGCGCAGAGTGGAAGATGACGACGACGACGAGGCATTGTCGCGAAGTGTCCCGCCGGGTGAGGAAGAATTAGCGGAAGAGGCCGACGAGCAGGAGGACGACATGGAAGATGCTGACGGCGAGGCGGAAGACGACGACCAAGACGACGAGTCAGATCCTTACGAGGTACACTTCACAGGCATGGCAGGGGAAGGCCTTGCGAAGAGGATGAGGCTCGCTACTGCCGGGCAATGGATGCTGGAGAAACAGCAGGCTACCGGCACAAACATATCAATCTCACGACTGGCCGACCAAGACAACACCACGCGGAGGAGGTCGATCAAGTCGATCAAGGACTTGCGACTCAAAAGGAGGCTGATAGAGCCAGCGCAGAAGCGCATCCAAAAGTTCGGTGTTGTGGAGCAGCAGATTGCATCGCCCATCTTTCACTATGAGGATCTGTTGTATGGAGGACGCACGGTCGAGAACGCAGCACAGCTTCGAGACATGGCATCATTACATGCTCTCAATCACGTATTCAAGGGACGCGACAAGATCGTCAAGAACAACGAGCGACTAGCCAAGGCAGATGACTCGTCTGACCTCGAGCTTCGCGACCAAGGATTCACACGACCAAAAGTGTTAATCCTGCTGGAAACCCGGTCAGCATGTGTAAAATACGTCGACTCGCTAATGGCTCTTTGCAAGCCCGATCAGCAAGAGAACAAGAAACGCTTCCAAGACTCATTCCGCGGACCGGAAGACGACAAATTCAGCACCAACATGCCGGACGACTACCGCGAGCTCTTCGAAGGCAACGACGACAACGACTTCCGCGTCGGCATCAAGTTCACGCGCAAGAACGTAAAGTTCTACTCGCAATTCTATGCGTCCGACATAATCCTCGCCTCACCCCTCGGCCTGCGCCGCATAATGGAAAACGACGACCCCAAGAAAGCCGACAGCGACTTCCTGTCGTCGATCGAAGTCCTGATCCTGGATCAAGCCGACGCGATGTTGATGCAGAACTGGGAGCACGCGGCGTTCGTGCTGACGAAACTGAATCTGCAGCCCAAAGAATCCCACGGTTGCGACTTCAGCCGCGTGCGCAATTTCTACCTCGACAACCAGGCGTCCTTTGTGAGGCAAAGCATCATCTTCTCCTCGTTCATCGCGCCCGAACTCAACCGGCTGTACAACAGCAGCCTGCTGAACACAGCGGGCAAGACAAAAATGACGCCTCTCTACCCCGGCGCGATCCTGCAAACCGGCAACGGCATAAAACAGACCTTCAGCCGGTACGCCTCGTCGTCACCCGCCTCGGACCCGGACGACAGGTTCGCCTACTTCACCTCGGCCATCGTGCCATCGATGCTCAAAACCGCCTCGACGCACGGCACGGCCAATCCAGCCGGCATCCTGCTCTTCATCCCCTCATACTTCGACTTCGTGCGCCTGCGCAACTACTTCGCCGGCAGTTCAGTGACGGAGAACCTGGCCTTCGGCGCCGTGAGCGAGTACAGCAGCGTGAGCGACACGCGGCGGGCGCGCAGTCACTTCCTCAGCGGCCGCAGCGCCGTGCTGCTGTACAGTGGTCGCGCGCACCATTTCCATCGGTATCGCGTCAAGGGCTGTCGTAGGGTTGTGTTTTATGGGTTGCCGGAGAACGAGAGGTTTTACACGGAGGCTGTGGCGGGGTTTTTGGGGCAGAGTGTTGCGGAGGGGAAGGTCGAGGGAGGGGAGGTGGGCTCCAGAGCGCTGTTTAGTCGCTGGGATGGGTTGAAGTTGGAGAGGATTGTGGGGAGTGAGAGGGTCAGGGGGATGCTGACTGAGAAGGGGGGCGACACTTTCGATTTTGTGTAGGGTTGTCATCATAATGCAGAAATTGATCGATCGATGCTGAACGATGAATGGCTTCTTGCATAATTTCCACAGCGTCTATCAAGTCTTCGAACATGGCGATTATTCATCTGCTCTTCTATGCCAAAACACAGCAGCCGCTGCGATATCCCAAACGCCTGTAGCAGTAGTTCAATAGAGGCAACTACAAATCCGCCGCACGTTCCTCGATAGTAGGCACATTGATTACAAGCGCCGGAAACTCGGCCCCAAACTCGGCCCCGGTCTTCTCCCTCCATCTCTGGCGAAACAAATCATCAACACTCTCATCGCAGTCCTCAAGCGTCTCTATTTCGTGCCAATCGGTATGCTGACAGCACCGGCGCATCTCAGACTTCACGACCCTCTCCGTCTTCCACCAGTAGTTGGTGGGCTCTTTGCCCGTGCTGTCGTTCATCATGTCTAGCACCAGTCTCGTACATGGCGTTGATATTGATGTCTGTACGGGGTAACGAGAGGGCTTGGACACGGCCTTCGATTTGCCTTTTGACTTCACCTTTGATTTCGCCCGTGATGATGTTGGGAGGGCGGTAGTATGTGAGCGTGTATTCGTGGGTTGTTCTTGGTGGTGGTGGTGGAGGTGTGGATGTTGGAGCCATGAGCCTACGCGGCGGAGAGTGCGATTGAAAGACGGCTGTGGTTTTGTGGTTTGCGGACGCACGGGAGCTGTTTCGCTCCGCTTGGGATGCATCGGGTGGAAGGGAAGATGCATCTTGGATCCGTTTACCATTTGCGGCGTCGGTGGGATGCTAAAATTGGTTGTGGTCTACGATCGAGTCGAGACTGTAGTGTTGGTTCAGGTTGCGTTCTGAAAGAGAATTTCAGGGGCAACTCGAAGTCTGTATGTGTGGTTCAGATATATTTTCTGGAAAGAGCCAGGAGAAATGTATGTGTGTGCGCTTGAATGCGCGAGAATGGCTGATTCTTATAGCCTGATGCGAGTGCCTCGAAATCACCTTGGTGGTGCGAATTCGACTAAGGCGAAAAGTCCAGGGTCAGCTACCGCGATTGATACTGCTTGTGTGTGATTTTGTATCTGTATCAAAGTCAGTAATCGCTCTTGTCCGCCTCCCCGTCTGCAATGCGCGACGTACAAAAACAAGTTCTCTCGTGAATAAATAGCTCTAGCCTCATCGTCGTCGACGGGCTCGACATTAAAGTTCTTCTTGACGGCTTTAACAAAGTGCAAGTCGGCTCTTCTTCTCTTTTTGAAGCAGAAATAGCAGACGGTGTTGGTTCCGATCAGATCATTCATAGTTTGCAGCAGCAAGGGAAATGCGGGTTCGAAATAAACGCAATCGGCCGCAAGTAAGATATCAGGTTGGTGAGGCAGATTCGAAGGAACTGACTCGCCCCAGTCGTAGATGGATGCCTGAACGCGGGAGGTCAAGGAGTTCAATTGGATGTTCTGTTGCATCAACTCCAGCATGGGCAGTTGGTCGGTGATGTGGATAGGTTCGGTTGTTTTGCAGCCCAGAGCAACAGCGAGACTGGATATGTTGTTAGATGGCAGAATCGAGAGGTTGTCTTCCTTTTGGTGAATGAATGTACCCAACGAGTCCGCCTCCGGCACCAAGTTCAATACTGCACACGGTCGTTAGTACATCGCGTAACCACATAGCAGACAGCACAAACATCGATCGTCCTTCGAGATTCTTATGTTGTCGCAGCAGGTATTTGGCCAAGACCATACCAGCAGGCCAGAGTTGACCGCCACAGCCCTGTTTCAGGTCCTCATGCAATCGCAGCGGACAGTGAAGCAATCCGTCAAAGTCGACGCTCGAGTCGCCAGCCGCCTTGTGCTGTCTCGACTCTACGAAGTCTTCACTAATGGCAAAAACGCCATTGTCTTCTTCGTCAGAGGAACTCATGTTTATAAAAAGTCGTTTTGGCGGCCGTAGTTGAAATGACGGACGGCAAGACCGGAGTTGACTCGGTTCGGTCGGGTTCGTGATGGTTCATTCAGTTCAGGCCCAGGCCACCTCAGCTTTTTCCCACCAACCACGGCCAACAATTGGAAGCTCAGACTTTCACCGGCATCCGGCAACCTTCGGCGGAATTCCAATCAAATAAACATGCGTATCAACAGTTGATCGCTTAACGACGGATTGACTTTGGTTGCTCGAAATATTTTCTGTGATATCTAAACGACGGTATATGATAATCAGCACATGAGCTGGATGCTGTATCTAAGTGTGGTTCCACAATATACATGTAGACATTCATCCAATGCGCCACCAGAATACTTTACTCGTCGCAACCACAAGCAAAACTGCGACTGGAGATGGTAGGAAGTAGCCGTATCACAAGGTATGGAGATATTTCGGTGGTGGACATCGTTTGCATTGTGCTACAAGATACACAAGCCATCGTCATGAACCTCGTCTAGACCCCCGAAAAATCCCATCAATCGCGCTCCAGTCAACCACCAACTCAAGGAGTGAGGCCGGCTGCGAGCAACGACTGACATCCCTAGTATGAGCAAGAAGCGAAAGTAAAGCCGGGTTAAGCCAGCATTGGCAGAAACGAAGAAAAGCGTTTTCGGTCATATCGAGTCATCAAGACCAATCTCTTGACATACAGAACCATGTTCGCAGGGCATCGAGCCCGCAGATCTCCATTCGTAACAGTTGATGCGTTCACAGAACGCGATGCGATCAGATCAATGATGAAACTCAGGACCAGCCGAGATAATGCGTCTACGCAAGAGCCTGAACGACAGCGCCAGTGCCGTACGCAATGTTGTAGACCGGGCAGGTGGTCAATGGGACGGTCAAGCCGAGCATGCTGGGGCAAGAGGGCTGGTTGCTAACGTCGAGGTCGAGGGTGCACACCTCGTCGATGCCGTAGGTGCAGACGTCGTTGAAGATGTTGAAGAGCGCGTAGTTCTGCGCCACCCACGAAGAGGGCTCGGTCAGGCACGACGCGATGAAATTGATGCTGTTAGCGGCTTCAAATCCGAGGCGGCCGTCTTCGGTCGTGATGATGTCGGCGCACTCGTCCATGTCGACCTCTTCGTAGTCCATGTCGACGCCGCCGCCCATGGTTGGGTCCTGCGTGGCGTTGTAACCGGTCACGAGGTAGTTCCAGGCGTTGTAAGAAATGTCGTACGCGCCGCCGGATTGGTCGATGTGCAGGAGAGTCATGGAGCGATCGCCGTTGCTGACTTTGACGCACATGCCGCCGCAGCTTGGGAAACTTGGCCAGTAGGCGACGCGGTTGGTGTCGATCTTGCAACCGAGAACGCCAATGGCGGAGCCGTACTGGTCGTGAGGAGTGACAGAGATGGTGGTGGCAGACGCCATGGTGGCAGCGAGGCCGAGGATGGTGGTGAGAGTGAACTGCATTTTGTCTGGTAGACGATAGATCTGAAGATAAAAGGTGCTAAAAACGAGTGATAACGAGGGTACGGGGTTGTCAAGGAGCGACGATGTGATAGTCTAAAGAGTGACTGATGTGGTAGTGAAGGCAGGAAAGAGTGACTGCGGTTCACAAGGAATCGATTGGGCAATTTGGGTAAAGAAAGACTGTGGTTCGATGGAAAAGAGAAGGAAAGCGCAAACCACAAGGGACCCTGTGTGCTTCTTATGCGATCACGACTTGACCTTCCATTCGTGATGGGGACTTACCGGGGTATCAGAATAGGCAAGTGAATTGCAGCGCCAATGAACGGTAGGTTGGTGGTCGATGGGTGGAGTAGACCTAAGACGCTTGTCACTACCAGTGACCGAAAGATGAGTAGTCGAGTCGAGGTACAAGGGTTAGGCATGTCTGAAATGTTTCTATCGCATGGCACACTTGCCGATGCATCGTGTGAGCAGTGCTCGAGCGAAGAATGACCTCCTCTCACTGGCTCGTGCGAATACCTGGGCTCCACTCATCGACGGGCGCGGTGAGATTCGAGAGAAACGGGAGAGCGCTGTTTGGAGAACAGGACAGAACACCGGGTCTGAACGAGCGATCTGGCACTGGTCAGTAGTTTGCGGGTCGGCCAGAAGCGCTGTGATTCGTGCGCAAGCACCGATGAAGTCTTCTTTAGCGTTCCCTCACTGTACGGCTCGGTCTTGGGGATTGGAAAGGACAAGGTAAAGAAAAGATTTCGTAGCGTGAGGCTCCATCCGTGGTTCAGCGGCAAGTCGTGCGGAGTAAACCCAATGCGTTGGCCGAGATCGACCGGAGACGAAGTGAAAGAACGAGCCTCATTCAACTGCTTCTTGTATCGGCACTCGTCGTTCTCCATCGCGAGGTGCTGTGGAAGCCTGCAACTACCCTGGCGATTCGTCTGCAGAAGCAGTGTCTCTGTGCTTGTTTCGCAGATGTCATCATGCCGGGCTTGCAGCGATGCGCGCGCGAAGTGTCAGAGATCGCTCGGTCCCCAGTTGCAGGGATGTGAATATGCACGATCAGCTGCCGTGGGCTACTTTACGCGAGGCACGATCTTGTCACGAAAAGACTCGGCCGGTGCCTGAGTAAAGTGAGACATCTCGCATGCTCGACACTATCGATAGCCATTGCCCCGCAAACGGCCTGGTATTGGCGTGTATAACGCACTAATAATTATGAGAATTTATGTTGAGAGTGCCATGTCTTGGACTTGGAAGACGGGAAGAGGACGAGATGGTGTGAATCGTGAAGTACCGAGGTATGCATGTCTTTGAGTCATTTCTGGCGACAAGACATCGAGGTTTACTTCGATAGCACCGATGAGTGTCTAATTAGTATAGGTAGAGAAGAGTACAGTAAAAATTGGACCGCATACGTTTGATTTTATAAGCAGAAGAGCTGAGATCAGGGTATATTGCTTCCACCATCACGCCCATACCAAACGCCATGTCAATGATATAGGTAGACTTTTCAACCTCTTGCCTGCGATTTTGCCATAGCCTCCAACTTCAGTCGACTTTGCTCTTCCTTCCACCGTCTGATCCTGTCAACCCTCACCTCACCGCTCAACTGACCCTGTGGATCGACCTCACGCCAATTTCCTCTGCCTTCTCTGCTCTGTCTTGCAACACCACCTCGGTCCACGGAATCACCCTCACCCCACATGCTCAGCCTTTGCACCTTGCGAAGCTTACGGAGTCCATATATCGCGGTGATGACGGTAAATACAGCACAGGCGCCACTAACCCCTGCGAATCCCCAATCCGACTCTTCGATGAACGACTTCAAATTCATGCCGTAGAGAGCTGCAATGAAAGTTCCAGCACCGATACCGAGCGTGCCAATGCTGAATTTGAGGTCGAGAAGCATCAAACTGTTACGGTTGGCGTCCAAGATGGCTTTGACGCTATAGTCATGTCAGCATTAAGTTCGCAAGCTTGACCTAGTGGCTGTGATACATACATTTCCTCGGTGTTCCTGATATTGCTCACCAAGTTGCCGCTGATCTGCACAATCTCGTCACAAACCTTGTGGTAAGACTCGAGAAGCATCTCAATCTCAGTATGCTCATCTTCTGCTCTCGTTATGCCTTCAGCTTTCTCGGTCAGGTACATGTCGGTCAAGTCATCGTCTGCCTCGAGCAGCTCGTCAATTGCATCTCGTACCAAGCGAGCCTTTTGTTCGAAAGTTCCCAGCTTCTTCGAGTAGATCAGGAGGTGACGCAACTTGTCGCGATCGATGTTCTCTTCTAGCTCTCTCAACACCTTCACGACAGGTTCGCGCACACCTTCGAATTCTCCTTCCAGAGCTGATGTTACACTAATCAATACAGCTTCCAGTGCGCGGAACTCGTATGACAAGGTGCCAGCCGAGCGACCTTCCTTGAGTTGTAGCTTTCCCTCAAGGTCATACATGAAGACGGATTGTGTGTAGGAGTCGGTCGAGCCATATGCGTCAAAGACCAGGACTCGGTTGTGTTGAATCAAGCAACGGATGTGCAGAAGGTTGATGAGGATTGCCGAAGGTCGTATTAGGATATGAGGAAGAACAGACGAGTCGATCTTGCGCAAATCTCGAGGAAGCAGTCCATACTGGCGCCGGATTAGCATGAATCGACCTTGTACTTGTTCAGCCTTGTCACACCTTCTGAATCAACTCAGTCTTTTTAAATTCTCCATTGATTAATGTCACGTTCCCGCTCCCGTCAAACTCGGTACATCGTAGCATGAGCTCGCTTCCCGGTTTGATGGCTCGTCCTATGCTGCCCGTGTCTTCTAAAGCCAAGGGTGAAGGTAGGTCGTTTGGTTCAAGCCCTTTTGCGCCCGCTCCTCGCCTAGCGCGCCATGCTTCCCAAGGCTTCTCTCTCCCTCTCGCAGACCATGCGCTCGCTTTCCTTACAAACTCTTTTACCGACGAAATCCGTGTGAATCTGTGTCGCGGCGATACTGGGCTGACGAGTGCTGTGTCATGATTGCGTGTGTCCACGTTGGAAGACTCGTGTCTTATCGAGTACTCTCGGCTGGAGACATTGTGCCGTGACTTGATCGATAGCTGCTGGCGCGTGTGACTCACTCGAGCGAGGCAACACGAGCTTCCGGCGATTGCTCTGGATGTGTGTAAGAAACGCAGCGACTCCGTCTGGATCTTCAAAAATCTCAACACCGCTGGTGATGGGATCAGCGATACTCCATTGAGGCCAGTCTTCATCTCTTTCCACTATACTTGAATGGTGCTAGAAGATGAACCTGCATGAAGTATTGGCAAGACGACGTCAATTCTTGGGAAATCGGAAGTCTTGGCGAGTCATGTGAATGATTCGACGTCATTGCACATTTCGTTCACATGGAGCATTATTTCAGATTGGATGCCTTCATGTTGTTGGTGCTAGAACTACACGTAGTACCAAATGCATACCGAGTCACGGTGTGGTATACCACCGATGGTCGTGTGCGAGGCGACGGGTGCCATTTAGCATCGAAGTCAAAAACGCTTTGATTAACTCGGGATATTCAGCAAAAGAATAAAATCAAATCAGAGGTACAACCCGTTCGCGCCAGAGCATCATCGACAAAATCTTCGTGTTGAAAGGGCATGTGTACAAGGTATTGCGATATCGTCGCCGGGTTGAGAGTTCTTCAATCATCGGACGTTCCCCAAGCTCTCCCTCACGATGGAGTTATGTGGCAACTCGGACAATCCAATATGAAGAAGCAGAGAATCATTAAGTTAGGCCCGCATCCAGCTTAGTGCTTGTTAGAAGCAACGACTACATCATGTTAGCGATATGCGGCTTGTGAACGAAGTCAGGCCGCTGGTCAACTTACCACTAGGAACAATGATAACAATGAGGAGAATGATGATACCAACGATCAAGCACATTCTCATCTTCATGTCCTTCCACCACATTTGCTTCCTGACTCTGTTGGCACCACGGCGGAAACCCTGAGCGGAGACTGCAAGGTTGTCGGTCTTGTCTTGCAGACTGTTCAAGTTCTCTCCACGCTCAGAGACCTTGTTGATGTTTGAGCGCATGACATTGACGGTGGAATCGATTTCCTGAAAGAAGTGTCAGTCGTCTGTTCGAAGCGAAGTCTGAGCTTAGTCATGTCCAAGGTCGATCGAAGGTACAGCGCAGGTTCAGAGTGCAGATTAAGGTCCACGCGAGAGTGCTTTGGTCGAGGATGAGTCGCGCGATTTGCAAACGCTTTGAAGTGCCCTCCGCGTCACTCTCTGTGTACCCTCAATAACTGCTGAGATCCAACTCTTCACTGCTGCCTAACGTGCATGCGTCTTCTCCGTTTCGCTTCTACCAGATCCGGATGTCGCAATTTGTAACTGAGAGCATTCCAGACAAACAATCGGGGGTTGGCGGTCCGTCGTCGTGCCGTGCGCTGTACGTGACCGCGCTGAAAACAAAGAAGTGTACCTACAGCCTGAAGCGCGGCTGTTCGCTGGTTGCCATCGCGGGCACCAGCAGAGCCGCTGCCGCTCTGTCCGCTTGGGATATAAGGGTCGTATGCTGGCTCACGGTCGGCCATTTTGTGTTGTAGAAGGCGGTTAGGTGAGAAGGTGAAGAGTACGTGGCGCTGTTAGATGTCGCTCAGAAATGCGGGTTCTGAAGCTGCGATGTGATCTGTCGTTGTCGCGAGTGGCCGTCGGAAGGTATGCGAAAGCTGTTGATGTTGTTCGTGTAGATGGAAAATGTTGTAGAGTAAGAGTCGCCGGAGGTTGGAGAGGTTGACAACGATGAATGGCGTGAGGTGGTTTGAGAGTACGTTAGCTGACGGTACGGCATCCAAAGTCGCACGGGCCTCTCCGCCTCTGCGACACGCAACGACCACCAAGCTTCGACGTGCCCATAGTACCCAAACCGACCGCAGCTTGCTTTTAGTTTCACGACTTGATCAATAGATTTACGGTGAGTGAGAGATTTTACTTTGAATCTTGCGTTACGATGCTTCCCCCATACTACTCGAGCCAGTGTACGAAGAACTAGTCGGTGATTGCGAGCAATAATATACAACATACCTAGGTTTACTTCTACGGGCCTTTGTACCTTTACTACGCCCCTCACGACGTCTGGCCCAAAACATCCAAGTATACAGTAATGGCAGAGAGCATATTCGTTTGATACGGCCAGCTTCTAGAGGTCCTCCGTTCGCCTCACAAGTAGAGTCTGAGCATGATATCTAGGCAAGATCATGGTAAATAAATCTGAAATGTGTGCCGCTGCTTACACGAACGAGTGCGAATCGGTCTTGTTTAAGTTACACGCTGTGGCATCTGTTCAGTAGTCTTCTCTTGTTCCCAGCCCACTACTCTGCGCCAGTCGTTGAGAGCTGTGTAGCATCCAAGAGGTCAAAGACCGCAATATCGTCTTTAGAAGCTCTTACTCAATCAGGGCGCCATATAACCACTGTCCTGCACAATTATTATGAAAGAGGCTAGCCCGAAACGAGTCTAGGACGCGACCAGGTCGCCAAGCGTGGCTTGGACGGGAAGGCGCGCGTGCCTGTTTCCTGGATTCGCCGCTGGTCCCTTTTCATGTCTTGGTGCTCGTAATCCGGGGCTTGGCCTCGTCTTCTATCCCAATCGGGTATCACTTCAGCTCCGCTCCACCCCCGTAAACGCCTGCAATGCTGCTCCCGCTCCACAATCCATCACCGGTCTATGCATCTTTGCGACTCTGTCTCCTGGATTCGTTCAATTTTGTCAACAACGCTGTCGTATACATCCTTCTTCGCCTGACGTTCTTTCCACTCTGGAGTCACCACCTGTGTGACATATACATCAACGCGCCGTCTGCGCGCCTGCGGTCGTTACCACTCATCAATCGGATCGCTGGGAAACGCTGGAAACACTTGAAGACCCAGCTTACTGTTTTAATCGTCGCGAAAGAGTTGGTATATACAGGTCCGGTCTTGAGACAATCACAAGCACTCGAGAAAGATTCGCAACAACCACTGTCGCTGCATCCGCCATTTGATCTCGACTCTGCTTTCACCATACACGACTTTCACCGGAGTGACGAAATTTCACCGACGATATGCTCTTCTCACGATTCACAAGCGCTGCATGCGCATCATTACTGGCCGTACAGTCTGTCAACGCTATTCAACTCAATGTCAATGATCAAGGTACGCCATGAGGAGGGCAATATACGTATGAGGCAACACCTAATCCCCACTCGCAGGATCCATCAAGAGCGCCGCTAGGACACTCGCTCATGGTATGATGAACTACTACCACGGAAACGAGTCCGGCAACATTCCCGGTTTGCTTCCTGGTCCATACTACTGGTGGGAAGCTGGTGGCATGTTTGGCGCGCTCATCGACTACTGGTACTGTAAGTCATCCTTAAAACACTGACCCTTATGCATGGTGTTCACACGCTCCCCAGATACCGGTGATACTACTTACAACGATGTCACGATGCAAGCGATGTTGTTTCAGGTTGGCCCTGACAGAGATTACATGCCGCCAAATCAGACCAAATCAGAAGGCAACGATGATCAAGGCTTCTGGGGATTGGCAGCCATGTCTGCGGCCGAATTGAATTTTCCCAATCCACCTCCTGGCCAACCCCAATGGCTTGCGCTGGCTCAGGCTGTCTTCACTAGTCAATCACTTCGTTGGGATCCTTCCACCTGTGCTGGTGGCCTGAGATGGCAAATTTTCACCTTCAACAATGGTTACAACTACAAAAACACCATCTCGCAAGGTGTCTTCTTCCAGATAGCTGCTCGATTGTACGCGTACACCGGAAACACAACATACGCCGACTGGGCGGAGCGCTCCTGGGATTGGACCAAGGATATCGGTCTCATCAGCAATGATTACCGTTTCTTTGACGGTACTGATGACACGATAAACTGCACCCAGCAAAATCACATTCAATGGACCTACAATGCTGGCATCTTCCTGTATGGTGCTGCCGTGATGTGGAACAAGACTCAGAATGAAACCTGGATGGCTCGTACCAATGCCATCTGGAATGCATCTGATGTCTTCTTCACGGGCGCGAACAACCAAGTCATGTATGAGGTCGCTTGTGAGCCAGGCAATAACTGTAACACTGATCAACAGAGGTGAGAGTATCGCGTCGTGGCATCTCTTCTTGTGCTGACACCCTGCAGTTTCAAAGCCTACCTTTCTCGCTGGATGGCCTCTTCTGTCAAGGTCGCTCCTTGGCTCCAACCACAAATCATGCCTTACCTGCAAGCGTCTGCAGCAGCAGCTGCTGCTCAATGTAATGGTGGTAGTGATGGTGTCACTTGCGGTACCAAATGGACCGTCTCTACTTGGGATGGCACTTACGGCGTTGGTCAGCAAATGACCGCTCTCGAAGTTGTTCAATCTCTCCTTCTCGACGAAGTAGCGGGCCCACTCAGCAACAAGACTGGAGGTACCTCGACGGGTGACTACACTGCCGGAACAGGTGGTACCACGAACCCTCTTGCTCCTCAGTCAGCTATTACCACCGGCGACAGAGCTGGCGCTGGTATCATCACCGCCATCATTCTGATCGGATTGCTCGGTGGTGCTTGGTAAGTCTTGTTGTCCTAATCTTACCTTTCAACTACTAATAATTATCTCAGGTGGATGATCGCATAAGTGCACTCGCTCCCCCTCCTCTTGATGCATGCACGAACATCACGATCCGACGACGCATCACATTACACTTTCGCTCTCTCGCTGAAGGGAGACACACACACATGAACTGTACAGCACTTGATCGATCGGTGTATCGTGCTCTAGGCTGAGCTTACGCATTTTGATTCCCACGGGCCCCGGATATGGGCAAGAAAGACATTTCTCCTGGTCGCATGACTCTTGATCAGAGATGGAAGACACGGTGTTATGAATGCGTTTGCTCTGGACAATTGTTTCTGTAACTGTATGGTTCTTATGGTACTGATATCAACATTTCAAACGTGTGCATTTTTCGCAAACGCCAACTAATCATACCCGACTCGTGCCGTACGTTTTCTGCTGGCTCGTTTGAGAGTTTCCACACCGATGAGATAAATCAGCTTCGTCCGCGCCCATGTGTTGTTGATCGCGGACTACCCTCGCCTTTTCACGTTTGAGATGCTCGTTCACTCGCGGTTCAAACATCAATGGAGATCGAAGCTCAACCCTAAGTTCTTGTCGAACTTCACTGTATTGTGATTGTGTGAGCTGCACTTCCACCACGCGTGGCTCTGAACGCTCAAGTTTTTGCGACATCCATCGCAGTGGTGCAGGCTCCAAAAGATTGGAGCTATATATATTTATTGCGCCATGGATCTTTTCACGTATGGCCATAGTTGCTTGAGAACACTGGATCCCGTCCGCTCTCCACACGTTAAGCAAGCAAACGCTCGATTAGTAGTTGCGTGGGTGACCAGCAGCGAAGCCCGGGTGCTGTACGTTTTGTTTGATCTTTTTGCTCTTCTATCAACCGATCTTTTGACCTCTGTACAGCACCCCATCAAAAGTCTCCGTACGGTTGTAAATTCTCACCTAAAAGCACAAATTTAAACACTATACAACGTAGCTAAATAACTAGTTATACTATAATAATCTATTATAAGTTATTATAGGTAATTAGCTACTATCTGAATATAATTTTGTCTATATAGAACTATCGTAGAGTGAGTGAGATGGCTACAAACTTAGACCTCTAAAATTTACTATAAGAGATTTAGGAACAACCACTTTTATTTATGCTTACTAATCTTCTAGGCAATCTAACTCGATGTACGATCTTTTTAAGAACTATCCTTCTATATATGAAAGAATTTTTATGTGATTTTCTAGAATTTGGCTTATTTAGATTATTCTATTACATGTTGTAGGCCTATCTATTAGTAATCTAAAAGGGCGTGTTTTGGTGAGAATTTGCAACCGTACGGAGACTTTTGATGGGGTACTGTATCACTCTTCGATACAGTATGTATCTTTTGGCGGTTTGATGTACTGAAAATATGGTTGTTCAGGGTCTGAATCCGACCTTTGGACGGTGTTCACAGATCGATGATCAGGCACCAGCATAACAACCCGACTCAGCCTCGAGGATGTTGGTCCACGGAAGAATCTGCGCGGAGCTCATGGCGAAATCGACCTCATCGGGACTAGAAACGTGCTCAGCCGCTCTACTGCTGTGAATATATATTTGGCCAGCTTTGCTCTGACTGCGACTATAATTGCAGGTGATTAGGTCGAAGTGAACGTCGTCGACAGTATTCCATTCGCTTCACTCACTGCACTCGGTCCACCGACATCAAGAACGAGGCACACCACAAATCCGCAGCAAATCTCGACTCTGCTCCTCGAAACATCGAAGACAAGTAACAGATCCCAGAATGGGCAACGCAGAAAGCAAAGCAGAAGCGAAGCTGGAAGTAATACTGCCCCATGCCTGCGGCAACTACTTCCGGCGACGAGAACTAATCAGTAAAGTCTTCCCCTTCCTCTCTCCCTCTCACAAACACGTCCTAACAGCTCCTGTTCAGAAAACACAATCCTCCTCCTGAAAACCGATACCTATTTCTCGCGCCTGCTCGGCTTCGACACCTCGGAGCAAGTCCCCGATATCAGGCCCAAGACATGGAGTTTCGAGTACCTGATCGCCGCCACCAGAGGCACCAATACCAGTAACACCGATATGTCAGTGGCCGCAGCAGAACCGAAGCAGAACCACACCGTCACGATCGCGCTGCTGGTCGACAACGTCTTCCGCTGGAAAGTCGACGCGTTAGTCACGAACCAAGACCGCGACGGGCCTGCGTTCCACGCCAAAGCTACTGAGGCGCTGGGCGATGTCGTCGATGCGCTGTTGGCCGAGAGACTGCAGGGCGTGTATCAGTTCGTCAGGAGCGGCGAGCAGTGCGGCGCGTCGGTGGTCTCGACGCAGATTGCCACGCCGCTGTCGTCGGCGCCGCAGAGCCCTGAGATGGCGGATGCGTTGCCTAGCTATGAGGATGTCAAGCGTTAGGGGTGGGGTCTGCGGTGGGTTTTTTGGGTGGGCTGCAGATTGCCAGATTGCATTGGTATGAATTTATGAACTCTGGCGTACGATCTTGATGAGTGTTTCTAGAATCCAATTCCCATCGTTGACGCTCCAGCGTCATGTACTTACCCTGGCTGCCTTCTTCTCTACCTACTGCTGAAGATCATTGGAGATCGTCGAGGAGAGAGTTGGCGCTGGCCAGTCAGTCGTGTTTGGATGTTAAGATGTAGGTGCTTACTACCCGGCGCCCCTTGGAGGTACTAAATTGCAATTGCGAAAAGGCGTGTCGTCTTACTCCTGGATTGTGAATTGATTCGTGAATCTAAACAGGAAAAGGAAGAATCGTGAAAGCCAGCCATTTCTTGCAAGACAGGAGAACGAAACACTTGAAGACAGAAACACCATCTACGTCTCTAGCCTTACCAATACACATCCATGGTGAAAAATATATCTGCAAACATACATGGCAGTCTGTTTAGGCCAGCAGGTGACCTTCTAATCAGTGCTGAAATCTATCACGGTTTATTAGCTGGGTTGGGAGTCAGAATTGGCGCAAGTCACACGAGCGACAGTCCGCAGAAGGAAGCTCGACACGTGATATGTAGATGGCAATCAACCTAGTACTCAGTTGAAGAGAATGTCGATGAACTTCGTGTAAGGTGGAAAATGTGCTTCACAACCCACGGAAGAGACTGATGATGTAATCAGACAATCAGACATATGTCAAGGTTGAGTCAAGGTCAAGACCGAGAACGCAGGTGTATGCATGGTAGCTGATTGAGGGGAGGGAAACTCGCGAGAAGTATGATGATATAGTCAAGTATTAATTGGGTATTGCTATCTAGCCTGTGCAACCCATTCCCTTCAGGTATCTTTTCCATTCCATCCAACGCGTAAATCGCTCTAGAATTGTTCAAAGGAATGTGGGTGTGTATCCGCAGTGATCGTCGACGGTCGTAAGTATATACTCGCAATGCCAGTCGTTATGTTGGCAGGTGAGTCGCTCGAAAAGAAAAGAAAGGAAACTCTAAAAATTGGATGCCGTGTTAACAGGCGGTCTGTTGACGCTCTGGTAGCGATCTGCAGGATCGGAGAAGCGGCTGCCCATGCTACTGGGTGTCTTGCTCTCGTGAACGACGCCGGTGGCTGGGCTGCTGAAGATGTCTTCGTCTTGTGGCAGCTTGGTGTGTGACTTCTTGCCCCACAACCTCCATGCCACCAGTGCGATACCGCCGATCAGGATGGCGCCTCCAATACCACCGACGACGCCTGCAATGACATTTTTGCTGGATGTGCTAAGTCCTGAGCTTCCTCCACCGCTTCCTCCGTTTTGCAGGCTTGGCTGGATTGTTGAGGTAGCCTCGCCGATGGTCGACGCAACAGTGGTACTACCGACTGAGGTCGAGGTTCTAACTTCGCCGTTTGTGGTGTATACGACGAGTGTGGTGTAGGCGCGAGCGACGGAGGAGACAATAGGAGTGGTGATGACGGTGGCCTTGGTTAGGGTCTTTGGGTTGATGGTAGATGCAGTACTGCCGCTGCCAATCACGATAGCAGCGACGGCGTCGGTCGTTCTAGGAGCAGCTGAAGAGCCTGATCCCGATGCTGATCCTGATGTTGTGCTTGATGCTGATCCTGAAGCTGATTGTGATGGTGAACCACTAGCAGTCGTGCTGGATTCCGAGGGTGAGGCTGAGCTGCCGGCGTTGGTCGCGGATGCAGTTGGTGTGGAGGACGGGCCATCAGTGGTCGATGGGGATGAAGTCGGTGTGCTGGAAGGCGAAGCACTCGTCGGTGTGGAGGACTGAGAAACAGAGTTGCTTGTCGAGGTTGGTGGAAGGACGACAGCGACTGGAGTGGTGCTTGTCGCGCTGACAGAAGTCGGTGTCGAGGACGAGATGGATGTGGAAATATCGGACGAAGAAGATATCGAGGTCGAAGTCGTGATAGGAACACTGGATGATGTCGCTGTCGACGAAAGAGAAGTCGATGTCTGTGATGGTGATGATGTCGTCGATGTGCTACCGCCTGTACTCAAGTTTGCGCTGTTCTGACGTTTCGGAAAGACGCCCTCTGGTAGTTGGAATGCGGCAGAACATGCGATGAGGAATGCAAAGAGCAGAACGATGACATTCTGATGCCTGAGCATCTTGACGGTCTATGGTTGATGGACTTCACAGGTATGGAAAAGATGAGTCGGAGATAAAGATTCGCAATTCGTATACGGTAAGTTGGATTGCGGCTGTGTGTCTCAGTTCGCGTGTGATTAAACGGTCGATTCGATAGGAAGACCTGAGACGCGGATCGTCAAATATGGGCAGAAACGTATGTACAACAAGAGCGAGTGTCGAGAAGAGAGAAGTATGACAATAAGTCGATCGTGTAAATCGGGTGATGGAGGTGAAGCAAGGAAAAGAAAGAAGATAGAAAGCTGTGGGTGTCAGCCAGTGCGACGCAACGCAACGCAACGCAATGCAATACGAGTGTGTGGACACTGATGTGCAGCGAGATGCACAAGACACTCGACGGTCGACCCCGGCCAACGTAAGGCTGGCTCCAACTAGCAATCGATGACTGAATTTAGAACACAAAATTGGGCAGATTTGGCAGGGTCGACGCAGGCACGGCTCTAATGGCGGAGTCGTAGCTTCTGATGATCCCTTCGGCCCCATGCAATTCTGTGCAACTCTTACTCTATTCGGGGCATTTAGCGGATTTTGACCCGCTTTACTGCAGGACCGACACACCAGGGAAATCTCGCTAATTTTGGTGGCACCTTTTTCCGGAAATATTCCTGTCCTCATTCGCTCTAGTGCTCCTTCTATATATATTGCACCTCGCAACCGACTTCAGGGAGTGTTTGATATATGAGCATGATAAGACGCGTACATTGCCTGCAGTGTTAAGCTGTCACATTCTCGCGCTGTCGCGTTATCTGACACTGCGATACTTATCTCCGTGGAGGATTTCCAGCAATGTCGCGTATCGATTGCCGTTGAGATGGCAGCTCCGACCGATATCCTGATGATAACACCAATATGCAGTGCATCGAGCGACTCCATACACCTCGTGAACGATAACAAAGGAGAAATACTTGTTGGTAGGCGAGCAACTTCGGACCCTGAAAGGAGACACAGCCCACTCTGCTGTATAATAACACTGTGGTGTAGACTTTAGGAAAGGCCGCACCGAGTAAGACCATCAATCTGATATGATCGAATTTGAGGCAAAGCGGCGACGTACACAAACGATAGTGGACGACAAAAGGTGCTCAGTAATGTGCTCGTCTGTTCCCAGTATGAGGTGGTATTTAATTCACCTTGATGGATAAGTTGCAGCTTTTATATTATATGTTCAAGGTATCAGTATTTTCAGTCCCATGTATTCTTACACCTTTCCTTTCTATTACTCGTTTCCCATTACTACCCAACATGGCAGGCACTTCACCATTCTCCCTCAACGTCGAGGCCACCGCCTCCCAGGACGATCCGTCCAACACTTCCTCTGACAATCCGTACGACAACTCGGCGGAATCTCCGTACACAACTGAGTATACCACTCCCCCCGACATCGACCGGCTCAATCTACCGCCCACGTCGCCCACCAAATCCGCCCACAAGAGCTCCTCCTTTTCCTCCATTAGCATGGCCTACGGCTCAATGGCCAACGTCGTCGGCAGTTCGTTCAACAGAGACATCGCCAAAGGCTGGCACCTGATCCTGACACTCCTCCTCCTCACCTTCCTGACCGGCATGCAAGACTGCGCGACTGGCACACTGTTCGACGGATTCGCCTCCAACTACACCGGCGACTTGGTGTACAGCACGATAAATCTGACGTTGAGCGCCAGGCACAAGGGAGTGGTGGGCTGGTACCACAACGTCAAGTTCCTCACCTTTATGATCACTGCCGTCGCCGTCGGGCAGACCGCGCACTGGGCCGGTCCGCGGACCAAGCGGTGGGCGTGTTTCTCGTCGCTGCTGCAGGCTGTCTGTCTGACCATGGGAGCGGTCGTGTTGCTGACCCTCCGGGGGAGCGAATTGATGGCTGTTGGGCGGGCGGTGCAGTTGGTCATGATAGGGCTGATTTGTGTGGGCGGCACGGCGCAGATTGTCATGACCAGGACGCTGGACCGCGAGATCACCAGTGCGCTGTTCACGGGACCGACGCTGGACGTGCTCAGCGATCCGAAATTCTTCGATTTCTGTAGGCATCCGACGCGGTATCCGACCATGTACAAGCGGACCTTGATGATCGCGTGCGCATTCACGGGTGCTTTTATTGCCGCTTTTATCCAGGAGTATGTCGGCGCCGAGGTGGTGTTAGTGGTGTCGAGCTCGTTGCGCATTGTTGTCGTTGTGTTACTGGCTCTCGCGCCGACTGAAAGGCCAAAAGGTTCCGATGTTGAACTTGGGGCACTGGGATGATTCCGAGACTATTCTCACGTATAGCCGTCTTGGAGTATGCTCAAGTCTGTGGCGGGTAATCAGGATATATCGACGCCTCCCCTTCGGGAAGGACATGCATAGCACCCGCTGCAGTGGACTGTACGCGGTGCGGCTGAATCGAAGGCCACATCATTCCCGACATCGAGTCCATGGCCGGATGAGGGACGACGGAAGAATGACTCTGAAACTGGGGAGGAAACGACTGGAATGTCGAGGCCGAGTCAAATCGGTCTCTGTATCCAGCAGCTGGAGATATGGTGCGCGTCTTGAGATCTTCGCCCAAGCTGGCTTGCACTTGGTACATGCCGAGATCGACTTCTCTCTCGAGGTGCTCCTCGGCGGTCATGGTTGGTACGCCCGTGTTTTCGGGTAGTGGGATGCTCCAGGTGCAGGCAACTCCACGGAGGCTGTCGATGCATTTCGCTGCCATGCGGTGGTTGACACTCAATGTTTGGAGATCAGCTGGACAACCGAGTTAGTAAAAATGCTTCAAGACGAGGGAAAATGCCAGTTCTTACCAACGGCTTGCGAGAAGCGTAGAACAGAAGTAGGGTCAGGCGTGTTGAGGAGATGGATGGCCCCTGCAGAGGTGATGGAACCGATAACTGCCACACAAACATGTTGAATGCCATAGACATTCCGCACTCGATCAACCAGTGACGAGATTTCATTAGCGCAATAGGTGCAGATACCATGAGGATCGAGGCCAGCCTCCCTCATATCGAGTCTAAAGAATGGTATGAATAGACTAGAAGATAAAAGTCAGTACACGAGCGTTCTTCTGATATCTTGTGCCACCTACTGTAATAAAGATTTGAAGTAGAAAATATGTAACAAGACGACCTGTGGCATCATCGTGTTTTGAAGTAGAAACACTTCAGGTAAACTATGATACCAAGATTGGTACCTCGCGTGAGCAGACTGGAGCCGCTGTGTCGTGATATGCTCTTGTGGCGCGTAAAGAGCAAGATTAGTATCGTTGACGAGTTGACAAAGCTCTGCGCATTTCGTCGTGAATAGAATGCAATGCATTGCGTGTTGAGCCGCTGGCTCGACCGCCTGATTGACATCTTCGTATGGTTGGTAAATGATGCTATTGAGATTATCGGCGTTAGATGCTGTGGAACATGTCAGTCGTAATTTGGTGTGGATCTGGCCTATGACTTACGCTTCTCCACACTTATTGCATAGGACGGCAACAAGGATACTTTGCCGCGAACGAGTGCGTTCATACTGTAGAAACACATTAGCAAATGCTCATGCAAGGCCGACCCTGGTCCCGTGCAAGATATCATAGCATAGCCAGAGGTACACTCGTGGGACTCTGACCAGAAGGGGCTCAACACTCTACTCACATTTCCAAGTTGTACAGAGACCAGAATGTCAGCTTCTGTGTCTCGATATCAAGCTGATGAAGGCCATGCTCCGGATCAGCACGCGTCTGCAGATGGAGGTTCATATCCACCGCCATGCGAACCGCCATACCCAACAACTTGTAGCTACTCTTCGGTCGTCCACAGGAGGCCTCTCGCAATGTCATGACCGTCAATGCTTGGACTGTCAGCAGACTCGACTCCATTGAACTGTTCAGCAGGTATTGTGCCTCGTTGAAATACAAATCGCCCGTCGCAGTCAATTGGGCAGCCGTCATTGTCGAGTCCGAGAGGTCGATGTAGTTGACAGCCAGTGACAGAACGGCATAGACCAGCAGAGAGTTGCAGTATTTGGTGTGTCCCTTTTGAAAATCACTAATAAAATGCGGACCAGAGAAGGTGGTATGGTACGGATGATGCCAGGAGAAGTAGACATTGAACAGCTTCTCGACAAAGTCAGGATCTTGAGGCGTACGGAACCAGGACTCAGGTGGTGGACGAGATGGTGCAAGAGCTGTCGGCTCAGTCCACAATCTCTCGGTAGACGCCATGGGCGAGCCTGTCAAGGAGGGAGTCTGCGGATTGTCTCGAGGGAAGCTGTTCGTTGGGGATAATCTGTTCGGGCTGGTCATGTCCGAGTCGTGAGAACGACCTGACGACTCCTGACCCACGCTGTTGCGGCGAGCGATGTGAAGAGCCAGGTCGTCAAGTCTTTCCTGCCTTCTGACGTGGTGTAGTAATGAGACAGCCTCGTGCTCTGGCAGCGTGCGTAAAGAATGGAATATCACGTCCGAGGAGGTCGTCGTGGGTCGACTCTGGGATGTCAATACTGGTGTGTTCTTTCTCAATGCGGGCTTTCTTCGTTGCTCCGGTTCTGAATCGTAGTTGCAGGGCGTCCTGTAGACTGCGGTACACGTCGAGCACGACGGTAGTCCACCATCGCACTGCGAGGAAGATGGTCAGTCAAAGAGGTTCAGACAAGAAACACCAGCTCTTAAAATGGTGTTTGGGACATGTCGTACCTTGCTCTTGCGTCGCCTACACGGTACGCATGCCGACGAGACCGCCTTTCGTTTCACAGGCTTCTCAGACGACGAGGCCGAGGATGCAATTGCTTCTGTGCTATGACGTTCATCTTTAGCAGCGAGTTGACGAGGCGGCATTGGTGGGTGAGCCTCTTGGCTTCCGCAAGAAAAGGTCGTTGGTTAATGGTATACCAGATGGACAAAGCTATTCAACTTCGGCGTGTGCATGTAGTAAAGAGAAAAGAGAGATGTTTCATTGATCCGTTTCGGCAACAGGCTCGCTGAAAGTATTATCACAAAAGAGGCGCCAACAGAGTTCGAACGAGTAAAGTAAACAGTTGGAAGCAAATATGCAATCAGTAATCCAGGAACAGAGCGGGGGGAGGTATGATGATTGCCAGGCCTGGCCAAGAAGGAGATTTCGGATTAAGAAGGGGTTCGACAAGAAGAGTGCTTGACAGTGACAGTTAAGGTTCAAGCATATGTCAGGAACTACCTGATTGATTAATAAGAAAGTGTACGAAGAAGCCATGTTCATGCGACGTTGACGATCAATTGCTTGAAGTCGAGTCGGACAAGCAATGGCGGAGCATACTAAGAACAGTCAAGACCAAGACAGAGCCGAGTGATCCACGATCTGCTTCTCTGGCTGGACCGAGCACGGCTAGCCAACCCGCAAAACGGATTGTGGGTCTCTCGTGTGCCGTGCATTATCGGTCTTGGCTGTTCCCTCTTTACCATGGAAGATGTGACATTTGCGTTGCACGACGCCGCCACATCGTGTGCCGGTCTCGGATTTGTGGACGGTGAGGATGCTCGTGGGGCTCCAGAAGCGTGGCTTGCGTGCCTTGTGTTTGAAGATTTGTTTCGTAATCATTATTTTGTTTGTTCAGTGCATGCTCGGCTGGGCTCATGCCTGTCGCTCGCTGTTTGTGACTGCAAGGCAATAGCAAAGTGATCTACACTACAGCCAAGTCTTCTCTCCACAGCACAGGGGTTTGTTCTGCCCAATTTGTGTAAGCACAAAGTCGCCCCCAGCGTCGTATGAGCGATGCTTTGGTGAATCCGCGCTGATACGACTGCCAAGATCGAGCATCTGAGCATTCGCTCGGTGATTTGGGCGGTTGTAATTGAATTGCTTGGCTAACCTGGAGAGAGCAACACGGCCCCCTGCTGAACGATTTGAATATGTTCGAGTCTGTCACTGCTCGCGGCAGTGGAAAAGCATGATAAGCTTTAGAGTTCTCTCCAGCCTCAAAGCACAGCCTTTCGGAAAGTTCATACATTTCGTGTGGCTTTGAGTTATGACGCCGAAAACGTCGTCGGAAGCTTAAGCTGAGCAGTCCACTTACTATGATTGATGGGTACCTTGGGCCTTGGCCGCCCTACGGGCGCCTTGTGATCGTGGGTTCAAACTCTGATGGCAATCGGTAAGGTTCGCTGTCTTTGAGACTCAATCGCAATTACGCCAAGACGTGAGTTTCTGACCAGGCAAAAAGCACATGCACGCTACCAGATGTTGGCCTCCGTCTGTTGAGGTCCGAGGAAATTGATCGACTTGTAGTTCGACGTCCGAATGGAAGATGCGCAATATTTGTGAACATTCCTATGAATATGATGGTGGCTGTTCGTGTGCCAGCTGGAAAATGAAGATCCCGTGGTTGCGGTCATCGCGCAAGAACAGGATACGGTGCCGGTAAGAGTATCCATAATCGTGAGCGCCGGGCGCCCTATGGCGCTATGCGAACCAGTGAGGGTCCATGGTGCCGTTCCGGACAGCCGCGAGAGATGGCGCACACAAAAGCTTAGCAACTCTTTTTTCCAGGGTCTCGGCAGCAGACAACCGTGGAGTTGTCCACTCGAACATGAAGATCTCTTGGACGCGCGCCGAGAAACCGAGGCCTGACCTCGTTTCTTGTAGATTATCTCTAACCGAACCTCATGCCAAGCTACTGCCACTGGAATGCCAACAACACATGATGATCCAGAGTGCTAACACCGGAACGTCAGGATGAGCAAGCGAGCATGAATTGTCATTGATGAGCTGCTGTTCAATGCCAAGATTTCGAACTCTCAATTGACAAGACCTTGGAAGGAGGCGATATTGTGATTGACCTTGGCATCGAAAGAAAGACTTGGCTCTCTCAAGCATTTCTGGGTGCTGGTCATGAAGGCTTCCATCAATTGTAGCCTTGCACAATGGTTGAGTAAACCATTCGCCTCCAAGTCCAGCAGTAAACAAGATAAGTCCAACATGATAGATTTGGCTCGCTTCGTCAAGCAGATGGTACTTTGTAACATGCGACTGCATGAACAGTATGCATAATAGATAAGCGACTTCTGATCACTCAATTCAATAATGGTCGCCGGTGCGTGATTGACGTATGCTTTCCTGGCGAACGACCGCTGGACGGCGAACAGATGGAGGAATATGGGGCTCATTCTCTGCTGCCGCCCCTACTGTAAGGCCCAGGCTCGCCTCATGCCGTCGCCGGGTTCGACCTGCCCCGGGCGGATCGACAGAGCAGAAGCCGTCAAGCGGACTTCCAGGAAGGTTGCGCGAGGCTAGTGCAAACTTAATAATGACTTGAGCATTCTGCGAACGTACCGAATCTGCCGATCCACGAGGGGACATGTCAGACGTGCATGTTTCTTTCTGTGCCTCATTTATTACGGTTCCCTCATGCATTCCCAGGTGGGTGGCACCTCGGATGCTAAACAGCGGTCGGCGGAATGCCTGCCATCAGGTCATATGACACAGTAGCTTGAGATCAGCAATCAATTGACTGCAACGGTCGTCTGACATGTGGTGCTCCTGGGTGGGATGTCGAAAACAGGTACTGTGGTCACGGCCCGTAAGTGGGATTGCTGATCTCTCGAGCATATTGATTCTTCGTCCTCCCGTTGGCTCGTCGAGTCAGTAACTTAGATCTCGACTGCTTTGCTCTGGTGACACTGTATATTTGCTATACCATCTTGATACCTGGCTTTTGTTATTTGGCCTCAACAATCAACTCGAGTGTGCATCGGAGAGGCATTTATCCATCAAATCACCTTGACCTGTGCTTCCGCACACGACGTGTCGATTGGTCGCTTCATAGCATCTTGAGGTGCAGTCCGGTGTTCCGACCCTGAATGGCGGTCTAAAGCACGGGAAAGTATATTGAGTGATATTTCGTAACGTGCATAGACACCGCATAAAGGGATTAGAGACGTCGTGCTGTAAGCCTTGCATGATGCATGCACGATCGATTAATGGTTACGGAACAGCAGATCATCTGCTGCCAGTCGCATTCGAGGGTGCGTTGCCGCCAAACTTGATACCCATGTCCGGCGTCCATACACCACCAGATGGTGCATGGCCGTCTGCTGCTGCGGCTGCTGCAGCTACGGGAGGAGGCCCCATGTTGCTCCTTGTCGGTGTAGGAGCTACAAGGGGTGCCCCACTTGCACTTCTCGGATCTGATCGACCTTGCATGGTCTCCTGCTGTTTTTGCTGTCTCAAATTTGCCGAATTGGCGCTCTTTAGGCTCATTTGCGCCATGGAAGTAGAAATGTCCCCCTCTATTTGAGACGCCTGAGCTCTCCGTTGGTACACGAATGTTCGACAGTCGTCTCTAAAGCGCGTAGCAATCGCTGCAAGGTCGTTGTAGAACTTCCGTCCCGTGTCAAGGTTCGTGATGATCTCTTTATATGTGAGGTATGCATTTTCCAGTTTCTGCAATGCCTGTTCCCGCTCTTTGGTCGATGAGTCGCCCTTCCTGGCTGTACTCAAGGCCTCATTGGCTTGTTGCAGCCGTGAGAGGAGCTCCTCTTGATCCGCTTCTTCAGATCGGACGTCTTTTTGATCTGCACTATAGATTCGGAGTCGCCGATCAAAGAAGTCCTCGAATTGGACTGCTTCGATCGTCTGCATAGGGTACTCTCGTTCTAGACGCGCTGCTTCCTGAAGCAAATCATGGTGGACATCGTCTGATTTGGCCTTGGACCGAAGAGCCTCGATTTTGCGTTTGCGTCTTGTTTCCATACGATTCAGATCGTTGAGAATACTGCGGAGATTGTTTGCGTCGCGTTCGACTTTAGCCGTCATGGTGGCCCTTCTGCTGCTCGGTACATAGTCCTCAAGGTCTCGATCTGTGCCTCCGAGCAACCGAATCAGACTTTCGGTTTCTTTCAGCTTGCGCTGCACGAGCTTGTCACTGTTGCCGGCTTGTTTCAGATAGCCTTCGATTTCTGTCACCTGTTGATACAGCTTAGGCATCGCTTCATTCGACGGTGGGCGAGTCCAGGTATGAGTACCAAACTTCCTTCTGGCCGCTTCGTCTTCATCGGCTTCGGTCCGTAATAGGTCCACGCCCTCCCGATATGTTTGTTGATCACTGGACTTGACCTTCTCGGTGTCAGATATGGCCGCGTGTAATCTGTGAATTCCATTCTGTTGACGGATTTCATCCGCATGAGAAGCGAGTGCTGGAGGAAGTCCGAGAGGCTTCTCCAAAGCCTGCAACGATCCAGGCAAACCCAGAGACTTCATCAACTCGTGTATCCTGCCATCCAGTGCCTGAAGCTCTTGAATTATCTTTTCGTTGACCAAGCGATCTCTTCTGTCGCTGTAGATGCTCGCAGCCACGTGGACCGAATAAGGAACCAATTTCACGAATAATGGTCTACCAAGCTCGCCGCGCTCACCGAGCATATTCATCGGTTCCTCCACCTCCTTGGGTACCTTTGCAGCAACCATGTTCGCCCGGTCGAGCGTCTTAAGCTCCGACTTTGACGGTACAGGAATCAGATAGATCATGTCATTGTCTTTCTCGGCCCGCTTGAGATCGTCTTGAACCTTGTTCTTCAGACCATTCAGATCCGCTTGAACAGCTTTATTGACGTAGCGAGACTCCTTGAGAGCTTCATTGGCGCAGTTGAGGCTGTCTTGCAGGCGTGCCACCTCTTCGCCATATTTGCGCTTCTCTAGACAATCGCAGGCTGCTCGATATTGTGCCGCTGCGGCAAAATGGTGGTGCTTCGCGTTCATGTGATGGATCCATTCACTACTGACCGCGTCGCTCTTGATACCAAAATCGCTGGCATCGTTGTAAAAGTCGCTAACTTTCGCAGCGAGCTTGGCAATACTGGCATCTTTCAATCCGTCCTTGACTGCTTTTTGCCAGAAACATTCTTGAGCCTGAGCTAGCATGAGATGCTCGATGGCTTCCATCGTCATAGTGTCCATGTCTTCCGGAGCAGATGTCCTCATGTCGGGTATCACCACAGTCTTGAGGTGCAAGATCACGCCGGCTGCCGAACAGAAGTGGTTGCATGCTGTTTTCAGCCCTTCACTCGTGCTTCGGTTGGACGAGATTGCTATTTGCGAGTACATGGCCGCAAGATTGAATAGTACGTTGGCCAGCTCAAAGCGGATATTGTCTTGCGAAACTGTCCTCGTGAGTCTTTCTTCCACACTGTAGGTACATGAACGTACTGGCTCGATGTGTGTTGTAGCCTAGAGCAGGATACCAGGTAAAGTCGACCCCGATCTGCAGTATTCTTATCAGCTTTCCATTGATCATGACATGCCATCTCTTGTACAACATACATCCACAGGAAATTTCCCGCCCATCCAGACTAGCTGAGCCGCATATGCTTGTAGTTTCCGTACACCACTTCCATGTGGCTCTAACGCGTTGACAGCCGCATGCCTAAGTTGGTCGATAGCCTCGAGATCTTTCGTGAACATATCTGGATGTTGGTCATATTTGTCGGAGATGTATTGCTTGATCGCGTTGCTAAGAGAGACATTGTGCGTTCGCCGGAATGGCAGATGTAGGATGTTCCTGGATGAGCGTCAGTGACAGCACGGTGAATAACACAGTAGCCTTACGAAGACATCTTGTCAAGGTTAGCTTCTAGTCAGGTGTGTGTGTGCAAACATCCCAGCCAGGCACGACAAGTAAATATTGAGCGCCGAGTGTGAGGTCATCGCGGGGTTCGCGTTCCTGCTCCGAAGAGCCTCATGAACCGCAGTCGTGAAACAAGATGAGAAGACGTGATTAGTATTAGTTCTGTACTATCATGATTGACCGGCTATGGCTGACAATAATCATTCGATGAACTATCACGTGTGTAGTTGTGGCTAGCTACACGGTACCAATGAGCCGGCCCAGAACTCCCCGCTAATGTCCCAAGTAATTACAATCGATTACCCAATGCTGCTCGTGCATCAATACTGTCCATAAGCGTAGCCGCGAAGCCACTCCCCAAGACTCGCGATACTCGAGCTGGAATCTCCAACCACAGTCCCACCTCTGGCGACGAGTCCGACCACCCCAACGATACCAGCAGTCAACGCGACGGCTGTCCACGCCGTAGCACCGCTCGCAGATTCTTCCTCCTCGAATATCTTCGTCCCGCGAGCGCCTTTCTTGCGCGGCGATGACGGATCTTCACCAAACACTGAGTCGTCGGCGATATTGAAGCTTGTATTGAAGAGATCCTCCAGTCCAGTACCGCGTGTCGCAGCATCGAGGTCTGATTGCAACGTCCACTTCGATTCCGCGAGGTCGATATCTCTCTTGTCAGTGTCCGGCATGGTCTTGACGTAGTCCTTTGCCGCCCAAGAAGAGTTGGCAAGACGCATCCTTTGGAACCAGTCTTGCTGCTTCGTCTCGGGCACTGGATGGAATTGGGCAGGCTGCGAGTTCGCGGAATTCCGGAGTCGGTGTTCCATACTCTTTGGCGCTGGCGGTAGCTGACCATAAAAGGGGTTCGTGGTAGATTGGCTGAAACTTCCAAACGGGGAGGTAGTGCTTGTGCTTCTGTCGACTAAGGATGATGGTCTGTTGATGCGCGCGTTCGTGATGTAATCTGGGCGCTGAGGCGGAGCTTGTATCGGCTCCCAGTCCATCGCGTCGTCGTTGTTTGTGACTATTTGCTCGTTCTCGTTGGTCCGAGACCTCAACCCCGCCATCGAGAATCGTGGCTCAGGCTCTGACATTTCCGATCCGGTAGAGACACTGACAGCCTTTTTGGGTGCGAGTCTGTTGATCGGAAATGGCTTCGGTGGTGTTCGTCCATACACACTTGGCATCATTTGATCGTCTGCTCGACTCGTGAATTCGCCCGTTGGGTATTGGAAGCTATCTTTGTCGATCAAAGGCTTGTCAAAGTTCCTGAACACGGGCGGAGGAATATTCGGTTGCCGGAGTTGTGTCGAGGCGACGTGTGTCAACTAGGTAATCGGTCAATAGATGTTCCTGTAGACCGTCTCTGACTACTCACTAGAGTCAGCGTGATGAGCATAAATGCATGCGCGCCCCGGTATTTGATCACGCTCAACCCATCCGAATCACGCTCTAATGCTAACCAGGCAGTAAACCTCAAACAGAGAGAGAGAACTTGGGTGAAGTAGTACATCGTCCACTCCGGAGTCTTGATCTTGCGTCTGGTCCTCATAGTCGGAATATACCAGCAAGTGATTGCTGCGATAACAATCTGAAAGTGGACAGCTTGAGCGAGCGCGTCAAAACAATTTGGGGTCAGCTGCTGGCCAGTCGTAATCGCGAGCAAGCATTTGGCAGTTTCGAATAATGGTACAGTCGTTGTCATATGATCGTTATCCAACCGATGGCCAGTCTTTAAAATTCCCACGACTCCAAGCAGATGCCACACCATTTGGATAATTAGACTGGCCCACTGGACAAGTTCTACCAGGTAAAGAGGCGTAGTCAAGTTCGATCTGCTTTCCCACAACGTCGCCGGTCTCGATAATGCCTTTGTGAGGATGTCACTCTTGGCCGCATATGCACTCTTCCGTATCCTTTCCCGAACCTTGGGTTCGCATTTCAGACACACTGGGGGATATCTCCTTTCAATATTCCTCTTGTATTCTGGAAATTGTGCGTCGTAGTCTGTATCTGACTCGGGTGGCACATAGTTGGCGAGGCATTGTGTGAGAAAGTGCTGGTTCTTCAAGCAGAGGTCGCAAAAGAGTCGGTCAGAGGAGGGGCTAGCCGAGTTCGTCAGGGCAGTAGGTGGGCTGCCATTTGGAGGAAGCGCAGTCGCAAATGACCTTGCCGATATTGTCTCAGGGGTTGCTGGTACATCTGTTATGTCGCCATTCTGCGGTCTTGTTAGCTAGGGCAATGTGTCAGTGATGGCAGCCTGATTACCTCGTCGAGGAAGTTTGTCGCTTCGCAGGTGTCGCAATCAAATCGACGTATTCGATGCTTCTTGGTATATTGAGTCCGCGTACCACAGTAGAAGCAATATATCCTCAGCGGTCCCAAAGGTGGCATGTTTTTGGAGGAGGTGATGTTTATTGCCGGAGTTAAGGTAGGGGTTAAAAGGACCAGGACATGGGAATAAACAACACGAACATTTCACCTTTATTTGACCACCAACTACTGAACATTTTATTGTGCATGTGATGGGCTGCCTTGATGAAAGCCGTGACAAGAATACCGTAAATGTCTGGTTCCACCAGGAAGTCTCTAATATGATTGTTCGATATGAAACACGTGAGACAGTGCTGGTGTCAACAGTCAGACGACCACCGACTTGACTTGTAACATGAGGTATCAACAACCACCGACCACTGTATGCATTATGCCACGAGATCGAGTAACAACATCTATATTTGTGTCCACATCCATACACAACGCCTTGCTAAACATTATCATTGGTAGAAGCATTGCACCGCTGTCTCGCCTATGTACGCTCTGCCTGGCCAAGCCGAAGAGCCAGAAGAGCTCTGACATCCGTTGCGAACTGGAGACCTTCCAGGAACGGTACCAGATGCAGGAGATCGCTATCTGAGGGATCACTTATCCAACCCTCAATGGGTATCGCGTTGTCTGTCAAGGTCAGACCCAGTTGTTCATCGAGCGGAGCAGTCCAACTCACCTTCGTGGAAGATATAACTCATCGGGCTGTTATCCAGGATCATGACTCTGCTGAGGTCTGGCTCGACTTGGCTAAGATCCTTGATGTATGCGCCGTTCCGGAACGTACAGTGCTGACGATAGTACCTTCCACTGAAGTAGGCCCGTTCTCGCTCCAGCCAGTCGATCACCGGATCAGCATACTCCTGAACAGACGCCGTGAAAACGATGAGATTGTACCACTTCGACACCTGTCAATGATCAGCCTGGTGTTCCGTACTCATAAAGAGCCACTCACTTTGCGCAGAAACTCATGACAATGTGGACGTTCGTGAACAAAGTACAAGATGGGCACTTGCGGACCCAAGACAATGCCGCTGCCTCCTACTGGCCCTTGAAACTTGACTTCTACCATGTGTCCAGTGCTCATGCGATTGCTCTTGGCCATGCTGTGAATCAACGTCTCATCCAAGTCTATCACGAGGGTCTTCCGCGGAGGCTCGTGGTGGTATGTAGTGATATACGATGGCTGTCGCTTTGGTACGAGTGGTCGCGGTGGCGCAGGCAGGCGTGGATACCTCAGCTTGGGCGCAAACGTCGGACTTGAGGGAGATTTCAAGGAGTTTGCGACATTGCTCACCCTATCATCTTCGGCAGTCGCTGACGTGTCTATTGACCTGTGCGACCGATGCCGCCTCTTTTCCGTCGCATCGTTGTGAAGCTTAATCCTGATCGAACGCTTCGCAGGAGCGATCTCCTCTGGTTGGGCAGACTTTGATCGCGTGTTCTGAGCTGGGCCGTCGTCCGACTCGGAACCTTGAGAGGCTGCAGAATCTCCCCTCGTGGTAATATCGCGCCCTGATGCCGACAGGGCGACCCCGTCGTCGTTGTCCTTCGGCCGTAATCGGGGCTTTTCAGATCCGCGGTCATCTTCGACTGCCTCCGACTCGTTTTCCTCGGCCAATTGTGTAGATTTCCGTCGCTTCTTTCGCGAAGTTACATGATATACTCGTCGTATTGGGAGGATGGCGGAGAAGCAGCCCTGCTCGTCGTAGAAACAGGCTACCACATAAAGCACAGGTGCCGCAACGGTCGAAAGAACAACCTTTACCGAAGTAATGAAGGCATCCGCAATGCGCTTTGGCACCAATCTCCAGGATCTAGCTGACGGACTCGCTGTGAATGTGTTTGATTGCAAGTCATGCAACAATGGTGTCTTCTCGGTGTGCAAGTCGTCAGATGGTCCCTCCGAGCTCTTGTCCGATTCATCATCGCGTAGTTCTGGCGTAACAGACTCTTCTTCGCGTCCCTGAATCGCACCATTTGCCGAGCCCTGGAGATCAGTCGTCGACGCAGTACGCGATCTCGAGTTGATCGGTGTCGACTTTCCGGAGAGGATATTAAGCGCGTTCATTGCGAAGAAGCAGGCGCGAATTATTCGAGCCAAGCGACAAGTCTTCTAAGGGGTTCGTGGAGCTGGCTATGAAGGAGACATTGAATGGAACAGTCACCGGCCTCAGCTGGAGGATCGACAAATCAAACGAGGGCTACGGTTGGTCCGAGGTCCAGAGAAACGATTGTGAGCGTGTAGAGCTGTGTGCTCGGTTGAAGCGAGAGGAGGGAAGAAAGTGATACGATATACAAGGATTGATCTGGTCAGGACGATGTTGAGTTTGTTGGTGAGAGGCAGATGCAGCATCAACCAACGAGCAGCTGATGGTTAGATGTTTTGCGCTGACGTGCTTGTATTAGGTTGGTACATCCAACGGAGGCTCTGGTACCCGACGAAACGTGGGGTAAGCCGCCTTCCCTTTTAGGATCTACCACCAAGCAAACGCAACTCTGACGCTATACCACGACGCGGAAACTTCCACTCTTAAAATTGTCGACCATTATCAGAAATGGTGAATTCGTGATTGTTAAATCCACAATATTGAACCAGAGTTTTTGATAAATGGCCGCGCTATTCAGTATCTGCTCTTCTAAGTTGACCTTTCCGAACACAAAGTCATATCGGCTCTGAGCCCTCGAAACCTTGTTTTTCTGCCGACCTGATGGGTTCTAAGAAACAGGAACAAAGGACCTCGCTTGCAGTCGCTACCCTTCCAGCATGCTTGGCAATTGGAGTCCTGGGAGTCCTGATTGGTACCTGGTCGATTCTGGTCAATCGTACCGTCTCGGCCCCCTATCTCGTCAGTCGAGGTTGCGATGTACGTATCGATATGTTGCTAATCTGTCACCTAGGATGAGGTTTTCCATGTCGGTCAAGCACAGAGATATCTTGCGGGTAACCTTTTCGAATGGGATCCAAAGATTACCACACCCCCTGGCTTGTAAGATGACCGTAAACACCGTCCAAGCGGCTGGAACTGATAAGACCGACAGATATGCTTCCTCGTTAGCCTTGTCATACATCACAAACTGGACCGACTTGAACGGATTGAGAGCGCTCAACGCCCTTGTGCTACCATGCATGGTCTTCCTATTATTGAGCACCGACGCCCAACATTGGAACGTCAAGCTCAGGCGTGGCTCGCAAGCCCGATCCGAGGGTTCTTTCTCATCTCAGCTGTCTAGCATTTCCCCTCTGTTGTTGCATCAGCTTCACACGGCCTTCAACATATGTCTGTTCCCTCCGTTGTTCTTTTTCGCTGGATTATACTATACCGACGTCGCATCTACCGTATCGGTCATGACATGCTGGAGCCATTTCATGCGCATCTACTCGAAAGGCGAGCCTTCATTCATCTCGGGATTCACAGCTGTGGTCCTGGGCTTGATCTCTCTGAGCTTTCGTCAAACGAATATCTTTTGGGTCTCGTTGTTCCCTGCTGCCATCCTCATTATCAGCAAGATAGATCTGGGCGCCGAGGAGGGTGTCGACGAGGATGGAGGTCTACTTGATCCTCCAGTCCGGGAGGCAACGGTAGACGGTACGTGGTATTCGCCTCCATTCCAACGTGCTTGCTGACACTTTGACCATAGAATACTTCTTCTTCATCCTCTCCTTGTGTCGGAAGTTAGCCCAAGGTGTCTACATGACACTAAAGGGCCATGCCAGTATGGTGAGCTTGATCAAGATGCTCATTCCCTATGCGATTATCATGGTATCATTCATCGGCTTCGTCGCCTGGAACGGTGGTGTCGTACTTGGTACGTGAACAAAGCCAATACCTTAGTAAGACCATCCGGCTAACTTGAACAGGGGACAAATCGAACCACGTTGCAACCCTACATCTAGCCCAACTACTCTACTTATGGCCGTACATCACGTTCTTCTCGGTTCCGCTGTCCTACCCGTACCTGCTTCAAGGGTTGTTTGCGCTCTTCGCCATGCTACCAGCACTGGCTTCTGCCGAGCCCAATGTCATATTCGGTCGAAAGAGAGTACTTCCACGTCTGTTCGTCGGCATTCTATTTTTGGCTGGATCCCTTTTGATCGTCCGGTACAACACGATCGTTCATCCATTCACACTCGCGGACAATCGACACTACACCTTCTACGTTTTCCGACAGCTGCTTCGCCATCGCGCGATAAAGTTTATCGTAACACCAATCTATGTGGTTGGCTCATGGTCTGTGATTCAAACCCTCGGCGCACCGGCCCAGGTCACCTTGCCACATCAAGGTGGCTCCGACAAACCAGTAGCTAAGCAGACGAACTCGACAGAAGAAGCAGCGCCAGCCAGCGATCGGCCACTGAAACTGAACCACGCATCGGCCGGCGAGGGCAGCAACGTCAGCTTCGTTCTCGTATGGTTGGGTACGACTGCGCTGCAACTCGCCACAGCACCGCTGGTTGAGCCTCGCTACTTTATCCTGCCGTGGATTATGTGGCGAATGCACGTGCCTCAAGCATGTCCGTCTGCAATGTTGAAGGAAGAGTCGCCGAAGACCAACGCCAAGGCACTGCCGGGATTGTTGGGATGGCTGGAAAGAGTGTTTTGGTACGACCATGATCATCGGCTATGGCTCGAGACAATGTGGTTCATGGCTATCAATGCGGTCACGGGCTACATATTCCTAAACTGGGGATTTGAGTGGCCCCAGGAACCTGGCATGGTCCAGAGATTCATGTGGTAGAGTAGTGAGCGCCAGAGAATACTTTGTGGTCTTCAATGCCCTATCAACAACAATGTATCAACAAGACGTCCGAAAGTTTTCCTGTCGTGCGTGTTTAGTAAATGCTGAAGGCGTGGCTAAATGCGATGACAAAAAAAAAAGAAAATTTTGTAAATGCAAAGAGGTCGCCGAGACGTCATTACCATATTTCTCGGGCTGGTATGTGGTCCTGAAAGCAGACACGGTGGCTCATCGAGGAAAGAACTCATCGAGGCGCTTCTCATCAGCTCGATAGTCGAAGACCGAGCCATTGTATGCCCACTCGGGAATGTATGGTGGAAGAGTATGGCCATGTCTTCCAGAGCAGCCAAAGTCAATGAGCACAACATCGTCATTCTGCTTCAACATGACATTGCTTGGTGACAAATCGCCGTGAACAAATCCAGCTTGGTGCAGCATGCTCACTGTAGTCCTGACTTCTTGGGTACGTTCAGAGATCTTGTGGTACCCAGGTGACACAAGTCGTTCAAGGCCGAAAGCGACGATCCTGCCATCCTCGGTGATCGGTGTCGGGTCGATGTCAGGGATTGGCATATCTGCAAGGCGCATTTGGGTCATGATTCTGAACTCGTGAGTGAGACGCTGCTGTGCCTCCTCGCGTGGAAATGCGATCTTATAGATGGGGTTCGACACGGTATGTGTGCAGACAATGAATGCGTCTGCTCCAAAACTGACCAGTTGAGAGTTTGCCCATAACGCTTGGAGCTGCTGACTCCATAATACAATCTCAACGTGAACTCCAGGGATCAGCGGAAATGTCGTGAGATCTGGGTATCGCATTTCGCCTTCCCAGTGTATTCGGTATAAGGTCCTTTGCCAGTCGACGTAGCAGGCATAGTACTGCCGACCTTGAGTGGAACCCATCGGTGGTGAGATAGGCACTGCGCCCGACTCAACTGCTCATTCGTAAGTCAGCGCGAGAAAGGCGACCACAACAATCGTGAGCAACGCACGCTTGCAGCCGTATGGACGTTCGTTTAACCTTCTTGGAAGATGCCTGAAGAGAAGAGCATAGCAGAATTGATGTTTGAGCTGGAATAGAGATGTCCCGATTAGTTGCCAGCTGTACCGCGCCCAGTGTCGCAGTGTCCATCCGCGGCTTGTGGATAGTTGCAGACCCATCTTGGGGTGAAGAGGATACTTGTCACACTGACCGCCTGGAGCATCCGTAGGTCTAGAAAAGAAGGAGGAGTCATTGTGAATGTACTAGAACAGGAATGATAAAGCTGCATGAACGACATGTGATCTCGTCCAGGATCAGCAACTGTAGCCGAGTGAAGCTGTGAAAGTCGCAGTTGCAGTTGCAGCTCGCGGAGAAGCGTCCGCGACAAAGTGTTTCACTCCGCAAACCACCACCACGTATTCATTGTTTACCACACGTCAACCTGCTCGTGCGGGTCGCAAGCACGCTGAAATGTCGTCGCGAGAAGGTGGTAGAGATGGAACAAGGCGACAGTCTACGCGCAATCCGCGTAGGAGACAACGAAATGAGACGGACAGCCTGGGTCATCAACCACGCAGGAAACGAAGCAAGATCGCAGCAGATACATTCGAAGCACCTACTGACGATGCCCTTACCAATGGCGGCCCAGTCTTGAACGGTCATATAGAACCGAGAAGCAGGAGGAGCGTCACTCCCATGGACTCGATCGACATACCATTGAGATCGAAAAAGGGCACGCAAAAGCGCGGTACGAGAGGAGACGGAAGCACGATAATGGTATGCAGATCAGTGGCAGGAGCAATGCGGTTTATTGACGCGCTTTGCAGACCCAGAACCCGCACTACAACATGAAACATCTTCCAAGTACACCAGACATCATTCGCAACAGCGCAAGCGGTATGTCAAAAGATGCTTCCATGCCAATCTCCCTGCTGACGAGTGCAGACTTCCGCAGCTCGGTCCTGTCTTCACCGTGTCTCGCTCTTGCTGTGAATCGCGAACGCGCATACGTCTGGGACTACACTTCCCCCAACCCGGTCCCTCATCCACGATCTTTCGACATCCCGCAGCCCGCCAGATCTACCGAACCTGTTCCACTTGGCTCACTGGTCACTAATGGAGCGAGCACCTCTATTGGTCTGGTCGTTGTATCTGCTGCGACAGGCAAAATCACATTTTGGGAGAACATCGACACTGCGGAATCATTGAGTCTTTTCGGCAACAGAAATGCGGGCGTGGAAGGCTCCCTTGGCGGTCTATTCTCTGGTGAAACAGTCATAGATATCACGAGCGCTGAACACGCTGGTCTGGTTGTGACTTTGAGCTCCGGACGTATCGCCCAGCTAGGACTACGGGACCAGACAGGAAAACCAAGGATTTCGGCGCAATTTCTCAAATCGAATGATGGTACCGGAGGAGGTGGCTTGTTTGGCAGCATCAAAGGCGCCTTGGGTATCGGCTGGAAAGGCGATGTCGTCGGCGTTCAGACACGCAGTCAGGGATCAAGAGGTCAAGTGCAGGTATTGGCAGTTACGGCCAGTGCACAAATACAAGTCTGGGATCTGGCGTGGTCTGGGCACAGTTCGTACAAAGGATCGGTCGACTTCAAAGAGGTGCTGCATGCCGAAGTCTTACGGATCGCTCCAGCATCACAAAAGCTTGCTGCGGCGAGCGTTCTGGACTTTGCGGTTATACCAAGCAAAGGAAGGGGAGACGAGGTCGCCGTTCTTGGAGATGACCAACCCGTCGATCTGGTTCTCCTGGCCAAGTCTGAGCACGGAGACGTGCCGCTACACTTCCTCATCGACATTACACTGGACGGAGCGAGAGCATTTGTGAATCGCACAATTGCGCTGAAAAAAGACGTGTCTACAGACAGCACAGCAAAACCTCGCCTGCTGCTTCCTGGTCCTGGACATACCGCGTTCGCGATCTTCGAGCATGCAATTGCTTTGGCTTCCCTGGTCGTGCCGGAACCCGAAGGGCCCGAAGCACAACTCTTGATGGAAGCGCATAAGACGCGTGACACCTTCCAGGACGTGATATATTTGCGGACCGACAAGCATATCGCGATACAAGGATCCAGCGAGGAAGATCCGCTAGATGCGAAGCATATCCAAGCTTCCTGTATCGTCTTCATCAAAGGCTTCGGCCTTGCAAGACTCACTGCAACCGACCCTGCAACCGAATCTTCTCCACAGGTATCAGTCAAGTCACACATTGAACAAGCGGTTTTTTTTGGTACACAGCCAGACAACATTGTCGAGTTCCACAAGATCAACCGCCGCGACTATAACCAAGATGAAATCGAGGTTGCTGCGATAGAGATTAGCGGAGAGATTCTCAGGTCCGAAACACCGTTCATCTCGATAACTTCGCCCTCGCTCGAGACTCATATTGCTTTGCGACAAAAGGCGATGCGCGCTCTCATCGCTCATCTGACGCGTCATTTTGCGCCATTGTCTCAGGTCACTCGCTGGAAGCTACTCTCGGATGCTGAGAAGTTGGCAGCAGGGTTGGCCCTTTGGAACTCGTATGAAGACGCTCTACAAAATGCTTCACCACAACCAACTCTATTACCTGCGGTGATCAAGGTTTTCTTCGTCAACAGAAACAAAGCTCGAGGAACAAAGGCACCAAAAGAAAGCGACGTTGATGAAATCCGACAATGGTTCATGTATGAGATGGCTCACCTGGACCAACTTTGTATGCAAGCCATGACCCTGGTCAACAACGGATATCAGAACAATGCACCACACAACTTGTTGAAGCTCATCAGCGAAACCGACGACATGATCTTCAGCGTTTACGGGACCGTGTTCACCTTCCGCGCCGACAATGCGGAATTGTACGGCCTGGATCCTAGCATTCTCGCAGATGGTGTTCTCGAAGAAGGCTGGGAGAATTTGCCTGAGCCGTGGACGGCAACCCACGAGAGTATCAACTTGCTGGATCGCTATGTCGACGTGGCGCGAAACTACACAGTGGACCATTTTGAGAAGCCGGATTACAACCGCGTCATGGACCATGAGTTTGTGTCCAAGGTGATTAAGGAGAACATTCGTATCGTTGGATTGCTGTGCATGTGCTATCGCGAGCGGATAGGCTGGTGCTCCGAATATTTCCAGGACAAGTACCGCAATTACGCTCCTGGACTCGTCGACAAATTCAAGAGGTCCCGTGACCACCATTTGCGCGGATTGGTCAAAATCGGTCAAGCAGGTTCTGGACTGGTCATTGCCGAGAAATACAAGGACATGGACTCGCTTGTCAAACTCGTTGTCAGCGAGTCGGCATATCTGGTCGAAAGTTTGGAAGAGCCAATGCTGCAGCCCATGGAGAGGCATGTCATTCAAGGCAAGATGGACGGCTTACAAGCGAATGTGGACAGATATTTTCGAATCTTCGGCGATGAGTTTGCAACCGCATTTTTCGACAGCCATCTCACCAGTCAACGAAGCTATGGTCTGCTCAAGGACGCTGCCTTGTATCAGGAGCCACTTACACGCTTTTTGCGGGCCGAGGATGCACGCGGTAGGTTGGGCTGGATCAATGAGGTGCTGCTTGAAGACAACTTGCCTCAGGCGCAGAGGGCGCTCTCAGCACTTGCGCAGGAGCACGAGCCGAAGCTTTGGAACAAAAAGGTGGAATTGTCACTCGGCAAACTTATGGCGCTGGCTGCGCAGGAGGACTCGCAAGGTCTAGCCAACGGAGCCGGAGAGACAGTCCTCAAAGGTCACGATGATGAGCTCGCCATTGTCAACCTGCAAGATGACCTATATCGCCATCTACATCCCGTCTTTGACACCGCAGTGGACCATCAGGCATCAGTGCAATTGGTGTCTGATGCTTACGCTGTCTCAATACGCAGGGATTTGCCCGCTCTTCATCAGCTCCTCGAACTTGCCTTTGACGATCTTCTCGACCACAAGGCTCTACCATCCGAGCAGCTTATTGACGTTTTGACCCTGATGGACTCAGTACCCAGTAACGACGCAGAAGCAGACATCTCGGGACGGGAATTTCATATCGCGCTAAAGGTCTTGCAAGCCGCCAAACACAGGATGGAGGACTCGCAATTCCAAACAACATTGGCCCTGATCTGGAAGCGGTGCTACCTACAAGACGACTGGGAGATTCTGAACAAGACAGAACGCAAGACGGACAAACTGATCGGCAGGATGGTGCGCGAGACGACTCTGTGCCAAACCATGGCGCTCGCGCTACAAGACGGTACGTGCATCATTTTCGACATGCACAACCCCACTGACGTCTTTCTAGTCCTCATCAATCCCTCTTCAGGCATCACAACGCTCAACCCATCAGCCTGCCTCGGGGCCGGCTCTAACCCGAGTGACCTCCGCCACCGCTTCCCCACAAGCGATCTCCTAGATCCGATCATCGCCGACAACAGCGCACAAGATACCGAGCTGCGGCAGCGCATCGACCGCCTGAATCTGACAGGTTGGTACGAGAAGTGCCTCTCCGAAGCCAAGAGCATGGCGGAGGAAGAAGCGCAGGCCCGCCGCGACGAAGACGCTGCTCTCGAGAACGTGCGCCACGGCATGAGTGAGCGCGACGGCGGCGTACAAGCTGCGGCCAACGGTTACGACCACGACGAAGATAGTTTCGGCGGTGAAGAGGATGTTGTGGAGAGTCGTGAAGGTGATGACGAAGAGGACGAAGACGAAGAAGAAGACGCGGACGGCGATGTCGATATGTCCTAGTGGGATCTGCGCGCACGGTCTGTGGAGATGGAGGTTGGCGTTGTAGTCATGGAAGATGTGACCGGCGAACCAGAGAGCGACGAAAGTCTTGTCACCACGCCGTCGGGGGAACTGGAGTTTAATGACCTCGAGCTGGATTTCTTGGCTCAGAGGTGATGGTCGGATGGGATGCATAGCGCACACATGGAGTTGGTAGATAGTCGACGGTTTTGGTCGACATGGATGAACTCGATTAAGTATCTCATAACCCTTATTGTCCTTGATAGTCGTACCTGGGTAGACCTCTCTTCCTGGTGAACTACGGAGAAGGAAAGATATTTGACGCTGAGCGACCTACAGGGTGGCGTTCTTTAGTGATATGGGTAACGGGAAGCAATCAGGGGTCTCAGGATTACTCACGGTGTGCTTAGACAGATCGTCGCCTGCATCCGGTACCAATCGGTGGTGACCTCGGAAGCTACGCGCGGTCGGGTGGTTCCTGCTTGTTGTCAAGTGAAGGTGAGTGAAGGCAGGTCCATGTTCGCCGTGGACTTCCCACGACTTCCCACACTTGCGAAGCTCTTCTCCTTCATACATACATACCTTGCAAACAACCACCTTGCTAAATTATTCACAAGCACAACCACGTTATCACAGCATACAGTACTCGCGAACATAATCACCTTACCACATCAATCGAATTGAAACTCGCGGTTGCCGAGCTACATTCAGAATGGTAAGAATATCATACAGGTCTGGTGGACAATGCTAATCGATCACAGGCAGAGGCATCGCCATCAGACGACACTGAGGTGCCATGGCTGGATGCGCTGAAAGCGCTTTTGAAGGAAGCACTTTTGAAGGAAAGCCAACCTGATCAAGCCACGGTGCAATTTGCCTTTCACGAGGTGCTCGAAAACGTATGCGCCAGAAACGTCTTCAGATACGATGGGCATTGCGGAAACTATTGGCCTGACGTGTACGCCGAGCTTAGCAATCACATGGAACAGATAAGGAAACACAAAATTAGAAGACGGAGTTGAGTCATAGGATTTCTACCAACTCCAGTCGTATCTCATTATGTACATGAAGTTTATGCCACCAGCCTTTGTCGGCTGATGATGATACCATCGAATGGTTAGACCTTCAAGTCGTCCACCAGGTCCATAGGCAGCACCTTGTAATGCGATCGCATGATCCGGCTGAGATCGTACATGCGGTAGTCGTACACCGGACTCTCCCAGTCGTCTTTTAGCAGACCGTAGGTCTCATTTTCGTAATTCATGGGCTTCCGCGGGTTCAGCGCCCAGTAGCCTAAATCAGCATCCGTCTCCCTCAGGTAACGCATCAGGTTCCGCCAGTAGCGAAGATCGGGCTCGCTAGGGCGGTTCGGAGCACCGAACTCGCCGACCCAGACCGGAGCGATGTTCTCTTCGAGCAGATAGCCCCAGTTCTTGTGGACGGCTTTGGCGAAGGAGGTGTATTTTCTCCAACCGAAGGGGTTCAGTTGACCCCAGCCTGACCAACCGTAGACGTGAGCGGAGTAGACGAGCTTGTTCGGCACTCCTAATCTAACGGGTCGGTAACGGACGCCGGTAAGGTCGTTGGCTGACGAGACGCCTTCGACAATGATGAGCCACTCTTCCTGCATTGCGTGAAGTCGCTCGGCGGCGCGCTCAGAGGCCGTAGCCCATGAGGGCCACATGAACTGGCCCCGGAGACCACGGACTTCGTTGCGCAGATCGATACCGACGACGAGAGGGTCCTTGATATGAGGTCTCATGACGGTCTCCATGTTCCGGATCCAGTCGTCTTCTGATTGCGAGATGGCGCACAGCGGGCCCAAGTGATCGTTCTTCCACGACAAATCGCAGAGTTGTGCATCGCAGCACCAGCGGGCCTTGGTGATGTGGTTGTTGATAATGACTGCAATACCGGCAGCAGTCAAGGAGCTCACGACAGCGGCATATACATCGAGAGCACGCAAGCCGATCAAGTCAGGATTTGCGGCAAGATGTTCGGATTCAACGAGGGGGTTGAGGACGACCAGCTCGTCGGCGTACGGCAGTCGGACACTGTTGAAGCCAAGCGCGAGAATCGACTGTGCAATTTCGTCTCGGTGACGAATTTCAAGCCCACCAGGGGCGTAGAAAATATCACTAGCACCGTACCAGTTTACGGATAATAGTTTGAAGCGGTGTCCATTCTTGTCTACAATATAGCGTCCTCGTGTGTACAATGGGGCTTCGACGGTTGGTCTCGTAGTGTTTCCAGTGTCATCGACATATTGTGCAATGCGTTCTTTTTCCGGATAATGCTCCTTGACAGCGGATATGGCGGGTATCGATAAGGGACTTAAGAATGTGACGAAGAGGAAATATGATACAATTGAAAATGCAACAAGCACTGCCGGAATGAAACGACCCATTGATGAAGAAAGAAAAAGCACAACGACTGCTCCAATCTCTTGTATAAAAGAGATGGAGAGACATGATGAACATGCCAGACTCGCCATGGTGTCTGCCGACGATGACCACGCCAATATGTACAGCTCTTGGCACGGAAGTCTCTTACTCACACGACCATGTCGCGGCAGTGTCGGTATGATGTGTGTATAAAGGTTATGCGCAGGAATGCCGATGAACGATGCACAAGAGTGTGTGTCGCGTGCTTACAATAGGTGCCAAGTCGGTCATAATTTTATGCAGAACGGATCGAGGCGGAAGTCGGACTGCCGAAAGGAGATAAATCAAGTCTGTCGGCCGAAAAATCGAGAGGAGCCGAGGAGAGCCAAGACGAGCCAAGATGCTGACGAATGACAGACAGAAACCGAGAAAATGAGAAAAGGATTAAAGAGTCGACGAGGGACGGTCCTGAAGCAGGTTGGACCTCTGGCATCTATTTGACAGTCAGCGGTCGTTTCTCATCGCGTCAATTTTCCTCCCTGCAAGCCGCGCAAGACTAACAAGCCTCGTTCCGACTATCCACTGCATGGATGTCACCGGCCCCAATTGACGACACTGGACGATCAGGAACACAACTTTCGATGCAGCCGCGTGGATGATTGCGCGTTCGTCGATTCGTCGAGGTTTCAGCGCCTCCGCTGTGGCTGGCTTTGCTGGTGCAGCATTGCTTCTTCTAGACCATGTCGCCCATCGAACTCTCCGGAGAAGACGTTGTGAATGGGGTTAGGCTTCAATGCAACAGCGAAATTGACGCAAACGCATGAGACCGTGTGGAAATGGGCGCGACAGACGAGAAACGCGAAAGAGACGAGTTGCAGTCCGTCCAATTTCAAAGATTGTGTGAAGTATGGCATGAAATTGATCATGCCTTCCATTTCTTTTCCTTGTTTGATCACGCACTTTAATTCAGACGACAGGCGGCAGGCGCAGGCGGCAGCATAACATCACATGCTGCCAACCCTAGGGCTGGGGAAGGCGCGACTTTTGACCTTTTGCGCGGAGTTGAGCAATGATCGGCCGCGCTTGCCCCAGATGGGACGTTTTCCGGTCCGGGGTCTGCAGATTATCAACCAATCAGGAAGGTGCGTGTGTGTTTTCCGCATTTCTACTTGTCATGAACCTTCTTTGGCGGCATTTTCCTTTACCTTTTGCGCTCAATCTCCTTTTGTCTTTGCCCTCTTCTCACCTTAACTTGCATGAAGCGCAGGCCGTGGATGTGGCTGACCCATCTCCGTTGGAGCAGTCGAGACTGTCTTATGGACACGACATGGCGCACACGGTCGATGCCGCGCGTTCCATTGGTCTACGGCACGTCGATCGCACTCCCTTCCCGTCGCCCTGCTAATCTTAATCACGCTTTCGAGTGGACGTTACAAAGTCGGCTGGTCGATTTCGCGTTCGAGAAAATTATCTGTGGTTCGCGATCATGTGGTTCGCGATCAAACTCTGGGATCTGATCTGTCCAAAAAGCAAGAATCTTAGTAAGGAATGACAGCCCACCGCTAATTGGGCCGTACTCGCGGTAAGTGTTCCCGTGTTATATGTACACACCACCCTCCCTAACCGTAGATCTTGCTCTCCTCTGCCACTTCTGATCTGCCTTGCTACACTCATTACTGGAATGGCTTCGTTCTTCTCCTGGTTCACCCGCTGTCTGCCTGCACTTAGCGTTATCGCCTTGTTCGGACTTGTTTACTCATGCTTTGTTATTAATCCGTACGGCGCAAGAACGAATGGCGTTCATCAAGGCCGCGCGACTTACCAACAATACTTCCTTTCGTTCTACATCGTAGCGCTGCATGTTTTCTCAACACTCTTTCCGATCAGGCTCTGCTTCGCTATTTACGATGTTCTCACACACCTCAGAGCGACTCACAATGCACTCACGACTGTAGACAAGAAGAATGACCCACGCCCGGATTCTCCTGCCTTGGCTGCAGGTCGTTTCGCAATCCATGCGATTCTCATACCCAACTACAAAGAGGACACCGACACGCTTTGCGACACTTTGAGGGTCTTGGCCGCTCACCCTAGAGCTTCGCAACTTTACGATGCAAGTCCAGCGACTCCGAGACACTCCTGCACTAGCTAACAGCTCCGCAGATTTACCTTGCCATGGAGGATTCCGAAGCTGGAGCTACCGAAAAGGCGCAGTTGTTGATCAGAATCTTCGGCCTGAAATTCAGGAGAATGGCCTTTACGCTTCACCCGAAAGATCTGGCGGGCGAGTCAAGAGGAAAGAGCAGCAATCAGAGTTGGGCCGCCAACGAGGCCATCAGGTACTACAGGAACAACAACGACAAGTCTTGTGCCGAGGTTCTCATAACTACAATGGATGGTGCGTACAACTCACAAACCAGAGGTACTGCGCTCTTGCTGACTTGACCAGCTGATACTCACCTGCTGCCTTCATACTTCGAGCTTATCTCGAATATGCACGAAGCCGACCCTATCAATGCGCCGACCACCATGTATGTCCCGCCGATCGCTTTTGACCGCAACATCCACAAGATTCCGGCATTGGTTCGTTTGGCAGATGTTCTCTGGTGTTGCGCAGGTCTCTCTGGTGACCATTCAAAAGGCAGTGTTCGCATTCCTACATCAGTCTACACTTTGCCCATGACACTGGTCGAAAACGTTGAAGGCTGGGATACCGGTCCGGACAGCATTGGAGAGGACATTCACATGTATCTGAAGTGTTCGCTGGCGCTCAGAGGAAACCTCAATACTCGTGTCGTCTACAGTCCCGCCAGTCAGTGCGATGTTGATTCTGGCGTCAGCGGATTTATGGGATACCTGGCTGCGCTTGTTTCGCGATTCAATCAAGCCTTGCGCCACAGCTGGGGTGCGCTGGATGTCGGCTTCACCGTCAGAGGACTGGTCGGTCCCAACCCGCTGCACGATAAGCAGTATGGTCGCTTCCCGCTCAAGGGAACCAAGTGAGTCTCGTGTCAAGAGAGTGAATGTGGGAGCGTCACTAATCAAGATCAGCTCACAATGGACCGCGTTCTCATCGATCAGCTCGTTACAGGCCACCGCAACACGCACAGCGCCAGCGCCCATCGTTCCACCATCCACCAACTATTCCGTCATGATCACCATTTTCCAGCGACTGACCGAGGCCCATTTCCTTCTGGCCCATTTCTTGACATGTCTGGCCTCTTCCGCATTGTACTCCCTGCTCGTTCCACGCGGCCTGATACCCATTGCTTTGAGGGACGCACTCGGCCTCTGCGACTACATCCGCCTCGTCAGTTATATCATCATGCTTGTTGCATTTTCACTGTTCCAGCGCTACCACACGGTCTGTGTCGAGATCCGAAAGGACTTCCTCCGACGCGTGGGTCTGCTTGAGGATTTCAGGGCCAAGGACTTTATCAGCGACAAGTGCTTTTCGACCTACGGCTTCATCGAGGTCATGATTTTCCCGATCGCCGGTATTGCATTTGGATCGGCGCCGAATCTTGTTGCGATTTTCTGCCACTTGTGGACGGATAAGTTGGTTTACTCGGTGTCTTTGAAGCCGAGGGCCGTTGTTGTCGAAGCGGAGGATGGACTCGAGCTCGAGGCGTAGGGCTCGAGCTGTACAACTCGAGGTGTAGGACTTGGTCAAGATACCACGTAATGTCTTTAATTAATGGAAACCATCTTACCCAACTATTCCTACAATGTCTTGTTACTCACACATGTCAAAGCAATCCGCCCGAGTCGCGCCACGCTAGCGAGTCAGATACAGTGGCCGAAGGCGATCGATGTCCAAGCAGAGGACAGACTCATGGCATAGGACTCGAGGTATAGAACTTATCTAGGATACCAGGTAACGTCTACGAGCATGATCTTACCTGATCTTTCTGCAACGTCTCGTCCGGCTCACTCATGTCAGATTAATCTACCTGAGTCGCGACATGCTGAATCAGGTAGAATGTTTCCTCGACGATATCGACTTAGAACATGGAAAGTATGATATCCTGCTTCCAAACTTTTACCAATACTGCGTTATCTACTTTCATCAGACTTTAACGCTGCCAGTAGAGGATTTCATGAGTTGCGCATCTTCTTGAAATGCCTCAATCAAGGCCTTGACCAGAACTTGAACGAGTATGAAAAGGAAACTTCCTAATCCTAATACAAGCACCGTCATGACAGCAACAAGGGGCCCGATGAGCGAAAACACTGTGAATCCATAGCAAGCCCTTTGGAACTGTTCGTTGTTCTGCAGATGGTCTGTCGCCAATCCGACCTGCATTGCAGTAAGGACGAGCAAAATGTACGCAAATGTAGCTGCAACTCTTTTAAAATTGCCTGTTAAGAATTGGCTGAAGCGCTCAAATACCCCAAGGTAACCATTTGACACCCCAGAACAATATCGCGATACTATGTCGAGTCGGCTGAGACTTAGTTCTCCATATTGGTAGCGTTTCGAAAGATGGACCGAAATCTCGTCATCAGGATAATCAGCAAGTACACGGTGTGTGAGTTTCATCCAGTCTTCCCAAGCTACATCAGGCGGAACGAGGTTGGCTCCTCGGGCAATCGCAAAGTCCAGTTCAGTTGCGATTAGAGCCAGGTATGTATGGAGAAGGCCAAGAGCAGCACTGTGTGGTTCAGATGGGCTCAGATAGCAGTCATAGAATGATGCAGAAAGGACATATCTAGGCAACGCCTTGATCCAAATCTTCTCCGTTGTATAAACAAGGTGCCACTCAACGTTTCTGGTGGTCCTGATCTGGATCTCTTCGCTGAGTAGAGTACTCAGCGCACGTGGTGGGTCCAGGTCCCCAGGGTATGCTGCAAACCAGAGACCTTTACCAAGATTGTCCAGGTGCTGCACTGAGAGATCATACTCCAAGAATGAGTCAAGGTCGTCAGAAGGTTTTTTAAACTTTCGCTTGTCGACACGAAAGGTAGCAGGGAGGACACTGTCGTCAAGTTTGACGTGCTGATTACTGGCTCCTGCCATCTCACGACAACGAAGAAAGATTTAAATTAGTGACTGTCTTGAGCTTGCACATGGTGGATACATGGATATCTTATCGACTACATGTACCATTAGCACGTCATCTATTCTCGTCGCCAGACTCAGGTCTGGTTCTAGGATGCAATTCGGAATCGACTCAGGCCAACCACAGCCACTGTTGCACGCTAGCTGCGCATGCAATGCAGCCACGCCTCGCATCCAAATGCACCACTGCGGATACTCGATATTATCCAGCCTAGCTGAGAGAAGCTAGTGACACGGCATCTGCATGTGTGACCTGGAAGACAGCATACATCTACTTAGTACTCTTACTTAGTACTCTACACTCATGATTCACATCTTCTACCTCACACGGCATCTGCACCAATCCCTGCAGAAGTGGTTGTCGGATCACTGACAAACATCGAGGCCTGTTAGGACTTCAGCCTACGCCGATGATTGATCAGCGTAGCGCTGTGGATGCTATGGTGTAGCGCAAGGCTGCAGCTATCGTGGTGCGACTTACGACTTTCTCAGCCTCGATCACCGCCCGCATGAGCTTGAGTTCCACTCACAGCGGTCCACACTGCAGATCGCATTGCTGAATGAACACCTACGGCCGTCAAGAGTCATGTAATCTTCGACTTCTACAACAGGCAATATCATACACAAGCCGAGGTCTGTTATGAGAATTAAGGTTTTTCGGGTAAAGCTTAATCCCATGAGCTTCATCTTTCACACGCAGTCTCTTACTCAAGTCTTTTGGTTTCAGCAGTTTGTTTATCATTCGTTCGAACGTGAGCAACTACCACTATAGCAATACTTCGCAAGAGCTTGCCGACGCAATCAAGCTGAACGAGGAGCTACAGGACCAATGCAAAACTCTGCAAACTCAGCTGCAAGACGTGGAAAAGGGGCTGGTATCTGCGCAAGCTACCATCGAAAGGATGAGGGAGGAGAGGGCCAAAGCCGTGGCGGAAGCGATCAGCAACAGCGAGGAACCCAAGGAAAGAGCCAGATCCGCCACTCCAGCCGCTGCCACAGTGCATCACAATGGCGACGAAGCACCTGGCCAGAACCACGCACACGAGATCAAGCGAAAGGAGGTTGCTGTCACAGGCAACGCTATTGCTGGGACATATAACGCTGCCACTGTAGAAGACGACTTGGAAGCAGACGGCGATCAAGGCCACCACACACCTCGACCAGATGAGTTAGGCCTAGGCCTAGGCGCAAGAGTCGCGTTTGCCGACCCCAGCGCATCCCAGCACACCGAACAGCCCAGACTACTTCCGGCAGGCCTACCGGCGGACCAGCGACATGAAAATGTACTCCGAGTCCAGCAATGGCAGCCCGAGCACGTCGTCCAGCCAGGTCGACAGTCCGGTCCTTTCACGCAGCCAAATGGGCAGTCCGGTGTTCGGCTCACCGGGCGCGAAGAGTCCTGGTTGGGGGGAGAGCTTCAAGACGATTCACGGCGACCACCGGCCTGACGGTAGTCTTGGTGGCTATCGTGGCAATAGAGGCTCAAGAATGGCCAGTGCTAGCAGTCAAGAAATCCTTGGTAAAGAGGAGCGCAATTCAGCGGAGGACAAGCCACCGAGTGCGAAGAGCAACGATAGTAATGGGCGGTGGATCTACAAGTAGTTTTGTCTTGGTTGTTCTGTGGATTGAGGAGGGATATTGTTACTGTCGAGGAATGCGGTTCGGAAGGTGACAAACCACTATGTGTTGTGAAGCAATGGCGTTGGATGCATAAGGAGTCTTGGTCAGTTATGATTCTTCCTTTAAAGCGGTAATAATAGTGCAGATAGGCAGCACGTTTCTTCGACTTCCTTGAATCCGAGAGCATATAGGCATGAAATAAGAGCCATGTTACCGGTTTAGCAGCGGCTAATGCAAGGGGACCACCGTGTGATCAATTATGAGATATAGCATCACCAGTGCTCCATAGAGCAACCTGGAAGTTATATCAAGGCTCCTCCCTCAGCCTACTTTCTTCTTGATTTCGACCTGCTACGCGGGGAAAAGGCGGTCATAATGACAACCACCTACCGTGACATCACGACCGCGGAACACTCCCTAGCAGCGGCATCGGAGAAACCCCCACAAAAGCAACCCCAGTTTTGGCCCACCACCGCGGAAGAGGAGGAGGCTCCACAACTCCTCAAGTACGCCGATCTGCCAGACTGGCAGAAGGAGGACGACAAGTTTGTTGAAAGTGGTTATCGCGTCGCTACGCCGTCGTGTGCGCGATGTTTGGCCAGTTGGGGATATCTGCATAATGAGACTGGTATGTACCTACCAACAACAGCGCTCAGCTCAGATCAATAAGACATAAAACTCGGCACTAACCACCAGTAGTCAACATCTTCTCCCACCTGATCGGCGCAGCCATCTTCTACGGCGCCCCAAGTCTTCTCTACATGCGCCTACACGCGCGCTACACGACCGCCAAACCAACCGACGTCGCCGTCTTCGCAGTCTACCTCTTCGGCGTCGCGGGCTGCTACACTTTGTCGGCGGCGTTCCACACGCTGATGTCGCACAGTCCCGAGGGCTGCTTATTTGGGCTCAAGCTCGATTTCCAGGGGATCATATTACTCATCTGGAGCGCGACCGTGCCGGCGGTGCATTTCACGTGGTACTTTGAGCCGGGCATCCGAGACGCTTATTGGTTTCTGGTACGTTACTCGAAAGTGAGATGTGGTGGTTGTTGCTGATGGAACGGAATAGATCACGTTCTGCGCCGTCCTGGCCAGTATCGTAACTTTCACGCCTGCGTTCCTCAGGCCTGCTTCGAAACCGCTAAGGGTGGGCACGTACGGCTCGCTGGCGCTGTCGTCGCTGCTCAGTGTTGTTCATGGTGTTAATGCTCATGGCTGGACTGAGCAGAGTAGACGCTTCCCGATGTGGGGCATTGGACTGACTATTGTCTTCAATCTCTTTGGTGCGGTGGTCTATACCTATCGCTTCCCGGAGCGGTGGTTTCGGCGCACATTTGATATCTTTGGCGCCAGCCATCAGCTTATGCATGTCTCGGTCGTTATTGCCAGTCTGGCGTGGCTCGCGGGGCTGTTGCAGGCGTTTGATAATGTGCATAATAGGTATTAGATAGCATGGGCCGCTAGCGTGTAGCGTTTGCCGGATTCTACTTGCCGCCTGATCACCTGGTAGATGGTCAAAATCAGAAGATCTATCATCAGGAATGAACCTGTGAAGATATTATGAATTGCTATCTGTGGTATAGCTAAATGTAAATGAACAAGAACTTTTCATCAATCGTCACGCAATCATAGACGGAAACATCACGCCTCGGCGGTCTTCGTCGTAAAGGCCTGCATCTTAATGTCCGAGCCGGCAAGATCCTCGATATCAGGGCGAACCTCCTGACCGTCGAAGAACTCGACCTTGTCAAAGGTGCCAAATACATCCTCGTCATCAACAATACCCACACCCTGGATAGGGAAAGCGTATGTCAGACCGACATACACAGCCATGGAGATAGCACAGCCCAAGACCCAGGAGAAGTAGTACGCCTTCGACCAGCCCGGCATCTCGACCGCAGGATCGCGGATCCACTGCACGAAACCCGGCAGGATGGGCCAGACACCCATGACCCACGCGACCGGCGCTCTCCAATTGATTCCGTGTGTGTACCAGTAAATGCTCCTCTCCGACTCTTCATAAAGATCCGACAGCTTCAACAGACGCTTGCGAATGATGTAGTAGTCGGCAAACATGACACCGGTGAACGGACCGAGGAAGACAGCGTAGCCGCCCATGACGGACAGGAAGTTGCTGGTTCCGTTCATCAGCTGCCACGGCTGCATCACGAACGCCAGACACGCGGTCAGGTAGGCGCCGCGGTGGATGTTGAACCAGCGTGGCGCGACGGCCGACAGGTCAATTCCGTTCGAGATTGCGTTCTCCGCGATGGCGATACCGAATTGAGCGAGTGTGAAAGAGATGGAGGCGAATGCGACGGCGGCGCGCGAGCCGTGCGAGTCGTGGTAGTGGACTTGCAGCGCGTCGAAGAGGGCGTATGGTTGCCAGAGGAGCTTGTCGGTTTCGGGAAAGAGGGACGCGGCGCAGGAGGTGCAGATGACTCCGATGAGAGCCACGACGATTGTGCCGAGAGGGACCATGATGAGTTGTGACAGCACCTGGTCGCGGGGCTTGCGGGCGAAACGAGTAAAGTCGGATTGCGAGAAGATGTGAGTGGAGATGGAGCCGATGTTGGTGATGATGCCGAGAACCAGCATCCAGCCGAGACGGGTGCCTTCGGCTTGTGGGACACCAGCGACAGCCGAGACGTTCTCGAGCAGAGCGCCGCCGCCGTGGGCGGTCACAACGCACCAGATCAGGATGATAAAGACGGTCGGGATGACCAAGACGGCGGTTACGGCGAAGGGGATCTTGTATTTCTCCGGCTTGATCCAGATTCCCGGCAGACAGAGCAGCCAGAAGATGATGAAAGCGATAAAATCACCAGTGGTCATTGTGCCGTTGGCGAGTGGAGCGTTGAGGTTTCTGAACGAAGGCCAGATGGCAGTGATGAAAGTCCTGGTACATTGACCCCCCCAGTAGACCTGAGTCGAGAACCAAATGAACGACAACATGATACGGTTGATGATCGGAAAGTAAGCGCCGTACATTCCCCACGACGACTTTTGAAGGATAGAGAAACCAATGTGCCAGCGCGCACCGGGCATACCGGTACCGAGACAAATGAAGCCGACGAGGATGTTACCGACGATGACACAGAGCATTGTTTGCCAGACATTGAGACCGAGACCGATGAGGGAAGATCCAGTAGTCCAACCACCGATGTTGAAGGATCCGGTGATGATCCAGAGACCGACAAATTGCCATGGTCCGTAGGTGCGTCGTTCAGGCTCGAGTGGACGAGTGTCGTGGTTCATGGCCGCGTTCCCAACGACATCTGGTTCTTGAGAGATCTCCACCTTGCGGAGAAGGCTGCGGAGTCGTGGAGCCATGATGGAGGAATGGATGTGGAGGTTGGGGAGTGAAAGAGTGCTTGCGGTGATGCCCAAAGAAGGAAGACGAGACTCTTATAACTTACAAGTAAACCTACCTCAACTTTCCTTATCATGACATGGACCAGCGTGACGTTTTCTGCGCCTCGAAACTGCAGCAAGTGGGGGCCGCCCAAGCATGGAAGTTTGATCTAGACAGATGTCGCAGATTTCCAGTGGCATTTTCGCCAATCAGGTGCGTGCAAAGAACGGCTGCGAGCAGATCTCAGCTGGGCGAGGTCGGTTATTCCAGGAAACATAGGTAGACGTGCGATAGCTTAGCGGTATCGGATTTAGTGCGGGTTGATAAAAGATAGTGGGCAGCATTTGGCTGTGTTTAGGCGCCGGTTGACTCGATGTGATCGAGTCACACCACCAAAAATGCGCAGAACAACGCGCCGCCGGCGGCCGCTGTTAGGGGAAAATTCTCCCTGTTACTCGATCACATCGAGTCAACTGGGGAAGGAGCGCTCCACTATCGCCGGCTGCCGCTGCCTAAACAGGACAAGTGCCGGCACGCCGGCTCTGCATTCTTAAACGGGACTAGCTTACCGACCTCCTCTGTCTCAACTCTCACGCTCTCGCGGCAGCAAAAGCCGGAGATGCATAATCAGTGCATATGAAGCAGGGCAGCAAATTTCACAATGCTTGTATGGCTTAAGCATTATCTCTTCACAAGATCTGGACAGCGGTAGACCCAGAGATAATGCATCTCATTTTGATTGTTCGGCAGATTGTACTTTGTACTACACTACAGTATAGCTGCGTTCAGCCTTGTCGACTATGATCGTCGCTTTCAGCTCCACCTCTCACTGCAGGAAGAAAGTCTTCATGGACCTAGGCTCGACAGTAGCCTGGAACCTCGACCCATTGACAGCAATCTGTCCAACCATACTGACATTGTGGTTGTTGTCAGTCAGATAAGCGGTCGCAGAAGTGACGTTGACGCCGAACAGGTCAATGTTGAGGTTGTAAGTGTACTGCGCCTGGTTGATGACAGGGATGGCGACAGTTCCGTTCTCGTTGACCCAGGCGGTGACGGACACCTCTTCGACACTGCTCAGAGCGTCAACGCGAACAGCGCCTGGCCGAGCGAAGCGGAAGTATGATGCGAATGCCCAGAGACGGGCGGAGATGAAGTAGTCATCGTATTGCAGACGAATCAACGCATTGTCGCCAGTGGTATTCTGGGCACACCACCAGTGCAGGTATCCGGAAGAGTCGCTTATGGTGAACGCCTCGTACATGTACATTGCCCACTGAAAGCCCTCGCTAAGAGAATATTAGTGAAAGTGACCATTGGCCTCGCAATTTCAAACTCACGCAAGCTGTCCAGTGACATCCCAGTATGCGTTCCACGAACCAGTTCCCTGTGTCTTGTCAGGAAAGTCAGATTGTTCGTCCATCAAAACATACATCGGCATATTCGGTCTGGAGGTTTGGCCTGCCGTTGATCGGAAACGTCGTAGTCGGGTCACTCTGGTAGTTGTGCCATGTCTAGAACATCATCAGCTTCTGCCTCCTCACAGAGGACATCAAACATACAGCAACATCAAACAGATTTCCACCACCAGCCTTCTCAAGCTCATACAAAAGCGTTCTCTCCTGTCTGAAACCAGTAGCATCGCAGCAAGCGACCTTCAAATCTGGGTATGCAGCCTTGACGGTAGGGTAGAGAATCTCCAAAAAGTCCTTTGCCTGGTAGCCATCAGAAAGCATGCTGGCATAGGTGACTGGGTTAAAGTCGGGTTCGTTGTAAGCTCCGAGCATGGAGATGTTGATACCAGCGTTCTCGTAGTAGCGAACGTATTGAACAAGGTAGTCGGCGTATGCTTGACGCCAGTCGGCGGTGCAGTTGCTGCCACGGACACCGCAAAGAAGGCCACCATCGTTGTCAACACCGACGGTCTTCATACAGCCGGGCGCAGACCAGGCGTCGGCATAGACGAACAGGTCTGGGTTGTACTTGAGAGCAGTCTGGACGAGTTCCAGTTGACAAGTGTCGTTGTTGTCGAAGGTGTAGTTGAATGGACCAGCCGGAGTAGCAGGACAGACAGGAAGGATGGAGAAGCCGCTGCCGTCAGGGTTTGCTGGAGACGATCCGATGTCGTTACGAACGACAGACAGACCACCAATGTTCTCGTCGAACAAAGTCTGAGTGACAAGCTGCTGGTTTGCTGCAGACAGATTCGCAGATCCAAACTGCTGGCAGGCGACTCCAAACGCACCGGAGCAGCCACCTCCGATCATGGTCTGGTACTTGACATAGCTGTTGACGACGATGGCAGCCGAAAAATCAGTGTTCTCGGTGTTGACTGTGCCAGCTGCTGGAAAGGCACCATAGTTTGCTTGAACGCCACCGGCGCCGAGGAGAAGTGAGAGCAGCATGTTGGAACAATAGAGGATGATACAGTACCGGAAGACTTTGAATGTTTCTTGCTTACCGGTGCTTCTTATACCGAAACTCCTCTGCACTTACCACTATGCGTCGAAACAATAGTCTGCATGCTTGTCAGACGTGACGGGCTCCTTTACCCGCAGTTGCAGTAATAATCGCTGTACTAGAAGAGGAGAAACCTTGTTGCCGGTATAAACTTGATTGATCGAGTCCGGCAGAATTGAACCTTGCAGTCGGTTGCCCCCGCAATGTTCCTCGGTCAAGCAATCCCCGCATCTTTGCATGAGGTGATCCATCATTTGTATTTGATGAACCACATACCTTGATTGATTGAACCATCGTATTGGGTTTGCCAATTTATCCATTGTGGCCGTGGCACAGTCAAGCATGCGGACTCGAACCTTGTTGCTGCTGCACTGGTTTGTTGATGTCGCGGACGCATGACTTCCGGAGCCTACGTCCTTGATCACCGGCATACATTGCAGGCGAAGAGCAGGGACATAAGTCGATCTGTAAAGGAAGATAGAATGTCCAGGAGTCGGTATGCAACAGTAAAATAGTAATGCAAGATTGGAACACTTAGAGATGCTGCGACAGAGTTGATATTCGAAGCTGTGAGGGACCGTCGCAAGCGATGACGCACTTCGGCGCTCGGCAGGGATATACCTCGTGTCTTTCAGTTTCACATCCATGGATGTTTCTACTGCAGGAACAACATGGTTATACAAGGGATTTGAATTCTTTCACTCATCATTCTCGTACCTGATCATGCCAGCGGTAGGCGGACGCAATATCTCAAAGACCACAATCCTCGTCATTATTCTCACACCAATCTTCGTCTACATCCTCACAATGCCGTTCCGTGACCACTTCCAATCGCTGCTCAACAAAGCAGAGCACGCGATGGGAGACCACAACCAAGGATACAGCTCCGCGAACCCACCTCCAATCCCCACCGCCAGTAAACCACGCCCATTAGCCGCAGCCCCCTCCGGCACACCCTACTGGACACCCGACCTCCAATCCCCGAGTGTCCAAACCAACTTCCGCCACGAAACAGGCCAACACGGCTGGGGCAACGCCGAATCGCAAAACTACGTCTCCTCCCCCTCAAACTCCTTCCACTCCAACTCTTCTCTGATCGTGCGCGCAATAATCGACTCGACCCTCCCCTCGCCAAGCGAGCAATACACCTCAGCGCGGCTGACCTCGCACGCAACCCTCGCGCGCCCGCGCGGCTGTCTGACAGCCCACATCACCGCGCCCATCGCAACAGGCATCTGGCCGGCCTTCTGGCTGCTGCCCGCAGACCCATTCGTATGGCCGACGGACGGCGAGGTCGACATCTTCGAGGCCTGGGACGGCGACGCCATCAACCACAGTTGTCTGCACTGGGGGTTCTTCAACGGCGAGGACTGGAACAAACATCGGGTACTCGAGACGTCTCTGCAGAATATCTCGACGTACGGCCAGAGGTTCGATTTCGTCTGGGATGAGCGACAGGATGGCACCGGCAGGTTGATCTGGTATATCGATGGGCGCGCGGTTATGAAGGCTGAGAAACCGAGGGGCACGAGGAGGATGAGTGAGTTTAGGATCTTGATTAATATCGCTGTCGGAGGGAATGTTTGCAAGGGCCATATGCCGAGGAATGGTGTTTATGAGATGAAGATTCGCGATCTGGCTATGTGGGAGAGTGGACCTGGTGGTTGGGAGGGCTTCGATAGAGACTGGAGGAGTGCGAAGGAGGGTCATGGTATGTGAATTTGGATTATTCGGATGACGTGGCGGACGATCTCACGCACCATTTGGTGGTGATTCTGTATATATTTCAATGTTGTAAAGATACCCTTTGATTAATATGAGATTCTGGAACTCATTGTCCTTGGCTGTCAAGAGTAATGTTGCCGCTGTCTGCCCACCACAGTGATTCAGTACAGTCGTTACCTTCCCACCACTCCGATCTATTCTCCCTCACTCTCATCCTCCTCGTCCGGATTCACAAAGCTCCCATCCAAACTCTCATCTAAATCAGGATCCACACTCATCTGACTCAAATCGCCCGCCGTACCCGTACTAGCCAGACTCATCTGCCTCTGCAACTTCATCTTCTTCCTCACCGGCGTCGTCTCATCCTCATCCTCCTCACGATCCCTCTTCTCACCATTCGCATCCGGCTTGCCTTTCTTCACCAGATTCGTTTTCTTCGCCGAGCCCTCGGGCTTTCCCATCCCGGCTTTCAGTCCCTGCTTCTTGAGCACTTGTTTACGAACGCTATTCGCCTTTTTCACGTCATCGCTGTCCTCGTCGTCGTCGTCCAGGTTCTTACGACCCGACGTCGGCGTGCCGGCTCTGCTGCCGCCGGGTGTCGCTCCGGATCCCACGCTGCCGCCCATGCTGGCTCTGGCGGCGTTCCGCGCCCGTCCGCCGATGCCTAGACACGACGCTAGGTGTTGCGCGAATCGCGTGATCAGCAGACTGCGTTTGCAGTTCGGACATGTATGCCACGGTATATATGTTCCATCTTTGAGTCGCTGGTCGACTTTCGCTGCCTTCTTGTCCACTGGCCCGCCCGCTATATTCGGTCCGTCGTCCTTGTCGTCGTCGTCGTTTTTACTCGGCGTGTTTTTTGCATTCTTCCGCTCTTCCTTTTCGGCGCGTGCCCGGGCTTCTCGTTCTTTCTTCGTTGGCGGTTTGTCTGATCCTGCGACTGGGAACGGGTTGCCGTAGATGTCATGCCCTGGTTTTCGCGACCAGGGTATCGCGGAGCAGTATTGTGTTGTTTTCTCTGGTTTCGAGATTGCGAGGGGCGGGTCTAGTAACCGGGGCAAATTGCAGTTCGGACATATCGGAAGAAGGGTTTTGGGATCTAGTGTCTGTAGGAGTTTCTTCTCTTTCTCGTGGGTCTGGATGACAAGACCGTGGATTACGCTGTAGAGGCAGTCGTTCAATACTGATTGTGCGAACGAGGCTAGTGTGATATCGTCGTCGCGTAGTACTTCCGACATGCTGGTTGTGTCTGTGGTTGTGTTTGTGGTTATGCGCGGCTCGCGACTCCCTTACGCTCTGCCTTTGTGCTATGCGTGCTCCCCTCCTTTGCCGCTCGGTACAGGGTGGGTGCACCAATTTTGGCTGAGGTATAGTTTTAGATTCTGGCGCAAAGGGTTGTTGCGCGCTCTATTGACAGAGTCTTCTAGAACTGGAAGCACTTTGCAGCCACTGACTTGGAGGACAAAAGTTGTTGTATGCCTTCTGGTAGTCGTGGATCCGGTGTGTTGACCGGCGGGGATACTTTAGTTGGATTGATGATTTGATGATATCCAGTGACGTCGATGCAAGAAGTTTGCTTCGGAATATGTCCACGAGCAACAGTCAATATGCCGACGCTCCAAATTTCTCGCGACAATTAGATACATGCAAGGAAGATAGCACGGAGTCGAGATCGCGGTCTCCGTATTACCCCAGACGCCGATCGATACCGGGACGCCGGACCGCTCCGCTAGCGGAGTGTCCCCGCATGCATGTGGCTTGCGTTGACAGGAACAACTGGACCGCGACGGAGGAATATACATTGTGATAAACAAGAGATGATTCAGATCTAGTCAACGTCCGGCACTGGTAACCCATTCAACAGCTTCATGTTCTTACCCAATTTCTTGAGCACCTCCTCGGCCTTCTCCGCCCTCAACTTGGCAGCTTCTTCCTGACTGGCGAGAACAAAGTCTTGCTTCAACAATTTAGTACCAAGTGGGACATTGTACTTCTCGGACATCTCCTCGTCGACTTCAGACAGATCCACAATCAAAGACTCCTTGACACCAAAGACAGGATCACTGGTCTCGTATGGATCTCCTCGAGGGTACAGCGCAGTGGTCAGCTTGTCGTACCCCTCCTTCTGCAGCATGAAGTGCACATGGCCTGGTCTGTTCGGGTGGCGGTTGAGAAGGTTCAGCATCTGACCGACCGGTCCATCCATTGGGATAGGGTACGGAACAGGTACAACAGCCGTGAAGTAGAAGATACCGTTCTTGTCTGAGCGAAGCACAGCGCGACCGTCGGCATGAGTGCGATTGGGGTTCTGAACGTCGTAGAAACCGTGCGAGTCTCCCTCCCAGACATCACAAACGACATCGTCCAGTGATTCGCCTTTGGTGTTCTTGACGCTGCAGAGACAGAAAAGGCGAGTTGCTTCTGGGTCGTGGTGGAGGACGTATCCGTTATCCGTCACAGGAGCGTCGTGGGTGTGGAATGGTCCCAAAACAGTGCCTTCGGTTGCATTGCCGATGCGTGGATGATCGATCGAGTCGACCAGAAGACTGAGTCCAAGGGTATCTGATAGTAAGATCATCTCCGCCCGAAGATCGTCGCTGATCTGGCCGACCTTGGTCAAGAACTCGATTCCGAGCATCCATTCTTCACTCGATAGGCGAACGTCTCTGGCGAAGTCATGGAGATGAGTTACTAGTCGTTCAAAGACATAGCGTACTCGAGGATTCGAAGCTTGTGAGTTGAGGATGATTACATTTTCGGTAATGTTGTCCGTGGTGAGATCCTTCATAGGAGGGATCTCCTTGTTGACTGGTGCACAGCGGGCCATGATGTATGTCTATATGCCTGTTGCAATATTCGACAGATGTCAGGCAGTGCTCGAACGTCGTTCAGCAGTGTAGACAAGAAACGATGACTGCTTATAAGCAATCGGGTGGGGACGAACTGCTCTGCCTCTTTCGTATGTTGGCGACTTCACAGATGCAAGAAGATTGGAAGGTGAGATACGATTGATTATCTGGACACAGATGTGGAAAGCAAAGGACGGCCTTCCCCATCTTGAACCCACCATGTACCACTTCGAGCTACCGTTACCGCAGTCATAAGACGATTTGCCGTAGTTGATGCCCCGCAACGAGGTGAAGTCCAATGTGGGGCCACGCACTAGCCTAGATTAGCGCTTGGAGTCTTCTCACGTGACGCGGCTCTGCAGTCGGAAGACGCCGAGTGCATCAAGCTTCAGAAAATGTCCAGCGACACGACGACGTCGAAACAATCATATATCGGTCAACCACATCGCCGACATTCACAAAATGCCTCCAAGGCCCTCATTACCCATCTCAGGCCTACCGCCACCGTTTCTGCTCCCTTCCCTACAACTCCCACGCACCTGGACACGCACAATCCGCTCATTAGTCAAGAACCCAAAACCAAACCGCTTCAATGTCGGCTTCGGCCTCCCAGTTCTCGGAGCATCAAAAACCGCTGCTCTGGCCAGGAAGGAGTACACAACACCGCTCCGCACAGGCGCATTAGTGCTGAAGAAGGGCATGACCGCAATGTACGACCCGGACACCGCAAAGCGCGTCCCATGCACAGTTCTCCAATTCGACAGAGTGCAGGTCGTTTCGCACAAGACGCGGTCGAAGAACGGATACTGGGCTGTCCAGATCGGCAGTGGATCGAAGGAGACGAGAAACGTCACGAGACCAGAAAGAGGACATTTTGCGAAGAACGAGGTACCGCTGAAGCGCGAGATGGCCGAGTTCAGAGTGAAGAACGCCGAGGGTCTTTTGAGAATCGGCGCACAGCTGAACGCAGATTGGTTCGTCGAGGGTCAGTTCGTGGATGCACGAGCGAACTGCAGAGGTATGGGATTTGCTGGAGGTATGAAGAGATGGGGTTTCAGTGGTCAGCCAGCAAGTCACGGTACTTCGTTGACGCATCGTGCCATGGGTAGTGCCGGTGCTTCTCAAGGAAGTGGTAGCAGAGTCTTGCCGGGCAAGAAGATGGCGGGTAGAATGGGTGGTCAACAGGTGACGGTGCAGAGTCTCAAGGTCTTGAGCGTCGATGCTGAGAATGGACTGGTTGTTGTGAATGGTAAGCTCAAAATCGGCAACAGAAGCTGAGTAATGTGGCTAATCTTGTGCAGGTGCTGTTCCTGGACCAAAGAACTGTGTCGTCAAATTGCAAGATGCGTTGAAGAAGCCATGGCCCAACGCGCCAATGACCGTTGGAATGGCAGAGGAGATCGCTTCTGACGAGCCGGTGGCCGCAACTGCATGAAAACATATAGCACACGCATGACCAGGATCACCGGACGCATATCTGCGCCATTATGCAGTTAAGGCAGCACTGGAGTGATCAAGGTTAATTGATCGGACCAGAGGGTACATTCCACCACGTATAGGGAGTTGAGGTCACGGGGGGAAGCCGCCACCCGGGTACGGACTCATACATGCCATACGATCACGCAGACGAGACGTATAGTACCACATATGTAGGATAGCAATAGGGATGATACCCAATTCATTAATTACACTATCCCCAAGCTTCACCCCAATCATCGTCTTCGTCAGCAGCCGGTACAGCAGGCTTCGGTGACGCTACCGTAGGTTTCGCGGGCGCTTTGGCAATCGTCGCTGTCTTCAGACTAGACGTCGACCTGACCGCCGCAGTCGTCGTAGCTTTCTTCGTCAGTCCCTTGGGCAGAGCCGTCTTGGTCGTTTTCTTGGCCTGCGCCTGCGCATTTAGCCATCCCTCGAAATCGGGTTCTCCTTGGTCGTCGTAAGCCACAGGAGTCGCTTTGACTGCTGCTTTTTGCTCGACGGCTTTCCTGTCTGCTTCTGCTGGATCGCCCCATGCGTCTGCTACCTCCTCCTCGTCCATTGCTCCCCAATCCTCCCCGAAGTCTTCTTCTTCCGCTGCTGCTGATGTTGATACCGATCGGCTGGAAAGGTGTGATATTACTGGCGCTGATGGCATTGTGCTTGGTTGTGGCCTTGACCGTGCCGGCATTTGCATTCCGGGTTTCGTATCCGTGCCAGGAGGAACTGATGAAGATCTCGAAAGCGGTGGTGTATTCACTGTAGGTGTAGCGGCTCCATTCGGCGAAGGTTGCATCTCGCCACTGGCACCAGCAAGTTTGTTCGTAAAAGATGAGATCGCCCATCCTGCCCACGAGGCTTCGTTCTGTGGTGTGCCCATCCTTGGGGCGCCGGTAGGTGCGACTTCTGGTGGTGGGAGAACGCTGTCCGGCAATGTTTGTCCATATCGTTTCACTCTCTGCAGATATTGCTCCAGGCACTTGTTGGCTTGGTCACGTACTATCTTCTCCTTGTCGATCAACGATGGGCACACCGCAGGCAGAATCTTCATTGCACAATCGTCCTCAGTGAAAAAGTCCGAGGTCGCTGCAAGTGCCATAAGAGCGGCGCTGCGTGCATGGACGAAGGGATCTCGCAACGACCGTGTGAAGGCTGCCACTAGTACTTTTGTCCTGGTGCTGGGTCCGAGGTTCTTCGCCATCTTTCCTAAACAGATCGTAGTGTTCGTTCGAATGCCAGGTTGTTCATCATTTGCAGTCTTCGCAAGATGTCGTAGAAGTTCGCCGTTGATCACTCGATCTGACAGTTTCGGGACAACTACCAAGACTGCCTTGACCGTTTGCTCACGAACGACCGGTGCCAGGTCGGCGAAACCAGTTACCTGAAAGACATGTCAGTCATCGTTCAACGCGCTACACAACACCTCAGGCCTACCATTTGTGGAAAGATCTTGTCCGTAACGATCTTCTGTGAAAGGTGATCAATCATTAGAGGCAAATTGTCGAGGAGACACACCCGAAGTGCTCGGTCCGGGCTGCTGAACAGTCTGATAACAACAGGTGTGATCTGTGCTGTGTACTCTTCTTCAGTAAGTTTTGTGCTTATCCGCATAATCAGTTTTATCACTCGGGCTCCTCCACCACCGAATTCGGCTGATTTCAAAAGTTCTGGCAGAACCTTGATCTTGAAGAAGTCTTCTGGAAAGTCATCTGTCTCCGCAACGACATCAAGCTCGCTGTTAACGGGTCAGCTTCGGCGTTTTATGCTCCCTGCAGCATATGAACGTACTTGAAGAACTCTTCTCTCTCCGTCTCGCTCTTCAGTCCTAGATTCTCAATACCGTCGCTCAATTGTATGAGGGGTGTGTCGAAGAAAGCGCCGCTTCGTTTCCCTTGTTCAAGAAAGTGTCCAGTGCTTAGTCGTGTTTTGGGGTTTGCGGAGACCAATCGCTTGTAGCTGGCATGCATATCCAGGGGTATCGCCTTAGTAGTTCCAATCTGATCTGAACCGGAGAACGAGCCATTGAAAGCTTCGGTGATTAAAATACCATAATCATAAGCATCCACTGCTGAAACAGGCCCGCGCTTGATGCTGTCCCACCCTCCTTTGGCAACTTCCGGGGGAGCATACCGGCCAGAATCAGGTATCACACTTCCATATGTCTGCCGAGTTGTGTGAGTCACCAATCGTTGTGCTTCGAGTGCTCTACTCACATAGATCACAGCATCATCTTCTTTCATCGAGCTGAGCAACTCCAACCCAGCCAGTTTCCACTCTCCACTCTCGCTCGTGAAGATCGACGATACTCGGACGTTACCATGAACTGATGATGCCTCCTCGTTTATGAACCTCAGTGTCTTGCAGATATTGTGTAGTCCCCATTTCATGCTCTCCTCCGGTACTGCGTTGCGCCTCGTCTTCCATCCTAATGGCTCTATCCTCTCCGTTGCGATGTAGATGTATGATTCTGACTGTGTCGCGTCTTAGTTCAAGCGCGCAGCGAGGATTCATAACTGCTTGAACTGACCTCCATGGTATCCAATACCCGTACGATTCCAGGATGTCTTAGTGTTCGGAACTTCCTGAGGGCGTTCTTTGCGAGAGGAAGTCGAGACTTGTTGGCAGTGATGTCGAAAGAAAAGATACTGCATTTCGAACCGTCCTCCTGTTGTTGCTTAGCCGTGATCCCGAGTGTAGTGACAGACTGTACTGACTCTTTTCGTGCCATTGTGTAGTGTCCAGATCGATTGATCAATATCTACTCTATCGCCAAAGGAGTAAGGAAACACGGATCCTTGTGAGATGGCTGAGGCCACGGCCGACTTGAGGAAATTCATGTCGGTTGGAAACAGTAATGCGACTCGACTGTCTCGATCTTGTAGTCGGCCTCAGCGAAATATCCTGGTTGAAGGAGA
>Ga0268246_10000121_pt1 | contig 66944 bp, 48 predicted proteins | sample AgamicOrSfe_FD_200242 | JGI IMG/M metagenome (GOLD analysis project Ga0268246, IMG submission 200242) | Agave microbial communities from Guanajuato, Mexico - Or.Sf.e (v2) (version 2) | ecosystem: Host-associated > Plants > Phyllosphere > Phylloplane/Leaf | place: Guanajuato, Mexico | collected... | reverse complement strand
TATCTCTGTATTCTTCGCTTGGTCTACCATTGCTCTCTTGACTTGTTATCTTTCACGTCTTCTCATTCTTTACCACGGGCATTCATCCTGCTCTACCCAGGATATACACGCATACTCGACGCTATCACCTTGTCCGGACGACCTTTTCAGCTTGGGAGCCTGTGGTGTGTCAACCGTCCAGGTGACTCATAGTATCTTGGTAGATCACGAAGAGTACGTGCTACGTGTTCTACAGATACAAGAGCACAGCTAATAATTGAACAGGCTCTGGCATTGCACAACCGCGCAACAAAGCTTGTATAATACCTGTAACACTCGCTCTCTCTGACCGATCAGCGGTCTCCTCGCGACACCATGTTCTCATCACATGGCTCACATACGCCGAAGACGAAAGCCCACATCGACATCATCCCAGAGAACAAGTTCATCGTTTTCAATGGAGATGAGCACAGCGCCGCGCCAGCGAAGCTCAGGGGTGTAGTCCGCCTCACCACACCTGAGTCACAGAATCTGAAGTCTGTCAAGATTAGACTGGAGGGCAAAAGGAGGATAGCGTAAGACACATTCCGAACACAGCGACGCACGCGCAATAGTAACAAGTCCGCAGGTGGTTTTTCATGGGAGGCATGTCAGCTGGAGAAGTCAGTGACAAGCGCGTCTTCTACAACGATGCGATCCAGCTCGGAACCCCCGGAACACACAAAGTCAACAAGGGAGTCATGGAATGGCCCTTCGAGTTCGAGCTCAATCCGGCCATGCCGGAGAGTGTGGAGGGAATGGCTAACAGCTGGCTCGTATACAATCTTCATGCAAGCGTGGAACGTCCAGGCTGGAACCAGAAGGACTTGACCTCTTCCATGCACATTCGCATCATTCGCACGCTTGGACCTGAGCAGATGGAGTCAACACGTTCAAGGGTGCGTAGAATCGCAAACAAATCGGCAGGCTCGGAATATCCACATTCAAAGCTATGCCGGTCTTCTACCTACAATGCGCTGACATAAATCCACAGACAAACGCCGATATTTGGGCGAACAAGATCAGCTACAGCATTTCCATTCCTACCGACGCCGTTGTCTTTGGGACATCGATTGTTGCAGATGTCGAGCTATCACCAATCAGAAAGGGTGTCACTTTAGGAAAGATTGATATGCGCCTGATAGAGCAGACCACCAAGAGAATACAAGCTAGCGAAAACACCCAACTGACTCAGGATCGCTCGAAAACCGACGAAGTTGAAGTCGCAAAGACCGAGATGGAATTTCCAGAGGATTCGAGGGTCGTCTTTGAGGAAGAGACGGCAGAGAACCCAATGATGGAGGACGAGAAATACGTCTTTAAGGCGAAATTGCCGCTGCCGAAAAGTCTCAAGGAGTGCAGACAGGATGTTGATCTGCATGCAATTAACATTACCCATCGCTTCAAACTGATGGTCAACATTCACAATCCAGAGGGTCACATTTCTCAGGTAAGAATCATTTTTTTTGGACTCGCAGGCGGCCGTGACTGACACATCTCAGCTCGTATGCAGATTACCCGTAAAGCTCTTCATCTCTCCCAATCTCCCGATCGACGACTCGAATCAAGTCCAGACCAACGTTACTGCCCTGTCAGACACCCAACTCAACGAGCAAGAAGCGCAGCAGAACGCGCCACCAGAATACGGAAGACACCAGCTTGACGAGCTGTATAGCGATATCGCACCGAGTGGTTTTATGAGTCGCGCTCCTTCTGGATCTGCCACACCAATGTTTGCCATGTCTAGGAGAGGTTCATCTGAGAATCTGCAGAATCTGGGAGCCTTGGCCGACGTACCGCAAGGGCAGGTTAGTTCCGCTGCCCTGCAGGCAAGATTGGCAAACCTTCAGTCACAACGTACATTTGGACACGGACAGCACGGTCACGGACAAGGACTCGGCTACGCACACAGTCACGGACATTCGCATTCGAATCTGGCTCACAGGCCGGGCCCTAGTCACTCTCCCTCTGGAAACAGCACGCCTCATAATGGGCTGAACGACTACGATTCGATCCTTCGAGCGACACCACCCTCAAACCACGGCGGCTACTTTCACCCTCACCAATACTCCAATCCATCCTCACCTCCACATCAGTCTCCTCACGGATCAATGCCTCATTCGCGCCGCGGGTCCATAGATGGAGCGACACCTCCGGAAATGCACATCGACATGGAAAGTCTCTCCAGAGTACCTTCATATGGCGCCGCAGTGCGAACACCGGGCCCTGTGACTCCCTTCACCGACGGCCCACCAAGCTATTTTGAAGCAACATCTCGACCACCAAGTCCCGGCGCCGGTGGCCTCGCACCCACTCGTCCAAGCGCCGCGCATTTCCGCACACGAAGCAGTCCACACAGCCCAGGCGGTAGCGGCACAAGCACCAATGCTATCGGTTCACCGCCAAACTCTGGCCTCCATCCCCTGACTGCCATCCAGGGCAGTCCTTCAGTAGACCAGAACGGTTTCCTGGGAGGAAGCCGTCAAGGCAGTCTGACTGCTGAAGACCAGGCGCGGATTAATCTTCTTCGGGGCAGGACTTAGAAGGCGACTTCCTGTTCAAGAATACCTTGGGGCTTCGTGGCCTTGTTCATTTTCTGTCTTCTGATTTTAGCTCCCATTCCGTTCACGAGATACCACGATAGATCATCTACATGAGTTGGCGCATTGGGACTCCTAGTGGGGGACAGATCATTCTGTTTGCGAGAGCGTCTCTACTCTGATAGTATTGATAAAGCATTCTTTTTAAGCATCTTGAGTTGGATCGTCCCTCATATCGGTGTTTGATTCCATAGCCAGTCTGCGAGCGAAAGCCGATGCCGAAGTCGGTTACTTATGAGGCTCAGCTCAGAAGGTTCGGCCCGAGTATACAGTAAAGCTTATTCATGACATCAGCCCGGAGAAGTGTCCCGCGCGGTGATCATTCAAGCATTGTTTACCTCAATTGGCAAACCCTGGTAAATACGATACAGTGCCGTACACAGCAAGCTACGATTCATTCACAATGCGACCAGACGGACCCCGTCCTGAGGTAGTAGGACCCGACGAAGGCCCCGAGCCACCATTCCCGCTGCGACTCGATGGCACCGTAATTAAAGGCTTCGGTCGCGGAAGCAAAGAGGTGCGACCAAGCATATTCCACAATTCCACAATCCCACTCCCAGACCAGAACGCACACGAGGTGCCTCTGTAAATACCCACCGCTAACTCGCCCAGCTCGGGATCCCAACAGCCAACATCCCAATCGAAGGCCTCACAATCGGCGGCAACGACAACCTAGCCTCAGGGATCTACTACGGCTGGGCCGGTCTCTCCGCGCCTCCCTCCACCGCCACCAAACCGCAGCACACGCACCACGCTTTCTCCAAAGCAGCCGACGCGCTCTCCTCCGTGATCGCGGGCTCCGCGCTCCAGTCCGACAACGACAACGCACACGCAGCGGTGTACCCGTTCGTGGCGTCCATCGGCTACAATCCGTACTACAAGAACTCGAAGCGCAGCGTCGAAGTGCACATCATGCACGAGTTCGGCCACGATTTTTACGACAGTCACATGAATCTGATATTGTTGGGGTTTATTCGGCCCGAGTACGATTATGTGGATATGGAGAGTCTGGTGAAGGATATTAGGTTCGATATTAAGGTCGCGGGGAATTGTTTGAGTAGGAAGGGGTATGCGAAGTATGCGCATGAGAAGGAGTTGTTGAGGTTTGAGGGACGGAGTGAGGTTGGTCGTTAGGGGGCGTGGATGATAGTGATGCTGATAGTGATGCTGATACCCGGGATTATGAATTGGTTGAGAAGAGAATGATGGAAGGATGCTACCAAATGCGCTTCGCGGCCATCATATACCGGCCCACGCCATCCAGCTTGAATACCTCCTCCCGTCCTTTCCTCTCGCGATCTCTCAGCTCCCGTTCCTTCAGTTTCCGCAGCCCCTCCTCATCGCCATCATAGATCCAGCGCCGCTTCTCGTCGTCGACTTCCACCACGCCCCATCCGCCAACCCGCTTGCCGTGCGTGTCGTACCCTTCCCGCTCGCGCTCTTTCATGCCTCTATACCGGCCCCGCGCAAACGATAACAATATCATGCCCAGCACGAGCTTGCAGAGCAGCAGCACTAGGTACAGGACTAGGAAGAACAGCACCATTGTCCCCAGCGCGATGAAGTCGTCAACGCTCCACGACAGCAGCCCCGTGCTCTCGCCCGCGCCGAACGACGAGCGGCCCAGCGCCCGCCGCAGGATATCGTCGATCTGCGCGAGCGCCGCAGTCGATGGCGCGCTCTCGGTGGACAGCGAGGTTCGCGCCGACGGCAGCGGCGGCGGCATGTGTGTCGCCACGAACATGTGGTAGGTCTGCACGGCGGCGCGGATGAAGAGGCAGCTCAGCGGCAGCACGGGCAGGCCGAGGCGTTTCGTCAGGTTCTGGTCCGCGAAGGCGTGGCTGTAGTAGTCCTTGGCCAGCACGTCGAGGAAGCGGGAATATATCCGCGGCGAGACGCTGTTGAATTTGTTGATGTAGGCGTGTTTTACCCAGTCGACTAGCATTTCGGAGCCGAGAACTATGAAGAAGGGTGATAGTACTTGGCCGCTGAAATTCGAGATTAGAGTGAAGGCGTGAGGGACGATGGATGAAGGGGATGCAGAGCCCGAGGTTGCGTTTGGGAAGGGCGCCGTCGTTGGGCTGGACGTGGACATGGAAAGCGTGATGCTCAGGCCGCCGACTTCGACGATGTTGCGCAGCGCGATGATGAGGAGCATCAGCCACAGCTGGAAACGCTCGACGACATCCGCGCACGTCATCTGGAAGAGATTTTCCTTTTCGAACTTTTTGAATACAGTGCCCTTGATCTCGACGAACTGGTTGGACATGAGGAGTGTCAGCAGGGCGTTGGAGTACGAATTGACAGCCACATTGAGGGTGACGACTTGGTAGAAGAGCATAGTCGCGTGGATGACATTGTAGATGAGCGCGATGATGAACATCCAGATAGGGCGGATGATCTTGCTGCGGCCGTTGGGTTTGCGCTCGAGCGTCTCTTTCGAGAACAGGCATTCGAGGATGTCTTGCCCAAGCGCGGAGAATAGGCGGTCGCCTACTTCCAGCACGTTGTAGATGACGTAAAGTTTGATGGCCGCTTGACCGCGGATGCTGTGGTACATCCTGCTTGCGTCGAGGCGTACCATGATCAAACAGCTGATTATTATGAGGAGGCCGTGGAGGATGTCGGCTTTGTGGTTGGGGAGAAGAGCGGAGGGAACGGATTTGGAACGCCTATGTCGAGAAGTGAAACCTGGCCGGCGAGACCGTCTGGCTTGAGGAGGATTTGGCGATGAGCCAATGGTGTCTGGTGAGGCTGAGACAGGTAGTTCTATCGAAGGCCGAACGTGTGGCTCGCTCTCGTTGCCCGACTGTCGAGGAGAGGCTGCAACGCTACCCTGTCGGTGCCTCTGCCATACCCTAGGAGTGCCGGAGTAGACATAACGACCAATGTCAACGGCTTCTCTGATCAATGTTGCAATTTGCCACCGTACAAGCAGCGCAACAGCCTTGATGAACCGAAGCGGGAGGATGGTAAACGTGAACAACCAAGCGTCAAGACAAGCGAGCGCACCAAAGAGGAGGGCCCGCTCAAGATGAGGCGGCAGATAGAGAAAATTGAGGAGTCGCTCAAATTTGACCTTGGACGATTCGTACGGAAACTCAGTGCTGACCGGTCTGTGGATGTAGAGAGCCGAGGGCCGTTCGGCTGACAGTTCGAGCTGTAGATATGTCGGGAGTGACAGTGGAGGGAGGGGTATGATCGAAGGCATTGGCGATGGCTCGCCTTCTGTGACGGGTGATTGTCTTCCAGTCGGGCCGTCTCGTTGTATCGGATCGACAATTTTGATGGGTGCCAGACTAGGTCGCCTCGATCGCAGACCTTCGTTAGATGGCTTCCGGCTTGGGTTCCTTGACGCGGCCGTCGACTCCTTGCGTTTTACCGAAGGTGTCGAAGCTGATCGCGGTCCACTGCTCGGTCGTACGGTGGCGGCTCCAGGTGTAGTTCGTATGCTTGCAAGCGCCGGTGCAGCATCTGACGTCTCTAGATGAGTTGGTAGCGCGTCTCCAGAGGCTTTGGGCGAGGGCGTAAATAGTGCGCTTCCGGGCTGAGGCATGGTCTGAGGCCATGTGACCGTCTCCGAGAGTGTGCTCAAGTCATCTGGAACAGGAGTGACAGACCGTAACGGCAATGAGCCAGGGGAACTCGTGAGCGCTTCAATTTGTTTCGGAGAAAGCTTGAAGACCTTTGCTGACTCTGCATTGGACGGAGATGGTGAAGCTAGTCCACCACTGCTGCTCATCTTGCGGTTCTCCTTTCCAGCTCCGTTCGCTGCGACCGATGAAGAGCCTCTCGGTCGTGATTCGTGCAGGGCAGTATTTCCATTAGTTTCTGGTCCCTCCAGACCATTGAGATCTTGTGTCGCGCCATGCTCTGCTATCGGCGACAAGGCAGGCGTAGCAAGCTGCTCGTTTGATAATGAACCATTCAATCCTTCAATTCCCAGTCCATCACTTTGCGCGTCACTCATTGTCAAATATCGTGTTACTCGAGATCTCAGGCATATTGTTCCTGGATGTAGATCTGATTTCTGCGCATGTAAACTCAAGTTGTCAATAGAAACAAAGAATCGCGTGCCTTGCAGCGGCTGACGTCGCCCTTTGGTGCCTGATCCGGGGTGTAACTCCAGACCTCCGACCACATTTACTTCTTTCTCCAACACACATATCATACACATTCAAGATGTCAGGCTACGAAGGTACGATCTTCAGATCTCTTACTGCGATCCAGCAACTAACGTCATCAGTGGAACACAACATCAAGGCAACAGAACCGCCAAAAGAAACCCCACGCCGCCCAGACCTATCGACCTTCTTCAGCACACTCTCGCAAGTCGACACATCCGGCTCAAACGCGCCGCGCAATGCCAACTCGATCCCGGATCCCGGTCAAGTCTCGGCCGCCTACCGTACCCTCGCCCACGCCTTCCAAATGATGCAAGGCGGCCGCCCGGAGGAGCCCAACACCGACCTCCCTCAAACGTCCAACGACAGCCCACTGCTCTCCTTCCTGGTCCAGTCCCTCCTCAGCGACGCCGAGGACCCACCGCGCAAAGTTGAAGGCGTGAGCGACGAGTACCTGGGCGGGCTAGAGCGGATCCCAAAGTCGAAACTGAAGCCCGACGACAGTTGCCCGATTTGCTCGAACGCGTTTCTGGAGGACTCGCATCCGCTTGTTGTGAGGCTGCCCTGTAAAGGCGAGCATGTCTTTGATCTGGACTGTATCGCGCCGTGGTTGAAGCTGAACCCGACGTGTCCGATGGATCGTCAGCGGTTGGTTAAGAGCGAGGAGGAGAAGGCGAAGGAGAGGGAGAGGTTGAAGAAGGAGGCCGAGGAGGAGGAGGGCGAGTATGATGATATGTATGCTTGAGTGCAATGGTCATGATATGGGAGATTGTGGTAGGGGAGCGGCAGGAGCTGGGGCGTTTGAGGAGTGAGACAAGATACCCACGAGACAGGCGAAGAGACACGATGCTGTGTCCATATATGTATAAACCAAAACAACAAAATACGACAGTGCTCACGTTCGTATGCAAAGACTTTCACCGTGGTTTGATTCGAACGCAGACGATCTACCCTACAAAGCCCTACCCTTCCCCTTGCTCCTCGCACTGCTCTGCCAATCCACATCGCGCAATCCCACCCCATCTATCACAGGCGTCTCAGCAACAACCTCCGCCTGCTCCCCAGTCCACATACCGTCACCAAGCAACCTGGTCAACGCACCACCCCTCTTCATCAACTCCTTAAACCCGCCCTTCTCCATAACGCGTCCCTGCTCCAACACAACAACCTGATCGGCAATCTCCATCATCTCCCTCGCATGCGTGATGATAATGACCGTAATCCCGCTCGTCTCAATCAACTCCAGCACCGTCCGGCGTATCAGCTCCGCGCTCTCGACGTCCAGCGCACTGGTCGCTTCGTCCAGCACCAGCACGTCCGGTTTGCGCACCAGGGCGCGCGCGATCGCGATGCGTTGCGCCTGCCCGCCGGAGACGCCGGTGCCGCCTTCGCCGATGCGCGTGCTGTAGCCGTGAGGCAGCGACATGATGAAGTCGTCGATGCCGGCGCGGGCGGCCGCGTTGCGGATCGCGGTCAGGCTGCTGTACGGTGAGTCGATTGGGAGGCCGTAGGCGATGTTGTTGGCTACTGTGTCGGAGAAGAGGACTGGTGTTTGCGACACTATGCTAATTAGGCTGCGCAGGGAGGGCGTGTGGATGTGTGAGATGGGGCGGCCGGAGACGGTGATTTCTGATCTGTTGAACGGGTGGGAGTCGTTTTGTGTGGGAAGTGGGTATAGATTCAGGAGGAGTGAGGCGATTGTTGATTTTCCTGATCCGGAGGCGCCTACGATGGCCGTCGATGTGCCGACAGGAACAGAAAACGTGACGTTTTGAAGAATCGTCTGGTCTGGGCGAGATGGGTAGGTAAATTCGAGATTGCAAAAGTCCAGGTTCCCAATGTGTGATAGCTTTGCCATACCTTCGTGCTCGTGCGATCCTGATGGTAAGTTGGCGAAGCGGAAGAACCGTGTTGCCGAGTCCTGCGACGAGCTGAGTTGTGGGATGATGGCTAGGATAGACGTCACATTCGTTATGGTCATGATGAGCATCAAGAAGACGAGTGTGATGTCGCTGACTGAAGCGCCCTCGCCAACGATCTTGGCTCCCATGTAGAAGACTAGTGCTTGGGTGAAGGAGCCGGACGACTCGGAAAGGCCAAAGAAGAATGCTGAGTAGAGCGCCCTTTGCATGCCAACATATAAGCAGTTCCAGGTAGCCTTGGTGTACTTGTCCAGAAAGTGCTTTTCAAGTGTCAACGCACGTACAGTGCGGATACTGGTGAACGTCTCGGTAAAGATCTCACTCGCCTCTTCGTGGGCATCGTTGCTCTTGCTTTCCCATTTACCGCTGATTGTTCCAAACGCTTTCGTCACGAACCATACGCATGGAGCTGCAGCAATAGCGACCAAAGTGAGCTTCCACTGAACTATGAGCGCCCAGATCAATGCTATCAGAATCATCAAAACTGCAATGAAGCACATCGATGAAAATCGCCCAAGAATATTTCGGGCCTGGTCAGCATGTCGGTCCAGGATGGAGGTCAGATATGACATCGAAGCGTCTTCTTGCATGAACCATTCGCGCGGCTGATCCAAAGTCTTTTCGACTATGGTGTCTCGAACCTCGTCAATCCATCGTTGAGATGTAGTCTCGAGAAAGAAGTGGTTAATGTACTGAGCAACAGCATCGAAAGCTGCGATCGCAAGAATGGCAAGCGAAAATATCAATGCTTTGTGCTTACCGCTGCTGCCAGTACCGTATGTCTCAATAAGCTTGGAGACCAGAAGTGACATGACTGGAGTTGTGGCGGCATGAACAGCGCAGAATGAGAAGCCAATGACCAGACGGACGCGATATCTCCAATTCAGATTCGGCCAGACAGTCCTGAAAATCTCAAGCAACGGCATTAGTCTGGGAAGCTTGTCGTTCGTAGCTGGACTTAAGAGAGCAGGTTCGCTCTTGTCTTCGACTGGAGTGCTTTGTTGCTTTCTTCGCCCCCTTGACATTATTCTCGCTTGAGCCGCAAGCTCACCTGTCCTGCCAATAAAAGTCTCGAGTCGCTCGGCTCGATTGGTCGCATTGAACCGAGTGCTCAACCTTTTCGATTTCCGCTTCTCGTCAGATTTGTCTTTTGCGCTGGGCGTCTCCTCAAGCGGGCTGCGTTCAGAGCTAGGTGTCGAAGTTTGCTCGGCCAATTTGAGCCAGGGTGAGGCGCCGTAAAAGCTTGCTCCAAATGTAGTGGTACGAAGACCTGCATGAAGACCTTGCGTAAGGCCTACCGGGAGGGCCGATATTCTTTTGTTCTCGCCCTTTCGCAAATACGTCTCGATGATGTCCACAGTTCCTTCGTCGTCAATGTTTGGAAGCGGCCATGAAGGGGCAAGACTAGGGCGCGCCCTCCAGTCCAGAGCACTATGCTTGCGAGAATCGTACGGAGATAACTGCGCTCGCTGCTCAGGAGGGAGGAAGTTCTGAAATGGAGAGTCTTTCATCTTCTCCATATGCTTTCGGTAGCCTTCTTGTACTAGTCGTCCGCCTTCGAGAATGTACGCATAGTCATCTGGCTCGATCTGGGAAATATCATGAGTGATGACGATAGTCGTGCGGCCTTTTCGCCATATGCGGATGGCGTCCATGATGAGAGAGCGATTGACGTGATCCAGTGCACTGGTAGCTTCATCGAGGACCAAGACTGGTGCATCTCTGATGCGAGCTCTAGCCACAGCCACACGTTGTCTTTGTCCTCCACTGAGCGCTTTTCCGTTCGAGCCGACCTGAGTATCAAAGCCATCCGTCATGTCGGCGATTACCAGTCTGAGCAGAGCAAAGTCTGCAGCGGCTAGTATGTCGTCCTTCTGTAAATGTACAGGATCAGATGCACCAAGAGCTATGTTGTGAGCCATAGTGTCGTTGAAAAGAGTGCTGCTTTGCTCAACCAGGTTGAAGTGCCCTCTAAGCCATTGTGGATCTAGAGCTTTGACATTGTAGCCCCCAATTGAGATTGTTCCCCCACTGGGTTCGTAGAATCGAAGTAAGAGTTGACCTAGAGTACTCTTGCCAGATCCACTTCTTCCAATCACGAAAGTCATGCATCCTTTTTCGAACTGCAGGCTGACATTGTCAAGCGCGAGCCGGTCCGGTCGTGTCGGATAGGCGAAGGAGATGTGGCTCATGACAACATCTCCCACGTCGCTGGCCGGTCTTAGGGTTCCACGTGTGACCTCTGACTCCTCTTCACTTTCAACGTGAGATATGATAGCTCTCAATGTTGCACCAGCTGTTCTGCCCGTTTCCAAAACCAGTAATTCAGTGATGATTCCCGATATGGCAGAGAAAGCGCTTAGAGCCGCCATGAATGTGGTGACGACCTCTCCCGTGCTCTTTTGGTGTGAGTTGACCAGTACACCACCGTAGTAGAATGCCTGTACAAACATTGCCGAGCCCATGAACTGAACAAAGGCAGCCTGGTAGGCGTTCAAATTGACGAACTTTGCATATGTACAGGCGGTGTCGCCCAGCTTGTTGCTGTACTTTAGTAGTTCTGTACGCTGGCCGTTGTAGCACTTGACTGTGTCGATAGATTTAATGGCTTCCGAGAAGTATTTCGTCGACTCGGTGAGTTCCTCATTGTGCCGAATGATGTGCTTCGTTATGATCATACCCAGGTAGCCCAAGACAAGAAGCAGGACCGGTACGGTACAGACGATGACCAAGGTAAGTTTCCAGGAGTAGAACATCGCCAAGCCGAAAGAAAAGAGGGCGTTCGCAATCGTGGTAATACTTGTCCCTAGAGGCTGCGAAGTTGCGAGTTGCAACTGTTTGATATAACTTGACGTGTTAGATCATACATCAACCAAATGGTGTCGTCACTTACACCTGAAGACGAGTGCTGAGTGCTCCGACGCCATGCTTTCTTCGATCGTACCATGCGATGTCTTTGTACAAAAGTCCAGTGAAAAGTCTGTCGCGAGCGCTTTTCGCTTGCAGTTCGCCAAAAGATAACCAAGAAGTGAAAAAGATGAAGCGCACCAACCATGAACCGACACCAACAGCTACCATGTACAAAACATACTTCGACTCTTGGTCAAGCAAGCTCTTTGCCGTTATGCCGCCCGCGGCGTACGTTGTGAATAGACCGAATGCTTTTCCAATGAGGAACGACTGCGCCGGAGATGAGGCACCAGATATGATAGCGGTGAGGAATCCCACGGTGAGTGAGGGGATGTGCTTTTTGGTCGTAAAGTAGAACAGGGCCTTCCATGGTGCCGCAACAGCGTCCTCAGTCTCGCTCGCCGTAGTTCCGTGAGTCTTTTCCGACGCATGGCTGGTCGCAGTAGAGTGCTTCGAGAGCTTGAAGACATGTGAGTCTTGTCGTTTAGCCCATGGTAATCGTGGCATTTGAATAGGAGATGGATGTTGGTGGTGGTGGTGGTGGTATGCTGGAGCTGCGACTTCTGAGGCGTACCGCGCAAGATTCTAGCACGACCGAAAGCGGACATCACAACTTACCTAGTTCGTCCGTGCTCGGCTGAGTCCGTCGTCAGAGGTGAAAGTGAAATGTGAAGGTGAAAAAGGCCGAAATAGGAAATCTTGGCGTTGATGGGTGGAATCAAAGAATGTGTGCTTAGTATTGTTCTCTGAAATGGTTCAAAGCCGCGCTCTGCCTACTCGGGTAGTGTACCACACCACACCTTGCATCCTTCTCTCGTCAGACCGCACTTGTTGCTTCTTCAAGCCATGTTCTGTCCTCCCGCCATCTTGATCTATTACGACCTTGTCGACGTTATCAAGGGCAAATTCTGAGTTTTGACCAGGCGTTCGCGGTGGTCACATCAACTGCCTTCTTTCGCAGTACCTACTTCTCGGATCATCGCCCTCGAGCCCTCGAAGCAGATCTGCGCGCGTTTCCCACGAGGCATCACTGCCGTCGCAAGAAAGAGTCCGAATCTTCGGTAGGACCTCGAAATGTTCTCCAGAATCATGGACATCTTTAAGAAGACTTCTCAGCCTGGGCCTTCTCATGAATCCAGTCATTTAGACCTAGGCGATTCCTGCGTGGTCATGAGATACTGCTCTTTTCCCCAAATCATGGATGTACATACCTAGCAATCTCGATTGCGTAGAACTGCATGCGCACAGCGAAGATAGTCTCTTTCTCGCCATACTCAAATTTTGGGCTGGCTCGCACCATAGTACCGAAGTTATAGTCATCAACCGTCTTTTCATACTCCATGATAAAGTTCCTCCACTTTTCCTTCCCTTGCTTGCTCTTCATTTCGTCCTCGTTGATGGTGGCCGCTGGATCGAAGTCGGGAAAGTGTGTCTTGAAGTTTTCGTAGATCTCGTCGTCAATTTTTGTAAGGCGCAGTTGAGAACCAGGAACTTTTTCCAGGATAGACCAGTAAGTCATCATTTGCTGAACGGTCTTGACTGCGAACTGCTTTTCGATATCCTGGACGACTTGTTAGTCTTGCTGTCGCAAAGTCGTGCGTGATGCGAGAGTACCTCAAAGTTCTCCTGCTGCTCGGCGGTGAGACCCGCGGTTGGTACGGCTGCCATGATGCTGGTATATGTGCTACGATTGCTGGTCGTTGGATGACTGTGATGTGTATGCGATTGTCTCGATTTGATGCAGTTCTACACTTCTCGACTTCACCTCAGGCTGTATGATTTTTGGCGCGGAATGACGCACTCACAGAAGCGGAAAGACTTCCCCGCCAAACCTTCCCCTCCACATCAACTTCATCCTTATCTATTCCTCCAGAAACCCTTCATGTCCTGTTATTGGAGAGTATTGAGACGTAAGATAAGAGTCCATGTCTCCGTTTGCTAAAGACTTCGTGACCGTGCCATCCCGCTATTGCGCTTGCGCATGATAGGCACACTCGGAGATATTCCCCAGTATTGGATCGTGAGATCGGTCTATCTCTCCTCCTACCACAATTTCATCGACCGTAAAGCGGATGCATGCATCTGCTCACTCAACGAATCATGATCAAACCACGCCGCGGACACTCTGCCGTGTGGTTGTTGGTAAGGCTACGAGGTATTGGTAGGTGTTATATGTATCACCCCATCTCCTTTTCAGACACCGTTTGTTCATACACTTCCATTCTTTGTTCTCTTCATACTTCTTCTGCCAACATCCTTTTTCGCAGTTCAGACTCGACATGGACGCCTTCACGCCTCAGCAGACCATCGAACTGGTCTCGAGAATAGGTATTATCTTACACACAGTTTCCTGATGCGCTTGAGAGACGCTCACACAGCAAAAGGGACGAAGAAAGCACATATGCGGCTTGATAAGCTCTTTTGGAACTCGTTCATGGCTGGTCCTTTACTTGCCTTTGGCTGCGCTATCCTAGTCAGCACCAATGCTGCTCCATGGTATCAAGAGAACGCACCCGGTCTCATCCGCACGATTGGCGCTTGCTTCTTCCCTGTCGGTACGTCAACTGCGAATGATGCTGTGACGCGGTCGCTCAAGAATCGCAGGACTCGTCATGATTGTATTGAGCGGCGCAGACCTCTTCACCAGCAATGTCATGTTCATGTGGACAGCATTCTTACATCGCCGGGTTTCCGTCCTTGACGTGGCTAAGAGTTGGTTCGTTTCCTTCTTTGGAAACCTTGCCGGCACTCTGTTCACAATGGCCATTATATTCGGCTATGGTGGTGTCTTTGAGGAGACACCAGCGTACAGCCAAGCGGCAGTTAACATTGCAGTACAAAAGGCTTTGTAAGTGAACCGCGTGCTGATACAGAGATTGGACTTGGCTGAACGTCTTAGCAATCCAAAATGGCATCAGATCTTTCTTCGCGCGATCGGTGCAAACTGGCTCGTCTGCTTCGCTGTCTTTGTCTCTATCAGCAGCCGAGAAGTAGCCAGCAAGATCATTGCCATCTGGTGGCCTACGGCGACCTTTGTAGCATTGGCGCTAGATCATGTCGTCGCGAACATGTTTTTCATCCCTATGCAAGCAACAGCGATACTGCAATCTAGTTGATAGTACTGACAATTAGTAGGGGCATCTGGTGCGGCGCGCCTTTTGGAGCAGGCTACTACATTTGGAAGTCTATGATTCCGACTCTTCTTGGTAACATCGTCGGTGGAGGTCTCTTCGTTGGTACGGCATACTGGTATCTGTATCTCACTGGAGAAGGCAGTGTCAATATCAGTTTCGACACTGGTGGTATACAGTCAGCCATGGAAGCAGGAGGTCCTATGACAAAAGGTCGCGGTGTTAACCATGGCGTCGACAACGAGAATATGGAAACCCTTGACGGACAAGACCCCAATGGTCTTCCGAACTCGCAGGGTAGTTTACAAGGAGGCCTTGGGTTAGAGCTCGGTGATAGTACTCCATACTGCAAGACACATGCTGAGAGGGTTCAGAGTAAAAGCTCGGAGACGAAGGCAGATGAGAAGGTTTAGTAGTATCCAAGGGGGAGATGCCGTCTCTTCATAACATAGCTTTCGTTTTCTCATCCAGCGAGATGACTGCTTTACCAAACACATGACCCTGCTCCATATCATGCATTGCTTGTCCTACGCTTTCGAGACCGTGGTACTGTCTTTCATCAACGATGGGTCTGACTGCTCTCTTCTCCAGCAACTCAGCATAGCCCCTCCACAATTCCTCAGCAGAAGGTCCCTGACCCTGCCTCAGTGCCTCACCATACCTATACCCAACGACCGTCGCGCCCTTGAGCAACACCTTATTCATAGCAACCCTCTCCATAACTCCTTTCCGTCCCGCAAAGCCCACGAGCACAATCCGTCCACCAAACTTCAAACACCTCAACCCATCCTCCACAACACCAACATTATCAACAACAACATCCACGCCTCTCCCACCCGTCATCTGCTTAACCCTCTCAACCCAATCCCCATCATCAGCAAGCACCTCACACCCCTCTATCCTTCGCCTAACCATCTCCGCCCTCTGCCCATTCCGCGCAAGAACAAAAACTCTTGCCCCACTCGCCCTTGCAACCAGCGCAGCAACAACCCCCAACCCCCCAGGCACACCCGTAACCAGCACGTTCTCCCCCCTCCGCACGCCAGCAACATGCACCACAGCTGCAAAACTGACGACGCCTCCAACACCCGCCACCGCCTCCCTCGACGCAACACCCTCTGGTACCCGCCGCACACTCCCCACCGGCACAGCGACGTACTCCGAAAACGCGCCCAGTGACGAGCCCATGACTCGCTCGCCGCGTGCGAAGCCGCTGTCTGAGGGCGCGGAGACGATCACGCCGGCAAAGTCTAGACCTAGTGTAAACGGTGGGTGAACGTGGCCGTGGCGGGGGTGGTTGTTCTGGTGCTGGCCGCGGGCGTAGAGGAGGTCGACGGCTTGGGGGGAGGTGTGTGTTGTGCGGATTAGGATGTGTGATGGTGACGGGAACGGGAGGGGGTGTGAGGTGGGGATGAGACTGGAGAGGGGAAATGACGGAGGGAGGAAGGTGGGTATGTGGAGGGCTTGCATTTTTGAGGGAAGCGTCATTGTGGTTGAATACTGGGGAGGGACTCAATTGTCGGGTTGAGATGAAAGATGGTTTTATGTTGTAATAATGATGGTCGTGGTTGATATTGCTGATCGGCAAACATCGAGCCGAGGTGAAAGTGATCTATGCCTGTAGAAGCTTGGCGAGGAATGAGGCCTTTGGAATATTGCACAAAAGAAGTTATCACGCTGTGAAAGACTTGTATCTAGGACAGAGTCAACTAGATCTAACTCCAATGTGGTCATTACATTCATTCGCAGCTCAGATTCTCGACGAGCATAGGACTATCAAAACAGCCATGCCCTTTCACGACGGACATTTCATCCACATTTTGGGCTTTAGTTTTGAGCGACCACCCAGCCTGTTCATTGAACACGAATTCAATACCATCAGCTCCCGGTATGGTTATATCCTGATCGCCGCTCTTCGACTTCCAGAGACAACAGCCAAAGACGCCTAGCTCAGACACCACCGGACCTTTGTAGATCCCATTCGGCGTCATCAGCATATTGTGCACAGTCGGCGGTCGTATCATCTCCATCAGCACATGGCTCTTCCAGATATGCCGCGGTGTCTCGGCGAGATACTTCGCAATCCCCTCGCGGAAGATATTGTGTCCACCGCCTTCCAGACAAGGCTTCAGAACATGATCGTGCGCCTTTGCAGGGTCGGTCGCGATTTGTCTTCCGATTTGTCCCTGTGGGGAGTCATCGAGCGCGTAGATAGGCATGAACGTCTTGCGGATGGCGATTGCGTCTTCTGCGGACACGAAGCGCTCTACCGCGCCTGATAACGTCAGGGCCTGCTGGACTTTCTTCAATGTTGATAGATGGCCCAGGACGGAGGGACATTTGACGGCGCGAGATTGTTCGAGTCGGAGTCGACACTCGGTCCCGATGCTGTCGTACTCGATTGGCTCGTAGCCGGCTCGGTGGTAGACGACTGAAACTTCGTACTCGATGTCTGCCGTGTGGCTGTAGATGAGTGGATTGTCCTCGTCGTCTCCGAGTCGCGTCCGCGCGAGAACGTGGCTGCCATGAGTTACCCTGAACATTGGTATACCTGCTTCGGACAACCCGTACTGTATGGGTCGCTCGTCGCAGATGTTCCCGTTTCGGGGCTGCACGATCATCAAGATGCAGCATTTTGAGATTGGAGAGAAGACTCGGATATACTCTTCGTGGGCTCTCTTCAAACCACTTACTAGAGATTGAGTTGTTCGATTGAGAGGCATTGTTGGCTGTATCGGTAGTAATATACCAGACACGGGAGGCTCGACAATAGTTGAGTATTCTCCTGCATCATGCAGATACCGGTGCATGTTTGCTACAATATTACCATGTGCGCCTCCTGCAATGGAGAAGGTGTTCATTTCGACTTGCTTGATGGACGGGATTTCATCTTTGTTCTCCGAGGTTGAAGGCGTCGAATGTAGCATGTAGTCGGAGCGAAAAACACCTAGCGACAGTCTTTGTGAATTGCAATCTCGCTTGAGCTGTTGATGAATAGTCCATAGTGCGGATACCAATCGGTCTTGCTTGATCAGATCCTTCAGTACGAACGCAAGCCACTCTTCATCCTTCGCTATCGCAACATAGAGTCTGTTGTATGCCAGCTGGATTGATAATGCCTCTTCGAAACATGTCCGCGGGAAAGGTGTGGGAAAGATCGAAACTCCTACTGGTACAGACGGTACACTGTTTTCCGTCTCATGGTACACCGCCTTGAGCAAGGAGCCATGAGTGATCTGATAGTCTTTCACTTCATCAAGGAGATGTCGCAAGGTAGCAGTATTGAGCTCGTGCGAGGAGTCGGCCACGATTCGTGATTGTTCTAGGCGCGTCTCGTTCGTAGCGAGTATGGGCGATCGTTGTTGGCTTTCCGGGCCTTTTGTGGACTTTGAAAATCGTCCAAAGAGCGCAGGCATCTCAGATATAGATTCTCATGTCGAAGTCGATCGCCCAGGCCCTGCGACAGGGTTCCAGAGATCGGGATTAGTGAGAGGTCGGACGATACGACGGTCAGGGTCAAAACGTTCCGCATGGTGGCTTGAAACGGCTTGACTGAGACCCACCACGGCATGCGGGAGCGGAGCCTTCCGTCAGCCGATTTACCGAGACGCCAGGCTCGACCTGTGCTGTTGGCAGTTGCCTGATCAAATTGTCTGTGTTTACCCCAAATCAACATTGAACTCGTGGTCTTCAACCACTTCCATCTCTTTATGCGACAGCGACATTCATTGAGCACTGCCCGCCATGCCCACCACGAGAGCCATGGCCCGCAAGGCGCCTACAGTTTCGGAAGAAAATGACAGTGAAGCGGTTCCCACATTGAGAAAGAAGCCCATTCGCAGAGCAACAAGCAAAGTCGCAGCGAACGCGGCTTCAGACAAGCCATCGAAGAGATCGACTCGCGCCGATCAATCAGCACAACCCCTTTCGCCCAAGAAAGTCGTTCAGATCGCAAAGGCAACTCCTATCCCAGAAACCAAACCTTCTCGTAAAATCGACAACAACAAAATTGGCACATCTGGAGGCATTACCCAAGTTACTAACGTTAGTACCCCGGAGGAGAAGCCGAGTCGGGAAAGTTCCGGACGCCCTGCTACACGCTTAACATCCAAGCCGCAATCCGCACCTCTCAAAGCCCAGAAAGTCCAGACTCGACGAGACCCAAAACACGAACCAACCTCGAGTCGCCAGCACAAAAATATTCCAGACACTGTGCCACGCGAAGCCGTTGCTCAAATTAAGCATAATCGAAATTGTCTTCAGGATGGCGTTCCAGACACTGGATCGATCCAGAACCTGTCGCTGCCGGACGTGCCTAGCACAAGTACCACAGGTACCCCGGTACGCTCTCCACAATCCACACGCAGGAGACCAAACATAGAACGGCACAGCCTTGGTATTACTACTCTGGAGCCTGCCTCTGTACCTGAATCTGAAGACGAACTTTGCGGTGCAAAGACACCTCTTACACGCAGAAAGTCAGCCCATCGCTTCGTCGAACCTACTCACAGTTCAGATGAATCAGACGACGGTTCACTGAATCTGACACCCCAGCGCTCGTTCAAGACACCTGCGAGACGTCCAATTGCTAGCCGCCCACCTCAGACACAAAAGGTTCCGATCAAGTCGCCTGGTCCGGCTTCACCAAAGCGACCAATGTCGGTCAGTCGCGGCAGCTCAATAGCATACGTCTTTCATCCCTTGCCGAAACCTCAAAGAACCAAAAGCCAGCCTGGAAGAGTATCGAGCCCAATCAAGTTTCCGTACCAGTGGCCTGTCCTTCCCTCGGACGATGCAGAGAACCCTATCGAGGATCAGGCAGCACAGGACCCGTCTATCAGCCCAAGACCGAGCCCCCAGAGAGCAAAGACGACTGACCCAGCACAACTTTCCACCGCTCCTCGTCGTCGTCGTCACCGCCATCATCATCACGACCTTCCTCACCGCGTTCCGTACGCGGGTCGCCGTTTGAACGAGCTATTCCAGTCCGATTTCGATTCTGACGATGACGAAGACGGTGAGAGCGACGATGAATCTGTCGCGTCAGAAGCCGAGGACGACAATACTGTTGCGGACGATCCAGCGGTCTCTCCTGTCACTGCATCGCACGATGATCTTCCAGCAATAGTACCAACCCTTACAATCGACAGCGAGGGATCAGATGCTGAAGACGACGAGGAGCCGATAGTCCAGCCCGAACTTAACCACAGCCTCCTTCTGTCAAGTCCCGAGCAGACAACACCAATGACAAATCACGTTAGCCTTGATCACACTCTGCGTTCTCCACAGTCTGATGCGACGCCGTCGAAGCCGACACTTGCGAGCAGTCAACTGGCCGACGACAATGCAGACGATGAACTTGAGCTGTCTTTCAACATTGACGTCCACACGACACCGAAGGCTGCGCAGATTGCCTTTTCACCCGAGACCAGCGCGCTAGAGACTCCTCATATGCGATCGGCACTCGAAGGGTTCGAGCGCAGGAGCAGCATCGGTGATATGGTAATGCCCCATGAGAACACCGTCTGCATCGATCCGTCGGTACTCAGTCAAGCAGAGCCGATCTTTGGCTTCGCACCCGTCCAGTCACCAGTAAAGACAGATGCACAAGCACCTTTGCTTGCGGCCGAAGCTGACCAGATCTTACCTATCATGGAGAAATCACCCTCCAAGACGTCGCTGGACCAGAACCCGCGATTGAGCTTCTTCATCAATACAGACGATCTCTGCGACGATGACATTGAGCAAAACATGGCCAAGAGAAGGAGTAACTTGGTCGCTGATACCGAGGCTGTCAACGTTGAGGATCAAGAGAATGAGGCACAGCCCGACGACAACAACTTGCCGCACTATGCAATGTCCACCGTTGCGTCTGACGCCAGACGTCAATCCATGCCCGCAAACACACCACGTACTCCGCACACGCCACACAATCTTTCCTTCCGCCCTCGGACTGCGGATATCACCGTCAAGGCTGGCACTCACGATAGCTTTGCGAAGTTATGGCTCGACAGACAGTCGGGAGCTTCGGGAAAAAGAAGGAATACTCTGGGTATGCCTCAAAGGACACCAAGGGCAGATATTATTTCGTCACCGCTGGCGAGGAGCACCTCCAAGATGAGTCTGCAAGGCAGGATTGATTCTCGGGACCTACGCCACTCAGTGCATGACACTCCCTCCGTGCATGGAGCAACACCTCGACCGAGATGCTATACGCCAACATTCCGCTTTGCGAGACCGCCAACACCATCGAGATCACCGGTGAGATCGCCTGCCAGGTCACCTAACAGATCGCCAGTCAAGATGCCTGCAAAGTCTCCCTCAAAATCTACTTGTCGCTCGCCAGCAAAACGCACTTCTCCAATCAAGATGACTTCTTGGACATCTATGAAGACACCACTGAAACCTGCTGGAGCAACACCAGCTGCGGTGATGTTCACACCACACCCAAAGCAGCCTCTTCGGTCCGTGGTAGCATTGGTCGAAGTTTTCACCCTCGATGGCTCAGACGCGTCTCGCTCCTTCGTTGCTTCCTTGCAGCGTCTCGGCGCAAAGACCACAAAGACATGGTCCGACAGAGTTACCCACGTCATCTTCAAAGAAGGATCACCAGCGACATTGCAGAAAGTCCGTCTTGCAAACAGGGGTGTCACCGAAGGAGGGTCCGGCAAAGAGATGTTTTGTGTCAACTCGCGATGGGTCACAGACTGCGATCGTCTCGGTTGCAGAATGGACGAGCACGCAGAGGCGTACGCGGTCGATGTATTCGAGATTCCGCGCGGCGGCAAGAAGCGCAGAAAGAGCATGGAGCCAGCCGTGTTGCATAATCTGGACGGGAATATCGTGCCTACCCCGGGGGGCACGGCGAAGAAGACGCCTGGTCGCCAGACAGACAGCAGGTTGTCTCTGGCTAGCACGACCTGGGGCGAGTCACCTATCAAGGGAGGCTACACACCTACTGCCTCAGGCACGCCAGGCTTCGACGACGACGATGATTCCTGGCTGCAAACCCCAGGCCAACAGGCGAGCGAAGAGGACCATTATCGTCTGCAACAGACGATGCCAGTGAACAGAGTGAGGAAGTTCAAACTACCAGAGCTCGAGAACACTGAGAGGCGGAGGTTGACCGCATGGGAGATGCAAGACTAGGAGTCATGCAGGGACATCGACGAACGTAACGGATCCCCGGATTTGCGCAGTCGGTCAAATCGACATTAATGATTCACACAATTGGCGTTATGGCGGCAAGGAAACAGAGATACCAGAGTGGCTTTTTAGCCTTTTTACTTTTTTGTACAGCGAGCAAGCGTATACATACCTTACAGTCTTTGTCTATGTCATGGTCTCATGATTTTGTTCCTCAATCCTTGCTCTCAGATATCGGTCCCGTTTCCGGGTATTCGTCCATATTTCGACCGCGGGTTGCTCACGCCGAGGAAGCGATCCACGCACTCATAGCCTTGACAGCATCCCCCTCATGCGCTCTGAGTAAATCCGTAGCCCTCGCTTTACTGAGATCGAGTTGTTCAGTCTGGTAATCGTCAGCGAAATCCATAACCCTCCTGTACCCCACGTCCGATATCCATCCTTCTCCTCCTCACATCCCTCTTCAGAATCAGACAAACTCACCAAAAGCGCAACATCCCCCGCGTCGACCTTGACCTTCCTCCTCTCCTCGGCAATACGTTCCTCCTCGGCCCGTTTCGTGTCGGCGCGTTTCTTCGCTTCGCTATTGGCGCTGCCACTGGCGTTGCTGCTGCTGGCTCCGCCCTTGTTGATGTCTAGTTGCTTGAGCGCGTCGCCGAGGGCTTTTTGGTCGACTTCTTTCTTCGAGGAGGAGGAGGAGGGGCCATCGGCGACGGAGGCGGGTTGGTCGAGTGAGTCCATTGCTGCGGCTGCTTTGCGGTCTTCGTTGTTGCTGGCGGGTATCGAGGTAGTGGTGTCGCCTTCTTGCACGCTGAGGGGTTGGGGTTCGGCCATTGCGGTTTTTGTGGAGGGTTTTGCAGGGTAGGTGCAGTGATAATCTGTAGTCGGTCGAGTGGTTTTGGTGTGGTTTGATTTGCTTTACATACAGTAAGGTGAGGTCGAGTTGCTAAGGTATGGGGTGGGGTTGGCGGCGCGGACCGACCGTTTGTGCGGAATGTGAAATGTGGCTGTAGGGCTGCATAAATTTTGGTGTATAATATGACTCTGCGGTTTATAGATTTGAGGACATTCGCTCATTGACTTATATCTACTGTATACAGGATACCCCTAATAGGCGTTTTGCTCAACGACTGTCTACTATGAACGGACATTCTCATGATGCCGCGCCCGGCGAAGAATGGTCTCCCGACTGTGAGTCGACTTTGACGTAGACTAGTTTTATTCTGACCGCGAGACTAATACTACCCAGCCTGGAGATCCAAGCCGATCAAGCAACCAGTTGACTACGAGAACCCAGCAGCGGTGAAGAAAGCGACCAACAAGCTCAAGCACCTTCCACCAATTGTCACACCATTCGAGATCTGGAGACTTCGATCATCACTTCGAGATGTGGCATTGGGCAAGGCTTTTCTGTTACAAGGAGGCGACTGTGCTGAGCTGTTCGACTACTGTAATGCTTCCGCTATCGACTCGAAGATCAAGCTTCTTCTTCAGATGTCACTGGTCTTGATCTATGGAGCACACCTCCCAGTCGTTCGTATCGCCCGCATGGCTGGACAGTACGCGAAGCCTCGAAGCAGTCCCATGGAAGTCGTTGATGGCAAGACTATCCCGTCTTTCAGAGGTGATATTCTCAATGACTACCACCCGGAGCACCGCGAGATCGACCCAGACCGTTTGGTTCAGGCTTACTTCCACTCGGCTGCGACACTGAACTACGTGCGCGCGCAGATCGCATCTGGCATCGCTGACCTGCACCGTCCTCTCGACTGGAACCTTGGACATGTCGGAGAACCTGAATTGCAAACAAAATACACTAAGATTGTAGACAGCATCAGCGAGTCTCTCCGATTCATGAAAACAGTCGGAGTCAGCACCGGCAGCGACGCATTACAAACGGTCGACCTCTTCACCAGCCACGAAGGACTTCTTCTCGAATACGAAGCAGGACTGACGCGTCTCCTCAAGCACCCACACAACAGATTCATGGACAACGTATCAACAGAAGGCACAGCAACTCTGCATCCATTCCCAACACAAGGCCAATCAGGCTACTACAACACATCAGCACACTTCCTGTGGGTAGGCGACCGCACTCGTCAACCCGACCATGCCCACGTCGAGTACTTCCGCGGCATCGAGAACCCAATCGGCATCAAAGTGGGACCAACGACGAAGACCGAAGACCTGGTGCAATTACTAGACATCGTCAACCCAGAAAAGGAGATCGGCAAAGTCACCCTGATCACTCGTTACGGCGAGGGCAGAGTCGAGGAGCTGCTACCGGGCCACATCGAGGCCGTTCGCAAGTCAGGCCATCTCGTCGTCTGGCAATGCGATCCCATGCACGGCAACACGCGATCGACGACGACGGGAATCAAGACACGATCTTTTGCGTCAATCTACAGCGAGCTGTCGCAGTCTCTGGCGGTGCACAGTCGCATGGGCTCTTTCTTGGGCGGTGTCCATCTTGAGCTCACCGGTGATGCTGTCACTGAGTGCACGGGCGGTAGCGAGGGACTGCAGGACGAGGATCTCAGTCTGAGATACGAGACTTTCTGCGACCCGAGATTGAATGAAAAGCAGGCGCTGGAGTTGGCGTTCTTGGTCGCGGATAGTCAGAGGGCGGGTAGGGAGTCTGCTTCTTAGATGGATTGTGTAGGAGCATTTGGGGGTGCAAATTGTTCTTGTTATATTGTGGGTTATAAAAGTCATAGATACCAAACCATTTGAAATCTACAGCATAACATGTGTGCTTGTCACATCTCATTCTATTTCGGTTCACATGTTCATGAGAAAGCAGAGGTCTCTATTGCCTGTTCGCGTAAAAATGTTCAAGGAATCGGATTTCCTCATGGGGCTTCTGGAAGTTCTGGCGTGCTCCATCTCCGCGCTTCCCACGTGGCACCAACCATTCGACACAAACCAACAACGACGGTGGTCCACCACACAGCCAAGCAATGGTATGAACAGAACTAGCATCGCACGTTCTTGAACATCTCCACGATTGAGGCTATTCAATGCTACAATCTGTGCGAGCCAAGCTATGCTTTTGCCGGTGAACAGTGTCCACTCTCTCTTGGCCCATCTTCCACCGATGGTCTGAGGGGCCTGCATAGCCATTATGGTGAGCCATATATATTCTGCTGTGCCTGTCTCTGAGGATGCGGATCGTCTCCCAGCTCCAAAGCGGACCTATTCCAGAAAGAGGTTGATCATCATGGGTGTCTCTACACTTGCTCTATTGAGCGCTGTCGCTGCTATCGTGTGAGTACAGCTTTCTTTGCAATTATACAAGCATATTGTAGATCGTGTCTATGGTTCCCTCTCTTCCATAATTATCATCCTTTTCACCGTTCAATATCTGTCCGGAACCGCGCTCACATCAGAAGCTACTCCTCCCCTCTGCCTCTCTGCTCGGAAGTAGGCTGCGACACCGTCGAATACGGCTACCAATGCTCAGTCGACATCTCGCACTCCTGGGGCCAATACTCGCCGTACTTCAGCGTACCCTCCGAGATCTCCGACGAGATCCCACCGCAATGCACAGTCGACTTTGTGCAGATCCTCTCTCGCCACGGCGCCCGTGATCCAACCGCCAGCAAGACGACATCCTACAACAACACCATCACCAAGATCCACAAGAACGTGAAGAACTACACCGGCATCTACTCCTTCCTCGCCGACTACGAATACACCCTCGGCGCCGACCAACTGACGCTGTTCGGGCAGCAACAAATGATCAACAGCGGCATCAAATTCTACGACCGCTACACCAGCCTCGCGGCTAACAACACACCCTTCGTGCGCTCGAGCAGCGAGGCCCGCGTCGTCGAGTCCGCGCAGAACTGGACGCAAGGCTTCCACACCACAAAGCTCGACGCCGGCGTTCCAGATCAGTCCTACCCGTACCCGCTCGTCGTGATCTCCGAAGCCGACGGCTCGAACAACACGCTAAACCACGACCTATGCGACGTCTTCGAGAACGGGCCCGACAGCAACATCGCGTCGTCAGCACAGGCGCAGTGGACAGCGATCTTCATCCCACCGATCCAAGCGCGGCTGAACGCGGCCCTGCCCGGCGCGAACCTCAGCACGACGGACACGATCAACCTTATGGACCAATGCCCCTTCAACACCGTCGCGTCAGCCAACGGCACCGTCTCGGCATTCTGCAGCCTGTTCACGCCCGCCGAGTGGGCGCAATACGGCTACTACGAGTCCTTGAACAAATACTACGGCTACGGAGCGGGTAACCCGCTAGGCCCGACCCAAGGCGTCGGCTTCACGAACGAGCTCATCGCGCGCCTGACGTCCAGCCCGGTCAACGACAGCACGTCCACGAACCACACCCTCGACGACAACGCCGCTACCTTCCCCCTGGGCAGAGCGCTCTACGCTGATTTCAGCCACGACAACGATCTCACGGCGATTTTCTTCGCCATGGGACTGTACGACACGCCGCTGCTTTCAAATACGAGCGTTGAGACCGTGGAGCAGACGCGTGGGTACTCGGCGAGTGCGACGGTGCCGTTTGCGGCGAGGGCGTATTTTGAGAAGATGAGGTGTGCGGATCGTCCTGGTGAGGAGTTGGTTCGGGTTGTGGTTAACGATCGCGTCATTCCGCTGAGAAACTGTGGCGTTGATGCCCTGGGTAGGTGTGAGGTTGGTGCGTGGGTCGAGAGTTTGAGTTTTGCGAGGAGTGGTGGGTTGTGGGGACAGTGTTTTGCTGGGAACGCAACTGCTGCGAGACGTTAGGCGGAGAATTCGGCGTGGCATGATGGAGATTTGAAGTATGCAATCATTTGTCAAGGGATATCTAACGCAAGATTGAAAGGTCATATCTTCTGATCGAGTTTCTTCAGCCATTTGTTCACGCCCTTCTCCATCTTGCCGAAGCGCTCGTCGAAGCGACTTGGTTTCTGAGGCGCTGCACCGTGACTGTGACCGTGACCGTGTGCGGCTTCGGCCGCGGTTGGTCTGTACAGCTGTGAATGTACTGCAGCAGCATCGCCGTAGGACTGCTGAGATTGTGGTTGCGTAGAGTACGTGTAGTTCGAGAAGCCGCCTGGGGGAGTTGTTTGAGCGTTCGATGGGCCGCCTGGGGGTGGAGGTGGCAGGCCTGGAGATTGCATGCCATGAGCTCCAAAGAGGCCTGGAGACTGCATAGGTGTACTGAAGGATTGGTGTAGGCCGGGTGATTGCAAGGGCTGCTGACTGTACTGCTGGTGTATTCCAGGTGTCTGTAATGGCGTGTGCTGCCCCAATTGTTGTGCACTAGGAAACTGACTCGACATTTGTGAACCAAATTGTTGTAAACCAGGAGATTGCATTGGCGTCTGTTGTCCTACAGATGAAGACTGAACATACACTGTTTGCTGCTGAGGATACTGATAGTATGGTTGTTGTGCAATGACGGACGGCCGGAGATTCTGCTGGTTCGGTTGCGGACTTCCACCAGTAGGCGGCGGTGGAAAACCAGGAGAGCCTAGTCCTGAAGGAGGTGGTGGTGGAAAGGATGTAGACATCGCACTTTGTGGTGGGCCAGGGAAATAGCTTGTGTGCGGCGTCGCCATGTACAACGGTTGCTGATTGATTGGCGGCGCTGAAGCGTACTGTACTTGGGTGGGATGTTCCAGCACAGCTGCAGCCATGAGTCCAGTACCTGCCTCAGCTTCCGGAAGTGGTGGCGTCTTCTCACGATGCGCAATCGGCTCAGGGGCCTGAGGGGCCGCCGGGTTGTATGTGGCAGGAGTCGAGAGTGCAGCTGCTGTCGCGGGCCCCGGAGACTCAGACGGACGGAAAGGGGCGAGTATACCAGGTACAGACTGTGTGCTAGATGTGGTCTGAGATCGGTACGGTTCTGTGATTGCAGCCTGCTCTAAATGCTGGACTACCGGACTCATGCTGTCTCTATGCTCGGTTGGGAGAGCAACGTTCGCAAGCGAGGGCGCAGTCTTCGTAGGGCCCAGATCAAAATCTAGTTGTTGAGCAGATAGCACGCGCTGACTGGACTCAAGGAATTTCGCAGCATCATTGATCGTCCATAGGTACAAATCAAGGGCGTGCACTTTGTACAGGTACTTCGTCTCATGTTTCAAGTCGTATGAAGGGATTCGCCATTGATTCGAATTGTTGCATAGAGGTGAGGCGGGCTTCTGAGGAATGGCATCGGCACTAAACGTGAAGAGATACGGCTGGCAGTGCGTGTTTTTCAAGCTTGTGGTGTCAAGACCTGGCAGGCAGGTTGTCAGGCCTCGCTTATCTCAGCTCCTCTCTCTAGGGGAGGACTCACAGCCATCAAAGGCGTCCTGGTCTGGTGTGCCAGCGTTGTTGGCTATCTCAAGCCGCGCTCGTCGCTGGATAGAGTTGTGGTAGAGGTAAGCATACGATCCTCTCTCGAAACGATCATGCTGAGGTCTTGATCCCGGTGCATTGATGTAGTAGTGGACATCACAGAATCTGGTCTCGATCAGCTTTTCTTCTAGGAGCCTGGACTGAGGCAGTAGACCTACAAGGCCAAGAGAAGGGTTTCACCTGGCTGCGGCGGCATCTCTCAGCTCGCCTTCGCGCTGGCTCCGAATAAGGTCAAGTACTTGAATATACGCCTGGCCGAATTCGATTGCAGCTTCGACGTACTCTGTCGAAAGATAATAGAAAATGTATTCAATACATAGTACCGAAATGAACTTGTAGATGAGCGCAAGAAGCATTTACAGCTTCTCACGAGGCCCGCAATGGGCGACAGAAATAGCAGCGAATCGTAAGCGCTGAGAGCTACAAGCAGTGGTCAAGACAGCGGCCAGTCAGGTCGGCGCTTACGGCGCCCAATGGCAGCGGTGAATGCATGATGGATGCATGTGAGATACAGGTAGTCAAGATGCGGAGAACGGCATGTGGTCGCTCGGCGGTGAGTGTCCGTATGCGGAAGGCGGTCAGTTTCTGCCTAGCACGCGAGGTCAATGTGAACTTTCTGTTGCCAAGACCAATCGTCCATACTCGAGTGCTCCATCGCATATCAACCACAACCCAGTAAATCTCCAGTCTCATCATCTATCGGACACTCTGACATCAACTGCTCCAGACCGGCTCTCGAAACCTCGCGACCTCTCCATAAGGCCTGCTAGGCCACACGACCGTCATGTCTCTCGTCAACCTCTCCCACGTGTGCTCACATCTTCAAAATGCCTCTCTCGGCAGGCTAGGCCTGACCTCGATACCACTGTCGAAGATGCACCTCTCCCTCACATTACTCCTGCAAAAGCAAGGTTTCCTCTCATCAGTCACACTCGGCGGAAAATCACCACCGGCGAAGCTGGTACCGACTCCACACACCGATGATCCAGATACGCTCGCAGCAGCAGCCGATGTTGAGGAGCAAGTTACACAAGCCAACCGCGCGTCGAGACGGTTATGGCTCGGCATGAAATACTGGGATGGAGAGCCGGTGCTCAGGAAGATGAATATGGTCAGCAAGCCGACGAAAAGAATTTGGATCAGCAGTCACGATATCCAGAAGATAGTACGAGGGCAAGACGCACAGCATGTCAAGGGAATGACGAGGGTGGGAGAGTGTTTGTTCATCACCACAGACAAGGGTATCATGGAGGCGAGAGAATGCGCCGAGAGAAAGATTGGTGGGATGGTTTTGTGCAGAGTATTCTGATGGAACATTCGCTGGATGATCTACTTTGAGACTGGTCGACAAAGCGCAGAGGTACGTCTTCCTGGTAGATATCACGCAGGAATCACGCCGAAATCACGCAGCACTACGATAGCGACGATGTCCGCCAAGTCCACAGCCACTGGTCTCGCTCATCACGCGACCAATCGTCATGATACGGCAGAAGACGACTAGGGATGCAAGTTGAGGAGAAATACCCCGTGGGAACGAAGGGGTCAATTTACTGTACAATAGATATACATATTCATGCCTGCTGCTGCATCATCAATTTGCGCGACAAACATGCGATCCGTCCGTATAAACCTGCTGAAATAGCTCTACCTCTGCTATGCTATCCTGTGACTGATCACAATACTCTGGACATACACTGGAGCGCCGAACGATCGTGCATCGCAAGAGAGTTGCCTTCAGATCAGTGGCTGGATTGAAGATTGAGGGCGTGAGTCAGGTGCAACCTTGTCCCTTGATGACACTGCCGGGATCGTCTTTGATGGAAGCAATGTGTGTAGATTAACACTACGATGTCCCTACCATCTGGACACCGCTGCTTGCTAGCAGTAGCTCTGGACTGCCCTGATAACGTCGCATGATGATGCCGTGCTCGATCAGAATCGGAATGCTGCTGGAATTTGAAACTTGGCCGTCTCCATGTCCTCATCCATCGTCGTCCAGATCGCCAATGTTGTCGTTGTTCGCTTGCGTACTGACCCAGTTCTCCAGCATCGCACTTCCAGAGGCCGGTCCAGCACCATTGGCTTTCTTGACGCCATTCCTCTTCACAATAAGGCATAGCACGCGACCATAGATGCTGAAACCCTCGTAATTCGTGTTGAGAGCCATCTTCTTCTTATCGTCCGAGTCTACTTCCTGTGGCTGCACATCCGATACCTTCTTTCTCTTGGGTGCTGGCTTCTTCGCGGGTTCGAACGCTCCATCGTCGCTAGACACATCGATCGCATCATCGTCGACACGGCCACGCTTGGTGCCTGGTTGAGGGGCTTCCGGAATGTCCGCCAGTCGGGTCTCCTCTGCGTCCTCTTCCAGCAGTACCGCAGGCGGCTCGTTATCGTCGACGTTGATTGGATTGTCGGTCTTGTTGCCGAAGAAGTTGCCAGTGCCCATCTTGCCTGATGTACTCTTGAGACGCGCTTTGTCCGCAAAGACTTTTTGCTTGGTGAGGAGAGTATGCGTCGTCGATGTTTCGGTTAGATAGATTGACACGTCGAACTCATCTGATATGGTCAACTTGCTGTAGGCGAAACTTCACACGTCAAACATACCTTGCCGTATTACATCTTTGATACCTCGATTCTTCTTGCCACCTTTGCGCTTCGCCTTTTCATTTTCTTCTCTTAGCTTGGGCAGGACTAATGGTCTCACTGCTTCTATCACTCGAGGTAGCGCTGGATCACTGGATTTCAGTAGCCATGTTTCTGCTAGTGCTGGGTTGTCCAGATAGATTCGGCATTCGAGGACAGAGTAGCGCGTGATGCGCAGATAGCGCCGAATGGGTGCCATCTCAGCGTCTTGAGCTCATGAGAAGAGTGCGATCACGGAATGCTTGTGGAAGAGAGATTGAGAGGACTGATGTGTTGACGTGCGGAGGTAGTGGGTTATTCTCCGATGACCTCAGTCCCTGCAAGCGCTATGTACGAACGTAAATCTACATGTATATGGAGGCATGCGCCGAGTAACAGTCGCAACTTTTCTCTGAAACTAATACTTCTTGTCACTCACCTGAATATCATGCACTATCATTAATCAAGCCGTTCAAGTCAGCTTCTCAGGCATGTTTCTCATTCATCTTTCGCAGACGATTTGGTGGTGCTTTTGACTGACCATCACTTGAGCCGCACTAGGCTCCACTTGCAATCCGAACGGCAAGTCCCGCAAGCCTGGAGCTTCTCCATAACTTTCCGACTGGACAAGCGACCTGAACATCACTTTCCATCACTAAACTCACTCAGCTCGAGCTCCTGTATTGAATACTTTCACGAGCACCCGCATGACTTAGATTCACCTCGTCTGATATCGCGGTCTTTTCCCCGCCAACATACTATATTGCGACAATGTCAAATAACCGATTTGATGACTTTGGCGACGAGGAGGAAGAGGACGACTTCAACCCCCAGCAGGAAGTTGGCTCAGACAACGAGGACAACGATGATGCTCAACCACAAGGGCAACAGCCTGACACGAGAGACGAAGATGATGAGGAAGATCGGCCAAAGAACACAAGCAATGGCCGTGTAAATCAAGACGAGCCTGAGGAGAATGGTGATGAAGGTGAAGAGGACGAAGGAGTCACCAGCAAGTCTCGATCAGGTCGCGCTTCGAGGAATGATGATGATGAAGACGACGACGAGGACGAAGATGAGGATGAGGAAGACGAGGAAGAAGAAGTCACAGTGAGTGAAGCTTGCTTCTGGACACAATTCTGTGGTTATTGATCATTGATAGGGACACCGCAGAAAGCGCAGGAGACGAGACCCACGCAATCAATTCATCGATGTCGAAGCCGAAGTCGACGAGGATGACGAAGAAGAGCTCGACGAAGACGATGAGATTGCAGGCGACGAGGTCCATCCTGACGATATGCTGGAACTTCCACCTGGCGCCGAACGTGACGACCGAGCACACAGAGAGCTCGATCGACAAAGAGAGATGGACGCGTCCATGGACGCAGAGAAACAAGCCGAGTTGTTGAAGGAGAGATATGGCCGGAACAGGGCTCAACCTACCAACTCAGCCGTTGTTCCTCAGCACGTCCTGCTACCAAGTGTCGAAGACCCGTCCATCTGGCGACTGAAGTGTAAACCTGGTAAAGAGCGAGAAGTCGTTTTCAACATCATGAAGAGGATCGAGGAACGCGCGGGGACTAGGGAGCCTTTGCAAATCTTCTCGGCTTTTGAAAGAGGTGGTGTCATGGCCGGAATGCTCTACGTTGAAGCGCGTACAGTCTCCGACGTCACTACTGGTCTTGATGGGATGCAAAATGTTTACTTTGGAACCAAGCCATTGTTGATCAAAATCGACGAGATGCCAGATCTGTTGCGCGTCAAGAAGAGCAAGCAACTCGAGGAGGGTATGTATGTCCGCATCAAGCGAGGCAAATACGCTGGAGATTTGGCTCAGGTTGAAATGGTTGAGAGTAACGGTACCGACGTAACTTTGAGGGTAATACCTCGTCTGGACTACGGACTGAACGAAGATCAGCCTGGTCTGCCAGGCGACGTCAAGCGAAAGAGACCTGGCTTCGGCGCATCAACCGGTCCTCGACCACCACAGCGGCTGTTCAACGAAAACGAGGCCAAAAAGAAGACTGGACGAATGTTGATTCAAAACAGTGGTCTTTCAGGACGCAGCTTCACATACTTTGGCGACGAGTACGAAGATGGCTATCTGATCAAGAAGTTCAAGGGCAACGTACTACAGACAGAGGATGTCAATCCGTCTCTGGATGAAGTGCACAAGTTCGTCAGAGAAGGAGAGACTGGCGCGGAAGCCCTGGATCTTGCTGCTCTCCGTGCCACCATCCAAAGCAACAGCGGTGCCGCATTCTTGCCTGGAGATTCAGTTGAGATCTACCAAGGTGAACAACGCGGTGTTTGGGGTAAGGCCAAATCTGTCACCGGAGACATTGTTAGAATCCTCGTCTCTGAAGGCCCACTGAGAGGGCAAGTCGTCGAGTCGCCGGTCCGGGCCTTGCGTAAACTCTTTAGAGAAGGTGATCACGTCAAGGTCATCGGAGGCAGCAAATACTACGACGAAGTTGGTATGGTCGTAAAGATTAGTGGCGACCAGGTGACAATCCTTACCGATTCGACTCAAGCTGAAATTACCGTCTTCAGCAAAGACCTGCGAGAGGCGACGGATTCTGGTGGACAAGTGGGTGTATCAAAGTACGAACTCCACGACCTCGTCATGCTTGATGCCTCGACGGTTGGTTGTGTTGTCAAAGTCGACCGCGATTCGCTACGCGTACTTGACCAGACCGGTCACGTCAGAATGTTACTGCCGTCAAACATCTCTAACAAGCTCGACCGAAGAAAGATGGCGGCTGAACTCGACAAAGAAGCAAACGAGATTCGCATTGACGACACGATCAAGGAAGTTGGCGGCGAAGGACGACAAGGTCGCGTACTGCATATCCACAGAGGTTTCATCTTCGCCCACAATCGTGAGCAATACGAAAATGCTGGTGTCTTTGTCAACAGGGCGAAATTGGTCGCAACGGTCGCTGCAAAGGGAGGCAGGACCGGCGCGGCCACAGCAGCTCTCAGCAAGATGAACCCAGCTTTGCAGAGACCCGGCCAAGCCGCTGCACCTATGCCTCCACCGAGGTCAATGGGCAGAGACAGACTCATCGGCAAGACCGTTGCAGCCAGACGAGGCAACTACAAAGGTTTGTTGGGTACTGTCATTGACTCAACCGACGACACTGCTCGTGTTGAACTGCAGGCGAAGAAGAACGTCGTTGTCATCAAAAAGGACGATCTCACTATTCGTGATCCAAACACAGGTGCAGTCATATCGTCTGATGTACGCGGCGGTGGTCCTCGTGGTGCTCCCTCAGGAGGAGCTAAGGGCCCATCCTGGGGCAGCGGCGGCGGCGGCGCGACGCCAAGTCGTTCATGGGGCGCGTCGAATGGCGATGGCGGTCGTACGCCAGCATGGAAGAGTGGCGGCGGTGGTAGGACACCTGCTTGGGCTTCCGGCGGCGCGACTCCTGGTTTTGGAAGTGGGATATCAGCGCGCACTCCTTCGTGGAAGGCCGGCGGTCAGACTGCTTATGGTGGTCAAACATCATATGGTGGAGCGACGAGTTACGGTGGTGGTACTTCATATGGTGGCGGAACCAGCTATGGCGGTGGCACATTCTACGGCGGAGGGGTAAGTTCTCTTCCTCGCGTGTATCATATGAGTTTCGCTAACGACGTCAGTTCAACTCTGGCGGCAAGACACCCGGCTACGGCGGCCTTGACGCACCAACACCGGGCGGATTTGCTGGTTCAGCACCAACACCTGGAGGATACCTGGACGGACCCACTCCTGGTGGAAGGTACGGTCAGACACCAGGCGGAGCAGCGAGCGCGCCTACTCCCGGCGGGGGGTACCCAGAGACACCAGGTGCGTGGAATGCGGAGACGCCAGGAGGTGACGGACCGGGTTACGATTAGGCATCGACTTCGGTTCGTAGACCCACAGTGGCATCGGGCTGGGCAGATCAGCCGGTTCAGAACACAGGCGGTGATGGGTGGGATGCTCAGCCAGTCTCGCACGGGTGGGCAGACACGCAGAAGGCGTGGAGTGCGGAGGCCCCAGCGAACAACGCGTCTGGGGGCGCGGACACTTCTGCTGGCAATGGATCCTGGAACACAGGCACGCAGTCGGCGTCGGCCTCGGACTCTGTGGCTTGGTGATGCGATCGCTCTGACGGTACTCACAGGACCGGGGTTGGCATTACCATGGCGTTAGGACAGACGGTGCGGAATGAACGAAGGCAGGAAGAAGCAAAGTAGCTTTCGATACTCGAATCAGAGGATTATTCCTGATAGTCTATATACAGTGAAGTGATAGCTCGCGTGACAAGCCGTGCTACCCCGGTTCCCTGCTCACGACCCATCCATTCCCAACGCCATCCCAAGCAAACCCGCTATGAAACCAAAAGCATCAAATCCCTTTCCTCAAGCAGGAGCAGGAGCAGGGTTCTTCTTGAACCAGCCCTGGGTCGTCGCTCCCCAGACAAGCACGACGATAATAATAATAACAAGAATGGCCAAACAAATGCCGAGACAGATCCACTTCTTCCGCCTCGCCGACCTGGCCTTATCAACCGCGCCGCCCAACTCAACATTCGCACTCTCCATATGCACCCTGGTATCATCCGCCTGCTTCTCCGCATGCACGATCATGGTCTCCTGCTCCACGACCATGCGGTCCAGATCCTGGAACAGCTCGGCCAGCTCCATCATCGTCTTCTCGATCTGCTGGATGGCGTCGTGGCGCTGGCGCACGTTGGCGAGCGCCGACTGCGCCTGCTGGCCGCGTCTGTCGGCCGACAGCAGCGCTTGCTGGAAGATCTGCACGTCGCCGCCGGCTTCGGAGACGGTGCGGAGCTCGGCGTCTGTGGCCTGCGGGTTCACGATTAGGTATTGCCGTTTTTGCTGCTCTGAGACATCGTGGCGGAAGGTGGATTCTTGTTGCTGGAAGGCGTTGATGGCTTTTTTGATGCGTCGGTCCAGGGCGTTGACTTGCGGCGCGTTGGTGGGGTTGCGGGCTTCTGTGAGGGGTTAGAGGCGAAGATGGGGTGGAGGGAGCGTATCTAAGTACCTGGTTTCGATTTGATGCGCTTCACGCGGTCGCCCATGCTGCGGTAGCCGCCCATGATCTCGGCGCTCATGGCGTCGATGTCCCGGTTCGAGGCGCCCGTGCCGCTGACGAAACCGCGTTGTGCGCGTTGCAGTTGGCTCAGTTGGGCTTCTAGGTCGTCGATGGCGCGTTGCACGTCTCTGCATTCGTTCAGGATGGCGTGAGGGTCGTGTGCTGGGGCGCCGTAGGCTTGGTTGTCTTCGAATGGGTTGGCTTGACCGTCCATTTGTTGCATCTCCATGGCTGGACCTGTTGTGTTTGTTGGACCTGTGTCTGTGTTAATCTCGTCTCTTTCTGTGGGGTGGGGTGATTCGACGTACGGTTGTAGGCATTGTTGTCGTAGCGGTTGTTTTGTTGTGCTGCGTATGGGTTCGAGTTCTCATATGGGTTGGACTGGCCATATCCGCCCTGACCGTAGCCTCCGTTGTTGTAGTTGTTGTACTGCATCTCCGGTTAGCTTAATGTCTGGTATATTGGTTTCAAAAGCTGCTTACAGCCATAATTAGTCTTTGTTTACTGTGTCTTGTCTGTTCTGTAAACTTGTATACTGCGGCTCAGATCAAAGGGCTGTAGAGAAGCAGAGGAAGGTTGAAAGAATTGAGATGCCGGCAAAGATATTGAAAAGGGTTGCCTAATCGTAAATATGAAACCTATTATGCGCGCATGGAACCAACAAGGGGGCAGTGAATGCGTTTGAGTTACGCTTCCCGTCAGGAACGCGCCCCGGACCCTGCAGCGTGCCCCGGTTCTTCTCTGCAACCGAAGGGTGGCTAGGGCATCTAGCGCCGCTCTTAACAAAGCCTAGTACCCGCCTAAGGAGGCCGAAAATAGCACATCACGTGCAGCGCGTGGTCACGCGGTACCTACATTGAGGTGCTCTTGCTCTACAAACGAAAACATGTCGTGAGATCCATAACAAGCCGTGCGTCAAGGTCGAATTCCTAGACGCTTATACATTCATGCTCTCATAACATCGATGTATCCTGTACAGTGATATCGATTCTGTAGCGCTCCGGGCGCCGAGCCCGCTCAGGGACATGCAGATGGGTACTATATTATGTGCATTCATTCTTTGTATATCTCATTGCCATCTATCATGACGCATTCGGGGTATATGCGCGTGTACTTTATTCTTACATCCAATCAACGCCAGTATGCATGAGCCATAGCGGTGTGGTTCCCGCCACAACTGGAGCCGTTTCATCGTCAGGGAGCCGCGAGGCGCGACAGCGACAGCGACAGCATGGCACGCGACAGCTCGACGCTCAGGAACGAGCATGAGCTTTGGTGAGGTCGCTCTCTTTGCCCCAACGTGAAGACTCATCACCGCCTTCCCAGTCCTTCTCGACGTATCCTAGCTCGCGCTTGACACGCGCGACTTCGTGGCTATCTCCCGTGTTCTTGCCTAGATTGTCGCTAATCTTGACCGCGGGTCGACCATTTGCCTCGCTCAGCTTGATGACAATGTTCAATGGCACGCTCTTGTTGCCAGTAGTCTTCCGAACAAAGTCGTTGGTGAAGAATGTGCCGACGCCAAAGCTCGGTGTCAGACCAGCTTCGTCAGTGATCTTCTTGTACTCGATGCACTTATCCACGTTCAGCGAATCTGAGAAGACAATGGTCTTGCGGTCTTTGATCCCCTGCTGGTCGTAGAAGTTCTTCATCAGTTTGACAAACTCTGTCGGACTGCCGGAGTCTTGTCTTGTTCCGCTGAAGATGGCTGCGTACATTGGGTTTGGTGGTGGCTCAGATGCGTGCGGATCAAGCATGTAGTCCGGAGGGGCGTGCTTCATGAATGCTTTCAAGAAGTTCGGTGTACCAAAGGTGTCGGTCAAGGCAATGCTCAGCGTTCCGCGACCAAAGGTTCCTATCCAGTATTGCAGAGCTGTCTCATTCGCCTTTGTGTAGTCATTCAGGATGGCCGCGATGCCCATGAACCATTCGTGTGCGACGGTTCCGATGGGGTTCACACCGTACTTCATGGCGAAATGAACGTTGCTGGTGCCGGAAAGTTTGCCCTTGTAGCCCTTTTGCTCAGCCTCTTTCTGCGCATCCACCAATCCCTGCATCACCAGCTCGTGTGTGTGATAATCTCTTCTCCTCCGGCTGCCGAACTCTGAGAACACACAACCTGCCTCCATCAGACTCAAACCCTTCGCCTTGGCCTTCTCAACTTGACCCTCGTGATCCCAATCGGTGTCGACGAATTTAAAGTAAGACTCCGAGACGAGCGCAAGCAGCGGGATCTCGTAGAGAATAGTATCCAGCCAGCGGCCCTTTACAGACAATGAGATGTCGCCGTCGGACGAACCCTCCGAAACGGGCACAAACTTGAGCTCCACTTGTGTCTTCGGGTAGAGCTTGAAAGTCTTAAGGAAGATCAGAAATTCGGGTGTCAAATAGGGACACTTTTCGGTTAGAAAGTGAATCTCGTGCGACGTGATGGAGATGTTTTCCAGCTTGTCAATCTGCTTTTGTAACCACTCGTAGGCTGCTCTGTTGAGATGCATCTCCTTGGTGCGATTGGTGAACTTGTACGCGACCTGGACGTCTAGGAAGAATTTGTGAATGGCATTCTGCATCGTCAACTTATACAGATCGGTATCCAGGAGCGAGAAGACTCCTTCGGGCACCTCTTGAGTCCCATGTTGTGTCGCCATGTTGGGAGATCAAGAGATCAATGGACGAGCTAAACCGGGCGAATAGCCTGAAGTGCAATTGTGGTTGAAGGTCGAGTTGGATTAATTTGCAATTGAGTTGTCACAAGAGTCACACGTGAAATGTGACCGTCACGCGAGAAACAGCAGTGACAAACAATTACGTGCTTGACACGCTTCGGTCGAGCGAGGCATTGGAGAAGGGACCCTGCGTCGGAATGCTTCCGCGAGAGCTGCTGCCAGTGACGTCGATCTGCAGGTGAACGCGACCACCAGATTGGGACGGTCCGACATGCAGGGCAACAATAATCTGATAAGGTAAGGTAACAACCGAGATTGGTTCCTGCCGCAAAGTTCAAGGGACCATTAGGGAGACTGTTGACTCTGTCCTCTTCGCCGACTTTGTCTTTTCACGTTTTTTGGTTTCGTACAGATCAGCACATTCAAAATGGCGTTCCGGTGGTAAGAAATACCCAAAACTGTGACACTAGCAGGACTGACCAGCCGTTCAGGTACCAAGCAAGCCTCAAGTCGCGCCCATTGCTCACCCAGAGCGCGACTACAGCCGTAGGATCTGCTAGTCGTACTGGGTTATATCAAGACTAAACACGAGCAGGTGCTCTTCGCGACCGGTGATACGATGGCGCAACAATTGGTAGAGAAAAAGGGGTTCGACAAGCACGAGCTCGGTCGCACTGGAAGAATGGCCTTGTACGGTGGTGGTATGTACAGTCGCAAGCAAGAGTAGAAGAAGGCAAATCCTGACAAGACTCCCAGCCGTCTTCGGTCCTGCAGCAACGACCTGGTTCGGTTTCCTCCAGCGCAAAGTCGTGCTTCCCGGCAGACCCAACCTAGAGATTCTGGCCCGCGTTGGACTCGATCAGACAGTGTTTGCTAGTTGCAACCTGGCCTTCTTCTTGACCTCGATGGCTGTAATGGAGGGCTCTAGCCCGCAAGCGAAGCTCGAATCGACCTACTTTACGGCTCTTAGCAAGAACTGGATGGTATGGCCTTGGATCCAGATGATCAACTTCAAATTCGTGCCTCTTGACCAGCGTGTCTTGGTGGTCAATACCGTCTCCTTGGGTAAGTGTGATCGATTCGAAACTCTGGAACGGTGCTGATATGACCTAGGCTGGAACTGTTATCTCTCGTACCTCAACACGCAGTCCGTTCCTCCTAAGAAGAACTCGGATCTGCCTCCATCTTAGTGTGGCATTTGAACGGAAATCCAGACGCCCTTGGATGTGAGATTTCAGAGAGACGCTTTTGCACAATATCTGGCAGTGCACTATTATCAGGGGCTTGCCATCTGATGACCGCTCGACTATTTTATTTTAGAGCGACTCCCACCAGGAGACTAGATTTCGAGAGTCTCGAATCCAGATCAACGAATGATCATATGTAATTATATCAGGACCGAGATCGCAACGAGCCGATCGTAATCATGATGGTCATGAAAAGACCACTACCAGATATGGATGTAAATTACATGTAGTCTAAACAATGGCGTCCAGCTATTTGCCTCGGGCCTGAACCTTTTCGTCTTCTTCAGGAGTTCTAGTAGTCAATTGCAGCGCGTGAATACCCCCTACCGCCGCCATTTCGTCCTTGAGTAACGTGTATACCATGCGATGTCTGGCCGGCTGCATCTTCGACTTGAACGCATCCGATGCGATTAACACTCTACGTGACCATTAGCATCGTCAAATACGCATGCTGTGCAAACCACATACCGGAAATGTGTTTCTGAGGATGTGTTGTCGGCCATGGCTTTGTGATGAGAATGAAGGTGAGAATCATTGTGTATTTCCAGCTTCGTCGGCTGAAGGCTCTCGGTGACCTGGTAAAAGGAAGGTGAGTAACAAATCGTATACCTGCAGAAGGGGTAATATACCTTCTTTCTGATTGCATCTTGCATTGGAGTCGCCATGGTCGAATATGGCTTGCTGGCAGCCCTCGCCAAGTTGCGAAGAAGCATCCACAGTATACAGCTCTCTAGTTCTGGTTGTCTCGACTGTGGCAGTATCAAACGATATTCCTTAGCAGACCGGCGTATCAGATGAAGTCGAATAAATTTGACCAATTCAATCAACACCCGATAACTATCGCCTTGCCTGCGGCCAGACTTGCAGTTCGACTTCTATGCGCTAACGGCTGGACTTGCCGGAAAGGGTTTCGGTTTCCAGTGAGGGGACCTGCAGATAGATTGCGGGGCAGGCGATATCAGATTCACAATAATCAGGCTATCTATCTGACAGTAATCTACATTAGGTACAACTGATGAGATAGGCGCATATCATAATACAAGAGTCCGGCTGGACTCCTCTACCTTTCCTTCATGTCAATTCTTCTTCGTCCTTTGCAAAGATACCCCATCGCAGCACTTTCTTTCGCACCACGTGTCACTGTCTCAAACACATATACCTCACGAAACATGTCTGGTCTAAGCATTGAGCTCACCGCTCCAAACGGCGTCAAATACACCCAGCCCACTGGATTATTCATAAACAACGAATGGGTCAAATCGAGCAAGGGCAACAAAATCACTAGCATCAACCCTACCGACGAGTCTGAGATCTGCTCAGTCGAAGCCGCCGAGCCAGAGGATATCGACAAAGCCGTCGACGCCGCGCGGAAAGCGTTCAAAGGCGAATGGCGGGACATGGCGAGCACCGAACGCGGCGAGCTGATGTTCAAGCTGGCCGCCTTGGTCGAGCAGCACAAGGAAACCCTGGCCACGATCGAGACCTGGGACAACGGCAAACCATACACGGTGGCGCGCGACGAAGACCTGGCCGAAGTCGCCGGCACGCTGAAATACTACGCCGGCTACGCCGACAAGATCCACGGGCAGGTCATTGACACCACCGCCGCCAAGCTCGCCTACACCATCCGCGAACCCATCGGCGTCTGCGGCCAGATCATCCCGTGGAACTACCCGCTGGCGATGGCGGCGTGGAAACTGGGGCCGGCGCTGGCGTGCGGCAACACGATCGTGCTCAAGCCGGCCGAGCAGACGCCGCTGAGCATCCTGTACTTTGCGAACCTGGTCAAAGAAGCCGGGTTTCCGCCGGGCGTCATCAACGTCGTCAACGGCCACGGCCGCGTCGCCGGCGCCGCGATAGCGCAGCACATGGGCATCGACAAGGTGGCGTTCACGGGCAGCACGGCGACGGGCAAGGAGATCATGAAGATGGCCGCGGGCAACATGAAGAACATCACGCTGGAGACGGGCGGCAAGAGCCCGCTGCTGGTGTTCGACGACGCGGACATCGAGCAAGCCGTCAAGTGGTCGCACGTCGGCATCATGTCTAATATGGGCCAGGTGTGCACCGCCACGTCGCGCATCCTGGTGCAAGACGGCGTCTACGACAAGTTCGTCGAGCAGTTCAAGGCGCACCTCGCCAGCACCAGCACCATCGGCGACCCGTTCAAGGACTCGACGTTCCAGGGCCCACAGGTGACAAAAGCACAGTACGAGCGCGTGCTGTCGTTCATCGAGGCCGGCAAGTCAGAAGGCGCAACCCTGGCCGCGGGCGGTGTACCGCACAAGAACGCGGGCGGCAAGGGCTTCTTCATCGAGCCGACCGTCTTCACCAACGTCACGGACAGCATGCGCATCTACCGCGAAGAAGTCTTCGGGCCGTTCGTGGTCATCGCCTCGTTCAAGACGGAAGAGGAAGCCATCGAGCGCGCCAACGACAGCACCTACGGGCTCGGCAGCGCCGTCTTCACGCAGAACATCACCAAGGCGCACCGCGTGGCGCGGCGCATCGAGGCCGGCATGGTGTGGATCAACAGCAGCAACGACTCTGATTTCCGGATCCCGTTCGGCGGCGTCAAGCAGAGCGGTATCGGGCGCGAGCTGGGCGAGGCTGGTCTCGAGGCGTACACGAACAAGAAGGCTGTGCACGTCAATCTGGGCACGTGGCTGTAGATGCGTGCAGCTGCTCTGCTGAATTGATATCTGTTCATGAATTAATGTCGTGCTCGTTACGGCGTGTCTACGCTTCGACGTCAATCTCCCTGCGTGGTCCCGCGTCCGTGTCTGGCATCCAGCCTTTTGGTCGCTCGCGCCCTCGTATCACGAGCCCGTAGAGGGCGCGCTCGACTTTCTCGACCGACGACCGCATCACGTCCATTTTCTTCTCTGCGTCCCGCGCAAACGGTCCGTGGCCGACGTCCAGCGCCTCGAGACCTGCTCTCAGCGCCCGCAGATCGGTCAACACGTCCCTCTTCGTGCTCTCGCCATCGACGTCCATGTCCTCGTCGCTCTTCCTGGTTTTAGCGCTGCTGCTCGGTAGTTTTCCATCCGTGGCCATGGCGGTGATCGCGAACCGCATCAGCTCTCCTGTCATGTCGTAGATGCCCAGTATGTAGTCCTCGATCGTCAGATCTATCGGTCCGTTCTCGCCGCCGAGCTTCTCTAGTTGTGATCGTGCGTCGGCGTAGGTGAGTAGACTCCCTGTCGTTAGGTAGTGCTCGAAACTGGCCGCTTCCATGAACTCTTGTGTTCCGCCGCTGATGTTGCGCGCATAGCGGTGTGTATTGATTCCCTGTAGGTCGGAGGAGACGGAGGCATATTGTGTCTCGATTGTGCTGCGGTAGGGTGCGTTGTTCTTTGTGACGTGGGGAGGGAGTGCTTGGTTTAATTTGCGGACGCTACACGGGGTCAGTACTGCTGATATCGTCTTTGGATGTGCTGGAGCTACCGTTGGAGAGTGAAAATTCTGGCATTGTCAGTTTCTGATCATATCCTGTCATTTATTGTCCTCACATCTTCTTCGAGGAGGCAGTTATGTCCCGCGATGCTTTGATGCAGCGCTCTCTCCGGTCGTGATGCTCGTCCAGTTCCGCTCGGAAGGTCTCGAACATGGGCAGAAACGGTGACTGTGATTGTGAGTCTGTGCCCTCCATTGTGTCTTCCTCCCGCTGTCGCTTCTGGCCCATTGGTAATTTATTGTGCTGAAAGAGATGCGATTTAGGGTTCGGAAGGTGGTGTGATCGCAATGATGTAGGAACAAGGAATTCCCCGCGGAAGGTGTAACCGAGAGAGCGGGATGTGAGTCGTGGGTTGACAATATTAGCCGGGTGTGCGTATATCAGCAGTCTCATCTTGCCCTCTCGACATTTATTCGACTGTGGAATGTATGGTTCTCCAAACCAAAGGTCTAGACCTTCAGATGATCTTTCGACTCAGTCAAGTGTACGCGAGAGGCGCAAGTCGTCCGAGTCCGGGGAACATTCCATGAGCACAAAGGCCATTGTTTCCGGCGTTCGATCGAATGAGCCGCTCGTCCTAGGACTGCTTCAAGGTCTTTTGAGATGCCTCATCCGCATGCGGAAACACTTTTGTAGGTGATGCAGAGCCGCATCATGGCCAGAACATCTCGCCTCGCATTCATAATAAGAGGCGCAGACTGGCAAGGACGCTTTTCTGTTCAATCATCTTTTTCTGCTCCAACTGCATTCTATCATTCTACCAGTCTCCCATCACCCCGACGACGAGCCCACCACCGCCATGTCACAAGTCATCGTTGGTCAGCAGGCTCCCGACTTCACCGGCACCGCCGTGATGGACGGCCGCCTCAAGGAAGTCTCGCTCAGCGCCTACGCCGCCGCCGGCCACTGGGTAATCCTGGTCTTCTACCCACGCGCCTGGTCCTTCATCTGCCCGACTGAGATCCGTGCCTTCAATGCGCGTCTGGAAGAGTTCCTCTACAGCCGCACCTGCGCCGTCGTCTTCGCATCCACCGACTCGGAGCAATGCCTGCGCGCGTGGAACAACACCTCGGAGATGGAAGGCGGGCTCGGCGGCGTGCACATCCCGCTGCTGTCGGACTGCAACCACCGCATCAGCCGGTCGTACGGCGTGCTGATCGAAGACGAGGGCGTGGCCCAGCGCGCGCTGTTCATCATCGACCCCAAGGGCGTCGTGCGCAACATGACCGTCAACGACGCCGACGTGGGCCGCAGCGTAGAGGAGACACTCCGCGTCATCGATGCGCTTGCGTTCAAGGACCAGTTCGGCGAGGGTTGTCCTGCCGACTGGAAGAAGGGTGACGAGGGCATCAAGACTGCGGATCTTACCAAGGTCGACAGCCCCATCGAGCTCAAGAAGAGCTGGACCGAGTGGGCGCGCCCCAAGTTGTTGAGGACGATGTCGAACAACAGTCAGCGCTCCACTGTTAGCATGGTCAGTGCCCGCAGCTCTATGCTTTTCTCGTCCCAGGGCCCGCCGTCGCCTGGCTTGATCAGTCCGACTAGCAATGGGTTTGCGCTCGAGAAGAATATCGAGGCTGCAATGGCGAACAGCTCGATTGGTGTTGCCAACTAAGCGGATAATTGTGGATTTTCGGACACGCGTATACCACTGCTTTTATACTTGCTGGACTGTTTGATACATGCAGATATTATATGTTATTCAATCATTTGGAATATCTTGAAGTATTTTACCGATAGTTGTGTCAGTGCATGAAAGTGACATGACCATTCGACCAATCATAGCGTGGCCCAAGCGCAACGCGGACTTCACAACTCGACGAAGAAGTCACTTCCTTTACCAACTGACCATAAAGTGTCATTCAGAAGAAAAATAAAAATGCATCCGACTTCTTCCCTCCTCCCTGAACTTTCCTAAACCACTCGAATCCCCGATAAACATGTTCTGGACACCCCGCGTGATAATCCCCCTCGCGCTGCTCCTGCGCCTCCTCCTCCTCTTCTGGGGTCACTACCAAGACACGCACTCACCGCTCAAATACACGGACATCGACTACCTGGTCTTCACCGACGCCTCGCGCTGTATCTCGCAAGGCCACTCGCCGTACGAACGGGACACGTACCGCTACACGCCGCTGCTGGCATGGCTGCTCTACCCCACCGTCTGGGGCGGGCTGTGGAGCCAGTTCGGAAAGGTCGTGTTTGCGCTCGGAGACGTGATTACCGGGTGGCTGGTGTATTTGGTGCTGGTGCGGAGGTTTGCGGGCGGGGAGAGGCGGGAGGCGAGTGAGGCGAGGGCGATGAGGTTCGCGTGTATTTGGTTGCTGAATCCGATGGTTGCTAATATTAGCACGCGGGGGAGCTCCGAGGGCTTGTTGGCGGTTATTGTGGTTGCGCTGCTGTGGGCTGTGCTACGAGGGCGCACTGTGCTGGCGGGTGCGTTGTTGGGCTTGGGCGTACATTTCAAGATCTATCCGTTCGTTTATGCGGCGAGTGTTTTTTGGTGGATGGGTGGTGATGAGAGGAAGAGGAATGTTCTCTTGAGATTCTTGAGCGTGCAGAGGATCACGTTGGCGGTGGTTGCATTTGTCAGCTTCATGGGACTGAATGCTGCCATGTTCTACCTGTGAGTACAGAGGTGCAGATGTTTGAGACGACACTAATAAGGACAGATATGGCATGCCGTTTGTTGAGCACAGCTACACTTATCACCTGACGAGACTTGATCATCGGCATAATTTCTCGGTCTACAATGTCCTCCTTCACCTTCGATCGGCTACTGGGCCATCATCCGGTCTGAAGATCGAATCTCTGGCATTTCTACCTCAGCTCAGTTTGTCCGTCGCCTTCTTGCCACTCGCGTTGGCTAAGAAGGACCTCGCGGCGACCATGCTTGTCCAGACTTTCGCCTTTGTCACCTTCAATAAAGTCTGCACCAGCCAATACTTCCTCTGGTACATGGTCTTCCTACCATTCTATTTCCCGGGTTCGATCTTTTTGAAGAGCCCTCGCTTAGGCATTGTGGCGTTGATTGCGTGGGTAGTCGGCCAGGCGGTCTGGTTACAGCAAGGATACCAGCTGGAGTTTCTCGGCAAGTCGACTTTCGTCCCCGGATTGTGGCTGGCCACCATTTTCTTCTTCGGCATCAACTGCTGGATCCTCGGTCTCATGGTCTATGACATCAGAACCAGGTCGTCAGAAGCCTCGCCGGAGGACGCCGTCGAGAAAAAGGTCAAATGAGTTCGGAATGATAAGACTCTTCAGTCTCCAGTGCCAGCAATCGCCTTGACACAAACGACGGCTGCAGCAGCCGCAACACCACCACAGATCAGCATCTGAACACCACTGACGAAGCAAGTCCATCTCTGGCCCTCGCCGAGCAGCATAGTCTTGACGTAGCCGAAGACGAACAGAACAAACGCCATGATCCCAACACTCCAGAGAAAGGCGATGTGGTTGGTAGCTGCGAGAAAGTACGGAATCAAAGGCAACAGGCCGCCGAAGAAATAGCCACCAGAGATGGTGAGTGCGGAGATGTAAGCCCTGCTGGCCTCCGAAGCAGACTCTGGAAGTTGGTGATGAAAGCGCATGAGGAAACTCTGCATCTCGGACTCGGTCTGACCGAGTTCCTGAGCAACAGCTTCAAGCGTCTGGTTGCTGAGGTTGAAGGACGCGAGGGATTCCTTGACGAGGTCGTGAGCTTGTACGCGGTCGCTGGTGACGATCTGTTTCGTCTCTGTCAACGCGGCATCGTATGCTTGACTAGAGGGTGTCAGTGGGTGCCTTGTTTGAAAAGTACATAGATGATAGACTCACGATTCACTCCTCGCGCCGAGATAGCCACCGAGACCCATACTGATACCACCGGCGATGAGTTCGGCTAGTCCACCATAGATGACCACATTCGTGTCGCCAAGTGCAGAAAGTCCAGCAGTCAGAGCGAATGGCACCGTGAGACCGTCCGAGAGACCAATGGTAGCGTCGGAAATGATGCGAGGGTCGATTTTCCAGCTTTTGGTTTTTGAGGAACCATTTCTATCGTTCAATTTCTCGTTCAAGGCCTCGTTGCGAGACGACGACTCGAAGGAGCTCTCGCGGGAGGAGTCGTGCTCGTTCGGTAGCAGCGAGTAGTTCTTGGTTTTGGTGTTCGGGAAGAGTGCGGATTTAAGAAAGAGGAGCGCCATGGTGATTGATTGGCGCTAAAGAGCAACAATGGTCAATTGGTGTTGTGGTTAATGAGGCAATATCTTGCAGAAGCGCAAGAAAGGAAAAAAGATGAGGCCATGATGATAATATATGTTGGGTGGGCGGCGGAGATCTTCTTTGGCCTGGTTTCTAGTACGCCCGCGCCCGCAGAAGCAAGCAGGTCAGATGCGGAAGGTGGGACAGAAGTGCGCACCACGTGCTTTCTCTGGTTGGAGCGAGTCGGGACATTATTGCGTCCATGGCGCTTTTTAGCCCCAGGAACCACATTTCTTAGGAAATGCTTGTATTGCTCGTTCAACGTCACCAATTGACTTTCACGTGATAATTCATAAGAATATGCAGATTCGTATCGTTAAATTTCGTTTCGTAAAACACTGGCTATGGTACTTTTCCAATCTATCATCGCTAAAAGAATGAATGCTCTATATGCTCGCTACTCAGAAACAAATTCCGTGTTGTAGAAACCAGCGACCCGCTTAGTTGGCCCAGCCTTGTGGTGGGTTGAGACCGTCTGGGATCTCAACAGTGTTCTGGTAGTAAGAGCGCTCCTGGAACTCGGCAAGACCCCACTTGAGGCTGACCTGAGGGTCGACAATGCGACCGTTCTTGATCAGGAGGGAGTTTGGAGCTGGGTAGGAAACGTTGCTCTTGACCGAGTTGAATGGACCGGCGAAGGACTGGTTGAAGAAGCGAGTTGGGTTCGCACCAGTAGCAGCTTGCCATTGGGTGTTCTTGTCACCAGTCTTGTCGGCAACGAACTGGAAAACGTTGGCACCAACATCCCAGCGACCGAGGGTGTTCAAGCCCCAGTTGGCCTCGACGGTGGAGATCTCAGAGTAGTGGTCGTAGAACATGGTGTCGTTCGTACCGATGAGGTTGTGTGGGATTGCGTCACCGACGAGGATGGAGAAGACACGGTTACCAATGGTGTAGGTGTGGTTCTCGTCAAAGGTGATCAGAACAGCAGTCCTCTGCATGAAGTTGGTGTTGTTGAGGAGTGGCTCCATGAAGCGGCGGAGGAATTGACCAGCAACGGTGACAGAGGAATCGTGACCATCGTCGGTCATGTTTGGGGTGATGAACATCCACTGTGGGAGCTTGTTGTTCTTGAGGTCCTCGTTGAACATGGTGAAGTTCTTGATCTTGGAGAGACGCTCCTCGTTGGAGTTGGCGTTGAAGAGAACCGGTGGGTCGTGCTTGCGAACGTAGTCGTTCTTGCCCTGGGCGTCAACCCATGAGAAACCCTCGAAACCAGTGTATGGCATGTCCTCCTGGTAGGTAGACCAGGAGATACCACGCTCCTCAAGAAGGTCAACAACGGTGGAGACGTTCTGAGCGACCATGTTGAAGTTGTCGTTGTCCATACCAAGGTTGTCACCGCAGATGGAGGCAACGTAGTTTGGCTCAGATGGGTGAGTGACACCGAAGTAGTTGTTGAGGGTGATACCCTTGGACGCGAGCCATGCGAAGTTTGGGTCGTTCATGGCAGCGGCGAAGTCGGTGTTCTCGAACCAGACAGTGACGAAGCGGTCAAAGGCCTTTCCTGGAACATGGCTGGTTGGGCTCTCAGTCTTTGCGGTGGCCTTGGCAGCAAGAACATCGGCGGTGCTGGTAGCGGTGTTCTGGGCAAGGGCGGTGCCGGTAAGGGCGAGCGCGGAGAGGGCAATGGTAGACAGCATCTTGGCGGAGTGAATGTTAGAAGTTGAATGTGATGCAGAAGGAATGGAGTAAAGCTCAGATGTGGCTTGTTCGAATGTCTTGATGGTGGGAGAAAGGCCCAAGGAGGAGCCAAGGACTTCTAATATATACAGTACAACCTAACAACTCCACCGTGCGTGAAAACTTGGGATGCATGAAACTGGAGACTGTACTCACAAACGCCACGACAATTGTCGCTACCTTCCCACTCTGGTTGGCACGAGTAGTGTTAGCTCGACATGTGCTTGTGTCCATGCCGCAAAGCCGGATGTTTTCGAGGTTGTGGATCACAGAATGAATGCAATTGCCACCCGTTCATTGGTCCGCAGAGTGTCTGGTGGGCAGAGCGAGAACTAATGATCGTCCAAGAAGCCTTTCTCGAAGGTCCATGTGCCCAGCGACACGTAGGGAAAGCAGTCCGCTATGCCGAGGGTCTGAAGAATTAGGTATGGTGATCCACTATGAAATGGCAAAGCGGAGCAAAGATTGAAAGGGTTGAAGAAATGGAGTGGCCTTGTCTTCGAGGAGAACGTTCGACGTCCCCGGTGTTATAGAAGTCTAAGCTCAAAAGGGCAGCTCAGAGGGAGGGCCGGTCCGGCCACGCCTCCATGAGCCTCCATGCGTTCGGCCATGTGCACATTGCGTGCTTTCTGATTGGCCGGACACGACGTCTACCGCATGGACCCTTCATACATTGATGTATCTACCGCGGTCTCGGATATTGCACCAAATGACATCGCGAGGCTCATCCTTGGTCATTCTTGGTCATCGTGCTTTTTAGCCTTATGGCCATATGAAAAGATACTTCCGAAAATTACGCTACCGTCAGGGAAAAGTTCTCGCGGGTGCGACGGCTCCAGCATTGACTTTGAGTATCACTCCACGTGTTGGTATACTTGGTAGAGTTCGAGGAAAGACTGTGCAGAATTGCTGTCACTGTGCATTGCAAAACGAACATTCTCTCAAGAGAAGAGAGAATCGGCCTAGACTCCTACATGATAGACAGAGGCCCCACCATATACAGAGGACATTATTGCATGTCATCTGGCGCAAAACTCGATTGATCGGACCTCAAGCCATCCTCCGACAAACACAAGCGACGGGAGTCTCGACTCGTGGTTAAATGCTGAATTGCATTCTGTCGCCACAAGCCGTCATATTGCAGTGACGTCTGCCCGTCACAACGGTAATACATGAGAACTACCTTACAACTGGCTGTAGCACCACCTTTGCGGGGAACAACAATACTTGTTCACAACCATGAGTTATCGAGACGAAGAGAATGGCCTACGGGTCAGCGAGGATTACAGCAAATACTCCGTTTCAGACATTGATGCCGGTCATCAAGACGAAGCCCTGCTCGGAAATCAAAGCGCTCCATTATCGAACAAAGAGAAGTGGCAAGCCGATGAAGATGAACTGGACGATACGACGGTCTGCTGTATCAATCGATGGTGGAAGCTGGCTCTTTTCCTCGTCTTCTGGACCGCACTACTTCCAGTGACTGTCAATTACGTTCATCCGTCGAAACATCAACATGTCAGCACGCAAGTATCCACCGATGCGTCCACCCATACCATAGACGGCCCACATGCTCAAGATGACTATACACTGAGCTCCGACTGGGATTTCCATGCGCCTCCTCAGATTCGCCAGTACGACTGGACGATAGAAGAGACCGAATTCAACCCGGATGGAGTCTATCGGACTATGCTACTTATCAACAACCAGTTTCCAGGTCCACTCATTCGAGTCAACGAGTTTGACACTTTGAGAATTACGGTCAATAACAAAGCCTCAAATGCTACATCAGTACATTGGCACGGGCTGTATCAGAATGGAACGAACCACATGGATGGTACTGTCGGAGTGACGCAATGTCCGATTGCACCAGGCACTTCCTTCACCTATGAGTTCAAGATCGAAGGACAGTCTGGAACTTATTGGTACCATGGTCACCAGGGAGTCCAGGCCTCTGATGGCATCGTTGGACCTTTTATCATTCACTCGCCCAAGGAGAAGCAACTCCAGAAGATCGAGTATTCGACCGACCGTGTAGTCATGGTCTCTGACCACTACCATGAGCTTTCTACCGTACTGACCACCCGATACTTGAAATCGGATAACGAGAATGCCGAGCCGGTTCCAGACGCTGCTTTGATCAACGGAAAGAACGTCCGCGATTGCTCAACAGTGCCTCATCTCAAGTGTGACAACACTACGTCGAATGTGAAAATGCCATCATTCAATCTCGAGCCAAACACCAGTCACCGCCTACGCATCATTAATGTTGGTGCCTTTGCAGAGTTTCAATTCCAGGTCGACGAGCATGAATTGGCAGTCACCGAAGTTGACGGCACAGACGTCTGGCCACAAACCTATCACCGTCTGAACCTCAATCCAGCACAGAGATACAGCGTCGTCATCAACACAAACCAAACAACGTCGGAATCTTTCTGGATGAGGGCAAGGATGATACCAACATGTTTTGCCGAGCCAAATCCATACCTTCAGAACGATGCGCTTGCAGTCGTCTCGTACACACCTACTCCGAAAACAGTTGACCAAATTCCGACACCTTCGTCCATCGATTGGGGTGAGGCTTTGTGGCTGGAGTGTCGCGACCTGAACGTAACCGAGCTTGTGCCCGTAGAGGTCATGGCGGCCCCCGAGGCTGATGCATACATCTACATTCGATCCAACTTCGAAATCGGAAACTGGAGACTGAGTCGTGGTGTCATGAACTCGAGCAGCTGGCATCCAAACGTGCACTCGCCGACACTGACAAGAGCGGTCGACGGATTGTCAACAGCTAACGAGTCCTTTTCGTCAGCCGTCAACACCTACTCGACCAACGATCGCGGTTCGGTTTTTGTGAATGAAGCCGCCTTTACAAAGGAACACGAACTGATAGTACAGTCCTCCGGCGTCCAGACAATCGACCTCATGATCCACAACTTCGACGATGGCAACCACCCCTTCCATCTTCACGGCTACAAGTTCTTCGTGCTAGCCCAGGGTCACGAGGCCCCCACCCACCTCGATCGTTTCCGCGGACTCGATCGAGAGAATATCCAGCCACTCTACGACTCGCTAGATTTCAGCAACCCATTGAGGCGAGACACTGCCAGTGTTCAGGCATTTGGCTGGACTTTGATCAGATTCGTCGCCGACAATCCAGGTGCCTGGGCGTTCCATTGCCACGTATCATGGCATACCGAGGCCGGACTTCTGATGCAGTTTCTCACCCGCACTGACCTGTTGAGTCAGACACAACTGCCGGAGAAGAATCTGGCTCTTTGTGCTGCTCCTGCTTCAGAGCTCGAAAAGGGCGCTGCGCCGAAGGAAGAATACTTTATTGAAGAAGCCAAGAACCAGAAGACATGAGACAGGTTTCTGATAAAGATCAAGTAATCGCTTGATAGGGCAGCAGAGCTTATGAGTAATCAAAGCTTAAAGCCACTTATGACACAGCGCCGAATGTGCTTGCCACCGATCAATCACGCATGCAGCTCATCATTCGCGAGTGATGGTCTAGTCACACTCGACGAAAAGTATGAAGCAAACATTACGCAGGCGCAGTCGGTCATGGCCCCATAAAAGCAAAACCCGAGGAACGATTGTCGATGCCGTACCTCGATGACTGTACGACTTAGTTACCTTATTACATGTAAATAAATGATATACCCATAGAAAATGTCACAATATCACGACTTCCTTATTCCCACTCATGCATCAAGCACAACAGCGTACGCACCCACCATCAAACCCAAAACCATAACAACACTCCTGACCCAATTGAACCAATTCCAGTCCCGCACCAAACTAGCCGTACTCCTGCTCTCGTCCTTCTGTACCTTCCGCTCATACTCATCATTGACATACGCCATAATCGGATCCCTGAGATGCGCCGGCGGCGGACCTATGACTTTCTTCTCATCGTCAGCAACGCAGTACTGCACCTTCCAACACAAACCACATTTCACACTACACCAGAGTCCTCGGAAAAACGGTTCGAAGAGAGCGAAACAAAAGACAGCGATACGCACCAAACACCTCTGTCTCAACGCCGCATTCGTCGGTCTGAGCACCGTGAGCGCGAACGGCGGGCCGCAGCCGGACGCCAGCGCCGCCAAAACATATAGCCAGGCTCGCAGACCCGGCGACGAACTGTAGGCTAGATAGCCGTAGCACAGCACCGAGATCACTGTGCATGGTTTGGCGACTTTGGCGCCGTGGATGAAGATGTGTCGCCATTGGGACAGGAGGAGTGGTTCGCTGAGGTCTTTGGGGATGTTCGCGTTGGGCGTGGTGGAGCTGGTCTGCGAGAGGATTGCTGGGACGGTGGTCAAGGAGAGGGAGAGGGTGTAGCCTGTGTTGGATTAGATAGTGCAATGGTGAGAGGGGTTGCTGGTGTTTTGATTTGTATTGATATCAGGTAGTGATCGAAAGGCGTTCGGAAGTAGAGTTCGGTTCTTCGAGTTTATTGATCGAGAGGGAAAGATGACTTACCGGTGAAGATGCCAGAGACTGTCAGGCCCAGGATCTGTGCTATTGTTTTTGGTGTTAGGATATCCATCTTGAAGCAGTTAAAAGGTGATTGCGATCTTCAGAAATAGTGAAGTCGGGCAGAGCGCGATAAATCATGTTGGCGCCTTGTCGCATGCGGGCGATGGCGGGGAGCCAGAGTCAGCCTTGCGGCGCAGTAGAGCGGTCTAGTTCATACAACACAACAAAGAAGAGAGGATTGAAAGAGTCAACAAGTTCATTGCTCGTAAGTGGGTATCAATTGCAATGCAGGGACCAATAAACGCCAGATATGCAACGCCGTTCTCTACGCAGCCACTTCGGCTTCGACGAGAGAGACGCCTGTTACGTCTCCATCTTCGTCATCGACGTCCTCACTGTCTTCGTCCTCCTCGCCTTCTTCCTCGCTGAAGCCGCCGAACTCGTCGTCATCCTCTGCTGAGCCATCCTCGACCGCTGCGGCTTCCGAAATAGCCTTGTCGCCCTCGTCGTCCGCGGCGCGCTTCCTCTTCTTGCCGGGCATCTCGCCCAAGGCGCCCTCCCGTCCCTTCTTGACGCCGTCCGCAGAGGCCTCGCCTTTGACGGTGCCCTCGGTTGCTGGTGGTGGTGTAAACCATGGAATCTTGCCGCGCAAAAAGTCGTTAAGCACCATCTTTGCGACACCATCCATATCTGCCTCTCCTCCCTTGAGTAAACGACCTCCCTTTCTCGCAATCTTCTCCAGGAACTCGTAGTGGTTCTCAAAGTCCTTGACCTCGTATGTTCTCTCGAGATGGTGACGCTTGACTTTCTTCATAGCTGCTGCAACGTACTGTTCTGGATTCTCCACGTTCTCGACACGGACGACACCACGGAGAAGAATGTCCTCTTCCGAGTCGCCCATGTTTGGTGGCACGACACCAGGACAGTCGATCAGGTAGATGCGCTTCATGAGGGTAATGTATTGCCAGACCTTGGTCTCTCCAGGAATAGGAGCGACTGTGCAGACCTTTTTCTTTCTAAGTGTGTTGATGATGGAGGATTTGCCAGTGTTTGGGTAACCAATGAAACCAACAGAGATCTGACGACGGTCGGAATGTAATGACGAGAATTGGCGAAGTAAGGAGATCAAGGAACCTTTACCGAAAGAGTTGTTGATCGAGGCGTGAAAAGCAAGAGTTGGGTATTCCTTGGACAACAATCGGACCCATTGAGCCTAGCAAAGTCAGTGTCTGCCGTCCACGCATCATAACAGTGCTAGTATGAGGAGATGTGTGAATCATTACTAAGAGCGTCTCTATAGGCCATTCAAAAGAACAGAAGATAAGCTCAACTCAAACGAAACACTCTTGACCCTGGCGATTGCTAACCAAGACGGTAGCAATCTAAAGGCGGGTCAAGCTTGGTCTGCCAGCGTTGTAACAGATTCCTTTCATCGACGTTGCAATAAATGCGAAAGGAGCCTTGACTTAACAGTGGCGGTAGGAAAATAGAATAAAAGGATGTCGACACTTACAGCAATGCTCGTAGGCACCAGATCACACTTGTTCAGCACAAACAGGAGGTGCTTGTGTGGTGCTTCTTCTCGGATGTACTTTTCCACACTCCTACATCTTGTGCCCAGCGGATCTCTTGCGTCGAGGACGTGTATTACCACGTCACTCGAGTCAATGACTTTGTACAGCTCGTTCCAGATACGTTTGCTCTGTCCTTTTGAGAAGATGGCCTCTCTCGCAGCGTTGATCTGTCCAGTGGCCGCTCTGTCGTTCTCCTCGTCTTCACCGCGTAAAGCCGCACCATTCTGTAGCCTGTCCTGCTCCAGCTTGTCCAGATAACTCTCGTGCATTTTGTCTGTCTCCCCTGCGAGATCCTGGAGCGAAGCTACACCCAACTTTGGTCTCTTTCTTTGCGCCTTTGGTCCGAAAGTGTCCGAGAAGGGTGACGTTTCGACTGTAATCTTGGCCTGATGTTGCTTGAGGCCGTTCTTCTTGGTCTCGTCGTCCTTGATCAAACTCATTGGCAGCTTGTTCTGCTTCATGAGGTAGGAGTACGGATCCGACTGCTGCGCGGCGACGGCACCTCGGAAGGCTGCAAGAGCGTCTTGAGAGATGACACGAGTGTTGGTAAACCATTTGCGATTTGGCTCAACTCGAGCGACAGGCGTTTCCTTGGACTGGTACGATGCGGCTTTGACTTCGTCACCGCGGGCATTGTGTACTGCCTTGCCGTCCTTGAACATGTTGAGTGTCTTGATCTTCTTTGCATTTCTGAACAGAGTCAGCTACACACTCTTTTGTCATTCGTTCCAAATGCTCAATTACCTGTAGAAGTTCTCTCCCTTGACCTTGACGTTGGCCATGCCATCGCCGGTCTTGCCTTGCCGCATCTTGCGGTTGGCTTCTTTCTTGCCGGTACCCATGGTAGAGGAGAAGTATATGAGATGTCGAAGTGAAGGGGAGCCGTCAAGGGCAGATGTACAGCAAAAAGAACGCCGGTGTATAGACAAGGATAATTCGTCTTTCGACGCGGCAGAAAATGAAATCTTGCGGCGACAGAAGCGGGCGGTCTGGGGGGACCTCCGACAATTTGTTAGCGCCTTGGCATCAAACCTCGGAAGCACACGACATGTTTAACCATCGCTTCAAGCACCTCTATCCATCAATCGAAACATTCACATTCGATTCGCCATGCCCCCAAGAGTACCTACGACTCAGGTGCGGCAGGCCTACGAGTGCCCAACATGCATCTATCGACGATCTTTCGCGACATCAGCACCACGTTCAGCCATCGGACCTGAATCCCCACGATATATTGAAGTGCCTCAACCACCTCAGCAAGACATACCTGACAAGCCAAGGATAAAGGGTATCCTGCCAGTCCCTCGAGAGATCTTCAACCGTATTGCTGTACGGGGAGATCTAGACGCATATGTCGAGAAACGGATTGCAGGATCGACTCTCCTTCCTGATCCAAGCAAATTAAAAGACGATGATTCGATCATCGCTTGGAAGCAGCGTATGGCAGAGATGCGTCGTAAGAACTTGGCCGAAGGACTCGAGGCTTTGAAGAACCGCAGGAAACGGGATGATCTCTACCAAGCGCGCACCAATCGAAAGAATCAACAAGAGAGGGAGGCCTTGCTCAGTGCTCCCGAGAGAGAAGACGAACGTCTGACGAGTACCACATTGGATGCCAATATTCAGGCACTGCTGGCTGGCGGGGCGCTGCCCGACCCGCAACGTCAAGAGCGTGTTGAAGCGAAAAGGGCACACGTCGAGGAACTGGAAGCAAAACGCCGGACTGAACGACAAGACCACCTCCACAATCTCTATATTCAAGCAAGATCGTACATCACGACGGAAGATCAGCTCACCAAAGCAATTGACGATGCATTTGGTACGGTCGAGATGCCCGTGAGATTCGACGGGAAGTTGAGCCCGTGGGAGAGCGATGAGATAGGCAGGCCTCCGTCTATGAAGGACCTGCTGGACATATCGAGTGGCATTCCTCCAAAAACAAGAGGAAATCGTGGTGCCCTTACCGGTTCCAGCTCAAATTTGAAGAACGACTATTCGAAGATCGTAAAGGCTAGGATGAAGAGGATGGCTGAAGAGTTGACCGGCGGGAGGATTGCCGATGTTGTTGAGGATAAGAATTAGGCTGGGCAGTGATTTTACCTGTTGCAACTCACACATAATCTCACTCCGACCAAAGACATCAAGCAGATTCCCCCATCTTTTGTGTACGTCAAAGCAAGGAGGAGTTTTTAGCACAGGACGTCACCTTGCCCAAACGTTTCAGGGAGGAATGTAGAACCCGTATGTCGTACATTACATGTAGCTTCACCCACGTTCTCTGATGTCACACACAGCTGACCTCGAGCTGACCTCAGGGTCGTCACCTGCTTCATGTCCAGCGAAAATCAAAGAGTAGGTAGACAAGGTAAGAACGTTTCAGCTTAATGACTGCTCTTGCTTCATTCCTCGCCATAACAGTCGTACTTTCCATCAAGGCAGGTAAACATCGCGTCATGTGCAGGCAGGTCTCTTGCTTATAATCTGCATCTCTGCTCCTCCAAACCACTTCTTCTCATCACAATTGGACCCGAACTTGGAACATTTTACACAAAGCAACAAATATATTCGATCTCGATCTTCTACGATGACTTTCCTGATCACTGCCTTTGGCCTCTTGGCTATCGTGGCATCTGTTACTGCCGACGGATCATGGTATGACAGACACCGTTCTAGAGATCAAAAGCAATACTGACTATTACAGCTGCTTCCATCTCAATGCAACTGGAGGTCCAGGCGGCAGCGTTGGTCAGCTCTCAGACGGTCAGAATCGCATAGGACAGAATCTGCCTGAAGCACAGTACTGCATCAACAACGGCAGTCAGTCGACTCATTCGTTCTCGCTGTTCGACATACTGACATCTCTCAGCCTTGACCGACTCCTCCGGCCGTGGCTGCATTCTCACCGCACCAACGACCCAGTTCCAGTGCGACGTAGGCGCAGCTCCATCTTCAGGCTTCGCCATCGCCTGCAACGGCACCCTTGACCTGAACGGAAACAGCATCTTCTCAGCTTGTCCAACCGAAGACAATGGTGGTTTCAACATCTATACATCAGCACCATCAGGCCAGCAAGGCTGCGTCCATATTACTCTGGCAGCAGACTCTTGCGGCTCCTGCCCACCACCTCCACCACCTCCTCCACCCTCAGCGACCTCTACTGCTCTCCCTCCCCCAACGGTTCCTACTCCATCATCTTGCCCCGTCAATCTCAACGGCAACTTCGAGTACCCACACCTCATCGTTCCGATCTCTGCAAGTAGCCCAAACACCGCCTACGGCACCTCGTTCAACGGCAACATCACGTCTGACGTGTCGACGATCTTCAACTTCGACATCCCATACTCGGACCAGGGCAAGACTTGTTCTCTGATCTTCTTGTTCCCAAATCAGGACCAGCTCGAGACGTCTTCGTTCAGCATCTCTGGGCCAGGCACAGTCGACTTTGCTCTCCTGGAGATGCCCGCTGGATCGATGACCACATACAACAATGCTCCTGGTGTACAGACCGACTTCGGTATGGTGGCTGTGGCACCTGGCAACTCTTATGCAGTTGCTACATTCCCTTGTCCAGCCGGTACGGCCGTTGGTGTTGAGATGAAGAGCGTGGGTGGTACGAGCTTGTGGTGGTTCCAGGACTACAACCCTGATCCAATCGGTCTTTACATCTCTGTTTGCCAGAATTAAGCTGAGCAGCAATACTGCCCGGTAATGAGTGGAAGTGGGAAAGGAGTCTTGGTAAGGTAGTCTTTCAGCATCACCTGGTAATGGTCAACAAGCGGAGGGAGCAAGGTCTTGGTAGTCTTCAAGATTATCTCTCGCCTAGGCATCTATTCCTCCTTACGGACCTTGTCCATTCCATCAATCTGAATCTTGCCCGTCCTCTTTCGTCTCCAGCTCCTCAGCGGTTTCCTTGCCCAGGCCTTGGTCTCAATAGTCCCATACTCCTCACATCTCCTCACCCACTCGTCCGAACAGACACTCTCGTCGTCGCCAAGTCATTGCGCCAACACATCCGCAATCTCGATATTCGGCACCAGATACGGCTGCACATCATTACGATGCAAAGTCATCTGCTCATACGCGTACGCCAGCCCAATAAGCGTCGCCTCATCAAACCTGCGACCCATGAACGACAGTCCAAACGGAATATTAGGCGCCGTAGCGACGAGATTGCCGCGCGTGTTCTTCACCACCGTCGTGTTGGCCGGGTAGAAGCCCATGGGCACCGTGACGACCGGGCTGCCCACGAGCGCCGGTATGCCGGGGGACAGCTGCGTCGGCAACAAGATAGCGGACACGTTATTCCGGTCCAGCGCGCCTAGCACACCGCCCTCGCCGCCGTAGTACAGATTCGCCTGGTAGGCTTTCCAGAAGCGCGGGTCGCTGTTGTTCCATCCCTGCACCAGCGCGCCCTGGGCGCCGTCCCATACCGCCGTGTCGCGCGAGGGGTACATCTCGGCTTTGAAGGCGTGGGTGAAGGCGTCGAGTTGTGCGAGATCGGTGATGTTGTGCGGGTTGTAGGTCAATTCGCTGAGGTAGGTGTGCAGGTTTGTCAGGAAGTCGGCGTTCAGGACGAGGGTCTCGTTGTTGTCGTGTAGATAGGACGAGTACGCGGTGAAGTTCGCGTCGACGATTGTTGCGCCTGCGGCTTCGATTTGCGACACTGCGGTGTTGAAGGCGTTGAGTACTGGGGTGTCGAGGTACGCGGAGGAGAGCGAGAGGACGTTGCGCGCGACGCCGATGCGGGCGCCGCGCAGCGAGGAGAGGTTCAGTGCTGCGAGATAGTCGGGCACGGTGCCATTGTGTGGGATGGCGGAGGTGTAGTTGTCGTGTGCGTCAGGCCCGGCGATGGCCTGCAGCAGATGCGCGGCGTCGGTGACGGTGCGCGCCATGGGGCCGACGGTATCCTGATGCTCAGAAATGGGGATGACGAGGTAGCGGCTCACGAGCCCGACGGTGGGCTTGATGCCGACGAGATTATTGACGTCCGAGGGCGACAAGATGGAGCCCGACGTCTCGCTGCCTAGCGCCGCCCAGGCCAGACCGATTGACGAGCCCACGCCGCTGCCGCTGGAGCTGCCGCTGGGGTCTTGGTCCGGGTAGTAGGCGCCTTTGGTCTGGCCGCCGTAGGCGGACCAGCCGTTGCTGCTGTTGTCGGAGCGGTAGTTCGCCCACTGCGACATGTTTGACTTGCCGAGGATGATGGCGCCGGCGCGGCGTAGTTTCGCCGCGATGGTCGAGTCGCGCGGTACTTTGGCGCCGACAAGGGCGAAAGAGCCCGCTGTGTTGTTCATCTGGTCGTCGGTGGCGATGTTGTTCTTGATCAGAACTGGCAGGCCGTCGATGGGGCTTAGAGACGAGCCGTTCGCTCTGCGGGAGTCGGCTGCTTTGGCGATGGCGAAGGCGTCTGGGTTCAGTTCTGTCACCATGTGTAGGGTGCTGTTGACTTCCATGATGCGGGCGATGTAGGCCGCTACCAGGTCCTGAGATGTGAAGAGTCCCTTGTCGAGACCGCTGACGAGGTCGTCCAGGGTGACTTCGATCAGCGCTGGGAAGGTCGTGTTCTTGACTACTGACTGTTAGGATCGAGTCGGACCAGATTGATTGTATGCATACTCTGAGTCCCAGTGAATGGACCAACATCCTTTCCAACGACAGCAATGATCAGGGCACAAAGGCCCGCGAAGACTGCACACAACATCTTGACAGACACGCCCGACTGGGTCTTTTCGTCCTTTGTTTTACTGAGACTGTCAGTCGAAAGCGGGGGCAGTGATCAGAGGCAAACAGAGCAGATATCGAGAGAGGCCGAGCAATACCATAGGCACAGCTAGGTATATATATCTGTCCGACCTGCTGCATCCATCTCAACAATCGGACATCTACTGCCGTCCAAGCCGGCAGACCAGTAATCAATGCATGATATGTTACGCTGACAGATAAGGAGAACGATGAGCAACGCGTCGAGCCATGGAGATTTACCTAACGAGTGTGTCTTGGTCCTTGGAAGCGGAGGGTGATTGAGATAGGGCCGCCATTGTTGAATGCTATCGTGATCGTCATACGCAGACAGGTTACACGCATGCCTATTCCATGCTAGTCGCGAATGCAAGATAGAGAGACGGCATGGTCTGTCCCTCTATTGACATACAAGGCCCCACAGAGCAGAAAAGTGTCATTGGAAAATGCTGCCGCCGAGGTTTGATAGAGAGTGAAGCGCTAGGCCGGATTAGGAAGGAGGCTCAGAACGATCAACATTCGGTATCCTTGGCAGTTCCACCCTATCCAATTGCTGGGAGTCACTTCTGCTACTCATTTTCGGGAAATCGTTATTGTTGATGGAATAATATTAGCAAAGCTATCTTGTACGAGGAAATTGGTATCAAGCTGTATCAACCCATCCCAACCTTTCATCTGCCAATTGACAGGAAATCAAGAACGCCTTGAATCGCCAAGTATGCAAATGCTACCAATAGTAAGTCCAGGTCCGACGCTTCTGCAGAATTTCATGCGCCAGAAGGCCCCTCGGACTGATCCGTTCCCGTCATCAAAGTCGGCTGTATTCGCCTCCTCTTGTCCTTGCCAGGTGCCTCCTCAACTGCATCGCCTTCTCTCTTCGTCCCAGCCGTGGCAGGTGGCGGCACTGATGTGGCGGGTACAGCAATGATCGCCCCTGGTGTTTGTGGCGGGGTGAACATTGGCAGACCACCGACTGAAGTACCGACGCTTGACGCCGTGAGGCTTGGAACGCTGCTGATTTGAGGAGTGGCGTTGCTCGCTCGTCGGTTCATGTCAAAACTAGCGCCATCCGGACCGTTGATGTGTGATTCTTGTGTGGTTACGGATGAGATGGATAGTGATCTTGCCGGACTCGCTGGGTGCATCGGAAAGGGTGAAGGCGACGGTGCTGCACCGTGAGACGATGGTGGTCGTGTCAACTGTGGCATGCTTGGCTGTGTCGGCGTCTGTACCGGGGTCGAGTGGCCCGAAGGGGAAGGGGCCGTCGTGTTGAGGGCGGCGAGTGCGTTGCGGTGTTGTGACGGAGCGACATATGACGAGCCAAGCTCACCAGGAGAGAACGTCAAGCATGAACAGAAGCCGTCGGAAGAAGTAATGAGTAGTGTGAGGCCGTCGGCCGACCATGCCAGATCGGTAAAAGTGGCATAATGAAGGTTGCTAACCACACAGAGAGGGTGCTTTTGTTGCGTGTCGTAGACGTGCACAGCGTCTTGAGTTGCAACGGCATACACGATGCGGTATGGGAGATCGAAGATGGGTACTGGAGCGGCAGCTGGCGCGCTCGCTGTGGGCCAGCCATCACTATCGGTGTGATTGTGTGTCTTGGGAGATTGTTGTGTGGTGGTTGTGGAGCTGGGTGCAGGTGATGGCGCATTATATGGTGGGGGAGGGTCCATGGAGTACGATGGGGGATTGGACGCATGTGGCGGTCTCGGGGCTCGTAGAGGCTCGGGCAGGGGAGCCAGATCAGCCTCGCTGTCGTTGGAGGTATCAATGGTGATTTCATTTGTGAGCATAGGAGCTATGCGGAGATTGAAGAATATTGGATTGCATCGGACTGCAAGTGATGGCTTCTTGTGGCCGGGTAATTTGGCGACCGGTGGTTTATTAAGGCCAGCTCGAGTGTAGATGTACGTCATATTTGCGACGTCTTCTGGTTTTGACGAATCTGTATGACTGGACGAAGGGTCTTTGTGTTGTCCTGCTGGTGTGAATAGGAGACTTCCGTCCGGGGCAAAGGTAAGTCGGCGGAAGAAGGAAGTAAAAGTCTCGTTGGCATAAAGACTTGTGCTTTTCGCGGGATGTAGTGGCATACCACTCGAGATATGCGGTGACGCTGCTGGCATGACGGCAGGAAGTGGTAATGATGGACTCGGCGAAACAGATCGTCTCATCGAGTGTGTTGTCGAGCCAAACGAAGATCTCCTAGACTGCGACATTGGCGGTGGATTCATCGGAAGTGCCAGTGATTGAGGCGTGCCTGGGGCAGAGGGTGTTGGAGAAGCCACGGCCTTTTCAATCGAAGTCTCATTCACAAAGGAAGCTCTTCCGCGAAACTCTGGAGGAGCGGGACTGTTCGAGGATATGCGACGGCTGGGCATGTCCATCTTTGTGATCTTGTTGTGGTTGGCCAGAGTGAATTGACCTTCTTTCGTCTTGAGTGTGTAGATGTGTACGGATCGATCCGAAGATTGTGTTGCGATGTATTCGTTGAGCGGATCCCAAGCGACTCCTTGTACGTAGTGGTTGTGTTCTGCGATCTGGCGCACGACGTTTCCTGGTCGTGTCAGTGTCCCGACAAAGTTATAGTTCAGTGGTCAACTCACCAGTTGACGCATTGTATATCCTTGCAACATTGTCCATACTACCGGTGATGAAGAAGACCCCATCGGGTGACCATGCAAGGTCGTATATTTCCGAACCGGATGATCGACACATTGTCTTTACTCTCCAAGCTTCTTTCTCATCTTGTGCATCGTCGCCGTATGTTCGATGTAATGATGGGTTTTCTGAGGGTACCCATAAAAGAACATTTCCATCATCGCCGGCAGAGCCTAGCATCTCGCCTGTCGGTTGTAAGAAAGCAGTAAAAGGCGGAGGGGTTTCGTTAACGGACCTTTTGGACACCAGCGGACGACATTGACTGCTTGTGTGTGTTTGACAAGACTGCTAAGGTATTCGACCTTGCGGTCCTCACCGTCTACTTCGATCTTCCATAGCTGTGAGTGTGTTAGAGGAGCATAAAGAGTGGGTTATGTTACTACCTACCCGGACGTTGTTGTCTCCTCCAGCAGTCGCCAGTCTTCCTTTTGGTCCATATTCGAATGCAGCTGAATAAATTGGTGCATTATCCTCATGCCATCGGACGAGGAGGGGGTTCGCTTTCATTGTGAGGAATACGAGGCCGATCACGGCCAGACCGACATGAGTTGCAAAATGGTAAATAGCCAGAAAGGTCGGTGTGAGGTAGAGAGATGTCAGAGGTAGCTGGCTGTGAAAGGAAGTCGAGGTTTGATCGTGGCACGTGAGTTGCTGAAGGTTAGAGTCGATGAAGGGTAAGGTACTGTAGCTCTTGAAGAACGAATGAGGTTCAATTGACCGAGCTGTGGTTCAAGTTTGGCCCGGCTAGGCAGAATTAGCTTCAGTCAATCCACTGCAGTCAAAGTGATTGCATGAGTTTAGACGCGGCACGGCCAGCAGCAACGGTATAAAGCCAATCACGATGCTCGTATATGCAAGTGGATACTGCGTCGTTTGATCACCACAGCTGGGAGAATTGTCGTGTCCGACAGCTGAGACGTGAGTAGAGCGGTCAACAAGATGATTGGTCTATCTGAATCAAGTTTTATGGACTGGTGAAGCAGGATTCCCGCGAGATTGATGCCGTGTCGATACGCTTTTGACTTGGTGCAGCAAGGAATCGCGGGAAGTGGACAGCGACTTGAATAATTGACGCGGGGCACACGCGTCCACACTCTTCTTCCTCTCACTCTCTCCCTCGCTCCACTGACGGATCACAATCAAGGAAGTGCTGAATGGTCGAGGTATCATATGCTGACGTGTCGAGCACACGGACTCGTACATTTTAGGCAGTGCTTATTTGCATACGGGCTCGTACATTATTTGATGTAGTGACTGATAGCACATTCACTGTGATAGGTACACAATGCCCGTTACAATCAAGCTGCTACCCTGCGTGGCACTTCGCGAGATGTCGTGGCACTCGAAGGAACCAGTAGTCACCTGATGACCTCGTTGCCAGCCACACGGAACACGAGCCACTTGGATGTACTCTACGAATACTGGACCATGGAATCAGCGTGGAGGGACCTTGTGGAGATTCCGCGCAAGCTCCGTTCCACAGCTACTGTACTAAGCCGCTGTCAAACGGTCGCAACAATAATGCCTGTCGATAGCAGACACTACATTGCCGACGCGACCTCATTACTTGTGATCGCCGTCAAGATCGAGGACACTTGGCCGGCGGATTGCAAGATGATACCGATCATCCACCCAGCTTGGGCCTGGCAGCTCACTCGGTCCACGGGTATGGAAGCAAGTTGTCCCGAGTCAAGTTGTCTGTGATATGGACGTCCAATCATGTGTTCGGACTGAAGCCACACGGAGTTCGACGACCAAAAATGCCGACCATGAAGACCAATGTCCAAAACGGGTGCGGTCGAATGGTATGCCCGTCTCAACACCAAGCCGTCATTGTACAAGAGAACGTAGGTATGTAGGAATGTAATAAGTTATTATATCTTTCAACCTCGACTGGTGCGTTCTTGCATTTATCAATTCCCTCTTCGACTTCCACAGAGCGACTACAACTCCGCATCATGGTCTCACTCGACCTCGTCAAAGCCTCGAATGCTCGAATTGCTTCCAGCCTACCGTCCGGACTGGTCGCAGTCTTCGTCGGCGGAACCAATGGACTGGGAGAATACACCTTGCGGAAATTCGCCAAATACAGCGACCAAGCACGCATCTACATCGTAGGCCGTTCCGAGTCCGCAGCCACCAAGATCATCAGCGAATGCAAGCAATCAGGCTCGACTGCCGAGTTTACTTTCCTCGCCTACGACATCAGTCTGCTCCGCAACGTCGACATCGTCTGCGACAAGATCAAGCAGAAGGAGAAGACCATCAACATCCTTGTGCAAAGCCAGGGGACTTTTGATTTTAGCAGTGGTGAGTTCTTCCGCTTCCCGCAGTGTCATTGTCTTACTAAGTAATCCTCAGTCACGACCGAAGGCATCAGGAAACTGGCGTCCCTGACCCACCACAGTCGCGTCCGCTTCATCACACACCTACTCCCACAAATCCGCGCCGCCAGCTCGCTCCGCCGCGTCCTGAACATTATGACAGGCACGAAAGAAGGCTATTTCGACCCTGAAGACATCCAGGGCAACAACCTCTCCATCCGCCACTTCCGCACCCACGTCTCGTGTCTCAACACCCTCTCGCTCGCGGCTTTCGCTCAGGAAGCGCCCGACGTCTCATTCATTCATTCCTTCTCGGGTGCGGTGAAATCTGGTATTGGACGAGAGGCGGGCTGGTTATTGACAGCGCTTGGTGCTGTTTCTAATCTGCTTGGGCCGTTGACCAGGATCCCTGAGGATGAAAGCGGAGAGCGCCATTTGTATCTGGTTACGAGTGCCAAGTACCCTCCAAGGTCTCAAGAAGCTATCCCGGGGGTTCCCCTGGATGGTGGTGTCATGGTAGCAATTGGTATCGATGAAGAAGCTGGTAGTGGCATCTACTCAATCGACGAGTGGAACGAGAGCGCTGGTTCAGCCGTCGTCAAGATTCTGCAAGATCATCGCAAGGCGGGTAAGGTGGAGGTATTGATGAAGACGACAGAAGTTGAGATCAGGCGTGCGCTTGCTTCGAATTAGGGTGTTCAACCAATAACCTTTAATGCCTCAATAGGAGAATTCGTACACGCTTCTTCAACACCGCCATGATGTCTCCAGCACTGATGTTCTCCATAGTAATATCATCAACTTCGTCAGTACAAAACACTGGTCACCGGAATGTCGATTGATGCCGACGACCGAACCATTGCCGTATGAACCCTCCGAACCTGATCGCTAGTGCTCTTTCAAGGTCGTTTCCGTAATGACAACCCGATCCCTACTAACGT
>Ga0268246_10000119_pt1 | contig 67600 bp, 56 predicted proteins | sample AgamicOrSfe_FD_200242 | JGI IMG/M metagenome (GOLD analysis project Ga0268246, IMG submission 200242) | Agave microbial communities from Guanajuato, Mexico - Or.Sf.e (v2) (version 2) | ecosystem: Host-associated > Plants > Phyllosphere > Phylloplane/Leaf | place: Guanajuato, Mexico | collected... | reverse complement strand
AGTATGCGACTTCTTGCTTGACTCTTGTGAATCGCCTTTTCTGACTATGCATAGAGACTGCTCAACCTCAGGCCATTCCGTATTTCAACGTTCTGGATGCCAGCATATCCGACCTCGAAGTATGCATCGTACACGCCTTGCCGACCTCGAAGATCGCTGTGAGACCCGCCTACATCACCTACAACCTCTCCGACAAAACCGCTCTTTCAGCAGCGAAGTCATGGCTTGATCAGCTTATGGATCGCGCTTACGGTACAGCGCAGAGGAGAAAGAGAATCAAGGTTATCGTAAATCCGTTTGGAGGACAAGGAAGTGCGGCCAAGATATACGCTCGGGATGTGGAGCCGATTCTCAAGGCAGCGAAATGCGAACTGGATATGGAGGCTACGACTCACCAAGGACACGCCGTGGATATTGCAAAAAACCTGGACGTTGATAAGTTCGATGTGGTTGCGTGCTGTTCGGGAGACGGTGTGCCTCACGAGGTCTTCAATGGTCTGGCCAAGCAAGAGAAAGCCCGAAGAGCGTTACGCAGGATAGCAGTCACGCAGTTACCCGGTGGAAGCGGAAATGCCATGAGTCTGAACTTGAACGGAACGAACAGCCCTAGTCTTGCTGCCCTGGCTGTTGTCAAAGGCATTCGAACACCCCTGGATCTGGTTGCAATCACGCAAGGACAAAAGAAATACCTAAGCTTTCTCAGTCAGGCGGTCGGCATCGTCGCAGAAAGTGATCTGGGAACCGAAAACATTCGCTGGATGGGTGGTGCACGGTTTACATACGGATTCTTGGTACGATTACTGGGCAAGACTGTCTACCCTGCCGAGGTTGCCGTCAAAGTGGAGGCCGCCGACAAGATGGCCGTGAGAGAAGCATATCGACGGACACGAGCACAACAAGAGAGTATTTCCGCAACACGGCCAGACGAACCCGAACAACAAGCTGAAATGGACGGGCGAGACGAGAGCCTTCCGGATCTCCTTTATGGTACCGTCAACGACGAAGTGCCGTCCGATTGGGAAGTCACAGACATGCCTACTCTTGGAAACTTCTACGCTGGGAACATGACCTGGATGAGCGCTGACGCACCGTTCTTCCCCGCCGCTCTGCCAAACGACAATGCTATGGAGCTGGTTACCATTGACGGCAATATCCCACGGATGACATCGGTCAATCTGCTACTTTCTGTCGAGGACAACAAATTCATGGATCAACCGACTGTCAACTATCGTAAGATCCGCGCGTTCCGGATCTCCCCTCGTCTGAGGGAGGGACAAAAGGAAGGCTTTATCAGTATCGATGGCGAGAAGGTGCCCTTTGAACCTTTTCAGGCTGAGGTCATGGGTGGACTGGGTACGGTGCTGAGTAAGAGAGGTGCGGTCTACGAGTTTGAAGGACCAAGAGAGGTTTAGGTCTTGGTCTGCATGGCTGGTGCTGCACTTGAAGGATGTCTTTGCGCTGGGCGCTAGATGTTGCAATGGCGTTGGGGCGATTTACATTTGACTACGTCTTGATACCCAGAAACTCACACATAGAGTTGTTTATTCCATCTTACAACGAATTTTTTATCTAATCGATTTGACCGCGACTATCGTGAAAGTGCTCGTCGCTATTGAACATGCAGCCATCGGTTCGGACTGCCAGGTCCCGAGCATCCATGCGTGCCATGGAAATTTCCCCGCGTCGATCTCCAAATTTCAAGATGTCGATATTTCTCCAATCATATCTCCGTCATACAATATTTGACCGACAATCAGCGACCGTACGGCAGAATTGGAAGAGAGACTGCGACACAACAAACACTGGACAATCGTAACAATGGCAGGCCCAGCGCGCAAGAAGCAGAAGCGGGAGGAAGGAAAGGCGAGCAGAGATAGCAACGAGGGTGCTCTACCGCAGAAGAAATACTATCGACAAAGAGCGCATGCGAATCCTTTCTCGGATCATGCTTTGACATAGTACGTACTGTCTCATGGATGTCCTTGAGCAGGAAATCGGCAGAGAGAAGAAAGAGCTTGGAATCGACCACACCGACGGGAGGGATGTGTATGAAGAGAAGACTGGCTTTGCGGAAGAAAGAGGAGCAGAGCATCTAGACGGAACGAGCAAAGCAACCGGAATAGACAGTTGCTGACAGTTGCATCATAGTCCGAAACAACCTCAAGACATGGACTGGACCACACACTACCCAGCCTTTGCATCACAAGAGACTACGACAGATGGGAAAGCGCAGATGAAAAAGCAGGTCGAGATCGCGGATATCGGTTGTGGATTCGGTGGTCTCTCGTTCGCGCTGGCGCCCAAGTTTCCAGAGACACTAATACTAGGTACTCAGCCGACTCCCTGCATCCACGAGAAGCACCCACTTACCCTGTCACAGGCATGGAAATCCGGACGTCAGTGACGGAATACGTAGTCGAGAAGACCAAGGCGCTGCGCTCACAGAACAAGCCTCCACCACCACCGACAGAAGACTCCGCCTCTGCCGCGACAGAAGCAGCACCGGCGAGTGAAGAGACGCCCACCAAAGTCCCCGGCTCGTACCAGAACGTCTCCGCAATCCGATCGAACACGATGAAATTCTTACCAAACTTCTTCACCAAAGCACAACTACGGGCCATCTTCCTCTGCTTTCCCGATCCGCACTTTAAAGCGCGCAAGCACAAAGCGCGCATCGTCAGTCTGACGCTGAACAGCGAGTACGCCTTTGTCGTGCGCCCGGGCGGGCTAGTGTATACCATCACCGACGTGCGCGATCTTCACGAGTGGATGGTGGAGAAGCTGGATGCGCACGCTAGTTTCGCGAGGGTGCAGACGGGGCACTTGGAGGGGAATGAGGGGGAGAGAGGAGATATGGAGGAGTGGAAGCGATGGGAGAATATGGGCGGTGTGGGAGTGGAGGAGATGGAGACTTGTGTTAAGCTTATGATGACGGAGACAGAGGAGGGGAAGAAGGTCGAGAGGAATAAGGGTGAGAAATTCGTTGCTGTATTTAGGAGGCTGGAGGATCCGAAGTGGCCGGATGAGTGATGTTGTAGGTAGGGAGTTGAAGTTCATGAAGACATGCGCGAGAGTACTGTATTTATCACCTGTTTGGTGCATCATACTTGCGCTCTTTTGCGATAATCTGGGAGGTGGTAGGCGCACACCGACGATGGGTCGCGGTCGCTGCCCTGCATAAAGTACGAGTGTAGATAGACTGAATGGCTGCTGCGCACGAATTACAACGGCTCGGTCGCAGTTTCATGGACTCGACCTGATCACTTTGGACGGATCCGGGATCCATGTTTCAGCGAAGTGTCAAGGAAACCAATCGTGGCTGGCGTCAGCCGCCAGTTGCGCGAATTTGCGAGGCCTCTGAGTCCGTGTCCGATGCACACGTGTGTGCGGTCTGTCCGTGAATGAACAACATGAAAGGCCTCAGCTGCAGTGGACAGCAAAGAGGACAAGCCTTTGCCAAGCTTTCGAACCTCCTTTTGACGCGTGGGGCGCTGAGGCTTGTGTCTCGCGCCTGCCCTGAATCGGCAAACGCTCGACCCGGTTTCTGCTCGCGGCCATTATCTCAATGATGATGATATCGTTGTTGATCGACTTAGCAGGACCAGGTACAGTCTGCTCTGTGATGAGGAATGGTTGCTGCATGCTGCTAAGTCTTCGCTCAGTGGAACGCTGCATAGATGAGCCAGATGTTTATTGAGGTTCGTTGAATAGGCACAATGGAAGATTATTATCTTGTTTCGTAGCCCTGCATGCTTCAGCACCCTGAATCTTACGAGGATGCAGGGACGATGTGGGATCGTGGCTGATGACGATAGGGCAGGCTGTGCCTTGTTTGTCAGTCCACATGCATGGACTCGCTTATTAGTCCTCGTTCTGCTTCGCTCTCAATCTCTGACTTATCCTTACTCACCTGCAACACCAGCAACCACTCCATCGTCTATCTCACAAGTCGTACCATTTAAAGAAACACCTTACCGACACCAGACCTAATTATCGTCGCCGAACCAAAAATGTCAGACATGCAAAACATCGAGCTGCAGCAGCCTCGCTCGACCAACGAGCAGATGGTCGCAGAGCCAACTCCTCAAATCCAGCAACGCGATGTACGTCTCAATCTTCTTACCTGTCACTGCCCCTTTCCGCTCCCTGTCTCCGCCGTTCACTCTGAACACGCATGACTAACGAAACCAGGACTCTTCTTCCAACACGACCCAAAAACCACGTCTCGGCATGCGCGGTGGTGGAATCATCCTCGATCTGTAAGCGCACCCTCGACTTCGCAAGAAAAGAACGGAAAGAATACAGTAGACTAACATATCCAGTTGCGCGTGTTTCATCTGTTGCGAGGCTTGCGATGCCTGCTGCCACTGCATCGACGACTGCTGCTGCTGCTAAGCGGTTCACGTACGCTGATATGACCATGGCGAAGGAGTCGAGAAGGAGGAGATTGGTGGACTGAAGGAGACTATACCTTTTGCTTTAGTACCGGCATGACGAATGAGATCTTTACACCTCTGTCTCGTGTTGAAGGTGTTGCATTGTACAGTCTCATGGGGCATTGATCGTGTGTTAGCGTCTGCTAGTCGTACTGACAGCCTTTGGCTGTCCACTGAGTCATCTGCTGATTGGTATACTGAAGAGTCTACCAAGAGTCTACTGAGGACCCTAGCGAAGAGCCCACCGAAGAGCCCACTGAAGAGTCTACCGAAGAGTCTACTAAGGAGTCTACTGAAGAGTCCATTGAAGAGTCTGGCGGAGTGTCTGGCCTACTCTTTTAGCTCAAAAGTAACACCCGCCCACCAGAAGATGTTCCACGTGGCGTTCACAAATCGCTTACGTTCTGCAAAGAGTAATGTCCATGCTGACGACTATGAATGACGCGATATAGACGAAACGAGATTCTTGTACACGGAGTTCTGATTACAACTGATAGTCCCACGGGTAGCACGACAGCTGGTTGTGGCACGCGCGCTGTATTTGTGACACCTTTAGCGTACGTGACCTCACATATAAACGAGCAGTGTATTATATGCTGTAGACTTGCACACAGAATGCTAACACGGGTGGTAGTCCCCTGTGTAACATGACGGCCGGTTGTGGCACGCCTGCTATATGTGTGAACTCTCATACTTTAAACATCGTCAAGTTTCTCGTGGGGAGCATGTGAAAGGTCTGTGGTGGAGTGACAGTGCATTAATATATTTGTAAACCAAAGACGGGGAACGAGGGTCTCGTGCGAGATACGCATTGATCGCATTAGACCAAACATTAGATGGTAGACCTTGCTTCTCAGACTGAAACCAACAAAAGAATGTCCAGTATCCCTGCATCTCAAACCCTGCGATCCATCCCTCTGAGCTCCATCCAGCTCGTTTTGCTTCGCTTCATTAAGTGGATCGAACTGAAAAATGCAATGAGTGATAATACAATGTGAATAGCAAATGATTTCCCTTTCCGCCTCGCAATATGCCATTACTGTTGCTGTCTTGCCGATCGGCTTCAAAACGCCGAAGAATGGTGCGAATGTGGTTCCGTATCCAAATGGAACCAATGATGGTGATGATAGTCAAACGATAACGCCGCGCTCGGATATCATTAACCCCGATTACACAAAAACAATGAAATCATGAAAAGAAGGACTCAAAGGACCTGATCAACCGGAAGAAGATGCACCAGACAAGCTGCCATTGGGGCTACCGAGGAGATCCTTGTGCTTGACCTTTTCGAAGTGCTCAGGACCATGGTTGGCAAAGGTGTAATTCTTCGGTCCACCGTCGGCTTTGCGTGGAGTGCCAGCGTTCTTGACATCTTGTGGAGGGCTGTACTCGTGAACGAAGAAATCCGCTGCAGGGATGTTCTTGGCTTGAGCCATCTGAGCCTGTTGCTGAGAGATCAAGACGCCGGGGTTGTTTGCACGCAGGTAGTTGTACTGCTGAGCGGACATTTGCTGAGCATTCATCATCTGAGCATATTGCATGTTCTGGTAGCTCATACCCATTGGCTGCGAAGCAGGTACCATCTGTGGCATAGCTGCATATTGCTGTGCAGCAGCAAGTTGCTCAAGATACTGCCCAGCATACTGTGGCTGAGTCTGCATCATGACATTAGGCATTGGTGGGTACTCGCTTGGCATCATTGGCATGTAAGACTGCTGTTGAGCTCGAAACATTTGCTGCTGTTGTTGCTGTTGCGAAAGAGAAGCCTGCATGGGAACTGACTGTGGGAACATGCCACCCGGGAAACATTGCTGGGTTGCCGGTGCGGACTGAGGAGGTGTGTTCTCGTTCATCATGCCGAGTCTGCCACGCGAGAATTGCGGACCATAAAGAGGGGTGGTAGGAGGAGACGAGAAGGTGTTACCACCCGCAGTAAGGAGACCGTTCTCGTCGATCGATTCGTTCATGCTTGGTTGGCGACTCATTGCCTGTGACATGGCTTGCGCTTGTTGATACCGCTGTAGCTCACGCTGGAAGTCGAATCTTGGTGGCATCTCGGTTGGCGAGAGAGGAGTCGGAGGAGCCAGACTGGAGTTACCCACACCCATCGCGCTAGCTGGAGAGTACCCAGAAACGCTGCGAGCGAATTTTGGAGCATTCATGGCATCAGCAAAGGTAAAGTTCAAAGGTGAACGCTGACCGCCGATGTTCTTCGAGATGCGACCATTCGCAATACCGTTCATGACGTTGGAAGACTTGATACGGCGAAGTGTCGGAGCGGTAGGAGTGAGAGTCGACTGACTGGCCGGAACACCAGTAGAAGTTGGCAGACCAGAACCAGCACAGTATGAAGCACTGCGAAGCGAGGTAGAGCTGAGTGGCTGCGGTCTCGGACGTTGCCTTCTTGCTGCAATACCGCCAGACATGCTACTCATACTGCTCTGGTTACGCAGAGCACGAGGTTTCGAGACGGTGTTCGTAATCTCCATGTTGTTCATCGACTGCGTCAGACCAGCAGGCGGCTCGGCTGAAGACATGATCTGATCGTCTGGGAAGCCAATGGAGGAGTCGGAGAACGGATTCGAGGACGTGCGGCTTTGTGGCTCTGACGTGCTGTTTGCTTGGTTTGCACTTCGCAAAGCCGCCTCACGGAACTCGCGATCCATCTCTTCGTAGTCGACAGGCACAGAGTGGCCGGGCTGCCACGCAGAGACTGGCGTCGGAACCTTGCCGCGAGGGGAGATGTCGTTTTCGTCAGAGTTGAAGACGGAATCTGTCTGTTGAACAGCCGGTGTAAGGCTGAGCGAAGGGGTTGAGTGTTCAGACCAGTCCGAGGCGGAACTCTGAGTCGACGCCTGGCGTTGTGCGATGGGTTCGGCAGTCGAGTTGAGTGTTGACATGGATGGTGCTTCGGAGAATGTAGAGGTGTAGGAATCGGTACTGAACGCAGGCTGCATGTCGGTAGGCCCAAGAACGTCGTCATCGAGAGCGTTGTCGAAGGTAAAGTCAGTTAGCTCTGGGAAGTACTCATTAATCAAGAGATCGTTGTCGTTCGACGTAGCGGTCTCCGATTTGAGATTGTCGGAAGACTGATTTGGATCGTAATCACCGCCATGCGCAAATGTGTCAAAGTCGTCCTGTGTCAATGTCTTTCTGTTGGTCTCCAGATCTTCCTGCTTCATGGACTTTTGTGATGTCGGACTCAGGAGATCTTGAGGAGACAACGTGGTGGGCATATTATCGTGCGAGGATGTACCGGAATCTGCTCGTGTGATGCCCAGACCGTTGGACAAGGACATTGGGTTGACGCTGACGGCAGAGTCGTTGTGAGACATGAAGTCATCGGAGGACATGAAATGTGCAGTCAATTCGTCGGTATCGAGCGCTAACGAAGGCGCTGTGTTGGAGACGGGCTGGTTGCTCTGAGTGGTTCCGGACTTTTTCGCATCCTGCTTCGACTTGGCTCTACGGTTTTGAAACCAGTTCTAGTTACAAGTTAGCGACGAAAGACGAAAGACGACAGACATGAACTCGTTGACTCACGTTGACCTTGTCCAGCGAGACTCCCAGCGTCTCTGCAAAGCCCTTTTTCGTCTGCGTATTTGGCTTATTCTGCTGCTGATAGTGCGCCTCGAGGACATCGTGTTGCTCTTTCGTCAGACGTGGTTTCACATCGACGGCGAGACCGGCCAGATGGTGTGCAAATGCTCCATGATGTTGGTGATAGAGGTCAGGCTGTGCGTAGTGGTGATTGGCGAATGGATACGGCTCTCTGCGGAAATGTGGGTTGCGGAGATCGATGTGGTGATCGTCGTCTGCATATGTGGAATATGCGTCGAACTCCATGGTGAGATAGAGCGAGTGTTGTTGGTGCGTGAAAGCGGTATATCGAGATATCCTCCCTCAACCCTTCTATCCTTCAGAATCTCCGGCCGCGGCACCTTGGGTATAGTAATGGTTGTGAGAAAAATCGACTGCACTGTGTACAGAAGAGAGGTGTGTGGATGTGTGTAGGTAGAGATTAGCAAAGGTAGGCGCTATGCAGGAGGGTCGGCACAAGCAGGGCCGTTGGGTAACAAGCGACTGTTGGAAAGTGGTTGCTAGAGCGAGAGTGTCGGCTGCGAAATTACGCCATGGGGCTACCGCGCAAAAGAGCCGGTGGTAACGAGAGTGTGCAGGGTGGCAACTATGAGCCTGAATTAATGGCGATTTTATTGTAGCGAGTGTAATGGCGAAAGAGGTAGCGAAGGTTGTAAGGATAAATGTAATAGTGGTATGAGGGAAGCGAGTGAGGTGAGGTAGTTAGCGAAAGTTGGGAGAGGAAGGCGATCAGGTGGAGAAGTTTAGCAGGAAAGGCAGCGGATCCAAGAATAATAAGGTAGCGGGAGGCTCGTCAATGTAAAGTACTGTACGAGTACAGAGAGGAGTACAAGAGAGAGTGCTACAGGAAGTACAGAACGAGGCTGATGTGCGGATGAGACAGGGTCGTAGCCACAAGGGACGTAGGGTACACAAGCGGCGGCAATTGAGTGATGGTCAGTGGTGATGTTGGCGAGATAATGAGCCGGTGAGAAAGATGGGATTCGATCGAGCAGAAAACGAGCAGAGCAGCAGGCCAGGGCGCAGGCACCAAATCAGAGGATGAACAGGCTAGACGACGGAGCGAGTGGAGTGGGGAGAAGAGTGGATACTGGTAGCGTGCGTGCGTGGGCCCCTACCCGTAGCCGTCCGTCCCTTCCAGTCTTGGGCTGCAGACAAAAAGATTTCTAGGAAGTTACGCTTTCCGGCAACGGCAACCTAGGGTAGAAGGTGGAGATGCGATGAGGAAGCCAAGCAGCGGGTAGGAAGCCAAGTCTCTTCTGCCAGCTCTGTGCTACATGCCATGCCATGCCGTGGGTGGGCATCCATGCATCCCTCCATCCATGCGTTAAAACCTTAGCCGCATAAGGCATCGCACGGATGGGTGATCACTTTATATTGATTGATAGAGTCCAAGCCTCGAAAGGCTTGGATCGAAGACACAAAGACGCAAAGAAGAGCAAGCACCTATAGGATCACCATGGTCCGATCGTGTGTATTTTCTCTCTCTCCGGTCTCGAACATCCGACTGGTTGCAGGATGATGCCAACAGACACAGATACCATTCGTCAGAGCTTTTGACCGACGACGAGGCACCGATCAGGTTAGCACAGGTACTCAAATAGACGGTCGATGCTCGATGCTGATGGGAAAACAGTGTCTTGCGGACCAGGACCGACCGACCGATGACGCCAACGGTATGTTTCTCATTGTCACCTCAGTCCTCTCAAGTCATACCACACTACAAGGGTGGGAGCACCAGAGCTCGTACAGTTGTCGTCGTGTGCCCTGGAGCCGCCCAGCAGACCAGTAACGGATGCGCTACAACGTGGTTGTCAAGACCGGGCGGTTTCAAGCCATGATCACGATCGGGTCCCTCTCTGTGCATCCTCTTCCCTATCTCGGCGTCAATCATTGTCCTGATGTCCTGATCAACCTGATCAGGTTGTGGTATGGACATCCTAGCCGGCCGTCCGGGAAGATTTGATCGTGACCACTGGTCGAGCAACTGGCGACAAGGTTCAGCCAGGGCAGTACACATGGCGGTCTCACCATGACTGAGCACGGATGAGGATCAAAGAGTATGTATATACGTCCTTCCATAGAGGATTTCGATGATTGTACAGAAACAGTATAGCCCGTGTGTCATAGTAGTTACATGTTCTCCATCTAAGCCTTCAACATGCATCGTAGTGTGGTTATCAACACCTGATCCTTGCGCTCACTCTGCTCGCCATGAGTTTCAAGCATAGCGCTTTCATGTGCTCGAGGCAGCTGGTAGGTTTACAAAGTGGATTCTTCGGCTCCACTGGGGCTTGAGACGATTGTTTGAACAGCGTAACGGTTGGCGACTTCGCGGATCAAGCAACCGACCGCGAACTGCTTAGCAGCTTCAAAAACATGGGGTGAGTTCAGAGTCGTGTTCCGGTGTCTCATGATGCGATGCGGTTGTCATCGTGCCGTCTGCTTGCCGTATCCTGCTCCTATTATTGTATTGCACAACTTTGTACTGACTCTGAAGTTGTTGGCCGCCTGCAGGGTCTGTGTACGAGTCGCAAGCGCGTTCGAGGCATGAAGGATTTGATTAGACCGCGGTCGTGCTGCAACAAGGTACGGTACACTGCAGCAGTAGTATCCATCCATGCTCGGTCAAAGCCGACTCGGTTCACAGCAAGGTCGATCAATCGTTGATGCGACAAGGACGAAGAACCGTTTTTTCTTGCTCTTTCTGCTCTCATCCAATCCTGAGCGACCTCAGGTGATACAAGTCTGCCGTTTTATAACAGTAACGATTGTAACGAACGCAAGCAGAGACATGAACGAGACGACACAAAGCAAGCGGATCGACAGTAGCTAGATGTCAAATACATGGTCAAGCCACTAACCAATGGTAAGAATAATTCTTGTCCTCGTGAGTGGTACTCGACCGGCATGGCGCAGTTCTTGCCAGCGGATCCGAAGATCTTCGAAAGACAAATAGATTGGCGTGACAGCACAGTGTTCAGTGCTACTCCAAGCACTGTACGAAAGGTTTACCGTACACAGCGCGAGTCGATCATGCAATCGGCCAGGAAAGGCTCCAGATCGTCTTCGATTGTTGAGCGATCCGAGGTCGGTCTCGATGAGTCCTATTGTGCTTCTAGTGACCGCGCGTGATTCATGAGGGCTGTACCTTGCAGATACGAGTAAGAAAATGTCCGAAGAATCATTCCTAGTTCCTTGTGGATCCAGGCTTCCTGATTTCTGTTATTTCCGCCATAGACCAGGGTACACGTACTTGCGCGTCTCTCACACAGAATGACTTGATGTAATGGGCGTCGGCTTCAGACCAGCTTCGGAGCATTGAAACCATGCCTACGACGATCAGTCATGCCTAAGGTCGAGGATGTGGTGCCTCGCAATCAACTTACCGTAAGGTCAGATAAAGTACATGTAGACTGCCCCGCTGTGACGCATGGTTATCTCGCTGCAACCTACAGCGGCCCCTGCAGTGTTGCCCATGTCGTGTGAAAAGCTTGGCTTGAAGATTTCCGTGTCCAGTTCCGCCGCACCAGTATGTCTACAGTACAGTACAGTACAGTACCTTATCATCATACCGTAGTAATCACGACAGTGCGATGTCACTGTGCGATCAGCCAGACCCTGGTCGCCCAGCAATCTGGCTCGACCACCACCCACGAAACAGTGCGATCGTGTACGACAGCCTTGCTTGGGACGACTAATAATAGCCACGTCCTGCACCACATGATCGCACTCTTGCCTAGTAATGTAGAAGGCATGTGCTGTGACATACGAAGTAGTACTGATGAAGATTGTATGTCTATGATCGCTTCGAACATGTTGTAATATGCCTTCCTTGCACAGGAACTAATAACGCATCTCGCCTTGCTTTGTCACGGATTATGCCGACGCGGTCCCGCAGTCACGAATCGCCATGCAGCATGCAGAGAGCTGCAGATAGAGCTGCAGCGCTGTAGCACTGCCTTCACATCAAACCACACCTCGCTTGCGATCGTCCAATTATCACAAGAACCATAGCCTCGGGGCGTGCAATACAATACGACCTTGTTCTGCGAACGAATGTTACAAAGATCTGCCACGAGGCAATAGCGATACGAAGGATGACCTGTTGATGGCTGCATAGCAAGGTAATTATAGCATCAAACGACGACTCCCACATTCAGCAAGAGCAGAACCGCCAACGAGGTCGCGGAGGGTCGATTGCCTGTTCCGCCATGTTCTGACCGAAGTGGATCTGACCTTCCCTGTTCCTGACAAGCGTGAAGAGCGCGAGTCAGCGCAAAAACAACGAGATCAAAGGCTTACCTATCGTAGACAAGCGCATCGCGGCTTGCGGGGAGCATCCACCTTCCGTCACTTTTTCACGATTGAAAATCCGTCCTTTCCATCAGCAGAAGTTCGGTGCCGAGCCATCACGGTTGATCAGACTCCAATCTCCACAACCTTTGCGTCCAGCTTCTGTGTTGCACGCGGTCGACTATCGGAATGCACTTCATGCAGGCAGGAGACCATGCAGTGTCCTCTACTATCATACATTAGAACGTAGGCATCATTCGTCGCCAACGGACAGGCTTACTGTCATTGTACAACACATACAGTACAGTACGATCCAAGGTAGTCTCGGATCACGGCCGATAATAATGTCTCACCCCACTGCTCCTCTTCTGGTTTTCTTGTCAACCCACTCTCTGCGTAATCCAGTGAGGCACGTACATGCAGTTCCGCAGTGCACGCACAGGTGTTTGGCGGCCTGAAGCGTCATACTGGACTTCTTCCATGGTCCTTTTTAATTTTAATTAACACAATCGATTAGCGCCCTTTCATGATCGACCGCGTTGGTCTGACCGACCCCGACTATATCGGTGTCAACAAAAGAATTCGAAATGCTACTGTACTGTACATGTACTTTCTACAATAACCGCAGACCAGACTTGTCAACTCTTCAAAGCAAAAGCATAGCTGACACGGTCGCGGTCGTGGATTTCGATGCTTTTGCGACGGTACCTGCGCAGTGATCGCTGCATGAGCTCCACGAACCGCCCCACAGCTTGATAGAACCTCTTGTCCCATGCACAACCTGACTGCTCACATGCGCGAGCGTCACGCTCGTCCCTCGCTTCGATGCATCGCTTCGACCGCCTGAAGCCGACACACAGAGCGCGCGCTTGGAGATTGTGAGACTGGTCACTTGATCACACCTGTGTCGCTACCGGACGAACCAGTCTTCAGTCGACTCACACGACATACACAATATCATGCAGGTACCATGATCACCATCCCGGTCGTATTCCACAGAAGATATCAAATACATCGACTTTCCAGAGAACCACGTCGCGAATCATCACCTCGAGATCGTAATCCACCACTAACGTTAGCACAAGCTGATTCCGATCGACCTTTTGCCTCGGTACCCCGGCGCTATGTTTCGCAATCACTCGTTGTCGTGTGCCCAGGAACGGGATCGGGAAAAACGACAAAGAACGTGAGCCGCTCGACACCACCACGGCAAAACTGTGGGCCTGAAATTCCGTCTTCCGACCAGCTGCCAGCACTTGTCACGAGGTGGCTTTGCTCTTCCATCTCGGGTCGGATCACTGGCAACATCACGTCTCGCAATCACACTCTGGTTGCTCTCGGATCCGTTGACGCCCACATTGCGCGTACCTGCGCAAGCCTCGGCAACTTGCAGCAGCTTAACATCTCTGCATCACTTGTTTACTTTATTCCAACTTGACAGCTACCGTAATTGCATCTTTACCGTCGTTCTTCTTTCACAAGTCATGCCTCACGTCTTCAATCTGTACTGTATCATCATTCTTTACCCTCCTAACTTGTCACTCGGCCCTGATCAATTTCGGTCTCTCTTTCTGTTCATCCGTTCCGACCGGACGGTTCACCTTGAATGCTAGACATTTCAAGGTGTGACCAGAACATACGTTGAAGGGTGGTCGTTTTCTCATCCGCTCCGTCCACTCTCGTTGTTGCGTGCGTTGCTAAGAGCAGCATTGCACTGTTGGATAATGACCAAGGCTACCAACGTCTGCTAATCTGCCCTAGACCATAAGTTGCACTACCCCAGCAAACGACGGCCATGCTGGATGACAATTCAAGGTTCATCAGTCGACCGTCTCAGGAATCGCCAGAATTGACTCCATACACCTTGCTTTTTGATAGGTCGAATTGAATGATTTACGTTGGACCCTCAACAAAGACCCTTCACCGGTCGTCTCACGTTGCAAATCTTGACAATGCACGATTCTGAATCACCACCGTTGCCGCCTCAACCTGCTTGCAGAGTCAAACGCACAGAGGTGGTCGCAACAACGTGGTGTTAAGACAACCTAGCACGCAAAGAGATATCTCATTGGTAGCCTTTATGACGAAAAGGATCGTTGTCGGAGCTTCCTCCCTCGTGCTTTGGGTAATGACTCGCTATCCATTCACCATTGGCTTCTAGATTTGGCCGTGCCGGCGTCTGTGTGCAGACGTTATACCAAGATCTGAAGATCACGACTTCCTTCAGGCTATCGAACGTCGAGAGTAAAAGCAAGTGATCTGGCTTTCGACGATCTCTTGACCACTGACTTTTGCATTCGTTGGTCTGTAATAAGGCTACATACTGTCACACAGGTCGTCTGGTGGTAGAGACGGCATCGAGAGCTTTGATCGAAGTCACTCGCTGGCTCCTCGGAGTACATTTGTGAGTGCGTGCGAATCATGGCAGCACTTGAGACGACATCTACAAGACAGTGGCGCACAAAGATCGGACACGGATGTTAATGATAAGCTATGCCACGTACTTGGAATGTGAGATATTATTACCATTACACCATGATCGTAGCATTACACCAGTATTAGCATTCTGTGCATAGGAATTTATGCGCTCTATTGTCGAGTATGATCTCTGCGTGTATTGTCTATATCTAAATTGTGTTTTGGATGAAATCCAAGTCTGTTCGACTGCCATTATTCTCGGTCCTCAGATGAGAATACCAATTTCGACGGTAGGTCACTCTCGACGTCGTCAACTTCCTCGTCCATACTCGATTCAATTACCGCACCAACACATTCCTAATCTCAATCTCACACTCCCTCGTCTCCACATCCCACTTCTTCAGCCTCAAACTATCCAGATCCCTCACGATCCAATCCGCACCCGCCTCAATTAACTCCGCAATGCGGTGACTAGTCGCCAAACCCACGACCTTGAACCCCGCCGCCTTGCCCGCCCTGATGCCCGCCGGCGCATCCTCGAGCACAAGCGTCTGTCCCACCTTAACTCCCAATCTCTCCCGCCCAAGCAGATAGCACGCGGGATCCGGCTTCCCGTTCGCAACCTGCTCCGCCGTGACAAGATGCTTCGGCTGCGCCAGTCCCAACACCCCGATCCAACCCTGCACAAGCGGCGTGGTGCCACTGGTCACAATCGCCCACGGCGCACTCACATCCTCCAGACTCTGCAGCAGCGCCCTCGAGCCCGGCAGTTCGTGTGCGAGCTCGCGAAAGTCGACGGGGACGCGGCCTTCTTGTTCGCACACGAAGGCCCAGTTGGCGAGCTCTGGGGCCAGGATTGAGAGGACGTCGATTGAACGCCGGCCGTGCGAGGTGGCGAGGATCTTTTCTGGGGAGACGTTGATTTGAGCCCCGACGCGTGTCCAGTACTTCACGATGGCCGGGGTCGAGTCGATTATTGTGCCGTCCATGTCGAAGAGCTGCGCATGGTCAGAGGCTTGATTTTCATCGCAGAAGAGAGATAAGTATCTGAGTGAGAGGAAAGATATACAATGAAAGACGAAGTGAGAGCCTTACCAATGCTGAGAACCTGTGTGTCTCTGCCGGTGCTGAGAAGTTGTACCCCTTCTGGATCTCTGCTGGGCTCGCCATTCTAGCTACAGGGTGTGATTTCGTAGTTTGACAGCGGAGACTGACGGGGATCGATTATAGAGATTCACGGGGATCTTGATGCGGTTGATACGATTTCGTCAAATTCAACCTGATACCAGATCTGTGGAACATGTCATGAAGGCCATTTGATATTCGATGGACGTGATGGCAGAAGCGGGATTGCTTCTTTGGGCCGCTCCGATCTAAAGTCTTGGCAATATAGTATGCCTGCCTACATGAAGTCCAACACTGTACCGAGTTCAACAACAGCCGGTAAGAACATTACTTTGTAAGCTTTGAAATTACTTACGGAGATGGGCGCGATCTGATAGTCGATAAGTATACACCGTCTCCTGCACAAGTCTGATTCTCCTTTCTTGTAACGATTACCTCCGATGTTCTCGGCATGGCAAGCCCCCTGCAAGTCACCCGTTCCAATGTGAATCATGATATGGTTTGGCGTTTCATTGAACATCTTCTTCATCCAGCAGTCACGCGTATGCCCTTGCCTCTACTCCTAGTATCGAATCACGAATTTGCGGGCATGCCAGGACTCTGATGTCCTGCCAGGTATAAGCAATGGTGCAAACTATTTCGAGTGTTTGAAAGCTTTCCGGGGGTACACGACTTTGCCGCATGCACTGAGACGCGAGACCAGTTCGTGTACCTGCAGGTTGACCATGACTACGACGGCATGATCGCCTCCGAGTAGACAAGCCTCGGCTCGTGAGAGACCACGCAATCATTCTCTTAGAATCAATACACTGGACTACCATGCCAGGTGAGCTCTAAACAAGGATTGTACCTTGTCCACATACTGGGATAGTGCAAGACGAATACCTGGAGTCCATGCTCGTAGCGTCGAATCGAACATGCGGGGACGCGTAGTCTTGGATGCATGAGGTTTCTTCGATTGGGTTTCGCGATGTCACTGAGTGGTTTCGAGTCGTCTAGACAGGTCTGAAGATAGTACGACAGAGTCAAGCACAACAAGCTTCCGTTGTAGTCGACTGTGCAACCTCGATGATGCGATCTGCGGTAAGTCACTCAGCAACTTCCACCAAGGATGTCCCCACAAGTCCATATTTCGGGTTATACACGAATTATCTTCCAAAGAGAAGACGCCAGCAGTCACTTGTAGTCAGTCGCATAGCCCCAGGGCGAAGTCCGCCGACGTATGCAGCTGAAAGCACCATCAATAAGCTGATGATAATCGTGTGATCTTGAAAGAACCGGAGATTGGTGACAGTTATGGTTGACGTCGCGACTTGAGTCATGCTGAACTCCACCGCCCGTTCGTATGACGCTACCAAAGCGGCAGAAATTTGGATTTTGAAGGGACTATCTCCGCATCGACCGACCCGCGATAACTTTTCTTGAATACCCATTATACCCAACTCAGAAACCTCAAGATGAAGGTGGGAAAGCCACAGTCAAAGCGCGTGTCAAGTCGACTGAGACACAAAATCCAGAAAAAATCAAACGAAAAGCAAAGAAAGGACAGAAAGAAGGAGAAGAACAACCCAGAATGGCGATCAAAACTGAAGAAGGACCCTGGTATTCCAAACCTTTTCCCGTTCAAAAACAAGATCCTCGAGGAGATTGAGGAGAGCAAGAGGCGCAAGGAGCAGGATGCTATGAAGAGGCGGGAGATCGCAAAGGCGCAACGACAAGGTCTGAGTGTCGCGGACACCGATGCGCAGACTGGCGACGATGATCTGGAAGACGATGAGGTACTGGAGGATCTTGAGGATGATGATGATGCCATGGACGAGGACTCGGCGAATCCTATGGCGGCCCTCCTTGCATCTGCCAGAGCAAGAGCTGCAGACTACAACCAGGAAGCTGACGACTCGGAAGGAGACGAGATGGACGAGGATATGGAGGAAGAGGAATGGGGTGGTCTAGGAGAAGGCGACGATGCTGAGTCAAATATGACTGCGCCTGCAGCACGCAAAGACTCTTCTAGGCGCGCATTCGACAAAGTCTTCAAGGATGTTATCGATCGTTCGGACGTGGTACTATACGTCCTCGATGCGAGAGATCCAAACGGCACAAGATCGAAGGAAGTGGAGAGACAGATCATGGCAGCAGAGGCCGGCTCGAAACGGCTTATCCTCATCCTGAACAAGATTGACCTCATTCCGCCAAAGGTTCTCAAGGACTGGTTGATCCACCTTAGAAGATCATTTCCTACCCTCCCACTCCGCGCATCAAATCCTGCAGCAAACGCAAAGACATTCGATCACAAAGCTCTCAGCGTCAAGGGCACCTCCGAGACACTCTTCCGCGCCCTCAAGACGTACGCCCACTCTTCTCAACTCAAGCGCGCCATCACTGTTGGCGTTATTGGATACCCAAATGTCGGCAAATCTTCCGTCATCAACGCCCTCACATCTCGTCTCGGCGGCAAGGGCGCAGCATGTCCCACCGGAGCCGAAGCAGGTGTGACCACCAGCCTTCGCGAGGTCAAGATCGATAACAAGCTCAAGCTCCTCGACTCTCCTGGAATCGTCTTCCCAACCGCGAAGGAAGCGGGCGCTGCTCACAGGAACGACGAGCAAGCCAGACTCATCTTGCTGAATGCCGTTCCACCACAGGATATTTCCGATCCCGTGCCAGCTGTCACACTTCTTCTGAAGCGTCTGGGAGGCTCGGAGCAGTCAATGAAGAAGCTTCTCGATGTATACGGCCTACCTGCACTTATATCCCCCGCTGGCGACCCTACTACAGATTTTTTGGTACAAGTTGCAAGGAAACGAGGACGATTGGGCAGAGGCGGTGTACCGAACCTACACGCATCGGCTCAGACTGTCATTACCGACTGGAGAGATGGTCGCATCCAAGGCTGGACGGAAGCCCCAGTGTTGCAGATCGCACAGGAAGGCGCTACTCCTGGTAATAGAGAAGGTGGTCTTGTCGGCGATCAGAAGGAGATCGTCACCGAGTGGGCCAAGGAGTTCAAGCTGGAAGGTCTTTGGGGTGACGATGAGACTCAGAGCACAGCTATGGAGTCGTAGTTATTCATTCTAGTCATGATGAACTGCCTTGATCTCTTCGAGGTGCATTGGCGCATGGTGCTAGATAGGTGAATCAATTGATCAAGATACCCAGGCACTTATAATCGTCTCCTCGCTTCAAATGTTCAAGTGTAGATGTGATACTGTGGACAACACGTTTAGATGAGATTCAGCTTATCCTCAAGCAATCATCATATCGTGCTATTGGACAAGTGCAATGCCATGTTGTTTCGTGCACTGATGCTAGTGCCAGAGTTCTCGCCTTCGAACGATCCAAGCGGCTCATATTCCCATGCCCTAAATGTCTTCTGTCCATTCGGTCTGCAACGAGCATCACGTCGGCCGTCTTCGATGGCTCCAGCACTGAGATCACCGCCGCGGGCCGTCTAATCGGCTTCATCATGTTGGCGATTCGAGTCCTCTTCTTTCTCTGTCTTGGTGTGTTTCTTTTTACCCTCCTTTTTAGCCGCCTTCTTCTTCATCTTCTCGGCTTCTTAGTGTTCCTTCTAACACTCTTAAATCAGAGCATTTGATCGGCTCCATCATTGGCGCGATTCGAGTCCTCTTCTTCCTCGGCCTTTGTCTGCTGCTTTCTACCCTCCTGCAACTCCGGCTTGTTGACGACCATGGCTGTTTAAGATGGGACATGATAAAACGTCAGACCTCAAACGGACCGCTCTTAGCACACCAAGGTAGCTGACAGCTCCGTCGTCTAGCAGTGAGACGCGTGTCATTTGAGATGTCGTGGCATACAGGCTCCTTCGTGTCATACAGGATCCTTCAATTGAAGTGAGTAGCCTGATGGCCTACCAATACAGGACAATTTCACGACATTACAACAGCAGTCAGGACTCGTCCTAGCTGCTAGACAACCGTAGCTATCACTCGGTGTCTTAGGAGAGGTCCGACATTTAGGAACTCGAGGTTTGACGTTATCAGGTCGTGCCTGAGATGCCAAGCTTGACGCTTCCGTCGGCCTCGGCGGTGACCTGATCAAGCTCCATCTCCGAGTGCGACACCAACACATCGCGTTCTACATTTCGACTCACATTCTCAAGACACGTATCTCGCAGCGCTTGGCCCGGTCGCACACGCTTGCGTATCAATTGACACTCACACGACACTCCTCCAACCCCTCCGCGACCACCACCCACCATGGCCTGGCTAATGTCGACCCCGGTCGACATCGACGTCGTCCTCGAAGACACAGACGAGCGATCAACCGTAGACGTCAAGCTGGACAAGAACAGGCGCGAGAAAGCGCCTTTGTACCTCGACGGCGAATCCGTCAAAGGCGCGGTTACTATCCGGCCCAAAGACGGCAAGCGCCTCGAGCACACAGGCATCAAGGTGCAATTCGTTGGCACGATCGAGATGTTCTACGACCGCGGCGTGCACCACGAGTTCCTGTCGCTGCAGACCGAGCTTGCGGCCCCGGGCGAGCTGCAGCACCCGCACACGTTCCCGTTCCTGTTCAAGAACGTCGAGAAGCAGTATGAGTCGTACTCGGGAATCAATGTGCGGCTGCGCTATTTCATCCGCGTGACCGTCTCGCGGCGCATGGCGGATGTTATTCGTGAAAAGGACCTCTGGGTTTATAGCTATCGCATGCCGCCGGAGACGAACAGTGTGATCAAGATGGATGTTGGTATTGAGGATTGTTTGCACATTGAGTTCGAGTACAGCAAGAGCAAGTACCACCTCAAGGATGTTATTGTTGGGAGGATCTATTTCTTGCTCGTCAGGCTGAAGATCAAGCATATGGAATTGAGCATTATCAGGAGGGAAACTTGTGGTGTACCGCCGAATCAGTACAACGAGAGCGAGACGCTGGTTAGGTTCGAGGTATGTTTGCAACCTTCCAGTCCATACCTTTCCCTAGGTCGCTCGAAGAATGAAATGTGCAGAGCTGACAAGAACAGATTATGGACGGCTCACCCTCCCGCGGCGAGACAATCCCAATCCGCCTCTTCCTGGGCGGTTTCGACCTGACACCGACGTTCCGCGAAGTCAACAAGAAGTTCTCGACGCGCTACTACCTCTCTCTTGTCCTCATTGACGAAGACGCGAGACGCTATTTCAAGCAGTCCGAGATCGTGCTGTTCAGACAGGCGCCCGAGGGACATGCGCTGGCGCAACAACAGGCCAGGGAGATCCAGGCTAGTTAGACGATGCTCACGACTTGACCGGCGTCCTACCAGCGATTGGCCGGACTGCGGCACTGGATGAACAGGAGCGAGAGCAATCAGCTACACACAAATGGAAGGAAGGGGAATTGGAATCTATATCATTGTGGACTTGTGCGGGTATGGACGCGCGACAAACTCGAAAGTTGTCGAGTGCCAGAGGTCGGTCGGACCGAGCCAGATCGGTTATGCTCTTGTTAAAGTCGGTATACCAAGGGTAAAGGAAACAGTCTGAGCAAATAGTTGAGCTCAAACGGTGTGCATAGCGTGGCGTTCGGGCAAGGAATGGAAGATGTATCTACATGTTCGATACTTGTACTTCGTGTATGAAAGTTAGTATCTCAATTCTATGCTCAGTGGTGTAAAGATCAAGCATTGCTTTTGTATGCTCCGAAAACCGATACAGCTCCATATATCCTTGCTCTGTATATCAGCGTATTGTATGCCTTCCTTATGCCTCATTGCTAGGGTACTCAATCTTTTGCACAGCGGCAAAGTCTTCCTTGACAGCCCTCATGCTAACAAAGCGACTCAGCAGATTCGCCGATCCGGCCTTGTCGTTGGTGCCACTCGCCCTCGCACCACCGAACGGCTGCTGACCCACAACAGCACCGGTGCACTTGACGTTGATGTAGAAGTTACCAGCCGCGTTCCGGAGTAGCTCCTCGGCCTGGCGGATAGCATAGCGGTCCTGAGAAAACACAGCACCAGTGAGCGCGTACGCTGTCGTCTTGTCGATGGTTGCGCAGATCTCCTCGAAGCTGGAGTCGTAGACGTAGACACAGAGGACGGGTCCGAAGAGCTCCGTCGACATGAGTTTGTGGTGCGGGTTCTTGGTCACGTAGATGGTAGGTGTGATGTAGTATCCCTTGCTGTCATCGTAGGTGCCACCGCAGAGGAGCTCGAGCTCAGGGTCAGATTTCGCTTCGTCGATGACGGTCTTCAGCTTGTTGAAACTCTGCGCGTGAATTACTGGGCCGATGAAGTTGGTGAAGTCTGAGGGTGGGCCAATCTTCAGGGCCTCGGTTGCGCTTTGCAGGAGGTGCTTGCCTTCTGACCAGAGCGAGGACGGGATATAGGCACGGCTGCAGGCGGAGCACTTCTGACCTTGATACTCGAAGGCGCCGCGGACGGTGTTGAGAATTGCGTTGGGTACGTCGGCGGTTGGGTGGAGGAGGTGAAAGTTCTTGCCTCCTGTTTCTCCGACGATACGTGGGTAGCCGACGTAGCGGCCTTCTGCTACGTTGTTGGCGATCTGGCCATACAGACTGCGGAAGACGGCTGTGGAGCCGGTGTAGTGAAGAGCGGAGAATTCAGGATGCTTCAGAACGGTCTTGGTAACTTCGACCGCATCACCAGGGACAAATTGGATGACGTTTGGAGGAAGACCAGCTTCGAGCAGAATCTTGTAGAGTAACCAGTTGGATGCCATGGCGGCCGGCGAAGGCTTCCACACGACGACGTTACCCATCAGAGCTGGCGCACATGGAAGGTTGCCAGCGATGGCTGTGAAGTTGAAAGGGGTAATGGCGTAGACAAACCCCTCGAGTGGACGGTACTCGACTCTGTTCCATACACCAGGCGAGTTATGGACAGGTTGGTGGCCATACGTATCTTGAGCATACTGGACATTGAATCTCAAGAAGTCAACAAGCTCTGCCGCGGCATCGATCTCGGCCTGGTAAGCGTTCTTGCCCTGACCGGCCATAGTCGCGGCCATGATGTCGTACCGGTACTTGCCCGCGACAAGATCGGCGGCTTTGAGAAAGACAGCGGCTCTGTCGGCAAACGGCAGGTTCTCCCAGTCAGATTTTGCGTCAAGAGCAGATCCAATGGCGAGTTCGACGTCCGAAACCGAGGCAGACGACCAGTCTGCTACTGAAGTCTTGTGGTCTGAAGGATCGGGCTGTGAATGTGTGCCTTGCCCTTTAATCTGTGGAGAGTGAGCTCGAGTCGACGACAACAAAGTTACACAACAAAGTTACAGGTGGTACTTACGGCTTTACCAGCGACCATTGGTGTGACTTGTACTGCTCCTTGTGACTTGAACTTGTTGAATGCGTCCATGAGGCCTTGCCTCTCCGCTGATCCTTTGGCGTATGTTTTCTCAAGTTCGGTTAGCAGAGGTGATGGCGAGCTTCTTCGGACTCTTACATTTGGTTCGTTGTCAACATTCGGTACGCGAAAGTTGGCCATGGTTGCTATTCCAGCGCGTGATGACAAGCCATGCTTCACCTTCCTTGCAGAGCGAGCCGAACATGGTACAGATCTGAGTGTCCCAGGAACCTGCGGGAGGCATCTTGTACTCGTAGAAGCCATTCTGAAGATGTGTTCTGACCAATCTGGCGACGGATATATGAGGCTCGCTAGATATAGATTGGCTACTCTGTGAACAAAGAAAGACGAAGACAGCGAATGGAAGATGTTTATAAGAAGAACCGCACGCATACAGCATCGCGGCTTGCGTCGGCATAAAAATAATCGACCACATCGCGTTGTGGGGAAAGTCACAGATAGCGTTGCCGCATCGGGCACGTCTTGCCGAAGTCGGGATCACCTTGAGGAACATTTATACTTCAAGCAGTACGCAGACAACCTCAATTGGCTCTATAAGCTCTATTATATACAAATGCTTCATAAATAGAGTCTGTAACTCATGATGCAACAGCAAAGCCATCCTCATCATGCATTCCCTTCATCCAATCAATATCCGAGCTCAGGAATCCACCAGGATGGTCTCCCAAATGCATTGCCTGAAAATTGCCGGCATCGTCCATGCCGAAGGCTTCTCCTGCTACATCCAGATTGACGAGGGCATCAAAGTCTGGTTCAAAGTCTGCCATTCCGAACATGTCGGTGGTGTCCATGGAATGATGGTGGTCATCTTCGCGTTGACCATGAGATTCTGGCGGTGTGTCGGCAAGGAACGAATGTAGCTGTGTCGCAATATCCGCATCCGTAACATGTGGTTGTGCATGATGATGATAGTGCTCTGGTGGAGGCGTCAAATGTGTTTGAGGCTGGCCGGTCAAGGCTGGATCAATGGTCTGCTTAGCCACGGTCTCTGCAATGGACTCGGTCGCCGGTATAACAACGCTGTCTTTGGCCTCGGCCGCTTTCTGCGGAAGAACAATCTCGGCCTTTCGAATCGCTGCTTCGAGGAACGCAGTCGAGTAGTCTGCTGCGGCATAGATATCTCTCAGCTTCGACATGATTTGCATGCACTGACAGAAGCCTTGGAGAGAAGTCCTCCTCGTCATCTCATCTGGAGCTTTGATATCGAGCAGGTGAATGATGATCGCGGGTAAAAGGACGGTGATACCGACGGTGGGAAGAAAGCGAACCAGATCGTACTTATCGAGATTCTCGGCGATGGCTGTGATCTGCGATGCCGCAAATCTGACATTTGATCTCGAAAGTTCCAACAAGTCACCGGCTGCTCCATCAACGGGGTAAACTCCCGAGGGGAGGACTTGGGGTCTGTGTAGCGCGGATACGGTAGCGTGGTAAACCAGGTGCAGGAGCGACCTGTTGACCTCGACACAGCCATCTCCATTCTGATTTGTGTTTTCTGCTGGCTTTTGGTAGTCGGCTTCTGGCGGAAGTAACGACTTCCACTTGCGAAGCTCGTCGTCGCATTCGCGTACACCGCAAACTTCGGGATCGGCCTTTCTTGCCACCAACATCATGGTCGTGCGCGTGCTTCCCTCTTTGCTCTGCACACCGTGGTTGTTGTGAAGAACGGAATATTGTGCCGCCAAAACGTGGCTGATGCAGATACAAAGCTTGGACTTTTCAACACACAATGTAGCCAGATGGCGCTGCTTGTCAACGTCGCGGAGAAGGGTGCAGCTCGATGGGAGACAATTTAATGAACCCGCAGACCCAATTTCAAAGTCGTCCAATTCGAGCAATGGCACATCAAAGTCTTCGTCCTTTATCCTCGTGGGTCGTCGCATTCCGAGGGCAATCAGGCGATCGCGCATATATGTGGACCACCAAATTCGCTTCCAGAGCTTTCGTCTCTTGAGAGTCATAGATGATCTCTCTGGATTTCGATGCAGGCCGATGGTATGGCACAGAGACACGGCGATTCCCATCCAGTGGTGACTGTCTTTCTGGTCGTCTGGAGTTTCGTACCAGTAAGTCATGAGAAGCAGAGATTGGATTAGCGAGATGCGATCAGCCTCGTAATCAAATTCGTAGAGCAACTGCATGATGTTAGCAAGGACCGCATGGATGATTTCCTCGTCTGATACGACTCACCCTCGTTTTTTGGAAAAACTCTCGCCTAGCTTCCCGGCGGTTAGTATAGCCAGCAGCCTTCAGGCGCTTGATGTCGACCGAGGCCACACCGGAAAACATAATGGCTTGGAAAACAAGCAAGCTGATCTGATTGACGCCATCTGTTCTGTCGATGGACTCGCAAAGCTCCTGCATGTCGATGATTGGCATGTAGGGATGAATGTACTCAAGGTAAGACTGAAGTAGGGCGTTCCGTAGAGGTGTCGGAGGGATAGTGAGGGCGCCTTTCTTGGAGAGATAGATGACCTCGTCGCCGCCAATCCGAGCAGGTAGAGGCTTCAGATATGGCGGTAACTGACGAGATGGCATTGGAGGAGACACGGACCGAGGATTCGATGGCCGATGCTGAAGCAAGTCCATGCGCGCATGTGGAGCTGCCATAGGGTTCGAAAAGGTATGTCTTCGATGCGAGTCTGCAAGCATCTGGTGATGATCAATGTCTTGGTCTGGATGTTGTGTTAGAATTGCATGTTCCAGGTAATCATTTGTCTCAAGCTTACACAGTGAATGCGGCATATGCTCATGTGGCTTGGAAGGCATTGGCATGTTGACGCTGGCCAGACTGAAGCGACGCTCATCGGTAGCGCTGCAGGGAGAGTCTGCTTGCGCGCCATTGCTGCATTCGTCGTCGCCAGACTTTGACCATTTCCTAGCAATCAATCATAAGCATTGTGATGTGACTTTCTAGGTGTTTGGTATCCTTACTTCTTGCGCTTGCTTTCGGAAACTACGCATTCAACCTCGTCCAATCGACAGTTGGTGCAGGGTATTTGCTCGACCACATTGCATCGGACCTTTCTCGATCGACAAGATTGACAAGCCTTGGATGCCCTCCTCTTCACACTTTTATGTGCCCTGACTCCAATTGTAGGTAATCCAGCAGCATCAGTCTTGCGCTTCGCTGCAGGACCAGAGGTATTCGGAGGTGGAGGAAGTGGGAGGGCGACATCTTGAGCTTCGTGAACTGACGACGAGTCGGACATGACGATGGGCCTGTGCGGTGCACTTCAGACGGTATTGTAAGAGACTTGCGATTGGCGACGTGGTGGATGTCGAGGTGTTGTAAGGATCAAAAACACATGAGAAGAGAAAGGAAGGGTTCATGCAGGTGGGGAAACGGGGTTGATAATATGAATACAAATCGACGTCGACATCTCTTAAAGACTAGCACTAGAGCAAGAGGTTCCGAAAGGACCATCTTTGGTTCTGTGCGCATGTGAGGGCGCCCATCGAACTCTCCACCGCACAACCCCGTTCCCGTTTTCCAACGGATGGATCAGTGCATGCACAAAGTGAGGGATGGCAGGCCGGGGCTCCAGCTTCGAGTTTCTGGTCGGCAAAGTTTAAGCCCTTCTAGCGGCAGGTGGGCTCGGCGATTGTTGGCACACATGGGTTCTCGCCCTGTCCAGCTGATCTACCATCTGCGAACTATGTTTGCAGTAGTGACATATTTCCCGTGCGAGTGGATCTGTGTTCTCAGAACTCAGAAACAGTACATACCATTAGTGCAGAGGGTATTCATGACGACTGCATGCTCAAGAAGGGACGACAGCAAGGTACACACGAGACGGTCTCGTACCACCAGGATCGATGGAAGATAAAAGATGGGGTACTGCGGATGTCTGTGGAGAAGTCAAAGGCCGACCCAAGTCTAGTGTCGCCTGGTAAATGCCGCTCGGCCGCCCTGTGTATGTATGTATATTCGTTCTGATGAAGAAGAAAGAGGCTCGTCTAACATGTGAACGCAGGAGAACATGGAACTTACCGTTGAGCGGGTGATGCGAGTACGATTAAGGTACATGTAGGTTGCAGATGTTTCTGACCGATGGAAGAGCAATGTCAGCGGACGCGCCTCGACCAGTCTTGGCGCGTCATTGCACAAGTCTAAAGAGGAAAGAGGAGGAAGGATGCCATCTGTCCTTGACGGAAGGTCACTTGCCGAAGACTCCGCTTGATGATTCAAGTACCTTTCATTACTGCAAGTACGGACGTACGCGGATGAGAAGCCACAGCATCTCCATTAATTTTATTCTCCACGTCGTCGTGGCTCGTTCATGTCGTATTTACGCATTTTGACAGTGTTCATCGTGCCGATCGGTAAATTCTGATTCAAGTCGTCTGTCGCTTTCTCGGAGAACCGCGGTGCGATGACCACTAAAGACCAGGCGCTAGCACCGACAATGCCGACCGTCGTGTTAGATGTTCGGCATGCCGTGTACCGCGAAGACGGAGCTGCAACGACTCCAGGAAATGTTGTCAGTCTGTAATCGGAGGTTTAATGCTACTACCTATTGATTTGCCATGCTGGCGTCGTATCTCCGGGCACGCACTGATGAGGATACAGCACATCAAATGCAATCATTTTTGCATACCATCTGAAATTATCCAGCCAGGTCGTGTAGAGACGAGCATTTTCTGTGTCGTAGACACACGAAAGACCATTTGTTCATCTCTGTTACAACAATCGCGATTGGTCTTGTCCATAACCGTGATACATGTAATTGGCCCTACGTATATCACGTCAACTTACTCATCTCGCCCGACCAACGAGGCTGTAGGTACCTAGTACCATACGACATGATCGCTAGTCATGATCAGCATTAGGTAATATCGATTATGACTAGTTATCATATGTTAGGTTTGCGGCGGAAATCCTCCGGCCTCCGGTGGGGTTGACCCCCGCCATCTATAGGCGCCCAGCCGGGGAAGGATGCACCCCGTCACCGCGCCCCACCAAGATACAACCTCAAACGAGCGTATTCCGGAGACTGGCCGTCTAATCCATATATGCCAGGGCACCAAGATGAGTTTATTTAGCTAATCTGGTCTTGGATGCAAACCTTTATCTGCTCTGATAGTGGAGCGGGTGAACCAATGCGGTAAACCGTGGTCCTTGCTGCTGTTGGTATGCATGCATTTTGACGGTAGGTATAAAGAGCCCGTTTCCGCTGTTGGTCGTGTGCCTTGTCTTTCTTCTGTTTCCTTTGACTCCTCCTTCTACTCTGCCTCGTTTACAAGTTACCACCATCAAGATTTAACCACAATGCACCAAATGAAAGGATGGCGCATCGCCGCCAGGTACGAGAAGAAGAAACTCCTCTTCGCTATTAACTGCGTCGCTGCACTCTCCATCTTCTTCTTCGGCTATGATCAGGGCATGATGGGTGGTGTCAACAACGCCAGCGACTACATCCGCCGAATGGGATTTGGTTACGTCGCAGAAAACGGCGACCCAGTCGTCACGAACTCGCTTCTTCAAGGCGGCATTGTCTCGGTCTACTATCTCGGCACACTGTTCGGCTGTCTCCTTGGTGGCTGGGTCGGAGACAAAGTCGGTCGCGTGAAGACCATTGCTCTTGGAGCGGCTTGGGCTGTTGTTGGTGCTACGCTGCAATGCTCAGCGATGAACGCAAATTGGATGATCTGCGCGCGCGCTGTTAACGGTATCGGTACTGGTATCCTGAATGCTATCGTGCCTGTGTGGGCTACAGAGACGGCCGAACACACTTCCCGAGGCCAGTTCATTGCTATCGAGTTCACACTTAACATTTTCGGTGTGGTTGTCGCGTATTGGCTGGAATTCGGACTCAGTTTCGTCGATGGAGGAAACTCGGCTATCCGATGGAGGTTCCCCATTGCGTTTCAGATCATCCCTCTTTTGGTTTTGTTCAGTATCTGCTGGTTCTTTCCCGAGTCCCCAAGATACCTCTGCAAGGTCGGACGAGATGAGGAGGCGAGGTACATCCTTGGCCGTCTGCGCGGAGAAGATGACGGTGGCAGAAGAGCAGATGCAGAGCACAACGACATCAAGAACGTGGTCGAACTGGAGAAAGCGTCTTCGAAGCAGAACTCTTACTACCACATGTTGTTCGGCATTGGCTCTGGAGATCTGCACACCGGTCGTAGAGTTCAGCTCGTCATCTGGCTTCAGATCATGCAGGAATGGGTGGGTATTGCGGGTGTCACTGTGTACGCCCCTACGATCTTTCGCATGGCAGGATACACCGCTGAAAAGTCTCAATGGATTTCTGGCCTGAACAACATCACCTACATGCTGGCGACCCTTGTCTGCGTCTACACCATCGACAGAATCGGAAGACGTTGGACGATGTACTGGGGCGCGATCGGTCAAGGCATCGCCATGTTTTTGGCCGGCGGTATGGCTGCAGCTGGCTTGAAAGCCGCTGCCCAAGGCAATCAATCAGCAGCTGCGAGTTATGGAAACGCTGCTGCATCATTTGTCTTTATCTTCACGGCCATTTTTGGCGCGACCTGGCTCACGGTTCCATGGCTGTACCCCGCTGAGATCTTCCCACTCGCCGTCCGAGCCAAGGGTAACGCTTGGGGAGTGGTAGGCTGGAGTATTGGTAACGGATGGCTTACTCTCTTGTGCCCAGTCATGTTCGACGCCATCGGCGAGAAGACCCTCTACATCTTCGGCGCTTGCAACTTCCTCACTCTTCCAATGGTTTATTGCTTGTATCCCGAGTCGAACCAGAGGACGCTGGAGGAGATGGATCTGTTGTTTGCGGCAGATTCGCCATGGGTTTGGAATGCAGAGAAGAACTTTGCTAAGATGAAGAGAGAGAACCCACAACTTGTAGCTGCGGCTGCCAACAGAGGTGAGTCAGTGGCTGACCTCGAGAGGGGCTTAAGCTCTGGTAGTGTTGAAGATGAGAAGTTCGGCGAAGTCGCACAGCCGAAGCAGGCGTGAAGCTGAGTATAGGAAAGGTAGAATGTAATCAGTTGGCATAATGCGTCACGAATGCATACTTGAACATTAGTTGTTCACGACATGCATCTGTACAGTGTTAATGGCGGTCATCAGCCTACTTGCAATGAAACGTGATGCCCCGCCCCCACCGCAGTCTGGCTGCCTGAAATCGAGCCAAGAAAACAGCTCTGATGATAGAATGCTATTGTCGGCGCATTATTGTATCAACAGTTTGTCTATCCTATTAACCTCTCACTTATACTCTACATATTTCGGTCATTGCATAACGAAACCTGAGCCAAACTCGAGTCAACTACTATATCGTTTCTCGTCCATCATCGAATGAGCCGAAGCATATTCATCCGAAACCTCAGAAGCAATTTAGCCGGTCGCCAACGGGTACAGCTCGCGGCGCCGATTCGGACATTTTGTTCACTGTCATCGTGCTACCGTCCTTCACTTCGTCGTCATACCTCTCGACAACAAATCACACTCTCAGCAAGTACTGAATCTCCCTCAACCACCAGTATACAATTACAAAAGCGCACAATGTCAGTAGCAGCGGCAGCGGCAGGCCCAATGGCAGGCCCAATTGCAGAGACGCCGGAGAACGTCCAACTCGTCGAGTCAGCCAAGAAGAAGGCCGCATTCAAGGCTGTTGAGGACCACTTCAAGTCGACCTACAGCTATGTCGGCATTGGATCAGGAAGCACAATCAAATATGGCGTCGAGGCCATTGCCGAGTACATCAAAAAGAATCCAGTCGAGCCTGGCCACAACATCTACTTTGTCCCAACCGGTTTCCAGTCAAGAAAGGTCATTGAAGGAGCGGGATTGATACCAATTGCTTTCGATTCGCTGCCGGAGGATGTCATGTTGGACGTTGCATTCGACGGTGCTGACGAGGTCGACGATGAGCTCAACTGCATCAAGGGTGGAGGTGCTTGTCTGTTCCAGGAGAAGCTGGTAGCGACAAGAGCGAAGCGCTTCATTTGCATTGCAGGTTGGTGCTCCATTCACAGATATAGTGGCTTCTTTCACTGACGTTGCACAGATTACCGCAAGAACCAAGAACGTCTGATTACCGCATGGCCCAGTATCCCGATCGAGGTCGCACCCATCAGTCACGCGACCGTGTTGCGACAATTGAAACTCCTAGGCTCGCCAAACCCTGTCCTTAGAGAGCACCCGCTTGTCAAGACTGGTCCGATTCAGACCGACCAAGGATTTTACATCATCGACGCTCCGTTCAAGGCATTGCTCACTACTGAAGACGTCAAAGCTGGCAAAGATGGTTCCGGCAAGGACGGTGTATACGACGTTCCAACACTGGCTGCAGCGATCAAGGCCATCAGTGGTGTCTTGGAGGTTGGACTTTTCTTCGGACGCACGGGAGACCAGGAACAAGCCGAAGGACGTCAAGGAGGTCAGAAGCCGGTGGCCGCGTACTTTGGAATGCAAGATGGCGAGGTCCTCATGAGGACAGCCAAGTGAGGGTACACCTTGAGAACATAACATCGCGTTGATAGATGATACCAATTTGCGCACATATCCATGCTAATCTTCCGGATACACCATCCTTCTCTCCACACCACCACTCACCGTGAGTTCCTGACCTGTCATGAACGTAGACCCGACGAGATAATCCACCGCTTCCATGACATCCTCGGGCTTGCCCACCCTGCCGTTCAACTGCCACGCGTGCTCCTCCTTGCTGATTCCATCCGCCCACTTGTTCCCCTTCTCGTCCGCCGCCTTGCACTCGGCTTGGACATCAATCCAGCCCGGCAGCACAGCGTTCACTCTAATACCATACCTCGTGCCCAGGCTCACACTCAAGCTCTGCGTCAAGCCCACCAGCCCGGCCTTTGCGGCACTATACCCCTCATGATCCATCTCCGCCTGATTCGCCCTCGTACTGGCCATATTGATGATACACCCGGGCCTGTCCGCCGCCTTGGTACCAGGACCAGCCTTCCACCCCTCCCTCTTGAGCATAGGCACACACAGCCTAGCCAGATACATAGGCGCACTCAAGCCGACCGCAATCTGCGCATCCCAATGCCTCATGACCTCGTTCTCGTCCCCCTCATCCATGCCGCCTCCATGCGGCCACGTATGCGGCATCGCCATGGCGTTGTTGATCAAGCAATCCAGTCGGCCGCCCAGGAACCGCCGCGCCGAGTCGACCGCGTTGCGGATCTGCAGCCGCGACGCCAGGTTGCACTCGCACGCGATGTATTGCTCGCGGTACTGTTGTCGCTTGCTGAGGAGGGAGAGAGTGTTGCTCAGTTCGTCCATGTTGTTGTCCAGCAGCACGACGCGCGCGCCGCGCGAGACAAGACTCAGGGCTAGGTGTCGACCGATGCCGCGTGCGGCGCCGGTTATTATGTAGGTCAGTGGTTGGAACTGCGGTTGGCCTTGGAAGGACATTGTGCGTGGTCTGGAGGAGTAGTAGTGGTGGAGATGTGTTGTAGGGTGATGGGCGCAAGGATGTCAAGGTATACAAAGAGGCATGTCGGCGGCAGGGGAGTCGTCGTCCAGTCAGTGTCCAGCCCGCCAAATCAACTTCCAAGTTTCGGTAGCGTGGTGGATTCCCTGCATCGATCCAGTCTGTCGCACGGCAGGGTTGGCGGAATCCGAGTAAACGGCACCGATGACGTATAATAAATCGCGGGGAAGGCAGTCATGAAATCTGCGAACAGCCAGCGACGGATGACTCGCGTGATTTCGTCACGTGGAATATGGATACCCTGGAATTTCGATCGATGCCGGTGCCCTTTTCCATCTTCACATGCTTCGAGAATTCATCATTTCCGGCCGCACCCGCCAGCAGAAATGCTCCGTAGCCGTTTCTTCGTCGTCATAGGGCAGATTCTAGTAAACAGAAACGGTGACGGTGGGTGTATAGAATGCAATTGAAGGCAGGTAAATTCTTCTCAGGTATTCCGATCTTATTTCTTGTGCCTCCCACTTCTCATTGGCAACCCTCCATTCGTGCTCATCATACGTCCATTCAAATTACTCAAGCAATCAATCCTCTTCACATCAGGCGGAATATAAGCTTAGATCAAAAGCGCACGCGACCACTTTTATCCCACCACCCTCAAAATCCAGTCAGCAACGATGAGCACACACGCCCTCCCACTCGACCTACCCCTTAGCCCTCTGCCTCTACTATCTCTACTCCAATCAACACTCACGACCCTGACCATCTCGACCCTCAAAATAACAGCAACAACCCTGCTCCTGACCGTCCTCTTCGTGATCATAAACACCGCCGGCCGCACACTCGGCACACCGCTGGGCTACCTGATCGACGACATCCTGACCGACGAGGAGCGCGACCCGGAGCAACGGGAGACGGACGCGAAATGCGCCGGCAGCATTATTGGCTTCTTGCTCTGGGTCGCCGGCAGCGTGTTCGAGGGCTTCAGGGTCTACCTCGAGCAGCGGGCGGGGCTTGGACGAGGGTTCGGAGTGGCGATGGGCGCGGTTGTCGCCAAGGGCGCTTGGGATGCTGTTGTCATGGTTGCTGTGTTGGGCTGTGTGGTGAGGTCGTGGCCCGAGCTGAAGAGGGTCGTGGAAAGCAGGACCGCGGCGCTGAGGAGTGGATTGAAGATGTTGTAGGAGGTTGGCGCGAGATTGGCTTTGGTGATCGGTGGCGATGATTGAGGTGGCAGCATTGTACGACAGTGTATTTGTATGGGCATTTGGGTGGTGGTAATGGGATGGAAGCTAATTTATGATAATGTCTTGAACGATTGTACTGCCACAAATCTAAACAATGAGTTACTCTTTTATGGTATCCAGGCCGTGTGGGTATCTTCTAGCACTACAATACATGTATTCAACTCAACTGACGAGGCCTGTAAGCTTGTCACGTGCAGCATTCACGATATCGAGACAACACACTGTTTGAAATCTGATTCGTCTCGTAATTACGCTACGTGTTCATGGCCTATCCATGAATGCATGCATACATGCATGATGCTCCGCTTGAATATGATGATGACTGAGCTCTTCATGTTCATCACCACTGATGCTTTCCTACCGGGGTGTTTATCCACCAGATGCCAAAATTTCCTATCACCCTAGTACTTCTGTACAAACGCCGTCGCCATGCCGTATCGCTAAGAGAAAATGTGCACATGTCGTCTCCATGTGCTTGTTGTTTTGAACCTTACAAAACGCAACAGGGGTATCTTTGCTGAATCGAAGCCGAACGACCAATCGTGACGGTCCCACCGGTATGAATGAAGGATTAGATGTAGAGTGTTCTGAAGCCAGACTCGATTTGTGGTGACTGCGTGATGCCATCAGACCCGGCTTTGACCTTGACCTTGGTGAGGCCGCCGTTTGCTTCTCCCTGAGCACGCTCTTTGCGAGCTGCTTTCTGAGCCTGCTTCTTTATGTCTTTCCGGTCTCTGGACGAGACTTTGGGCCCGATCTGTTTTTGTTTCGTCTTGCTGTCGGCCTGTTCTGTGGGAGGTCTTGGACCTTTTAGCTTGATCCGTGGTCCTCGTACCGGGGTCGAAGACGACGATTCAGCTCGCTTGACGTCGTTAGTCGTGTCCGGTTCGTCTTTGATTGAGTCGTCTTGAGAGGTATACTGGATGCTCGACACTTCCGACTCGGAATCTGCAATCGAGTCCTGGGACGCATTGTGGGTAGCCAGCTTTGACATGACCTGACGCTGACCAGGAACCTCTAATCTCTGACGGGCAGCTCGACTCATGCGACGGTCTCTCTTCTTGTTGGGTCCGACTGGGTCTTCATCACTATCGGCTTCTCGCTCGATACTAGAGCTCTCTTGTGTTGATGACGTGCTACCATTTTCTTCTCGGTCGAGCAGTTTGGACACGGCTGCGTCAATGTTCCCCTTGGCTTCTTCAAGTGCCCGCTTGATCGTAGGCTTGTCGGCGAGGAAAGGTAGAGACTTGGATACCACGTCGACTTGCCAAGGTAATACCATGGGTGTTTGTGCCAGTTGTTCCTTTTGTTTCTTCTCTTCTGCAGGTGAAAGGGCCCGTTCTTGAACTTCTGGAGAACCTGTGTGTGGGCCGTCAAGATTTCGAATGGACGAGTAATGCTCCCACATCTAGGACGAGTCAGCAAAGATCGTCGGCAGACGCGAGAATAGCCTCACGTGGTATGCAATGTGAGCGACAGCTCTCTTCTTCTCGCCCTCTGCGTTGCTGCCGGACACCATGTACGCAAAGTCTCTTTGGTAGATCTTTACATCCACGTTATATGCTGAGCTAAAGGCCGAGATCTCCATGTTGTCTCCATATGTGCCTCCTCGTGCCATGCTCTGCAGGTGGCTTTCAAAAACGCGGTCGATGTCTGCCTGTGACGGAGGGGTGATAGCGGCCGAAGCTGTACATGTACCAGCGTTCTTTCTCTTTGGATTTCTCCTGACTCCACCTCCGGGCTGGACATCTATAAATTGTTTGTAGTAGTCTCCATGTTCCCGCATATAGTCGATAACTTGTGCTCGAATATTGTGATGCTCCCCTTGGTTCCCGTATAGTTGGTCAGAGAGTGCATTGAACAGGCAGTTGCCATCACCGCGGATATCTGCTGCATATAGTCCCAGGGCCGACAACAATGGGAATTCATCGGCCGAGCCTCCCATCGCGGTCTTGCTCCTGAACACTTGGAGTAAGCCAGCCGTAGAATTGAATGTAAACGGAATTCATGGATGCAAGGAGGATCATTCAAGACATGCTGAGTGAGGGGCAGCAGTCTGAATTATGAAGGGATAGATATGGAGGAACAGAGAAGAAAAGTGTAATAATGCATACCTCAAGTCTCGAGTCCTGCCTCTGTCTCGCAGGAGATGACGGGCCCTCGACGCTAGGGCGGCCGATCTTTCTTCTGTCCGTAATTTTAGCCAAGCGGGCAGCGGGTTTCGGCGAAGAGGGGGGAGCTTTGCACGATGAACGGTCAAAAGCCGTCTATGTCATGGATGTTGTGTGTGTGGTTCAGGTTGTTATTGTAACTTACATACTCTGATGCAATACTCAGTCCGTTCGTACAGAAGGTATATTTTGTGTAGACAAATATAGGTCGGTGTATAAAGTGGACGTGATGTGACGGAAGAGCAGGTGTTTTATTAGCTGCGCCGTGATGCTTAAAGTCGGCTGAAGAATTGGTGATGCGACAAAGAGTGGAAAGTCCAGTGTCGCGTGAGCTAAAAAGTACGCTAAAAGGGTGGGTGCCTGGAACGTTCACCTGAATAAGGGCAAGCATGTGAGTAATACCTTAAGGAGGTAAAGTGAAGATATCTCGACCCCTCGTAGCACGATAGGTAGTGCAACTTGCTCAAGTGTTCTCAATTCGCGCATACCCAGAAACGGACTCGTCGCGATGGCGGGGACAAAAATTACGGTACTTGGGTCGGTCGTCATCAGGCGGAGTCGATTATTTTCATTCAATACTGATGGTTGCATAGAGCAGGTGTATCAGGTCTCACCACGGCTCTCTTGCTATCACGAGATGCAGAATACAACGTCACAATAGTTGCAAAGCACATGCCTGGAGATGACTCGATAGAGTACTGCAGTAACCGAGCAGGCGCTAATTATATGCCGTAAGCAACAGATCAAGCTCATATCATACTTGCTCATGTGATACTGATCATTCAGATTTGCTGGACAAGGCACAGAATCCGCAGAACTCGAGGCTAAAACATGGCCCGAACTTGCTCGCCTTGCGCGAGATGTTCCAGAAGCGGGAATTCACTTTCAAGACTGCTATCTCTACAGACGAAACAAAGATGTCGGCACGCCGGTTGGCGACTGGGTCAAAGATCTGATCCGAGAAGATGCATGGTTCAAAGATCTCCTACCAAATTTCAGAGTTCTTCCGAAGGAGTCTCTCCCTCGTGGGATGGATGGCGGTACCTCATTCGGATCAGTCTGCATCAACCCTGAAATCTACCTGGCGTGGCTAGTCTCGCAGTGCTTAAAGAACGGAGTCAAGTTCCGACGAGGCGATCTCAAGCATATCCATCAAGCAGCCAGACTTCACCACTCCGGGCAACGGGCTCAACTTATCGTTAATTGCACTGGGCTCGGTTCACTCTCTCTGGGCGGTGTCCAAGACAGAAAGCTGTATCCAGGTCGTGGTCAGGTCGTCCTGGTTCGAAACGAGCCCAGGGCCATGGTAGCTGTGTCTGGGACAGACGACGGACCCGACGAGGCTGCTTACGTCATGAACAGAGCCGCTGGTGGTGGATGTGTACTTGGCGGCTGCATGCAACCCGGAGTGTGGGAGAGTCAAACAGATGCAAACCTCTCCATACGTATCATGAAGAGGTGTGTCGAGTTGTGTCCCGAGCTTGTGCCGAAGGGAGAAGGCATAGAAGCGCTCAGTGTCATCGGCGAGTGGACCGGTCTACGACCGATGAGAGAGGACGGAATAAGGGTGGAAAAGGAAATCTTAAAAGGGGAAGATGGCCAACCTTTGACCGTTATCCACGACTACGGACACGGAGGTTATGGCTTCCAGACGTCGTATGGCTGTGCCGAGAAAGCCATCACGCTGGTGAAGGAAGCTTTAAAAGAGAAAGCTAGATTGTGACCAGTTGTAATTTTCTCACCTTTGAGATGGGAAACTTGCACAGATCTCCCGAGTTCATCTAGAACCTCTTATACACTCAAAGCCGATTGTATACTACATGTTGTCGCAAGATCGGAGCATGAGGTTGGTTTATTTCGATTGTGCTTGTAGAGGAGGGCCATGACGTTGGAGGCCCAAGCTTCATCTTCGCCAAAGAGTGCCAAGGATACCGACACCATCCAAGCCACGCGACAATAACTGACCCCGACCGCATTCGACACCTTCAATCTACACTTTGTTTTCCAATTGACTCGACTCCGAATCACTGCTAGAAAGCTCGAAACATCATAGTTCATCTGCACGACAGTTTGCGATTACCACATCCTCACAATGGACTTCTCGGATATCTTGTACGCACAGCGGAGCTTCAGCCTCAATTGGACCTTATACTGACGCCTGGTAGTCGAATAGTCAACTTGGCTGTTGGTGTCTTTATGGTCCTCGGTGGTGTTGGACAGTTCTTCCCATCCATTGGAGTGTACGCTATACCTGCGCGACCTTGATCGAACACGGAGCTGACCAGAGCCCAGCCAGAATGTCATCGTCGGTGTCTACGTGATCCTCTTCGGTCTTGGTAAGTCGCAAATCAACGGACAGTGACCTGAGTATTCACTTACAATATGCAGCTACCGGCCTTCTCGGTTCGTCCATTACCAGTGCGCTCGCGCTATACCACTCTAATCGAATACGACAGAGTTCCAGATTCCTCCTCATGTCGCAAGATATGCCTCGTTCATGTTCTCATTCGTTGGTCGCGGAGTTTGTACGTACAGAAAGAGTCGAGCGTTGGATAACACTGACACCGGACAGTCTACATCTTCATTGGGTGCATCATCATGGGCGACAACTGGTGGAAGTACACTGCTGGTAGCATCATTACCTTCATCGGAATCGGCTATGCAGTTCTCGAGTTCATTCCAAGCATTGAGCCACCTGCCAACATGAGGTTTGCGAAACCCAATACCATTACCGGTGCATGACACTAACGGTTGACAGGGACGCTGATGCTGGCTGGGGCGCCGAGCAGGTGTAATTGGACATTGGACCGTCGATACTTCCTCGAAGAAGACGGCAGATAACACTACACGCCTATTTCAGCACGAGGTCTGAGTTCCAACCAGCCCTTGAACCCAAAATCTCGTCAATCATGTTTTGTACATCACACAGCGAAGGACGTGCAGAGGCTTTGTCCAGACATCGATCCGCCCGTCCCAAAACATCAGAATAGCCATTTAATGCAATCATCAAACACAGACATTTCCTCAAGTTCTCCACAACAGACGCCTGCCATAGCGTCAGTGATGTGTCTCAATACTGCTGCTGGTCCGAAATGTCACTTCTCGGATCAATGAATGAAGGCTCAGTCTGTCTGTCACCAGCGAGTTACGAGTCTATACTAACATCGGCGATCTTTGTGATGATGTCGATCGAGCCTTCTCCAAAAGTGAACTTGGTGATCCTCAGACGCGCGCGGTTTCTCAGATTCAAGTTACTGCCTTGTCGCGTGACAGTGCCAAGACTTGAGATCCCCAACTTTGACGTCGCAAAAGTTACAATCGTACTCCAGACAACTCCAAGTGACTACTATTTTTGCGCCTCTATGCAATAGTTCAACATCTCTACTACTTCTAATCCATTACACGTCCACAACCATGCGTCTCACCGCCGAACTGATCCACAACTCCCTCTCCTACCTCAATCCCCTTCACGAGCGCGAGCTTGACCTGCGAGGTGTGTTTCCCCCAATTCAGTGATGTACTCTGCAAAAGACCAGATACCTCACTGACCTAATCCAAAGCGCACTGAAGAAACTCACAGCCTTTTCCCATCAACAGGCCACAAAATTCCCACCATCGAGAACCTTGGAGTTGCAAAAGAGCAAGACGCAATCGATTTCACCGACAACGACATCAGCACACTATCGAACTTCCCGTTAAATCCGCGCTTGAAGAGTCTGTACCTGGCAAGGAATAGAGTCAATTCCGTACAGCGGGACTTGCACAGGAGCATACCGAATCTGACGACGCTGGTGCTGAGCGAGAACGTGGTGGCAGAACTGGCGGATCTAGAGCCGCTGAGCGGATTCACGAAATTGGTGCATTTGAGCCTGGTCGATAATCCTGTCGCGAGCAGAGAGGTGAGTTGGTTTCCACTTCACCCTCTAGAGCACGTCAGGCGCAAGCGGAGACTGACAAAGGCAGAACTACCGCTACTACACAATCCACCTGGTGCCCTCAGTGCGCTTCCTGGACTTTGCGCGCGTGCGCGACGCAGAGCGGGCTCGCGCTAAAGAACTCTTCGGCACCCGCGCCGAACCCACCGAGTTGGCGCAGAGCATCGCCGCGCAGAGGAGCAGTAAAGGATACGCGCCGGCCGCGCTGACGAATGGCGCAAAGGCCAAGGGCGCAAAATTGACGGATGAGGAGAAGGAGAGACTCCGCGCTATGATCAAGAGCGCGGGCAGTTTGGCCGAGATTGCGAGGTTGGAGACGATGCTTAATGAGGGCCGGATACCGGGGATGTGAAGGGGGTCGAGCGGACGTGCTGTGACGAGAAGCATTATAGGCGTTGTGGCACATTGAGCATCGACATGCCGGTTCGAGGGATCTTATGAATGCACGGAGAAAAGTCTGGAGTGTTTGGAGTCTGGCGTTTTGCAGTTCCCAGACTGCCTGATACCAAGTTTGATTATAGAATATACTGCTTGGAGATTCACTCATATTATCCTTCGTTGCCGTCAAGTGTTGTGCCCCAGCATGCTCTCAGGTCTTCGACTGCTGACTGAGTCGACAAGAAGCTGTTGCATTTTTGGCCACAGTATACATCACTTCGATCCGTCATCATATCCAGCAGTTGTCCTCTCACACCGATCAACATCTCCTCTGAGATTCAGCTCCGGCGCTTGTGAAAGCCATATCTACCTCACTCCATCTTCTCATCCTCCCAACCAAACTCATCATTCACCTCCTTCAGCGACGGCTTCTGCGCACCAGTAGCAGCCAAATCATTACCTCCCTCCTCGCGCTCCAGCTTCGGTGCAACAAGTGACTGATATCTACCCGCGCTCCTGTGGGTCGGACTGTTGGTCTCCGCAGCGTATCCATCCTTGACCTCCTCGGAGAAGTTCCTCATGTGGCCGTTGGTGACGGACACGGCTGTCGAGGCGCCGCTGATGCCGGTGTTGGGGCGTGTGGTGGTGGCTGAGCCGGATGTCATCATGTCGTGGATTGGTGTCGTTGGTGAGCTCGGCATGGCTGGCATGGTTGGCATTGTGTCCGTGTCTGGGATCGCCGGTGGTGGGGGAAGCGTCGCGGACGTGTCGATGCGTGGAATTGGTGGTAGGACTGGTGGTTGAGGTGCTGGGCGTGGGGGAGTGTTGGCGATCTGTTGCAGGGAGCCCATCAGTCGCTGTGAGTCTTGCTGGGCGCGTTTGACGAGATTTTCGGTTCTGACGAGAGTTAGTTACAGGCAGTGTGGATGCCCTGAGGCCGACGACAGGGCGGAACGTGAAGCCAAAGTCGTGACGAGAGCTTTGTAATGAATGAAGATCGCAGATCGTGGTCGACAGTCAAGATGGTGACTTACTCCGAAGGTGTGAGTCCTGGTATGGACATGTTCTCTACTCTGGTAAAACCGAAAGGCTGACTCTATTATCCTCAAGTCAGCATTGTACATCCCACTATCTTGTCAACAGCTTCAGTCAGTAGCAGCAGCAGAAGTCAGTCAGCAGCAGGAAATCGAGCACGAACAATGACCAGGTCACGGGGTTTGTCGTCCTCATTGTCCGAGCAGCTCTTGCGTAGCCAGTTCCAGAATCGTCTGATAGAGTTGGCCATGGTGATCCTTGGAGAAGTGTTGTGAGTGGTAAGAAGGCGGCGTTGTTGTGAAAGAGCGATTTGCGTCTGAGGTGACGGAGTCGGCTGTACAAGGCGTTCGGTTTCGGGACACGCTGAAGGTGAAGCGAGGTGAATGTGAATTCTCTCTCCAACGTGTAGCATCGGACGACGCGTGGGACTTAAAAGGACAGGCATGAGATACCGTTCAGACAATCACTTTAGAGCCAGACGAGGGAACGCTAAGAAGAACAAAGATGGTAGAACATAGGGTAAGAAACATGTCTGAGATGATAATGTGGTATAGGAAGATGGAGATGAGAATGTCACTTAGTCAAGATTCAAGTGAATATCTTTCCACAGGAACATGCCGTTCGTGGCAGTAGTAACCGACAGATTCATTCATTGGTGCTACTGGCGCATGGGTTGCTGCGAGTGATGGCCGCCGAGACATCTGAGGAATGTGGACACAAGACGTCGGTACCGATGGCGTGGATGTCGTCGCTTTTCACACGAATCTGGACGCCTGTAATTTCTCTAATCGATGGTTCATTTGTTGGTAATGGTTCATTGTCTCGTGAGTGCAAGCCGTGATCTGTTTCGGATAATGTTGAAATAGATATATGTCTTGGCGGTCATGCTTGTTTGTCTGACCAGCGGACAGAGCAGCATTCCTGCACAATCTGGCGGCATCTCCGTACAGTCGAGATGTTTACCAATTGACATATCGTTCATTTCGGGTAGGCCTTGATGTGGTAGCTCTTGAGTTTGGAGAACTGGTCAAAGCCGTATTTAGACAGTGTTTGACCCTTACCAGAGTTCTTGATACCAACCCAGGCCAGGTCAGGACTTGGAAAGTCGCAACGGTTAACAAAGACTGTACCAGCATCAACCTCGTCGGCAATTTCGTCACCCTTCTGAGCGTCTTTGGTCCAGATACTGGCAGTGAGCCCGAACTCGCTGTCGTTCATGAGCTTGATAGCCTCCGCGTCATCCTTGACCTTCATGATAGGAATGACTGGACCGAAAGTCTCATCCTTCATGACGGTCATGTCGTGGTCGACGTTGATCAAGAGTGTCGGTGCGATGTAGTTGCCATCCGCAGGTGGATTTTTGAAGGTAGCATTGTCTGGAGTGACGTTCTTCGCGCCCTTTGACACAGCGTCCTCGATGTGTGACTGGATGGTTTCGACAGATCGTTTCGACACAACCGGTCCGACGTGAGTGTTCTTGTCGAACGGGTCTCCGAGCTTGTAGTTGGCCAGAACCTTTTGTACAGCCTCGACAAACTTGTCGTGGATCTTCTCGTCCACATATACGCGCTCGATGCTGCAACAACTTTGTCCAGAGTTGAAAATGGCTCCGTCAACAATCTCTTCGGCCGCCCAGTCGAGATCAACGTCTGATCTGATGTAGGCTGGATCTTTGCCTCCAAGCTCCAGACCAACACGCGTCTTGACCTCATCGCTGGCGGCCTTCTGTACTGCCAACCCTCCTGCTACTGAACCCGTGAAGCAGACCAGCTGAATCTCAGGTGCTCTTACGAGTTTCTCGATGGTCGCAAAGTCACCACAGTGAAAGTACTGGACAACGTCCTTTGGCGCACCAGCCTCGGTGAAGACCTCGTGCATGCGCTCGACAATGGTAGGGGTCTGAGGCGAAGGCTTGAGAATGACGGTGTCTCCGGAAAGTAGGGCTGGAATAATCGAGTTGATCAAGATGAGGTATGGGTACTACGAGTGATTAGCGAGATGTCTATTTCAAGCAAGATAAAATGTTGCACTCACGTTCCATGCGAAGAGTACCAAGACCGGGCCGAGAGGCACCTTGCGGATGTATCTGTTGAAGCCTTCTTGCGGCTCACCAGGTGTGTCTGCGAGTGCATCGTCACTGATCTTGAGCATGTACTCTCCACGAGCTACGGCAGTAGTGACCTCTTTGGCGGTGTATGCGATAGGCCTGCCCATCTGTTCGGTGATCTCCTTGGCCAGGTCATCTTGTCGTGCTGTGATGAGATCCAACGCCTTCCTGACGATCTTTTGTCGCTCTGCAAGAGATGTCTTCTTATACGACTCGAAAGCGGTCCATGATCGCTTGGGGAGGGCTTCTAATTCGGAGGCGGATGGGCCTTGTCGAGTGACGATGGGCTTGTTGGTGATGGGCGAGATGGTAGTGATTGTTTCGGTGGCCATGGTCGCAATCGGTTGTGGAAGAAGTATCAAATTATTCTAAGTCGGTGTGTATGGAGATGGACTATGAATAGGTGTAGAGACCATTACTGACGCATGCCAAGGGCCATACTTTACCCCACTAGTTCCTGATCTTTCACCAGTAGCCCCACTGGACGCGAGAGACACATGCCATGGAGATATGCCATGTTCATTGCAACAGTTTACGAAGAGTGGAGTAGTCATCGAGAGCGCGAACTAACGATAACATGCCCGCCCACCGTACAAAATAAACTATCAAGACTGGTCTGTCTTTACCAGCTCGATGACTCCCTTTCCAATCTTTGCGTGGTAAAACTGCGAAACTCGGAGTACACCAGTTTTGGCAGCAAGATCGATCCACATCTGCTCTGACCTCTCGATACCCGAGTGAACAGCCATCATTGCGATGCCCAAGTCAGCATCACTGTCCTCGTTAGCAAGAAATGAAGACGTACTGATGAGGTTACTGATGGGCTCTGTCTCACCTGTATGCTGCTCCACGGTCTGGCAAGATGAGATCACTGACCCAAATTCTGGAGTTTTCGTCCATGGCATTACTGACGTGAGCGAGTATTTTGATGGCTTCCTTGTCTGGCCAATCATGCAGGATGCTCGATAGATAATAGATGGCCGCGCCCTCGATGGGCTGAGCGTAAAAGAAATCGTGTTTGCTGAGCTCGATGCGAGCATCAAGGGGTGGTCGGATCGATCTCGTCGATGACTTTGGGTAAGTCTTGGTTGACGACACAGAGTTGAACGTCAGGGAACTGGTTCAAGAACTTTTGCATGTGCCCTCCTCGGCCTCCTGCAACATCAACCACAAACACCTGATCGGAAGCCCGAGGAGAGATGCTGGTGAAGATGTCTTCCGCCTTCATCCATTCCCACGCGCTTGGCATCATAGCACTTGCACCCGTCATGGCAAGGTTGAACCTTGTATACTCTTGACTGCCTTTCCAGTGGTCCCAGGTCGATAGGCCGATGCAATCATTTGCGCGTTGGTAGATTCCATCATAGGCAGACTGCGGTGACTTGTATCCGTTCTGTCTGAAGAATGGAATAGCCTCGCTCAGATTGCTCTTTGGCTTGGTGCAGGTTCATAGAAAATGCCGTAAGCTGCCTCACCCAGTGGGTTTGCAATGAGACGTGTGACACCATTTGCGCGATATGTGTTGACGTCGACCTCTACTGCAAAGTTCTGGGTGCAGATGCAACGCATCAATCGATCAATGAAAAGTTCCTCTCCTCGGGTCGAAACACTCAGCTGAGCGGCGGTCATCGGATTTTCAGACGAAGCCAGTGCTGAGAACAGACCCATGTCGATGCCAACACGGATAGGCATTGCCATGTTGATGGAAAGGAGGGAGGTGAAAGCTGTCTCGAGTGGGGTTTGAAGGCTCAGGTAGATCGAGCGAGCCATTTCAACCAGTTTAGATCGTTGTTTTACGTCATGGTTGGCTTCTTGAAGTGATTGAGTATGTACTCGAGAAGCATTGATCAGTTCGACGACAGCTGTGTCGTCCGTTTTGTCATCAGACACGGGTGTCATGGTTGTAGTGATTGTGACCAATGGAATGTACGCTTACCGGCGAAGTCTTGGACTTACATTGTTCGCACTGCCTACGACCGCGCTTTTATAGATGTGCTTCCGCTTCCAGGCTGCCGTCTTTGTCGGTGATACGACACCGTGTAATCAGAACATACTCGGAATCTTCACGGACATGTCGGTCTCGTCGGTGTAGTCGGGGAAAAGTGCACCAGATCGGTGAACGGACATTACAAGCGTGCGACTTGTAAGTTGGAGTTTTGTTGTACCATTTCGTTAGGCGACCATATCTCACCGATGTTGCTGAGATGAAATCGAGCATAGACACGAACGTGAGATTGATTGAATGCTGTGCTGTTGTCCTGGCGTGGGAAAGTGGAGCATGACGTGAATTGGCGATGATGTCATCTGGCAAAGCAGCTCCCACGACACACACGACACAAATTCGCGACTTGTGCAAGCTGTTTGTTCTTTCACCATCTACAATAACATCTGTGCAATAAACTCCATAAATCATCCAACTCAATCACCAATCACTCCAACATCAATATGTCAGGAACTTCAAACGTCGGTCAGAGCTCCGTTTACGAGGCTGGTGACCAGGTAAGATATCTGCTTGTGAGGGGTCAACGAGAACATATAACTGACAATACCAGGTCAACTACAAGAACTCTGAGATCGACCAGGCCAAGAAGGAGGACCGCTTCCACGAGGGCAAGGAGCACTCCCACAAGGCCAACGACTCCAGTAAGTGCAGTAGCAGCCAAAGACGAGTACGGCGCTAATATGACAACAGAGGACGAGCGCTCCATCGCCAACAAGCTCGAGCGTGAGGGCAAGAGGGAGCACGAGAAGGAGAAGGACAGCGAGGAGGTCGCCGACATGAAGAAGGACCCAACTCTTGCAGTACGTCGATGATCCTAAAACCTGGTGATATCTCTTTCTGACATGAACCGCAGGCAAAGAACCACGGCAACGAGCCAAGCAAGGGCGCCAAGATCGACAAGGAGATCCAGGATGAGGAGGCTGAGATCCTTAAGAAGAAGGGTGCCTTCGGCCCAAAGAACTAGATTACTGAATCGGAAGCAGGATGATGCCGATATTTAGATACCTCTGACCAGGAAGCGACCTCACGCCCTGACGATGCTCCATAGCGAGACGAATCAAAATATGAACAACGTAACCTCGATCAGCGATTCGATTTCCAGCTCCCGGCCTATCTTCAGCAACATGCAGTTCGAGGTAATACCTTCTCGACTTGTGGCTACCGGCCTCTGATGAATGAATCTCGATCCGATACTGCGTCTGTCGCTCGACAACACGACCGCCGGGTTGCAGCTCGCGCTGGTCAGACTTAGCGTCCAGAACCGCCAATCAATTGTCAGCATGAGACCCGTGACGATGCCTCGACGTCCGAACTTGCGAGGTTTCTGTACGACGAGTCAACACAGTTGTGATTAATTCGAAGTCCGCTCAAAACCTTGGCTGGTGCGAATCTTTCGTTCTCTTGCTGACAGGACCTATCATCGAATTTCGAGCATCTTAATGACTTCAGCTTGTTTTATTCATACCTCGTTTTATTCATACCTCGATCGAGAAGCATCATTGACAGCAGTCAGAAATCGATACGATCACCTCAAGTATTCTCGACAACGTTTCATGGTCAGGACACAATGCAGAACTGCCTGCAGCTAAAACAGCTACCTACATCGAATAGACAGTATAGGTCGTCGACCACTGATGATCACTTCGGCAACACCTGCATCAGCGTCGGCAAAATGGGGATCTTCTGCACACTGATCACTAGTCTAGTGCTCTGGATGCCTTCCCTTATGCACAAAGCACTCCGCGGGACGTCGAGCTCGGTATGGCTCCACTCGACTCTTTCTGTGTGCTGACTCGCAGCACTATAGAGTAGTAAGTTATTGATGAGAGGTGTCTAGACTTGTCGACTGACGAGACAAAACATGACGCGTAGAATCCTTGGCACACCGCTGAAGCTGATCGACCAGTGCGCAGAAGGTGGAAAGCTTGACATGTCTCAAAATGAAGGCTTCGATGCGTTTCTATGATGACGCCCCTGAGAGAACCACATACGACATGGAAAGTCAAGATGCGACCATGTAACGGTGCGCAGCTGGCTACTACTCTACTTGTGTTAGTACCTTTGCGAAAAGGTACACGTTTTCAGGACAAAGGCAATCGTCAGGACACCATGGACTCTCGCCACTGACGCCCTACGCCCAATTCTCGAGTAACGTTCAGCCAAGAGTTACTGCCGGTGCCCGTTCTTATTTCCAGCAGCACAAGCTGCACGACCATGAATGGAACGTTCGAAGCCGGACCAATGTCTAGCAGAAATGGCGTACCAAGTCTTATGCGTAAATCCAGCCCCTGGATAATAAGTCGGACTCGAGTGGAGAGACCTAGTTCGCAATAGTGGTGTCTTTTCATGGGGTAAACAAGGAGTCCAAGTGGATATTCCGCTGCGATGGTAAGCATTTCCGACTCCTGCTTCATCGTATTCATACGAAGCACTAGTGTTTGCCAACTGACAGTTAGGTAAGAGGAACGTGGTTGTGTCCAATGGCCTCGGTAATTTGCCATTTTTCGCTGACGAAGGATGATCATTTCCGAATGGAAAGTTGACTGATGGACCGTCTATGCACCCTGTCTGGCACTAGCTGGTGTCAAATGTCGTCTTAATGAACGACCAATGAAACAGGACGCATTACGAGTCGAACGAGCCGAGGGATCAAGATACCGACATGATGCCGTGGCTTGCAGCGGGGAAAAGGCGGAGTTGACTGCGGATCATCTTAAGCTTCTATTTTAAGGTTCGCTTAGTTCAACCACTTCTCAAAATTCTGCTACAAACCGAGGCTGCTTTGTCTCTTGGTTTCTCGACTTTGACTTCCTGGCGCTCATGATTGGCAGAGACTTGAAGGTTTGATTTGTACCGGACATTATGCACACCCGCTCGGGTCGAGGCAGCATGGACAATTCCTGATGACCATGTCGATCACTCCTCAAGCCACCTCCTCATCCTCTTGATCAACGACGACTTGTCCATATTCGGTCAATGAATGAGAATCATCTCACTGGAATACCAAACGATACTTTCGTTCGTCAAAATACTGTCTCGTTTCATCCAAGATGCCGCGGAAAAAGCGTCAGGTTCCCCATGGAGAAGTGTCTAGTCTCGTGGGTATATAACCAGGTAGGTCGAAGCACAACTATCCCTCCAGATTCATACATCAACCCTTTCAATACAATCATCATGAAGAACGTCGCAATTGCATCCCTCTTTGTCGCCTCCGCCTCGGCCTTTCCATGGGTCGCAGACCAGCAAGGTGTCGACAGCTCCCTCTTTGGAGGACGCAGAGCTAAGCGCCAACAGCCTGGAGGCAACAACCCAGGTGGCGCAGCCACCTGCCCATTCAACGCCGACCACAAGGGTGCTGTTCCATTCAACCCAGCTTACCCATACAACAACGCCAAGAATGGCTCACAGGGTAACGGCAAGGGAGGTTACCAGGTTCCAGCCCCAGGTGACACCGCACACGCTTTCCAGATGCCAACCTCCAGTGACATTCGTGGACCTTGCCCTGGTCTCAACGCCGCTGCCAACCACGGTTTCCTCTCTCGTGACGGTCTCGTCACCTTCAACGAGCTCGTCGACGCACAGCAGAACGTCTACAACGTAGGCTACGACCTCGCCCTTCTCCTCGCCGCTCTCGGTCTGACCACCACTGATGGTGATGTCGTCACCGAGAAGCTCTCCATCGGCTGTGATGCCACCACCCGCACATCATACAACCCAACCCTGACTGGCTCCGAGCCAGGTCTTGACGGCCACAACAAGTTCGAGGCCGACTCCTCGTTGACCCGCGACGACTTCTTCCTCGGCGACGGCGACAACTTCAGCTTCAACGGCACACTCTTCGGCATGATGAACAACAGCACCGGCGGCAACTTCGGCCGCGACGAGCTTTCCAAGTACCGCCAGGAGCGCTACAACCAATCGCTGGCCAACAACCCAAACTTCTACTTCGGCCCTCTGTCCCTCCTTCTCTACGGAGCCGCGTCCTTCCTCTACGAGCTGATGCCAAACGGCAACCAAAACTACCAACCTAACCTCGAGACGATCAGCACCTTCTTCGGCGCCGAGCAAGGCAGCGACGGCTCGTGGACCTTCACCGGCGGCGAGCGCATCCCAGACAACTGGACCAACCGTGTGGCGCCATACACCAACAACGACGTGACGACCGAGATTCTGGCCATGTACCTCGAGAACCCAGTCATGTTCGGCGGCGCGACCTCGGACGGCGGCTTCGACGCCCTGCCGGACTTCGGATCCATCCAGAACGGCAAGATCTCTCCGACTATCTCCGGCACAAACACTGCTTGTTTGTTGTACCAGCTCAGCACCCAGAGCGTGCCGTCGTACCTCAACGGTGTCATCACCCCTACCGTCGATGCGCTGAACTTCATCGCCTCCAAGGTCGCGCCGCAGTACGAGAACTTGGGCTGCCCGATTGCGCTGACCAAGCGTGACGAGGCTGTCGCCGCTCAGGCCTTCAAGGCTTAAGTGTGCTTCCGTTCGTCGATGACGAGAGAGAGAGAGAGAGATGTGATGAATGAAACGGTGCTTGTCACCAATGAATATAAAACATGAAGTGGCATTTATTTAGATAGCCTGCAATATAACCAAACGTCAAATCATTTTAAACACTTGAATCTTTCATTCGCCAATCGTGACTGCGTTGTCATGCAATGTGCTTTGTTTTAGCACTCTACGAATCCTTAAGAGACTTGCCTCCTTCTTTTTTATGAGTGGGTAAGTCTCCAAGCCGTGATAGGATCTATTCTAGCAATAACCACTACTTCTTCCAACTCTAAGACACGACTCCTTCCACCTGACAACTCTAGACCGCTGAGCCCTCCTCTCTCAGCTTTCCCAAATCGCCATTCTTGGCCTTATCCTTGGCCTCACTAGCAGTCAACCCCTTGCGGACCGCGAGCACACTGTCAACAATAACAGCATCAATGCCCTCCTTGGCCTGGCGATTGACATTCTCCGGATCATTATTGAGCGTACCATACGAGAAACACAATAAGCCACTCTGCTTGACCACCCTCACGAGTCTCGGACACGTGACGAGCGGTCTGGCGGCGCTGACGATACCGAGCAGTTTCCAGCGACTGGCGAAGCGGATCGCCTCCTGCAGACTGCCGGCGCGGATGTCGCCGACGGGAGAGTCGCCGGCGTCGGTGAGGAACAGCACGGGGATCGAGGGCTGCTTGAACGCGAGCAGGAGGCAGATGTCTGGGTGGAAGGAGGAGAAGATAATGCTGCGGCCCGCGCCCAGGTCGTAGACGAGTTTCAGCACCGTGTCGACGAAGGCGTTGAGTTCGATGGCGTAGGTGTCCATGCCCTGCTCCTCGGTCTCGAAGAGCATGGGGTACTTCATCTCGATGTTGAAGCTGACGGATTGTGGCAGTTTGCGGAACATTTCCTCCAGCGTGGTGAACGGTGCTTGGATGAAGTTGCCGCGTGTGTTTGCCTTGAAGCCTTTCTCTTTGTAGTCGCGCGTGTGTCGCATTTTGTCGTCGAGTTGACCACGTGGCATGTCTTCGGGTGCGCCCATGGAGTAGGATCGATGCAAGCGACCTCTATTGAGCACGCCGCTCATGTCTTTTGGTTCTTCGGGTGAATTGGCGCCGGACTGCATCTCGCGCGGTGTTCTGCCTCCGTTCACGGCTAGGAATTGATCCAGAGTTAGAGTGTGGACAGGCGCGTCGATGCCTGTTTCGCTGACTAGGAAGTCGTGGTAGATGACCGGAACATGATCCTTCGTCAGCTGAACATCGAACTCAACGTACGAAGCACCCAAGTTAGAAGCAGCGATGAACGATGGCAGAGTGTTCTCTCCAAGCTGGAGTGACTTGAGAGCGTTCATGTTTTTGCCAAGACCACGATGGCCGATGACTTGCGTACTTGTACGCTTCCAATATGTCTGGTTCTCGGTAATGCTCATGTTCGGATGGGCGAAGGGTGTGATGATGGAAAAGTTAAAGTTGGCGCATCCGATCACATCCAAGGTGTCGGCTGCAACAATTGGAACGGCCAAGTCGCCCTGCAAGCTGATACGCTTCGAGCCGATTCCAGATTTGATGGTCGAGAGTAGGGCCACGCCTCGTCCCAGAATCTTGTCCTTCGATCCTGCATAGGTCGGAATGATATCGAAGAGGATCTTGACTTTTGAAGTGTCTTTGGCAGTAAAGACCATGGGCGAAGTGCTAATGTTTTCTGATACGGGAAGGTCGATAATAGTTGGCTCGCCAGTCGCGCCAACTGCAGACACGACGACGGAAAGAGCAGTGTCAAGTTGCGTAGCATGGGCATCCGAGAGAGGAACGCTGTCGAGCTTGACTGCAGGGACATTCTTCCGGTTGTCCATGGAGCCTAGGGAAACAAGAATCATACTTTCGTCGGTGAGATAACGATGACCAAACTCCTTTATGGCCTCAGGGGCGCGGCCATTCTGGGCGTCTCTTGAGACAGCGTTCGAACGGCTCTCGTCCAGGGACGAAAAGTTTGGTCCTTTGCCTTCTGCGGGCTTGATGTCTGGACTCTCGAGTTGTATGTGATTCGTCAATTCGGCAAGCTTTGTGGCAATTTCGAGATGACCACGAAGCGCAGCATGCTCAGCAGGTCTCCAGCCAGAAAAGTCTGCTTTGTCTGCTTGAACGCCGGCGAAAAGCAGCATGTCGACAATAGGCGCGTGACCGTCGACGGCAGCTACAAATATTGGAGTCCAGCCAAAGGTCTTCTCCCGGAGTTCAAGATTGGGTTTCTGGATCTCTGATCCCACCAGCAGCGCTTGCATACAATCTTGATATCCGAAACGCGCCGCGATATGCATTGCAGTCTCTCCTTGCTCGTCCTGATAGTTGACGTTGACACCAGCTTCAACCAAAAGCTGCACAATCTTGTTGAAGTTGGACTTTGTGGCCAGTGCAAGGACTGCACCCGACTTCTCGGCATGAGTGCGAGCATGGATCTGATCATCCTGTTTTTCTTGCCAGTTTTCAGCAAGCAGAAGGGCTTTGGTAGTTCTGTAGTGTCCGCCCAGAACACTAAGATGAAGCGGCGCAAAACCTTCTGCATCTTGCCATTTGTCAGAATCAGCTCCTTGTGACACGTCGAAAAGGTTCCAATCCTGCATGTGCTTCATCACTTCTTGCGAAGCGGCAACTAGGCCGTACTGCGCAGAGTAGTGAAGGGGTAGTCGACCGTAGATGTCGCGGGCTGCAAGTACGCCTCGATGCTCGGGCTTGAGGCTGTCGAGAGCGTGTACCAGAAGCTTTATTGCTGGATCATCCTTGCCAAGAGTTAGAGCGACATTACGCTCATGAACCTGGAAAGATGCAGGTACTCTGTTCGGAAGTTCGGCTGGGTTCACCACGGTAGGTGTATCTGGTGTCAGATTTTCGCTACCGTTAGTTTGGGCCTCAAACGCTCGAGCACGTCCAAGAGCGATCAAATAACGATGGACGAAATTCCGCTTGTTCATGTCATCCTCTTCGTCCAGATTGTCAGCCTGTGACAGAAGAAGACTGATGGATCCGAGAGCTTTGCAGGCAAAAGCTCGCTGTAACAAGCTCAAGATGATTTTATGCTTGGTCAAGGCATTTGCGTCACCTAGACCGTTCGCTAAAAGGTCGTTGATTTTCTCTTTGTCGTTTTGTCTGACGGCCGCATCGAGTTTCTCCAAGGTTTCTGGTGGAACCTTGACAGTAGTGTTGGAAGCCACTCGGCGAAGAGAATGGGTAGAGCTGACGGAGGAGGCATCGTCAAAGACCTTGACGTCTCCGAGGCGTGCCAACCAGTCATTGACAGCCCTCATGTCATTGGTCAAGCTAAAGTTGGTTGCGAATGGTTTTGGATCCACCTTGGTCGCGAGGTACCTGTTCTGGGCAGAAGAAGTCTGTATCTTCTTGTCCAGCTTCTTTGTAATTTTGACGAAACCTCTTCGGTTGACCTCGCCGTACCATTGCAACTTTCTGTACTGACTCCTCAGCTCCAACAAGGCGCCCATCAAGTCTTCCATCTCTTCTTTGTCCAATCCTTCCTGTGCTCGCGTCAGGGTAGCCTCGCCATATCTTTCATGCAAGAGCTTCAATCGTCTCGAGAGTTCGGCGTACTTGCGGCTATAGAATGTGTCGACATCCTCGAGGTTGCGATCAAGGGCATAGAAGAATTCTGGAAAGTGTCAGGATAGCCCGCGTGACCACGTTCAGACTATGCTCTTGCCCGCAAGATCTGAATTCCCCTCGGGTGTTGTCCCTTGCAAGGCCGACTTTATCAGCTTCTTCAGGCCTTTGTAGTCGATGTAGTGTGAAGCCCATTCCGGGACTTCATTTCGTGATAGATTTTGTCCGAATTTCATGATGGAGTGGACTGCAATGTGCCACTACAAAGCTGTAAGAGGTCTCCAAGGATTGGACGGGTGAGGCGAGGCAGCCTGCGATCTCGAATGTATGGTTGCCCGGTGTCCGTAACCGTACGATCAGAGAAACACCATCAGCGTAGACGCACAGTTTTGGGGTGAACCGTAGAAAGATATGGCCAGGTAGCTTGCAAAGACATGTGTATTAACTTGGCAGAGTGTTACGGAATATAATCTAAGTTAATGAAAGTGGTGATTGACGTGCTGGATTATCGCAATCAACCACAACCTCTGAACGCTGAACATGTGAAAGGTGGGGCTTCTGGTTGGCTGTTGCTGTCCCTGACGATTGCAGCAGGGACGATCCGGTCCCCAGATCCGGGGCCTGCCGGTAAAACATGCGCTGCAAGATCGGTTAATCACATGTAGAAGAGCAGGAACCCATCGCGACATCATGGCGAGTACAGTACTTTTCATCGATGTCTGAATCAAGATCAAATGTAATTGCAATTGCTGTACATAAAAGGCTTGCTGTGTGCCGCCATATGATAATCATGCCTCGTACTACCCACTCAAGCCATGTGCTCAATGCCGCCGGGCTTCTCTCCGCGGTGGCGAGCATCGAGGCCTTGAATAGTCTCTGTGGGTGTAGACACCGAGCTACTGTGGCCGCCATAGACATTGTGGTCTTCGACGTCAAAGTAGTCACCATCAATAACGACTGGTGTGTCGTCTCCGGTAAGAAACTGCGGAAAGGGTCAGGACAGACGGTTCGGTTGCCGAATATGGTTGCTAGACTTACCAAGTACCAGTACACGACACCAACAAAGAGTCCACCACCGACGATGTTGCCAAGCAAGGATGGAATCATGCTCTTCCAGATGTAGTATCCGACCGTGATCTTTGGGTTACCGTAGAAGATTCCGGTTGGGATGAAGTACATGTTTGCGACAACGTGATCGAACCCAAGACAGACGAAAGCAAAGGTAGGCCACCAGATGGCGATGATTTTACCGAACGTCTCGCGAGCGGAAAAGGCGAGGAAACATGCCAGACAGACCAGCCAGTTACAGCCGATACCGCGAAGGAAGATCTGGTACCACTCCGGTGTTACAGCCTTGCCTGTGGTAAAGGCAATGACTTCGGCCTTGTATGCTGCGCTGCTAAATGTACCGCCGTATCCGGTGAGAATGCCTGCAACAAAGAGCGAGCCTGCAAGGTTTCCAAAGAAGCAGATGACCCAATGCATGAGCATCTTGAGAGGGTTCAGTCTGCGGTGTAGGGCAGAGACTGTGGTGTACTGGAGAGACTTGTCAACGATGATTCGAGTTGTCATTCGATAGCAAACTCACCATAAAGGTTCCCGTAACAAGATCAGCTCCGGTCAGGACAATCATGACGAGACCGAGAGGAAAGACCAGGGCGGAGATCATCTTGATCAGACCCGGTGCGTTGTCTTGGTACCATGGTGCGGTTGCGACGATGAGCGACACCGCAGCAGCAAAAGCCAGAAGAGCACCGGCCATGAAGGCGCTGAAGAAGATCTTGTCGATGCGCATATTGGCTTTGTAGACGCCAGCACGGGACACAAGCTCGATCGTCTCCTTGGGAGAGTACGAGTTGTGCACCACCTGCATAGGTCGCGTCATCGTGTTGGGCGGTATGAGGCGGTGATGGAAAGATCGAAGAGAGGTGGAACGGGGTATTTTGCGTGGAGGTAAGAAGGGATGCTGGAGAAAGCCACCGAGAAGAACGGCGCATACCTGCGTATTATATTTCTGATGCCGCTACCTGACAGCCACGACCTGACCCGGTGCTTCCTTGCGCCATGTGCCCGGGCTTCAGGTTTACACTTTCTACCAACGTGCATGGTTCATTCTGGGCTTATCGGGCCTTTGAACGAGCATGATTGGCTAGGAGACGTTTCTGCGACCCCGAAAGCGAAGGAAAAGGACTGTCCGGTAAGTTACTCCGTATGGCCAGCAGTTGTGCTGACCCAAAGTTAGACTCCATTGGGAGGCGCTAGTCTTATCGGATCTCCATATTCTGCACGGGGGTGGGTCCACCGCGGGGAAGTCGTGTGGAGAGACTGAATGTTATTCCGTCGCTGAACGGTCGAGTAGTGAGACGCTGTTGATTTTCAATTGTGATATGCCGCGACAAGTCTTGGCTAGAGATAGGACATTCCGGACGACGATTCATCTTGAGGGCATCCGCAATGTTCAAATTCGGGCGTATACATGGCGACCGGCGTTTGCGGCCTTCATACAGCTTGTTCACTTCTATACAGAGGCTGAAATCGCTGCTTTCCTCGACAATAGATTGCTTTCGCTAGTCGGTGTGTCTGTGTGTTTCAAGGAGTGTAGTACAACCACGAGGCTAATGCCATGCCGTCACGACGTACCCAAGACGGCTGGCGCGAGGTAAGCTTTCACCTCGATGGAATAAGCACAAAACGTATAGATAAGCCATAGCTCTTCCTTCCTTTGATCCTATCCTGATGAGCCATACCAAGACATACCAAGACCGATCGCCGCCACTTGGGAGCTTGGTCTGCGCCGAACAGCTGGTTGATATCTATGTCCCAGACATTGACATGCCATCTACGATGAAGCGACATCGATAGCATGAAGAATAATCATTTCATAAACAACTGCCGAAGTGGAAAGTAAAAAAGTGAATGTGTGTGTCAGAAGTATCTTGTAGATAACTTCTAGAGCTTGGTGGCGGGCTCCGGACCGGTCACATGGGGTTCGCTGCATCGACTTCCATGAGCCCGTCAACGTGCTCGCTTCGCGTTAAGTTCGCATGTGCAGTTGCCTGCTAAAGTCTTTTCAGCGTTGTAAACATCGAAATTATTGCTGGAACCTAGCCCCGTCTCGAAGGATGATACATAGATGGACTCGTGGTTTCGTGCAAGCGACGTGCATACATAAATCTTGTGATCGTAACATGATGCATAAAAGTCGGTCTTATCATCCTGTTAAATCTTCATATATCATTCACCTCTATGCATTCTCGTCGCCGTGCCCTCGCACTCCCCAGATTCTGTCCCATCCCTGAGGATTCAACTCTAACGGTCCCTTCAACGTGCCCCATCTCGGCGCCCTTCCTTCGCCTGGCTCAGGTAAGCATATCCAATTGCGCACACATCCAGGTACATCTTCCTTCGAGTGACTGATGGTGACAAGAGCTTGCTGATGACTCAGCCCGCGCACCGTCACTTCTTCCATATCCGCCAATAACGACGGCTGCACTCCCTTGTTGGGCGAGCTTGAGAGCGTCTCGCCGTGCGAGAGAAAGAGAAGAGCTTTTGTCCTTGTAGATGGATCCATACCACTAAAGGCTTCGTCCAGAATCACAAGTTCCTGCTCCGCGACTATGGATCGGACGAAAAGAAGTAGTCTTTGTGAAGAGAAAGGTAGGTCACGAAAGATAAGCTCGTCTGCCCATGCGAGCGAGGCAGAGTCTTGAAGGAGATTTTGGGCATCTTGTACGAGATGAGCAATAGCAGGCTTGTCAGATCTTGACATTGCCGCTTGGTATCGTCGCTCCAGCTCTGAAATACTTGTTCGCTTCGATACTGGTCTTGATGATGTCGACAAATTCAACTCATCGTTAAACCAACGAAGACAAGCATTAATCCTGCGCTTTGCATTTTCCGACAAGTTCGGCCTGCTCATAGGCGTATCTGCCCATGCACTCGCAAGCGCTTTTCTTGCTGTGAGGTGTTTTGGAAAAAAGGTATGCACCTCAGGACTCGAGTGACCCATGCGTCTTTGCAATTCGAAGATTGATATTCCAACTTCGCCTGGTGATGGCAGACGAGATCGACCAAAGAGCTTGACCGGCAAGCTATACGTCTGAGGATGATCCGAAGTGATCAAAGACAAAAGCGTAGTCTTTCCACTTCCATTGGGTCCAAAGATACCCCACCTCTGACCTCGCCTGATATTCCAGTAAAGTCCCGATCTGGTGCCTGATTCATCTGCAGCTTCCTGTTTCCATTCACCAAGTACTGCTCGTTCGCCATAGCTTACTTTGACACCGGTCATCTCGACTACGACCTCACCATCTGTTATTTCTGGAGACTCCTTTCCAAAGCCATCCGTCGAGAGGTGCCTTTCTAATGGTTGGGTGATCGAATCTTCCTTGTTCGTCGCAGCGTCCGCAAATTGTGTGTGATTCGAGAATGATTTGAGCATATCATCTTTCACTCCCTTCCCGTAGATGTCGAGTCCATCATTGATCAACGCAAGATGAGTGATCCAATCCGGAACGTGATCCTCTGGTCGCAGACTTAGAACCAGCCTTGGTGAATTTCTCTCGGCCATGGACTTCAAAACTTCTGACAGAGATACGACTGTGGGAGGATCAAGGCCCATGAACGGTCCATCCAGCAAGAGGAGTTCTGGCTTGCTCATTAGGCTCTTTGCTATCCTTGCCCTTCTCGTCTGACCATTACTCAAATTGCTCACTGGCATATCAAGCAACTGAGTCAATCTCAGGTCCTTGATCACGGTGTCCAGAAGTTGCCGGTCCACACCTTCTTTGGTCTCCGATGGATTGAGCTCCGTATTGCCAGTCAAGTAGTCCAAGACGCTCCAGTCCGTCTCCTCTTTCCTGCTCTCGTAGCGAGCACTAAGGTAAGCGCCCTTCAGTGCAGTACCACCAATTCCTCCTCTTTCGGCATCGAAGCCGACATATTTGATCGCGTTGGAGGTGATTCGCGATCTTGCGTCGGTTACCGCAGGTGATGAAAGGTAAGGAAATGTGCGCGCTTGTGGTGGTGCACAGATGAAATCGCCATGAAGGACTTGGAGAAATGTTGTCCTAGCGAGTGACGAAGAAGAGAGGATCGACCAGTACTGTCGCTCCTCCGAAGCCTGATCATTTGCTGGTAGCGAGAAATCTAGATGGGGAAAGATGGCCGCATCTTGACGATTGGTCTTGGGCCCAGTATTCCCCGAAGGATACTGGCGATAGAAAGTGCCATTGTCGATACGGACTATCGCGAGACCTTTTTGGCTACGCCGCGACAAAGCATGGAATCTCCTGCACTGCTGTTGTAGCGCTCGCGATGATGACCGGCGCATTTCACAATAATTCTGCGAAGACCATGAATAATTAGTTACTTTGCGGTGTTTGTCACAGTTGGGGAAACAAAATGCGGGGATACCGATGACGTGTGGGGAAGACCTCCACTTTCACAACCTCACATGTATTCCATCTTCACGGGGACACTACACCCAAAGTCAGACAAATCGCTTGGTCAAGATGTTTCCTGCTCTGCAACCCTCGAGACCCCGGGTGAGTTACGATGATGATCCAACTTGTACGATGCAATACTAAGAAAACAAAGCTCTTTCAAGAGACACCCCATCGTCATCACATACAGCAGCAAACCAGATCACAATCGACTTCAACTGAACCTCGGAAGAATGGTTCTACCAAAAAGAGTCCTAAATCACAAATAGAAGCCATGCCTCCCAACGTCAACCTGATACTTCCGCCGCCTCTGGATCGATCCCTGTACAATGCAGCAATCAGACACCCAGTTTTCTTTACCACGGGTTATATCAAACCTCCGTTCTCGTTACCCGTAATGCCACCCAGTAGCTTCAGCCCAGTTGCCACTGGGTATGTATTTGGCCAGAGGAACACGTACGCAATGGGTGCATTACCTCCGAAGCTGTGAAGGTCCGGCTCGCTGTGTGCATCGACAGCTTCACGCTCATTTTCACATTCACTTTGTCCTTGATATCGTATCCACCTCGGTCTAGCTGACTAAGCTATACGTGTCACCCGATCCTCCACCGAGCTGAACATGCTTCACCCAGTCCGGATTCTCGTCTACATCTATATACCAGAAACCTCATCAATCAGCACGACAAACTTTAGCAAGACAGGACATCAGATCGCGATGGAAGCCGCAACTAGACCTACTCGCACTTGCACTCAATGCAGAAAGATGGAACCTGCCTCTGCTTACCTCAAAGATGGGAAGGTCATGAACACATGTCCAGTCTGCAGAGTGAGTTATCATCTGTCATTATTGTCGCATTTTTGGGATACTAACACCAAAGAGAACAAAAGTGCCGCTGCTTACCACAAACGCAAAGCAGAGAGAGAAGTCATACAGCAGCAGCAGAATGAAGTTTTAGCTCATTTCAGAGGCCACAACAGCGACCACACCGGCGACCACACCGAGGTTGAAACTAGGGACTGCATCTATTGTCATAAGACGCTCCCCAAGTCTGCCTTCGAAACACAGTCTTCACGTCGTATCCTCAAAAGTTGCGCGACATGTAGAGTGAGCTTTCCTCGTCATCATTGTCACCCACAACACTGACATTTTCGAGGCCAGGAAAGAGAACAAACGAGCTAGTCTGAGATCGACGAGAGGCACGGAACGAGCACAATACGATGCGATACTGGTTCATGGCACGAGCTCTGCGGCATCGACGGACACTGCGCATCGCGAGGAAGAGCAGACCAGCTTTGGAGCACAGGCCTTCGAAACAACACCTATAGGTACGGCTTTCAATTCTTTTGCACCTAACCAGATGTCGGACTCGCCGCCCGACATCGACCCTTACCACAGCGTGTCACAGCAGCCTTTCTATTCGATCTCGGCAGACGACCACGATGAGGCGTCAGGTATACGCTACATGCAGCCAGAAACGCAGCAACCCTCAACGGCACAGCCAGCAGAAAGACCTGTACGCTCCCTTTTACCGAACGCTGAAGGACCAATGCCGGCTCTCGAGATACCAATCGCACGTGCATTCCGAAGCAAATCTCGAGGCAAAGGAGCAAACGTGCGACCACAAGAACCACCGATCGCGAGCCATTTGAGCTCAGTCCTGCTGCAGCCTGTCCCATAGAATGGATACGGTCAGCAGTCGACATACCCGAACATATCCGGCGCTTTTCAGTACCCTGTGTCGCACTTCGGCCGGTCGAGCACTCAGCAGCCTCTACACGGCTCACAGGCCCAGTCACAGCCTGCCTCTCAGCACCAGTACCAGGCCTACCCTGAGTACCTCAACCAGGCGCCTCCACAACCCGAGTACCTGCAGGCCGCGGCGCATCCCTCCGAGCTGGCCTCGCAGCCCGCATACCTGCAGCCACAGCAGCATCTCTTCGAGCCGGGTCCTGAGTACAGGAGCATGGACTGGACCCAGCCCATTCCACAGCAGGATTGGTCGCATGACCAGCAGTACCAGTACCAGCAGGACTCTCTGCCCGTCGCTCTGCCCGCCCCACCGCCGCCCTCTCAGACCACTATCGACCCTGCAGTGCTGCAGCAGACACCGCACCAGCCGTATGTCCCACCAGCGACCAGCATGTTGCCCCCGGGTCCGATTCACAAACCGCGGTACTGGCCGCTGGACATGCTGACCCGGCCGTTTGTGCCTGCCGAGGTCGTGGAGGAGGACGACGAGGAGGAGACCGAAGAAGGAGAGGAAGAGGGGGAGGAAGAGGACAACGAAGAGACCGACTTCGAGGCCCTCAGAAGGTTAGAGGAGCAGACCGGCGACCAAGCCGAGGCTGGGGCCACCTACTAGCAGGCCAGCTTCGAGGACAATTGGGCGGGCTTTGACATGAATATATATTGATAGTATACTGAAGCATGACCCAGTCCTAAAACCAAACGGTATCGCGCTTCGACAAATCACGCCAACATCACCTTCCGCTTCTGCGCCCTCATCGCATTGAGCACACCAGCGCGTCCCTTCCGTCTCCCAATCTCGACAACAACCATCCTGACGAAATCGCGATGGAGCCAGTAACTGCTATGCGCGCCCAACATGGTGAGGTACTGAATCTCCAACGGGCCACCTCCGTATCTGAGCAGATAATCAATCTGCCCGTTATCGTTCAGCGCCAGCATGCGTTTCTCCGCCAGCTCCTCGCGTGTGAAATTGTGCGTCTCGAGCTCGACGTTGGAGGGCAGCCGCGGCAGGGCGGCGGGCAGTGCGGACGTCGAGGCCAGCACGAGGCCTTCTTTGCTGCGTCCGAACCAGGACGATGTGGTGCTCGACAGCCAGGAGGAGGTGGCCGGGGGCAGCCAGGCTGGTTTCAGCGATGAGGCGTAGCGGGCGTCGACGGCGGCGTTCATTCGGTACGAGACTGGGTCGTAGGGGTTGATTACGTTGTACATATTGCGCACGGCCAGGCAGCCGTAGTCGCCTTGGCGGCCGCTGATGGAGGGCGTGTTGTTGCTGTCGCTGGCTTTGGGGCTGTCGATGCGTGGCCGGAGGGTAGCTTTTTTGAGGAGAAGGAAGAAGCCGGCGGGGCTGCCGGCGCAGAAGAGATTGTTTGTGTTGAAGAGGAGGTGTGGGATCTTGGCTGTGTCGAGGTCGATTGTTGTTGGGTCGGAGAGGGCGGAGGGGACCGTGGTTGGTTGTGAGGACAGCACGTCGAGCGCCATGACGCTACCGAGGGAGTGTGCGATCATGTGCACGCGGCCGTAAGATGAGAAACCTGGATTGTTGGCGCACCAGAGTTTGTAGATTCGGTTCGCTTCTCTAATGACTGCTGCCACCATCTTCGGTTGATGATGGGATAGGTAGTATGGAATGTCGAGCATGACGTCCGAGACAATGTTGCGGACAGATGGGAGTGTGTCCGGGGTAATGTCTTTGAGGGTAAAGTTGTTGTCGTTGGTATCACGTTCTTCATCGCGATAGCCACCTTCCTCGAACGACAAGTTTTGACGCCAGTTGACTGGGAGTACCATGATTCCGCCGGTGTCTTGGTCAAGTTGTGATTTTACCACGTCAGTGCCAAGCTCGACATTGATCTCACGTCGAAATGAATTCATGGCATGTGTAAAGTGATAGCTCTCAACTCTTTCGGACAGCTTCTGTCCGATACCGTGAATGACAAAGACCAGATCCGTCACCACGGGTCGATCTGACTGAGCGAGCTCTGGATCTTGACCCTGTCGCTTGTTGCCAGCTTGCGATGCCGAAACACCCTCATAGGCCTTGGCCGTCTTAGTTCCAATCTTGACCGGATACAACTTGTCCCATTCCTTCTGGTCAAATCCTCGTACGACGGGTATGCCAATCTTGCGGTTCTTGCGAAGGTAGTTGGCCAAGGGTCGTCGGCCATAGTAGTCAGATGGTAAGAGACTCGGTTTAAGGATGACGGCTTCCTGCGCGTTGAGGTAAATGGCTCCAGACTGCGAATATGTTCTTGGTGGTCCGTATCTGCCGTAGTTGACTGTGCCGGCGGCCTTGTTGTCACTCCCACCAGCTCCAGAGGTTACATCGATAATGTCGCAAGCGGCCTCAAGCTCTCTTTCTTGCCGTTTCTCCACTGTCTCTTCGGCTGCATCGACGAAGCCCTCGGATATCATGTTCGTGACTTCGCCTCTTACCGTAGATGGTCGACTATCGGGCTGAGATCGTGGTCTATTCGGCTCTGGCCAGAGCATACGGACAATCTTCTCCTCTCCAATGGCGCCAATGGAGCAAGCGCTGTCGAGCTCGTCTTGCCACGTGCTTGTCCAGGCTTGGAGTTCGGTGTATCCCACTTCAAGCATGTTTGCGACGGGGGTTTCGATAGGTAGCATGGTGTCTTTATAGAACCATGTTCCTCTCATAACTGGAGCAACATCGTTCATAGGAGCCCAGTAGATGGGTTGCATTAGCATATCGGGCATTGAAACGCTATGCAGACGAGATACGCCTACTGGTACCGTCGTAGAGGGTCCTTTCGAAGCTTTCTGTGCGGCAGCTGAAATCGGGTGAGAATTAGCTTGGGGATGCGCTGCCGAATCATCCCACTCATAGCTATCGAGAGCATGAGGCTCTGGTCTGGGGCGACTCGTAGCCCTCTGGGAGCCCTCGGCTCGCACATCTTTTCTGGAAGGGGCGCGAATGAATGGAGTGCCAGTAGTGGCCGGAACATCTGGTTCGGGCTGTAGGGTGGAAGCATCTAGAGCGTCCAGACTCGTTCTAAGACTGGAACCCCCAGGAATCTTGTCAACATTCCTGTTGGATCCCGAACTCGACGAGTAAATACCTTCTCCTCGACCTTGGCGGCTTCCGGGCCTGTCTCCCAGTCCAACGTCTAGAGATGCACCTCTTGGCCTCGTAACAGGGTATGATGACAACTCGTTCACTGCCCGCTTGCCCTTGGTCCGCTCTGAATCAAGGTCTTTTCCAGGCGCTGTAACCGAGTGGGACTTTTCACCTCTTTCTTCGTGGTATTGCAGGATCTTGCGACGAAGCTCGTGCCATGCCTTGTCGAGGGCAGTGTTATCGTACTCGGAAAATGGCCGAGGAGGTTTGCCCGCGGTGGAAGCACTGGCGGTTGCTGGTGGAGGGACAGGCGATAGAGGATCGTCAATAGCGAGCGGTGAGGTGTAGAAGAATCGAGCTTCAATCGGGGGAGGTGGTTCTATATGGTGTAGGACCTCTCTAATGTATCTATTCGCTGAGTTTTCCATGTTTGCAGTGTGCTTGATCTATCCTCAGCATGGTCGAGTTCTGGAGATGTGCATAATGGCTGCCTGTAATCGGTTTTCGTGTTTAGGCAGCGTGCTGGGACCTTGTCGTCTCGTTCAGAGTTGTTCCAGTCGTCAGTTTCGTTCAGTACTTTGTCGTGGACCTGTCTTCGTAGAAACAAGATCAGAAATTGCAAGTCATCGGAAATGGCATATTCGAGTCCCACTCACTGCACGAATCGCGGATGCCTGCGTGACAAAACAGATCACCCGCGATTGTTGCGTCATCGCACCCAAATGTTTCCTGGTTCACGTGAACGCCTCGGCAGACAACGTCTATACCATTACTAATCCAACATCAATATTTGATTTGATGCTGGATGCGTCGGGAGAGATTGGCCGTTCGAGACATTTCGCAATACTCCGTACCTTAATCTCCAATTTAGCCGGGTCTTGGGGAACATGAGAATTATCAGCACTGTTCATGTAAGGTAAATATCAGGATTGATAAGGCAACAACCTAAACTGATAATCGGCCCATGATCGGCACCTTCCGGCGGACGGATTCCCCGCATAAAATTAAAAAGTTTACTTTGCTATAGGTCGGAACACGCCGAACTTTCAAGGTTCTTATCATTACTCTATCGCATCTCTAATCACAGTTTATCGATTGCTTCTAGAGCGATCGTTATTCTTTGAGGCGAACGCCGTGTTACGCAGTGCTTCGAAAGGTATCTCCTATCAAGTTGCATATCTATACACGACGAAAAAGGTTTCTTAAGTCATAACAATCATCCATCGTCCCACATTTGAACGAGTCCAACGACATCAAACATTGAAGCTTGTATATTTTAAGCATTTTACTATTATCTGTCGCAGATCTGAGAAGAAAGACATCTAGACTGTACACTTCCACCGGCTATAACAATGCTTGGTCCAGATAATACGCCGAAGCAATCATTCGGCGACAAAGCCCGTCGACTGGCGAGAGCTTTCACTACCAAGTACGTTCCACCATAACACTTCGCATTGCGACCCCCCTTTTTTGACGATACCCAGAGATGGCCTAATAGGCGACTACGACTACGCATTCCTCTTCACACCGCGCATCCCATTCACCAAAACCGCCCGCCGCGCCTCCCCCTTCTTCGGCCTCAATGACCGCATGCCAGTCCTTCTCGCCGTGGTTCTCGGTCTCCAGCACTCGCTCGCCATGCTGGCAGGCATCATCACGCCGCCCATCATCCTCGCCAGCAGCGCCAATCTCGTGCAGGAGCAGCAGCAGTACCTCGTCAGCACTTCGCTGATCGTCTGCGCCATTCTCTCTGCCGTGCAGATCACGCGCTTTGGCATCTACAAGACGCCCTACTACGTCGGCACCGGTCTGATCTCCGTTGTAGGGACCTCGTTCGCTACGATCCCGGTCGCTACTGGCGCGCTGGCGCAGATGTACACTTCTGGTTACTGCCCGAGTGATGCTCAGGGAAATCCACTGCCCTGTCCCGATGGCTACGGCGCATTAATCGGAACGGCAGCCGTCTGTGGTCTTCTCGAAGTGCTGATGGCATTTTCCTCGACCAAGATCTTGAAGAAGCTGTTTCCCCCGCTTGTCACTGGTCCCACCGTCATGCTCATTGGTGTCTCGCTCATCACTTCTGGCTTCGAGGACTGGGCGGGCGGTTCTGGTGGCTGTTTGGCGAGACCAGAGACTGGCATGTACAGCCTGTGTCCTGATACCAGCGCGCCACATGCCTTGCCGTGGGGAAGCGCCCAGTTCATCGGTCTCGGCTTCTCAGTGCTCTTGACTGTCATCCTCTGCGAGCGCTTCGGTGCGCCCATCATGAAGTCTTGCGCTGTCGCCATTGGTCTCCTCGTCGGATGTATCATTGCTGCTGCATGTGGCTACTTTGACCGTAGTGGCATTGACGCTGCGCCTGTTGCCAGCTTCATCTGGGTCCACACTTTCAAGCTCACCGTGTATGGTCCCTTGGTCCTGCCTCTTCTCGCCGTCTACGTGACACTCGCTATGGAAGCCATTGGCGATATCACTGCCACCTGCGATGTTTCTCGTCTCGAAGTTGACGGTCCGGAGTTCGACAGCAGGATCCAGGGAGGTGTCTTGGCTGATGGTTTGAATGGTATCATCGCTGGTCTCTGCACAATCACACCAATGTCCGTCTTCGCACAGAACAATGGTGTCATTGCCCTGACACGCTGCGCGAACAGAAAGGCCGGGTATGCTTGTTGTGTCTGGTTGTTGATCATGGGCATCTTCAGCAAATTCGCCGCAGCACTAGTCGCCATTCCATCTGCAGTCTTGGGCGGTATGACAACGTTCCTGTTTGGTTCCATCGCTGTCTCTGGCATCCGTATCATCTCGACCATCGCCTTCACTCGCCGCAACCGGTTCATCCTCGCCGCTGCGTTAGCGCCGGGTTTCGGTGCTATTCTTGTTCCAACGTAAGTCGCCCAACCCGACGGACTACTTCTCCGCTAACAAATTCGACAGCTGGTTCTCTTATGTCTTCACCTACAAAGGACCCAATACCGCTTTGACGGGCTTCTTTAACGCCATCGTGCTCATCATGGAGACTGGTTTTCTTGTCAGTGCAGTCATTGCGCTGATCCTCAATCTGATCCTGCCGGAAGAGATCGAAAACGAGGAGACCGAGGAGATCAGTGGAAGTTCGCTGGAGCCGAGACCTTACGAAGAGACGTATCGACCTAACAAGAGTGCTGAGCGTGATCAAGACGGGATCGAGATGTATGGTTCGTCGGCATATCCGCATCCTGATGCGAGAGGGCCTTGATTCTGGGCAAGTCTCTGTTGGTGTACCTTGTCTGAAAAACTCAATGCTCATAAGGTATACACATCCAAAAATACTGTACCTTCACTTGACCTACAGTATCTCTCGTAAAACCCGCCAAGTCACCTTGTAAGGTTCATTTTCTCACCACGACTTCGACTGTGCTCCATTGCCATGATATAAGTCAGCGATCAATAGCACTTACCTGACATGCTTGAACAGCGCATGCTGAACAACAATCTATACTTGTTCTGCGCTCAACAAACGAGATATTGTGGTGTTGTTGACAGAGGAAGGTGAGATTCCAAGGACATTTCGACCCCAAACTCGATCCCCGCAAACGCCGAGCAGTCTCCAATGACTTCATCTCCTTCCAGTCCTACACGACCATCTACCTGAATATCGTGTCTTCTACCTGTCCATCTGAACGACCAGTTAACACTCGACACACAAACCTCACAACACACAATGGTCCTCCGCCCAGCGACGCGGAGCATCTCCCTCCCCCTCCGCAC
>Ga0268246_10000116_pt1 | contig 69621 bp, 71 predicted proteins | sample AgamicOrSfe_FD_200242 | JGI IMG/M metagenome (GOLD analysis project Ga0268246, IMG submission 200242) | Agave microbial communities from Guanajuato, Mexico - Or.Sf.e (v2) (version 2) | ecosystem: Host-associated > Plants > Phyllosphere > Phylloplane/Leaf | place: Guanajuato, Mexico | collected... | reverse complement strand
TCGCGAGGGCGGGTGGGCATGGGACCTGATTTTGGTGGTGCAGGAGGTGCGTTGCGAGGAACGTTGCCTGTGGTATGTCAGAGGATGTTTGGCGCGTGACATGATAGTGCGACTTACCATTCGATACCGATCGATCAAGGCTCGAGAGATCCTTCTGACACGAATTGTCAATAAACATTTCTACAGAACTGAAACTTGGTGCATTTCGGATTGACGATTACGACCAGCGAAGCTAAGCTGGCGAGGCTGTTCGTGGTCGCAATCTTGGGAATTGCATTTATGCATCCCTGGCGTTCGCACACGGCAAGGAGAAGGAAAGTGGGATAATACTCACAAATATGTCGTCGGCTAGTCTGCTAGTGACATCTTGCGATGGCTTTTGAGCAAATGTGTTTGAAGGCGGATCAAGAAATGGATTGCGCGACATTGTTGATTTGTTGTCGATATATTGTTTGTCAGGCGACCGTGAAGCTGGAGGATTTGGAGATGCGGCGCGACGGAATGGATTGTTTGAAGCGAATGCCACTGGCATTCCTGAAGCGTTTGCGGAAGCCATGCGATGGTCTGAAAGAAGAGAAGAGTATTAGTATGAGTGGTGGATGATCAACAGAGATGAAACTTGGGTGCGCAAGCCGGCGTTGCAGAGTTGAAAGGTTGGCTGCGGTCTTACCTGGCATTGGCTGAACCAGTGACATGGATGCGTGACAGACGATTTTGTCCCTTACTGGGAGGTGAAGTTTCGCAAAATCCTGTTATTTATGCCCAGCCAAGAAGAATAGATGGATGACGATTCTTTCCCGTGTCGGAGGGGAATATTGATGAATGGAAGGGAGATGGAAGAGTAAGGTAGTGTAGATGAACAGCAGAATGCGGAGTGGGGTCGATGCTGCTTCCAAGGTATTCTGTACAAGGTAGATGGCCGGTAATCCTGTTTCGTGGTTCCTCAGGCGGGCGGTGATACGTGTTTTGTCACACAGAGTCACCGTCGGTGTACGAAGATGAAGAAGAGAAGTGTTGATGTATCACTGATTATTGATTCGTAACAAGACAGGAGCTGAAGATCGGAGACGTGAGACGGTGGAGGCAGGGCGCTGGCTGGTAATTACGGAGGTACACTCCAAGGTGGAAATAATGGGCCAAACTCAAGACAAATAGGCTCTAGATCGGTTCCCCCGTACTCTGGGCGACCCTGAAGATCCACATTCGCACTCAGTTTCGTCTTTAGCTGAGTACCAGCACCTCCGTATCGATAACTGTTTCTCGCAGCGCCTGCCTTTCTCAGGCTTGTAGCGCGCTAGGCAGGAGCGATTGGAGAGTCTCATCACCGCCGCGGTCGTTCGTCAGCCATCCACGGCCCCATCATGCCTCCTTCCCGACGCGCTCGAGATCCTCCTTTCCGACGCCAAGTGCGCTGCCAAGGTTCCTCGTTCGGAAGGCGTGATGCAGAGCTCCACTGTCCTCTTCTGAGAAGGAACATGTTCTTTCGTTTTTTGATTCACCTTTGCCTAACTTTAATGGCGTCGACATCAACAAACAGAGAACATCCAATGTAGGTAGACTGTCTTGTGATCACGCTACGATATCAATAACCAGTAGATGATCTTCATCACGAGGCCGAACGTTCGTCATTCAGTGTGAACGCGAAGGCTGTGGCTTGAGTCTGACCGGGGTGCGGCGTACGGTCGACTGTTGCCGGTCGGGACCTGGTCGTCCAGGACATCCATGACTCTTTTAACGGCAGCTCATGCGCGTCAGTGGATCTATTGGCCTGTTTGATGGCAAAATGTCAGTCAACAAACAGCTGGACCTGGTCTCACTACTCGCAACGTACCTCGTACTACTGTATTTATCGCTGCACGTGGTTTTTTAGCCCTGCGATTTCATCTTGTCGGCGCTTGTATTTTCAAAGTACAGATGCCCGGGAGTCATGCATGTGCTTTGCCCCGCTGCCGAGGCATACAGTAACAACCTAATTACAAGTCGCTGTACACCATGATGTACCTTTCAGGTTACTACCTAGGTAGTCTGATCATTTCGAGAAAATGTGGAGAGCAGGAGTAGAATAATGGCCGGATATCTTACACTATCTGTTCCTTTTCAACGATATGAAAGTGTTCCGCTCCGTAGCTGCTCAATCACGACCCCGATCATGCACAAGGTTAGGCGAACTTTATAATCTACAGCCTCGAAGAATCATGGAACGATCTGCAAGTCAGTAGCTAACGGTGCAGACGCCTGACTCTACGGAGTGTAACCGTGAAGATATGCTTGGACAGCGGATAGAGGGCGTCGTGCCAGGGAGCAGACCCATTCATGTTTCCAGCATTTTCACAGTAGACATCATACCCACAAGCCTGCAGAAGTGGATATATCTCCTCGAACATATTGCAGCCACTGCTTTTTAGACGACAGCCCTCTCGAGTAACATATATCGCTAGTAGGCTTGGACTAGACACTATGCATCTGGGCTGATGACCAGGACGCATAGAGTCTCGAGCCCAATACTTTGAAAACTATGTATCGGAACCCATGATAACCCAGTAATGAGTCCCACGGCAGTGACCGATGCAAGGGAAATCCTCGCAAAGTGAGAGCAGAGATGGTGATTTTATCATAAGATTACCGAAGACAGAAGGAAAAAATGCAACATGAAGTACGCGACTTTGTTCGATGGTAAATATAATGCCAAGCCTGCGGTAGATCTCCGCGCCGCTCCACTTTCTTTTGACCAAACGTCGACGTTCCGCGCGACCTCATTCACCACCAATCTGACCTTGCATTCATACTACACATTTTCACGTTATACATCATGGCGTATCGCGGTCAAGGAGGTATTACCGGTAGCAACAACGTGCCTTTGGGCAACAAGCGTAGATTTGGCGATGCTGCAGGCGACAGCACTCCCACTCCTCCTTTCGAAAGTCGCGACGATGGAGCAGCCAAGAGAGGCCGCAGTCCCATTCGAGAGCTCAACCCGGACGGAACCAGAAAGAGAAAGAAGAAGAACCGGTGGGGTGAGGCGACCGAGAACAAGGCCGCTGGTCTGATGAACCTGCCCACTGCGGTCGTAGGACACATGACAGCAGAACAGCTCGATGCCTATGCTCTGCATTTGCGCATTGAAGAGATCTCCCAGAAGCTGAGGATCAACGACGTCGTCCCAGCCGATGGTGACAGGTATGTTCTGACCCTCTATGCGGCATCTGATGTTTCACCTGACACCCCCTTTAGATCGCCTTCGCCTCCACCACAGTACGACAACTTTGGTCGTCGTGTCAATACTCGCGAGTACCGCTACAAGAAGAGATTGGAAGATGAGAGACATAAACTGGTCGAAAAGGCCATGAAGACCATTCCGGGATACCACCCACCATCCGACTACCGACGACCAACCAAGACCCAAGAGAAGGTCTACGTGCCTGTCAACGACTACCCAGAAATTAACTTCAGTATGATTGCTAACCCTCTAACCTTTTTCTTTCCCTTCATAACTCCAGTCATGTCAGCTGCTGCTCGTTTGAGCGTGAGAGCGTTCAACCGCGCAGCGCTTGACGTTTGCACACACTTCAACTGTACTACTAAATAACAGACACTAACACTTAGTTCTTCTTACTAACAGTTGGTCTGCTTATTGGACCTCGTGGTAACACTCTCAAGAAAATGGAATCCGAGTCCGGCGCAAAGATTGCCATTCGCGGAAAGGGATCCGTCAAGGAAGGAAAAGGTCGATCCGACGCCGCTCACACCAGCAACCAAGAAGAAGATCTGCACTGTCTGATCATGGCCGACACCGAAGACAAGGTCAACAAGGCGAAGAAGGCTATCCACAATGTCATCGAGACCGCCGCGTCCATCCCAGAAGGTCAGAACGAGCTGAAGCGACACCAGCTTCGTGAGCTTGCTTCACTGAACGGTACCCTCCGTGACGATGAAAATCAAGCCTGCCAGAACTGTGGTGAAGTTGGTCACCGCAAGTACGACTGCCCGCAACAGCGCAACTTCACCGCCAACATCATTTGCCGTATCTGTGGCAACGCCGGTCACATGGCTCGCGATTGTACCGAGCGTCAAAAGGGAGCCAACTGGCGCAACGACGCTGCCGCTCCTGGCCGACCAACTGCTCGCATCGGCAATGGTGCCCCTGCAGATGCAGAATTTGACGCATTCATGCAAGAGCTTGGAGGTGGATCGTCTGGTGCTCCACAGGGTCGTATCGAAGCCGGTCCAGGTGGTGATGCAGGTGGTTACGACGGAGGAGCTAAGCCATGGCAGCGCGGCCCCACTGGTGCTCCTGCCCCATGGGCGCAGGGTGGAGGTGGAGGTCGCGATCGCGACCGAGACGCCGGACCTAGTGGCGCCCCGCCACCATGGGCAGGTGGTGGTGGTGGTGGTGGTGGAGGTGGCCGCTCCCATGACAACTACAACAATTCGGGTGGCGGCTATGGACAGCAGGGTGGATACGGAGGCTCAAGCGCTGCTCCTTGGCAACAGAGCAACCAGAATTACGGCCAAGGCCAGAGTCAAGGCTACGGCTACGGTGGCTACAGTGGCGGCGGCGGCGGAGGTTACGGTGGTGGTGGCTACGGCGGACAGCAAGGAGGTTACAACAACTACCAGGCTCCAGGGTACGACGCAGGAAATGCTGCTCCATGGCAGATGCCTCAGAGCAACGGTGGTCACGCTCCTCCACCTCCTCCCGGTGGCGAGGCTCCTCCACCACCGCCACCTCCTTCGGGTGACGCTCCTCCCCCACCGCCTCCAGCGTAAATGTCTAATAACAGTTTTGGAGTTCTTGGCTTCGAATTGACCAACGCAGCTAACACTCCAGGAAACTAATCGGCGACCAAGGCAGACTTTTACTGTACATTATAGCACCACTTACAAGCAGATGACGATATACGTGCCTCCTGTAATTTGCCCTGATCTCTTATACATTGATTCGGTCCTGTGCTTCCAAATACTGTATGTGACACCTTACTGTACGAGATACCGAGTTCTGTTGAGCCGCTCAAGCGTCCCCTGATGACGCTTTTGGGCACATGTATTTGCCAGTCTTTTGCAGCGCTGTTTACCACGACGCTCCATAATAATACCCACCTCAAGTCTCCAAGTATCCAGGTTCGTGTTCTCACGCGCAGTCTAGATCTCCAGTGGCCGCAAGGGCTTGAAAGCTTATTTTATCATCATAACCCGTAAGACCCGAAAGCCTGATCGGGGAGCTCCAGATCCCGCCCGACCTTGAATTGTGAATCCGAAACCTCAAATGATAATTATTCTCCGACACTCCCTACAACCACTTCACGTACTGCGTAATGGCAGAACAGCTGACCGACGCGCAATGCATCCTGCTCGCGGTCGATTACGCGACTCAGTCCAACATTCAAGCACTACACGACCTTGTGCCCATTACACCACTTTGTCTGACCCCAAACCTTGTCCTACGCATCCTTTTGACCTACCTGCCTGAGAGTGTCTCACCTCCGGTATATACCACATTCATACAAGAGCTGGTATCTCATCTATGGCTGGAGCAACGAGAGCCTCAGACACTCGACATATCTTCCGTCGCGGATATCACGGATGCAGCAGCACAGAAAAAGGTCAAGAAGCTTGATCTTTTGGAACTCGCGCCTGCGGGATTTCCACCACATGCACCAGATGACGACCTCACTAGCTTCCTGTGTCACAGGTCGTATCGCATCGATTCAGAAATCGGACTCCTCACACTATTACCTGAACTCTTTAGGCCGTTTCTCGATCGGAACGACTTTGTACGGGCATGGTTCGTCTCGGTAGCACTGCCCCTACTAAGGCTGCAATTTGAATACTATCCAGACACAGACACAGCAATGTCTCTCAAAGACTTCCAAGACTTGGATGGGAAAGATGGCATCGATGTGCTTCTGTCGCGAACAACCCACGAAAAGCACAAGATCATATCGGCCACCGACTCTCAAGGTACAATAGCAAGAGATCTTAGAGGCCTAGTTGGGCCCTGGATGTTTGGACACACCGAGCGCAAGAGACGAAAACTCGCATGGAGTCAAGAGGAGCGATCAGAAACCCCACAAGAGGAAAGGAAAATCAGCTTGGCGGGTGTGACGGAAGATGACCAGACCACACATGAATGGGAATACGTCTTCGAATGGATGGTCAAAAAGGCAACAAACAATTTCGCCATGGTGACGAATGCGGTCGAAGAGTGGGATGGACCTGGACATGTCGACTTGGGTGGCTATCTTGACGAGAAAAGTTACCTGGACAATGATTTGCGCATGAAACTTGACAAGCAATACGCCCAGTGCGCCTTTGCAGCTTGCTACGCTGTAGAAGCGAACAATTCCGAGACTATTGATGGCGCTCACGGTATACTGGTAAGGTTAGCTCAATTACTCGACTTTGAGCCACCACCAGATCTCGTGACAAGCGTAGAGGAGCTGCCCAAGATTGATCGCCACGCTTCTTTACTGCATGAGTCGAAGTCTACCGTCATTTTAGATCCCGAAGTGCTACTGGATCCAAACCATCCCCTTACATCTCCAACTTTACCGACCTTTATGCTCCTGCAGATGATGGTCTATTCCGCCTATCAACTTGCTGGACTTGGCCACAGCATTTCCATCTCCCACATCACAAAGTTCAGATTTTATAGTGACGAGGACGAACAAATGTCGATGGTCCAAAAGGTTTTGCACGGCCTCAGCCAGGGAGGTAAGCGGGATGAGCACCAATGGATGACAGACAGAGGTCGGTTGTTGTGGTTGTGGAACTGGAACATTGATCCCGAAGAAGGCGCTCTGCGAGGTGCAGGTCCATTTGGCAGCATACCAAGAGACGCCCTAGAGAAGGCGATTCTCAAGTGTATGCTTTCAACAGGGAACCACACTCTTGTCGAAAATATCTACCTCAAGGGTGATACAAACCGATCGAGGCTTACCCGCGAGGATCTCGAACAGATCATCGTTGGCGAAGCCATGGAAAGTTACGACAATGCTAGCAACGGCAACAAGACCAGAGGTAGCATGAAGAGAGCGTCTGACATGTAGGTGAGGGTATCAAATAGTATCTGCTTCGTTTAACTGACACTTCTTAGCATCAACAATTTTCGTTCCAACTTCAAGGGTAGCAAAGCGTTCGAAAGGGCTTCTGCGCTTATTTCTGCTACCCATTCGCTTTCCTTTTATTCTCTTACTCTCCAGCACGGCGTGCCGTTTCAGCCAGTCAATATCCGTGTGAGCCAAGACCCTCTCGCTCTCTTGGCCAAGGTCCTTGTACAAAATCCCAGAAGCTACACAAAACTTGACGACCTTATTGGAATTGGTCGTAATCTTGCAATGGCCGGTCTGGCAACATCGGAAGCAGATGGCGATGCTCATCTGGACCAAACATCACTTGAACAAGACCAAGCAGTCAAGGTCGCAGAACGCAGAGTGATCTTCATGTGCATCGAGGCTGCACTAACCGAAGACGACTTTGACACTGCTTACTCATACCTTATCAACCGTCTCGCTCCTGAACCACCCACAGTTCCTCCAGCAACATCAGAGAATGGACCTACACCATCAAACCAACCACCCACCACACCCACAGAACAAGACGACATATCCTGGCGCGCCGCCTTCCTCGCAGGCCGCTACCGACCACGCCAGACCAACACCACACCCTCTCTCCCCTCCCAGATCCGCCGGCTAGAACAACGAACCGAGCTCCTTTCCCTATCGCTACTCCTCGCTCCGCCCTCCGCCCTCAGCGAGATCCTAACAGTCTACCGCCGCAGCGAAGAAGAAATGTCCGCCTTGCTAGTGCAGCAATCCGAAGCCGAATCCGCACATGACAACCGCTCGCAGCGCGTCGCACCCTCGACCTCCGCTCTTCCTGGCGTCTTCACAGACCCACGCACAGAAGGCATGGTTCTCAACCAGCAATCACGCACTTCCACCGGCCGTGTCCGCGACGAGGAAGCACCCGTCGGCCTCTTTGATCTGGCGCAGGGAGCCGCGGCGGCATTTAGCAGGAACGCCTTCCCGTTGCGAGCTACGACTGGTGCAAGGGCGGCGCCACCCGCTGCTGAGGGCGATGCGCTCGAGTCGGAGATGAGTGATGATCACGCTAGAGTCCGTAAGAGGGACATGGTTGCTAACGCTGCGACGGGCGCCCTGGCGAGCGGATTGGGTTGGGTGCTTGGTGCGCCGCCTGCGCAGCACGCGCAGGGGCAAGGGCAGGGGCAGGGCCAGCATCGTGGATGATTGGGAAAGGTGACCTAAGAGGATTGCAAGATACCCCGGCTGGAAGATGCATGCATGCATGCATGTGGTGTAGGATACACAGACTCGACTCGTATTGATGATCATGATACACAAGGCGTCACGCCCAATTGTTATAGAGCAGAAAATTACAAGACACGAACACTAGCAAATCCATCGCTGGATGTATCCTCCTTATGTTATTGTGAGGATATGTACATGGTATCGTTTTCCGTCTATCGTGGGTATGAATACGCACATGACCATATAATCCTGTGTCGCCCAGGTCCGCCTAAGCACCCGATGCCTTATTACGATATGTCACGAGAAGCTAGCACGTCGTTGAAAGAGCCCGGACGGCTGCTGGGATGAGACGGTGCGTGGTGTGATCCAGGAGCAGAGGAAAGGAATGTGCAGTCGAGACCGGACGCATGGCGAACAGGGAATGGGCTTATCTCCCTCGATCTTCGCCATGCATGCATGCCATTCCTGATGCGCACCCGAGCTGCAGATTGGTCATTAGCCGCAATGCAGTGCACTGCAATAAAACCAGATGGGCGTGGTTCTCGGACGCACTGTTTGTGCAAGACATAGCGACCTCGAACAATACAACGACCCCTGTGTCTTGGCGTGGGTGGCTCAGGCTTAGGCGACGCGATACCATCCGGTCGTCTTTCGGCGTATGATGGTGTCGTGGTGCAACTCCCGGATCGATTGGTTGCAATTCTGAACAGAACAAGCACCGCACTGCTTGTCCCTTGGCGTGAGCTTGCTTGTTGCTAGCTTTGCTTTCCGACATCAAGCGGTCTCATCATCGGTGGCCGCTGTGCTTGTCTCGTCTAGTCGCGTCTCGTCCAATCAATTATTCTCAGCGGTTCAGTGCTGGTGACTGACGTGCCAAGTGCCGCCGAGGGAGTAGCAGCCGTACCCGATCGTCCGCGCGATGTAGCAGAGGCCTTCGGTCTCGATCCCATCGTACCCGTTCGGAGTGTCCCAGGACGTACCGACGACGAAGTAGGGCGGGAAGTTGAGGCCCTTGCGCACCAGGTCGGCTTTGATGTACAGAATGGTGCCGCCGACCGAGTCCAGCGGGAAGATCTCGTCGTCCGTCGTGTACTCGGTCCGATGGTCTACGTAGATTATAGGGTCGGTCGACGAAGCCATGTACAGCTTTCCGGCGCGAAGATTCCTCATTTCTTCGGTGTTTGGTCGCGTGCGTGCGTCCGCTGGGTTCGCTGCGGGAAGGGCCCACGCGTTCAGGTCGTAGTTGTTCATGCCCGGGTTCTCGCAGCGCGCGGTGATGAGGCCGACGGGCAGCGGTTGCTCGCGCAGCATGGACGAGTTGGTCGTTACGGTCTGCAGGCCACTCTCGCTGTGCTCGATCATCATGGCTGCGATGTTATCGTCGGACCCGATGACGTCGCCGTCGTACCAGAAGATGTGCTCCTCGCTGCCGAGAGCGCGCAGCATCAGCATGTTGCGCGCCAGCGACATCTGTTTGCGTCGTGTGGGCTGGAAGTCTCCGTCGTGTCGATCTCGTGGCTCCTTTTCGTGTTGTGCGGGTTGATAGAGCAGGACCTGAATCTTGGCGAATGGATGTTTGCCCAGAACGTCAATGTATTTCTGATACTCGGTTGCTGAAGCAGTCTGAATCGCGATGGATATGCTCTCCAGAGGCAAACCTGATGTCTCTCTGATCAGAGCGACGTGGTCGGCCAGCGTACGTACTTTGCGCTTCCGGTGACCCCATCCGGTTGCATCCTGGGTCATGGTCAAGAACAAACTCTCGGCTGTTTCTGGGTGTCTGGAGTGTGTGTAGTGTCTGAGTTCTGGCGTTACGGCGATTTCAGAGATGATGGCTGCATCGGTGGCTCTGATGTTGATGTCTACTACCTCTGGGTCTTCATCATGGTACCCTCGCTGTGTAGCTTCGGTATCCCAGACCGAGGGGAAGGAAGTGGAGGTGAAGTCACCTATCTGATCCCCAACTCCAGAGAAGGCTTCGAGTTTGATCTTCGCGACATAGACCAGAAGTGCGCCGCCCAACACAATTGCGACAAGGCGTATTCGCCGTGTCAAGGCCCGCTTTGAGATATTCGACAGCATCACAATGCAAGAACTGAAATCAACACGAAGACGAGCCTGATCTACGACGAGTGAGCGACGGGAAAAAAAAGAAAACACTTACCTATAAGCCCTGTTTACGAGTACGCTGATGCTGAACGGGCACTTGGTCTTATGCATTCCGAGAGGGGAAATTAGCTGACTGCGTGCATTGGTACCTTCAGAGCGCAGGCTGGCCTCGGACTGGTAGGTCTGACGGAGCTTGAGCTCAAGTCATCGTATCGAACCCTGCAGAGAGCTGAAAATGCGGACCGTTAGTGTGGTAGATTGCGCCATACGCACTGTCGAGGAAAAAGGTGATTTTACAGGCGAGGACGCAACAGCTGAGATTCGGGGTCTCATTATCGTCCATGATTCCGTGTCGGTTGCTTTCGTACCACAATCGGGATACAATGTTCCAATGAAACGATCAAGAGATGGGACTTTTTCCGAATGTAACAACTCGGTTGCTCCAATGGTTCGTGATGTTGGATCAACGTGAGGGACCGGGGTCCGCCATCCGGGGCGCTATATCAGCCACGGGACGGCAAATGCAAAGGCAACTGCTGTACCTCAGCATGTGCATGTGCGACAGAAGCTGCAGTGAGATCTTTGCGTCCAGCTTGGAGACTGTACACGTCGTACACGATAATATCTGCATAAGTGTACCGTGAATGCATTTTATTATTCGAGGACAGTGCACGAGCGTATCAGGGAGGCCTTAAGGATCGGCAATCTTGCATTGACATATCATTCACTTCGTATTCATCGCTTCGCCTACTCGACGACAGTTGAGCACACCACAACTTCCTGCTGTCTATGCCAAACAGCCTCGGAAGCTCCTGTAAGTCGGCCGTGCCATGGACAGTAGGCGCAACCGCGCAGTAGTGTCCTTCAGTCTGCTTTCTTCGCCCCGGTCTTTTCAACTGGTCGATCCATGGCACCGCATGCTGGCTACCTCTAATCTCGTGGTGCAACAGAGCGACAGTAACGATACCAGTATACAAGGAGAACATGTTGTACTTCTTTGGCATACGCTAGGTGTATTTGCAGATGCCTTCAGAGTTGTCGTGGGGCTCATCAATCACTGACGGTCCTTTATGAGTACCGCGTAGTCGTAGCAAGTGAGTGCCTCTCCGAATTCGTATGAGTAGGCGTGGGCTTCTCTTTCGTAGAGGTTCATCCGACTCAATCTTGTGTCTACTTTCAGTCAGTTCCAAGCTCACCATGGCCGCAAAAGCTCTTTGTTCTGCACTCACTTCTGGAGGTGCTCCAACAGGTCTGACCATCTTCTCAATCAGGTTCACTCTCATTTCTTCGCGACTACCAGCTCCCATCGCAAGCGTCATGTACTGAAGAAGCGGCGGATGACCGACATAGCTGGCGTAGCTGTCGCGAGCAATATTCGACGTCCATTCAAATTTGGTGGTGTCGGCATGTCCGGTACCGATGTATTTGTTCTGGAGAGCCTCAAGCTGCTGAGTAGTGCGCAATTTGTCCGCCATGGTTGCTAACGATTTGCGAACGATGGATCGAAGTAGTGATACCAGGCTGCGCTGCACAAGAATCTTGAATGCGAATAATGGAGGCATGGAAGTTGCCGTCAGATTTCATGCGGCTCTGCGGGCATTTTGCGGGGGTGGAGACAGTCCGCACCTTCTTCCGTGATGGGTGTCGCGTAAATCGAACGCGTCTGTGTCGCGACACCTCCGATAAAGTACAACAATTACGGGCCTACCTTACTTGCTGGAATATTGAAGGCCGCAGGACTATCGCGCGTCGCGCCGCATTACAGAAATGCCGCAAGCAAGGAAACGAAGAGCAGTAAGACTTTGTTGATCTGTCGTTTGTGTTCAAGCCGGCTAACATACACAGATACAAGACGCCGATCAAGAGCAGTCCGACACGGAAACACAAGCACCAGTTCAACAACGCAGAAGAGTATCGGCCGCCGAAGATCAGGTCTTTGGCGATAACGTCGATGAAGATGCAGAAGGCGACAGCAATCAAGATCAGATGGTCAAGAATATGGTAAGGTTAGCTTTGGCAAGCGAATACTCTCGGGCGCCCATACGGCGGAGCGACATCAGCGCAAAGGGTCAGATATCCGCCGGAATTGCAATAAGAGCGAGGCTGACCTACTCCCAGTCCTGGGATCGCAATCGCGACAGTTCAAGCCAGTGTTCCAGCTCGCGCAACAACAACTGCGAGCCGTCTTCGGAATGGAGATGACTGAACTACCGGCGAGAGACAAGGTCACACTCCAACAGAGACGAGCGGCAGCTAAATCACAATCGCAAGGTCAGAAGACCACGAATGCCTGGATCCTCACGTCCGTACTTCCAGACAAGTTCCGCACCCCTGACATTGTACCGCCGCCGAAAGTTCCTACTGCCGAGTCAGAAGCCCAATATACAGCTCTCTATACCTTTATTGTCAGCTGTATCATGCTCAATGGTGGGTCCCTGGCCGATGGCAAGCTCGAAAGATATTTGAGCAGAGTCCACGTTGATGATAATACGCCCTTCACCCATGCAGCGACTTTGAGCACCCTGGACAAAACGGAGAAGCTTTTGAAAAAGATGGAACGCGATGGCTATGTTGTAAAGGTCAAGGAAAGCAACGGAGGTGACGAGACTGTAGAATGGATCGTCGGTCCACGAGGAAAGGTCGAGATAGGTGATGTTGGAGTTCGAGGCATGGTCAGAGAAGTTTATGGCGAGACCAACGATCCTGCCGAGCTGGAAAGGAGGTTGGCAAGAAGCTTAGGCGTGTCGGAGCCGACTCAGCCAGGTGGTGGCCAGGAGAATACAAGCAAAAGACGAACACGGCGCGAGGAGGCTCAAGAGAACGATGAAGATGAAGCGGAACAGGAGCAAAGCGAAGAGGAAGAGTGATTTCATGATACCCATATAGCGCAGCGATTGTATACGATTATGAAGGCGCAGACAACAGGAAAAGCGGCGATTGTGCAGTGAGAGATAGCAACCATGACTGTTATGCAGTTTGAATGAACGAATTGCATTCTCCACTTACCAACCGTCAGTTATGTGGTTCGTGAACGATAAATAAAGCATGCTGAAGGGCAAGAAAGTGCTGGAAATGGTCGCCCTAATAGTGCAGACAGTAAACGTTATGCGAGACGATGGTCTTGGCAAAAACCACGGCGTCATGGACGAAACGGGAGTCACCAGTGCTTCCATTCGCAAAGCTCGTGTGCACCGAAGTCACTCCACTTCGCTCACTGTCTGGTCATTCGCCTCAAGCGCTCTGCTTGACTTTCTTGTTCACTCGCCTGCTCCTTCGTGTTTACTTTGCATGGTCGCTAAGCATTTCAGCCACATATAATCAGCTTCCTAGCTGAACCGCCCACCATGAATAACGTTTTGCGGCAATCCGCGCAAGTATCGAGGTTGACGAGGTCTCTCGAATCATCTTGCAGGACACGAAACCCACTGTTCAGACCCTCTACCATTCCGAGACCACTTTTCGCATATCAGAGAACGCGGCGATACGCCACTCAACCAGAGGAGCCAAACAAGAATGAGAACAAGAATGTGGCCGATAAGAAGTCTGGAAAGGCGGCACCAGGTTTTGAGGGCTTCTATAGCAAGAAAAGCCCAATGTCCAAGAACTCGGAGTCTGACAAAGGCGCGGAAGAATTAGCGCCCGGATTCACCAAGCTCTCTCCTGAGGAAGAGAAGCAACTCGACGACCTGTTTGCGACCATCAAGCAGGGCATGCCAAAGTCGATGACGGGGGATGTAGAGAAGGTCATACAGCGCTTGAAGCAACGTGGTATCCCCAAGGAGCTGCAAGAGGCTATGGATGAAGTGAAGAAGGGCACCATGACTCCCGCCATCGCAGCAAAGTTGTGGCGACTCACTTCGCAAATGGCCAGACAACATGCCGAGGAAGACATCGCGAATGCATCAAAAGCCAACACGGAAGGAGGACAAAAGGCTGGCGCTCACGACCCTGGTACTCCTGGTCCTGACAGCAAGAACAAACAGAAGAAAAAGGACGGCGCTCAGCCAGGCATCACTGAGATCAAGCTTGACCTCAACACCATCCTGGTCTCGGCCTTTACAGCATACCTTCTTTTCCGATTGACCGTGCCTGGAGAGAGTTCAAAGGAGATCACATGGCAAGAGTTTAGGAATACGTTCCTCGACAAGGGTCTGGTCGAGAAGATGGTAGTTGTCAACAACGGCAGAGTAAGGGTGCACCTTCACCGCGAGGCTGTCGCTGCCATGTATCCTGAGTCACCCGCTGGCCAACAAAACTTCTACTACTACTTCACCATCGGTTCCGTGGAAGCATTCGAACGCAAGTCGGACGAGGCACAGCAAGAACTTGGAATACCCAGCTCGGAACGGATACCGGTACAGTATGCTCGCGAAGTTTCATGGGTAGAGACTATCTTCAACTTTGGTCCAACACTATTGTTCATCGGTGCAATCTTCTGGCTCTCTCGGCGCGCCGCTTCTGGTGCCGGTGGTGGCGGAGGAGGAGTTTTTGGCATGGGTAAGAGCAGGGCGAAGAAATTCAACCACGAAACCGATGTCAAGATCAAGTTTGCCGATGTCGCTGGTATGGATGAGGCGAAGCAGGAGATCATGGAATTTGTCAGCTTCTTGAAGGAGCCAGGCATGTATCAGAAGCTTGGAGCAAAGATTCCTCGAGGAGCCGTTCTTTCCGGTCCACCCGGTACCGGTAAGACACTGTTGGCCAAGGCGACCGCTGGAGAGTCTGGTGTACCCTTCTTCAGTGTCAGCGGTTCCGAGTTCGTGGAGATGTTCGTTGGTGTTGGTCCTTCCCGTGTCAGAGATCTCTTTGCAACCGCGAGAAAGAACACACCTTGCATCATCTTCATTGATGAGATCGATGCGATCGGAAAAGCAAGAGGCAAGAACAATTTTGGTGGCGGCAACGATGAACGTGAGTCTACGCTGAACCAGATTCTTACCGAGATGGATGGTTTCAACACAACGGACCAGGTTGTCGTCATTGCAGGAACCAACCGAGCAGACGTCCTCGACAGCGCTTTGATGCGTCCAGGTCGTTTCGACAGACACATTTCCATTGACAAGCCGACTATGGATGGACGCAAGCAGATCTTCGCTGTGCACTTGAAGAACATCAAGACCAACGAGGAGATTGACCATCTCAAGGGCAGACTAGCAGCGCTGACCCCAGGATTCTCCGGAGCAGACATTGCCAACTGCTGCAACGAGGCAGCGTTGATCGCCGCTCGCAAGGCCGCCGACTCTGTTGTATTGCAGCACTTTGAGCAGGCTATCGAGCGTGTCATTGGTGGTTTGGAGAAGAGGTCTTTGGTTCTTGGACCGGAAGAGAAGAAGACTGTTGCGTACCACGAGGCTGGTCACGCCATTTGCGGATGGTACTTCAAATACGCCGACCCGCTGCTCAAGGTCTCGATCATTCCTCGCGGTTCAGGTGCTCTTGGTTACGCACAGTATCTTCCTTCCGGTGACACCTATCTTATGGTAAGTATCCTTGTTTCTTTTATGTGAACGTCGACTAACGTGGTTCAGAACGTCAACCAGATGATGGACAGGATGGCCATGACTCTGGCAGGTCGTGTCTCGGAAGAGTTGCACTTTGACACAGTCACTACTGGCGCCTCGGACGACTTTAACAAGGTCACACGTATGGCCACCGCCATGGTCACCCAATGGGGTATGAGCCCAAAGCTCAGGTACCTCTACTACGACTCCGACAAACAGAACCAACTTCAGAAGCCATTCTCCGAGCAGACTGCGCGCGAGATTGACATTGAGGTTCAGAGGATTGTTGACCAAGCTTACAAGCAGTGCAAGGATCTCTTGGTGGAGAAGAAGAAGGAGATCGGCATCATCGCTGAAGAACTTCTTGCCAAGGAGGTACTTGGCAGAGACGACATGATCCGACTACTGGGCAAACGACCTTTCGATGACCCTGAGAGCTTCAGTCAATACTTTTCTGGCAGCAGAGGTGACAGAGAGGGGCCTGGTGCTGACTTGCCGTTGCCACAACCACAAAAAGAGGGTGACAATCCGCTTGCACCTCCTGGCAGCCCTGCACCAACCGTCTTCAAGGGAGAGCAGCAGTAAGGGAGAGGCATAAAGACGCATCGTATTTTGTGCGATGTCGTGCATGACTGGCGTTGGACTGAGCCTTCTTGTCGAGGACTACAAGGGCGCTGCTTTCGGATATCCATGGACATAGTGTTTCGGGCGTTTCGTGTATAGAGCGTGTTTGCTATATCTATCCACTCTCATATCTACTCTAACTTCAATCCTCCTATTGTGTTCTTGTCCGGAGTCGCTCTGGAGTTCGACGCCTTGGATGCTCTCACATCACCGCGACAATCCCTCACGGAAGTAAACATGGAACATCTCGTGCCCATGCACCGGATCAAAGTGCATATGCGTCTCGTTGACCAGCTTTTCCACCCCCTCGACCTCCAGAGCCCACTCCGGCGTCGTCGCCCACCGCAAATGCGTCTCGATACTGTCGTACCCGAACACGCCCTGAAAAGCCAGCTCGTTCCCCTCCGGCGTCGCCAGTATATCCGACGTCCGGTTCATCTCATAGACTAGCAACGATTAGCCACGACCAAGAACAGCGCGCACGAAAAACTCACCCCAGCCATTCGTCGCCCCCGTCGCCCTCCCGACGTTCTGCACAGCCTCGTACCCGCTCACGGCCGTGATCTGTTCCCTCGCCGCCGCCGCGGCGCCCGCAGAGCCGCGCGGGAGGCTGACGAACGCGACCTCTGTGACGGCGGAGCGGAACGCTCGCGTCGCGGACGCGAACGAGTCCCACTCGAAGCGGGCTATCAGTGGCGGTGCGGCGTGGAGATCGAAGACTTGACCGAGGACGTCGAGGACGCTGTCGTGGGCCGGCGATGCGAGGAACGTTGACAGCGAGTGCGGTGTCTCCCAGTCTGATGTCCTCCATTAGTTCGTGTTCGGCCGTTGTTGATGGGGATGAGCAGGTGGCCTTACGCATGTACCAGGCTAGTATTAGCGGTGCCTCTACGATGTGGCCCTGTTGATGTTAGTGGTGATTGCTGCGAAGCACGGCGGTCGTGGTGGTCGAAGATTTTACCCAGTGCTGAGAGATGAAGCCTGGTTGCTGTTCTATCAACTCTAGTAATTGGAAGAGAGTTTGCTCTTCTGCAGACTGTGTGGAACCTCGACCGGCGTTGCTCAAGTGTACGCCTGGCTTGACTTGCAGTAACACCACCTCCGTTATCGGGCCCTCGACTGTCATTGTATTCTTGGTTTGTTTGCTTTGATGGAACAGAGAATCAAAGCGGCAGTAGCTATCAACTTAATGAGGTAGGTATCGTGGCCTTATTGGGTGCTTACTGTGATTGTCCTCAATCTCGACCGATGCCTAGAAGGAGTGGTGAACTCCGATTGTGTCTATACCGTAAAGGGCAAATGGTCGCGACGACATTCACATCCCTGCCGCTTACAGCACCTCGCGTAAGTCATCTTGTGTATTGCAGGAGTTGACCGTTCAGTTGGCACCAGCTCTGAACGATCTGACTCTCTCCGCTAGATGACATTCCCGTAGACTTGTTCCCAGTCAAGTGTAGAAGAGTCATAGAGGCGCGAATCGGAGTATCTACTCCGTACGCCGAACAACAGCGAAGTCGACACAACCGTTACGGTACAGAGCTCTGTAATGCGACACGAGGTCGACCTTGAGCTACTCGATAGTCGAACACTGCTACTCATTTGTGAAGATAGGTCAAACGAGGTCAAACTAGGCCGAGGTAGGTTGAATCATGCTCAACCTGTCAAAGACTTGGAATAGCTCGACCATCTAAGGCTCGAACTGCAGAGCAGAGCAACTACGCAGGAGTTTGAGAAACGAAAAATACACATTGAAAGAGCAATCCGATTAAACAGTCTTCATAAATCATAAATTCCACCTCGGCGCCCCCTCCTCCTCACCGGACTCGCCCCACCTGCGGCCCTCTTCAACAGCGACATCCACGATCCTCGAGTTCCTGGCCTCGAGCCGCGAGTCAATGACAGCAAGCCTCTCGAGCAACTCCTCGTAACCAGGCGCCTCGAAATCGTTGCGCGAGTTCCGCGAGTTCCTGTTCCCGGCCGCAGCGTCTCTGCTGCCAGAGTTGTTGCTCTCGCCGCTGCGCGTTCGCCGGAGTTCGCGACTCGGACGTTCACGCTCGCGACTCGACGGTGCGCGCGCAATAGACGGGCGGGAATCGCTGGCGAGGGATGTCTGCGTTATGCTCCTGAACGGAACGGGAGGCATGGCCGGCGCGCCTGGACTCGTCACCGTCGAAGGGGACACTCTGCGCACGAGGGCTGGACTGAGTGTTGCTGGGACCGGGGTCTCGGTCGTAGGCGATGCGTCCTGCAAGCTCTCGCCGATACTGTCAGCGCGTTGTCGGCGTTGAAGAGTGGGCTTGGGGGGTGGTATTTCAGCGAGCGGCGAGAGGGAGATGTCGTGGCTGAGGCGGGGGCCGAGTGTGGTGATCGTGGCGCGGCGGGCGCTGCCGTCTGGAGCGGATACCAGGCCGGCGACTTGGGTGCCGACGTTTGTGATTGTCATGCGACGACCGCCATTGGTGGTGGGCGATGCGCCCGATTCTTCCATGCGGAGGACTACATTTACGGCGCGTTCGTCTTCGATGATCTTCGGGTGCCGTTTTGCAAAGTAGACGCTGTATTTCCAGATACTGTAGTAGCAGCTTGCTACGTTTACGAATGTGAGGACGATCTGTTGCGTGTTAGTGGGTGTTAGTTTTGTAGGTGGGAGCCGTAGATGACCTTGTAAACTGGGTAGTAGATGTAGGTGCACAGTGAATGCACCCTCTCCTTTCCTTTGCTCTTGAGCCGGAGATGAAGTTCGTTAAAGATCAAGGCGTTGAGGAAATAGATACCGAAAGTGCCTGCAAAGAGGTACCTAAGAGGAGATATTAGTGTCTTTTTGTATCTGACACTACACGTGTAAGACGTACCCAAAGAAAGCAGGCCGCACGACAATTGAGATAGGCACGATAAATGGTGTGAGAAGGTAAAGGAGGGTTTCGTAAACCTGTCGGTATCAGTACGGTTCCCAGTCCCTGTGTGGAGCAGACATACCTCTTGAAAAACAGCCAGTTTGGCACCAATCTCCCAAAAGCCCAGCTTCCAAGAAAATAGAATGTACTGTACGAAATTGTAGTAGAGACCGTTGACGAAGAAGAAATTCCATCTCATAAATCGCTGTTTGAAAATGGTCATCTCGCCGAACCCACCTCGTGCACCACCACTGCTGAAGAAGACTGCGCTAGGCGTCTCTGTCTCAATGAAGACGGATGTGCACATGGTGATGCGCGAGCCGAGCATACGGGCGACATGGCCGAAGAACCAGTCCTCACTCACGGAGAAACCGGGATGGTGGAAGAAGGTCTCCTTGAGGAATTCGACGTCCCAGAGACTGATGGCTCCGTGCGGGCTATAGATGATCAGCGAAAAGTTCTCCCCTACGGTATTGGACAGACATACAATGTCGCTGATCCGATCTTTCCGAAAAATGCACGTTGGATACCACTGAGCTTGTATTCCAGATCTTGAGCTTGCTGGCATAGAGTGCCTCTTGTGCCGTTCGGTCCTACACTCTTGATCGTGTAGCCAATACATTTGATGTTAGGTCGCATACGATCGGAGACGATGGGGAAGTCGGGCGGAAGAGCGCAATCGTCGTCGATGAGAAGAGCGTTCTTGAATCCTTTCGCAGCATATGTGCCAACGAATTGAGCTACCTGGGTAGGCTGTCAGTGTGTTTCATTTGCTATGAAAGGCCAACAGCTTTGCCCGCCACGTACAATTTTACTACCAACCGGTGACCAGATGTGGTTGACTCCGTACTGATTGCAAACATCCTCGGTGTTATCCAACGGTGTCGGACTGTTACCGTTGGCGAGAACAAAGATATGCGAAGCGGGAAAGATCTTCAGCGCAGCTTCCAACGTGGGACCGATGATCTTCTCAGACTTGTAGCAAGGAATCAACAGAGCCGTGTTTTCGGTTCCAGGCGCTCCAGCTCCCTTTTCAACGTCAACAACCTCCGGCACTACTGGATCTTTCTCGAAAAAGACCAAGAGTGGGCCGTAGGCGTAAAAGGTAGCGACTGCGATGGTGACGGCCCAGGTACCAGGGACGACGAATTTGTTGTTGAAAACCCACCAGAGCCACCAGACTGTGCCCTTCCAGAGCGGCACTCCGATGAGGACAAAGTAGACAAAGGCGATGATGATGAGGTAGAATGTGTACTCGAACAATATCTGTACCCACTTCTTCCTCTGCATTTTCTGCCCTTTGACCTTGGCCTTGTCGTAAAGATCTGCCAGACTGCTTCTCCGGACCGCTTCCGCTACGTTGTGTAGTACTTCTTCAACGACAGACCCGACTCTCTGAATGACACTCCCCTGCCTATCTCGCGATTGGTGTGTAGAATACCGCCGAACCTCAAGGGGGCTCTCGTCGAAATGTGCGGTGGTTTGACCTGCTCCGGCTGCTCCGGCAGCAAAGTCCTGCGCTCCTGTTGCACCAACTATTGCCGTATCACGGTCCCAGACGACATTGCCAAAGTAATCGGGCTTTCGCTGGCCTTCTTCGCGCAAAGAAGGCAGAGGGCGGAGGTCGTAATTGTTAGCACCGGCTCCACCGTGAAGCCGTGATAGACGTGCTTCCTGCCTGGAGTTGAGACTCGTCTTACGCAAGAGGTCGTTCTTCTCTGGTATACCGTCGAGACCAAAGAGGCCTATGGTACGAGCATGGTCGTTATCGCCAATGGCAATACTCGCAGGTCTCGCAAAGGTGGAGCGGACTTCCTCATGTTGTTGGTGGGCGATGGCCTGGACGTCAAAGGGTTGCTGCTGTGGTTCTTCTACTGTATGGCTTTCTCCCTGGAGGTCATATGGAGCAAGTGATGTAGGCAAGAGGTTTGCGGGAATGACAATGTTCTGAGGAGCCAGCGATTCGGCACGGCTGTTACGGCTGCGAGTGGTGGAAGTGATAGCGGATGCTGTTCGCCTGCGGACATCATATCGCTGCTCCCGGGAATCGACTTGGGACAGGCGTCTGTTGTCGACTGACATGTTGTAGCCAGTGTTATTGCATCGAATAGGGATGAGAATAGGACAGAAACACGGATGTAGATGAAATGCTTAGCAAACTTACATGGTAGGTACGAGTACCGGCCTACCACGGCCTACCGGGTATACAAGAAGGACCTGCATGTGCTTTTCTTGAATCATGACATATGCTCGATGTTGACTGAAATGCAGGTGGAAACAAGATCCTGGTCTGGTCTCAAATAACCTTTTGACCGGCAGCTTAAATGGCCCATCGTAGCTAGGAACAAGACCCATTGTTCGGTTCGGGAGGGTGGCAGTCTCCATGTCTGGCGAGTCAAGCTGGGTGGAAGGAGGGGCGTGCATGGTTGTTTGTCGAAAAAGGCCTCGAGCAGAGCATGTCCACAGGGATGGTCCACAGGGACATCATCATGTCTGGGGAGATCGATCCGGGCCATAGAAATCAAGAAAGGCATCTGCGGTACCTCAGCGAAGGCAATACCAAGGCGACAATGCCAGTTTATGGAACAACCACGTGCTACTTCTTTCAACCCGTACCTGAAAAGCAAGACCACAACCCGAGAAGTCCGCATGACACAGCAGTAGGCAAGTTTTAAAGGGGACCGAAGTGGTCGTTCGGATGGCCAAAAGCAGACAACGCAGAACAGAGTTGATGATCGCGGCGAGATATGATTTGCTGGACATTGCGGCTCGTGGGGTCGGTATGCGTAGTGAACTAGGGAGGACGAAGTCCCCGATTCCGTCTCCAGTGTAGTGATCCAGTGTAGTGACCTAAAAGTGAGCAGTGGTGGACCGCGTCAGATCTACCGCCGGCTTCTGATGGCTTGTCGATCCCGACACGGCACCCCAGACAGGTGCGGCAGGATCACGACCGTCTTCGAATCAGCATCGTTGGAAATCATCTCGAGCTGTCGAATCTGGTGGCTCGCGACAAAAGGCGTTTTCGAAGAGCGCGTCTCAGGATGGACGTCGATATTTGCTTTGTCAAGAGAGGCATACATGTGTATAGCTGTTTGGTACTGTACATGCAGCCGTCGGGTCGAGTTACAGCACCTCAGCATTTGGTATTTCCGGGAGATGCACTGCGATTCATGAGATGACGTCTGAGACACCAAGGAAGCCTAAACCAAAAGACGTCTAAACTTTTGCGTTTTAATGGACGAAGCACGTTCTGATGTGTACCAAGATCGGCCGAGCAATCGACGCTTGAGGCCGAGATGCTCTGATCACAATTTCGGTATGGAGTGCGAATGATGCGGCAGAAATAGATGATGCAAACGACTCCATTGATGTACCGACGTCCCGAACTATGGTGGGCTTGGGCTTGGCACGACCACGACACGACACGCATCTACCGTACAGTATTCTGTGGGACACCAGCGCAAGGATAGCTTCTACTGTGAATGGGAGTACAGACTTTAATTCGACTCCACGGAGATGTCTGCTATGAAACATTGAAACAGAGTCCACAGATAACCTTTGCGATCCGATGTGGCCTGCACGGCAAAAGCGAAAGATGGATAATAGGCAGACTCCGTTGCCGGTGCGTAAAAGTAAGAATAAGTGGAATCCATTCAGGCGGATCTATAATACAGAGCAACATGCATGGCATCCCATCATTGCTCATCTCATTCCAAGCATGTCCTTGTTCGTGATAAGTTATCCATCTCCATACTATCCTACCATTCATGACCACGATGACTGTGCCTATGCCTTCATAGTAGCCAAGAACCCATCGAGGTTGAATTCCTCCTCATACTGCCTCTCGTCCCATAATTCCGTCAATTCGTCCAGAATGCCCTTTTTGCCCTTTTCACGGACATTTCCCTCTGCATCGACAGCGTCGTGCTCGTCAACGCCATCGCCATTCTTCTCGCCGCCTTCAAGAGAGAGGCTCGGATCCGATTCGCCCATATTGAACAGATCTAGCAGCTGGTCCGTTTCCATACTGCCTAGTCCCGCGTTTTGCTGGTTGACCACAGTGGACGCGACGTCCATCTTGAATCGTTGCAAGTTGAGAATTTTCTCTTCCAATGTGCCGCGAGTGACCAGACGGTAGACGTTGACGACCTTTTTCTGACCGATTCTGTGCGCGCGATCCATGGCTTGCATGTCCTTCTGCGGGTTCCAGTCGTGCTCGACGAAGATGACCGTGTCTGCTCCTGTCAGGTTCAGACCAAGACCACCGACTGTAGTCGTCAAGAGAAGGCAATCGATCGATGGATCCGAGTTGAATTTGTTGACGATCTCTTGTCTCTTCTCAGCAGGCACACCTCCGTCGAGACGGGAGAAGGTCACCGACGGCAGGAGCTTCTTGAATACCGTTTGTTCGACCATATCCAACATCTCCTTCATCTGGAAAAAGATGAGTGCACGATGTGGTGACACCGCTTGATCAGCTGTAGGCACGTCTCCGCTATCCGTACTTGGCTCAACACCAATGCCGCAATCGACGAGGAGATCCCTAAGGGCGCCAAGCTTGGGCGCATGCACCGGATCTTTCAAGCTTGTGTTCTTCGATGCGAGATATTGCTGCGTGGCCGCGTATTGCTTATGTGTCTCTTTCATTACCATTGCCGGAGAGTTCACAAGCTTACGCATGTACTGAATCGCTTGGAAGATGTGCTGCTTGGCATCCTTTTCTCCTGAGCCCGCCTTTTCCGTCAATGTCTTGATTTCCTTCCTGGTAAAGTCTTCGAACAGCTTCTTTTGCAGCTCACTGAGATCACAGTAGTAGTTCTGAATGATCTTGGGTGGAAGGTCGTCGAGCACCTCTTCTTTCAGCCGACGCAAGAGGAAGGGCAGTACCTGCTTGTGCAACCCTTCGATGGCAAGTGCACCGGCTTCTTGTTCTTTCGACGAAGACTTGCTGAATCGTGAAGCGGCGATCGGCTTGGCGAACCGATCCTGGAAGATCTTCTCGGTACCGAGGAAACCAGGCATGAGAAAGTCAAAGAGCGACCATAACTCGAGGACGTTGTTTTGAATTGGCGTGCCAGAAAGAATCAGACGGTGGTTGCTGACAAGACGTTTGACTGCAATGGTGATCTTTGCCTTGGGATTCTTGATCAGATGACCTTCGTCGAGGACACAGTAATTCCAAGTGATAGGACCAAGCACATCTCCGTCGTTTCGACAGATTTCGTAAGAGGTGATGACCACGTCTGCGTCATCGAGCTGGTCTCGTAACTTGCTTCGCTCGGCTGGCGGACCAACGTAAGCGACAGGCTTGAGGAAAGGCGCATACTGCTTGATCTCCTGCTGCCAGTGACCAGACAGAGTAGCCGGGCAAAGGATGAGAGAAGGCAGTCTGCGCATGTTCGGATCTTGCGTCTTTGCATACTCCTCAGCTCTCATGTGGTGATCACTTGCGACCATGCAAAGTGTCTGAAGAGTCTTGCCCAGACCCATGTCGTCACAGAGAACACCGTGCAAGTGGTATCGATTGAGAAATGCAAGCCAATTGACCCCTTCCTGCTGGTACGAGCGCAATTCAGCCTTGATGGCGACCGGAATATCGAATGGCTCGACCTTTTTGGGATCAAGCATCTGCGCGATGAACTTTCTCTCGCGCTCACGGCCCTTGAGAAGCTCCTCGGACAGACCTGGCGGATCAGGGATACCAGCTTCGAGTGGCACCAGCTTGACGAGAATCGCAAAGGCTGTAGTGGCGAGAAGACGTACGCCGTTGTCCGAATCGCTCATGCGACCCAAGACAGGGACAAGCAGGAAGATGACGTATGGCAAGATCCTATCTTCCATAACGTGGATGAGATGGTAGATGCATTCTATGACACCTTGTCGGCGCACGACCTCGTTGGGGTCGCTGATCGGAGGAAGTACTTTCTCGACGAGCATGGTAAATCCCTTGACTGTGATAACGCTGCAAATGCTTGCAAAACACTTGGCTGCCGTGTAGCGTAGTACTGCGAGACGTGACTGCAAGGCCGTGACGATGAGCGGCATAAGATTGATCACAAAGTCATGAAGGTCGGGGTGGAAGGATGGCAAAAGAGCACGGAAGGTAGACATTGCGTCCACAACTTCCTGACCATTCATAGTCTCAGGGTCGGTGATATCGGCAGGCAGGTCGCCCGAGAAGCAACGGCTGATAGGACCCTCAATCAGAGTCTTGAGCATCGGGACCTTGACGAAGAGCTCACTACCAAATTTAGTGCAAAGCTGTTCCAAGGCCTCTTTTGCGCCTCGTCTGGTCGTACGGGCTGCCTTGACTTCGCGCTCGTATTTGGCCGGGTCTGGTCTGTCCTGGATGTCTTCGTCCTTTTGTAGTGATAGAATGCCAGCTTCCTTTGATGCATTAGGATGGAACTCTGGTGTCTCACCAGTTTCCATGCAGCAGAACTTGACAAGGTTGCCGACGATCTTGTCCACGACCTTGGAGCGACCACTTTCGTGAAGAAGAGCGATCAGAGCGGAGACAGCGTTGGCAGATCGTTTCTGCAATTCGACATTTTCCTCATCTTTGATACTGTCCATGAGACCCTTGATAGTCATCTGAGGCTTCTTCGGGACTCTACGTAAAGCGACCATGGCAGCCGCAGCTGCAGCCCTGATGCGAGTGTCTCGTTGATTTTTGATTGTAGCCGACTCGAGAATTGCCATATCAGCATCTGCTTTGGCGGTTGTGAGAAGGTCTGCAGCTGTAATACGCTGTGCTGGTGATAAGCCTTTTCTCAGCTTCTCAAACTCGACGTGCACAATACGCTCACCATCAGCCTGTGAGAATGCATTTTTTCCGGCATCTGGCTCGCCCTGAACGATGACTGCTATTATTGGTAGTTTACCAGGCGGAACGTGTGCTTTGTCGCGGAAGGTGTTGAGCAGGACTTGGCACTGAGCGCGAACGATGTGGAGATAGCTGGTCAGATCACTGTAGCAGCTTGGCCGTTCTTCCTCCACGACAGACTGAATGCGTGTAGCAAAGTTTTCTGACAGTGCGTCTGGTGCCTCGATTGCACTTGCATACTCTTCCATGACGATCGCTGTGAAGAGCTGCGTCGTCGAGTAAGGTGACGTGAGTCCAGGTGCAATTCTGCTTTCGAAGGTAGCTAGCTTGTTCTCAGCAGGCCACATTGTCATGGCTTTGGCAAGGGCCTGTGCAGCATATGTTCTTGTCTTGATCATGGAATCAGCTCCCACAAGATCCACATCCCCCTGCATAATGTGCGCATCGATGTTGTGAGATGATATAGGAGCGGGTATGGCCGCCTCCTTCCGATCGGATCTACGTCTCTTCTTTGCTGGCTCACCGTTACCATTGCCGATAGGCGAAGCCTTCCTTGAGCCATTGGCGGTGCTGAGCGGAGCATAACTCTGACCAGAAGGCCGCATGAAGAGTGTCGAATCCATCGGAATAGGATGTCTCGAGACACCGATAGGATGGAGGGTAAGTGTGACCAGTGGAGTGACGTGAGGTTCGAAAGACTGGACAAACTGCAGAGGACCGTCCTTGGCGAGCACATCCACAAGAGCTTTCCACACTTCGAGACTGAGCTTGAGAACGTTTTCGTTACGCTCGACCAAAAGGTTCTGGTAGACCAAGCGCAGCGCTTTACCATTGACCCATGTTTGCGTCTCCGTGCCTTCTATGTCCAAGAATGTCAGAAGAGCTCGAAGGACAGCCGACCGGACCGATGTTATGGTGTGGCGTAAGAATGGGAAGAGGCGAGGAACAAGCTCGGCAAAAGACTGTTCTTCGTCGGTGGCGGCATTCCTCTTCATGGCGTCGAGGACTTCTGGGAAACTGCAGAGCTTGGCAAGCAGATCCATGACAGATCCGGTACTGGCACTCAAATCGTCACTGAGGTTAGATAAGCACTCCCAGACGACGCTGATCAGATGACTCAGTGACGATGGCCTGAGGTTGACGAACTCCTTTGCAACTGGAATGAGAGTGGCAGCACTAACAGCTCGCACATCATCATCCTGATCTCCGAGACCCTTAATCACACATTCGAGTACTCCGTCCAGAAGGGAGTCGTCCTTGAGCAGGAGATCGTTACGGACCGCCACCAAGTAGCGCATTCCTATCATGCCACCATGGCAAGCGTGCCAGATACGTCTGCTGACCTTGAGATCCTTCTGCATCACGAGACGGTAGAGGATGCGGTTGACGGCGTGGACAGAAGCTGCAGATAGATACTGCAGGAGGGCACCAAGAGTCTGGCCAGCAGTCTCCCGAATGGGCGCCACCGCGTTGTCGCTAACATAGTCTGCGAACCGGTCCAGCATGAAGACGCAGCATATACGACACGCAAGGTCATTCAGCCACGCTTGATTGAGCTTGTCGTTCTGTGTACGAGTCTTGCCGAGTAATCGCCCTGCACCGGCTCCCTGAGTGCGGACAATCTCTCGGAGACCCATGGCGGCACCATGACGGATTTCCCATTGCGGATCAAAGAGGTCGACAGCCAGGAACTCGCAAAGTCGCTCAAACGGCCATTCCTTGCCCTCTTCCTCCGTGTCGGCCTGGAAAGTCGACTTTTCGACCGGAGGCGCACCCTTGAATTCTGCTACAACCTTTGACTCGTCATCGCCCCCTTTCCGCTCGAGAGAGAAGTAGTCAGGGTGATCAGGGTCCTCGTCCTTGATCTCGGTTTTCACGGTCGTGTCGGTTGGTGGTGTAGGAGCGGTGCTCTCTCTGCGGATTCCAGTAAGATCGTATTTGAATTTCTTGTTGTCGCGTTTGAGTTCTTCCTTGCGTCTGCGTTTCAACATGTTCATCTGACGCTTGCTCATGCCTTCGCCGCCAGGTGTCTGAGCCGAGTCGCCCGGAGATGCCATTCCTGACTCGCTGAATGGAGTCGATATGGTGTTTTGGCGAGAGACTCCAGTATCGATTCTGGATAGTGCTGGCGTCTGAAACGAAATATCTTTCTCATTGACAAGGTCATCTTCGATATACTCGCCTCCGAGTCCGAGACGAGAGGTCAAGCTTTTCTTCTGATGCGCGAGTCGTTCACCTGCATTCAGTCCGGCCAGTTTGAAGTCGTACTGTTTTCCAGCACTTCCAAGTAGCTCTTTTCCGTGGGTGAGAATTGCTTCGACGTCCAGGGTCTCGAGCTGAAGCTGATCCTCCGCGGCTCCGTTCGATGCGCCATCTTCGTCTTTGATTTCCTCGACGAATCCTTCAGCTTTGAGAGACTCATCAAGGGAATTGGGATCGAAGTTTTCGGCATTCTCGAAGATACCTCCAAGCGCCTTTGCAGCAGCAGTCCTCGTGTCCCATGATGTCGATCTCAGGTACGGCACAACCCTCGACAACAAGTTGAAAAGCTCATCGGGGTGAGCCTTTTGAACATCTGCAAGTTGCTGTGCGGCAGTGTTGCGAATGAGTTGTGTGCTACCTGTTTCGAGCAGGCTGCATGATTAAATTAGTAACAAGACACATTTTGTGTACCGTAACACAGAAGCACTCACACAACCAATCGATCGAGCCTGCACATGATGGTTAGCTGAAGTGAACGCCAAGCTTAGCGGGTGACTGTGATATAAAACGTACCTGCTCGCACTCATTGTGAGTTATTACGCATCAATTAATTAACGAAGATGCTTTTTCAAACGCCGCCGCCAATGCAAGCCAGAAGAACCAACAAAGGTGAATTGAAAGAGAGAAGTTAATAATTCAGATAATCATGTCGTGGTTGGAGTGTAATATAGCTGGTCCGGTGAAGGGAATGTGAACACCGGTGACAGCTTTGGCTTGCTTGCCTATTTTGGCCGGTTGCGATTTGCGGACAGCTTCCTTTCTTTGGGCTTGATGCTCGGCGGAATCACTCGAGGGAAGTCGCGATGCTTTTATGCGCGCCTTCTCTTTCCAAGTACCCACGGCTTGGTGGAGCGAGCTTTGCAGGCTAGGCAGCAAAGAGCTAGCTCCCGGGGTCTAGCGCGCATACCATATGCAGAGTTCTTTCCGCGCGACCAACCAGCTATGATTGTAGAAGCCTTCATATTCGTTTACTTGATCAAATATTGTTCAGTGTTTTCTCTTTTCACATAGGTCTGCGAGAAAAGCCGTTGATATTGAAGAGACGATGAACGACGAATGATTGCATACCGCGTTTGTACGCACAACACCGTTCAGCTTTGCGGGTTACTCCTGCAGACAGCGACTTCTAGGACTACGATGGACAGCTGGCAACATTATGTACCTTTTCACGTCCACTCATAAAAGCTGCACGGTCTGGGATAACTCAAACACGCCCAAGGCTCGATAAAACATATATATACACATCATTCTCTTGCTGCGCCTTTCGCCCAATCTCTGAGCACATTCTTCCGCAGCTTACCCGTTGATGTTTTCGGCAGCTCTTGCAATATCTCTACATCTCTTGGAACCATGAAACCACTGATACCAGGATTTTGCTTCGCCCACGAGATGATTTGCTCTCCAGTCACACTTTGACTGGCCGAAGATTTGACGGTGACGAATGCTTTCGGTCTTTCTCCCCAGTGCGAATCCGGTACGGCCACGCAGGCTGCTTCGAGGATATCCGGATGAGTCACGAGCATCGCCTCCAAAGCTAGGCTGGAGATGTTCTCGCCGCCTGTTTCGTGTCAGCAGACGTTCGAATTATGCGTCTGTGGAGTAACGACTTACCACTGATGATGATATCCTTTGCTCTATCAAGGATCTGGACAGCTCCATCCGGGTGCCATACAGCAAGATCTCCGGAATGTAACACACCACCAGCAAAGAGCTTCTTGGTCGCTGCAACGTCGTTGTAGTATCCTTTGGAGCAAATGTTACCAACAAACACGATCTCACCAGTCTCCTTTCCGTCTTTCTGGACGTCTTCAATATGCCCGTCGGGGACTTCTGTCTTGATCACTCTGCAAGGCAGTGAAGTGACAAAACCATGACCTTGTCGCGCCATCTTTGCATATCTCTCCTTCACCGGAAGTTCTTGCCAACTCGGCATCTGGTAGCCCTTCGTGATGGGTCCGTAGGTCTCCGTCAGTCCGTACACGTGAACCGGCCGCAAGTTGAGTTTTTCCATGGTCTCGAACAAATGTGCGGTCGGTGGGCTTGCAGCAACAGTCACTCTTACAGGGTTGGGCAGTCTCTCAGCATTCGAGTCAGCACAAAGTAGCGTGTTCACGGTAGGTGCGGCGTTGAAATGTGAGATGCCCTCTTCCTTCAGTAACCGCCAGATCTCCGGATAGTCGATCTTTCGCAGACAATAGTGGGTACCTCTGACGGCGGTGACTGCCCAGGGGAACGTCCAGCCCATCGCATGAAACATGGGTAACGTCCAGAGATAGTGAGCTCGCTCGGAGTCGTGGTAGTTGAGGCCCGATTCTACAACGTTGCTCATTGCTGCCAAGTATGCTCCACGATGGGTAAATTCTACACCCTTTGGTTTCGCAGTAGTGCCAGAAGTATATGCCAGAGCCAGAAGAGAATCCTCGTGGGGTGCCGTGTGCTCCAGGTCAGCCCAACCTTTGCTGCCGGTCTTCCGATCTAATTGAAGACCTTCGAGGACTGCCTCGTCGAAGGGTCCAGAAAGCTCTCCTTCGGTGGCATCTGTATCAGTATCCACGATGAAAGGCACGTTTGGGTGGGATTTTCCGAAATCATCGAGAAGCGAAACAAATTCGGCGTCGACAATGATAACGTCAACTCCTGAGTGGTCGAAGATGTACGCAATATCATCAGACTTTAAGCGGTAGTTGATCGCTGTGTGCGTCAGCCTCGAACTTCATTCAGGCTAAGAATTAATATGTGCGCCGACTCACCAACGTTGACGGCACCGGATGCAGCTATGCCATAGATGGACTCCAGAAAGGCCGGTGTATTTGGCGCCAGAATACCAACTCGCTTGAATCCATGATGTCGAAGATAGTAAGCCAATCCACGAGCTCGGTCCGCTGCCTCCTGGTACGACCTTCTCAAGATCTTCTTGTTCGCTGTCACATGGTAGATAGCAGGTGCCTAGTCTCTGGTCAGTTGTGCTGATATCGGTCATCCACTGCAACGTACATCTGGTTCGATTGCGGCGGCCCGCGGGAGAAAGAAAGTAGGCGACAGTTCATGTCTGTTCACGTGATGCTTGTATTGTCCGGTCGCCGAGTCTGCAGTAAGTGGTGCCGATGTTGAAGGTAGGAATTGCGCTGCGATTGCTGACAGGCGCTTGACGGCACCCGACATGTTGTGCTGTATCGTGTGGTCGTTTACCCCGCAGATGTGTCTATATCGATGATATGAAGGATTGCCTTTTTCGACGTGGATGTACTGTCTAAAGACTGCAAACTTGTTGCGATGTTTAGTTGTTCCTATACAGATTCCGCACTATCGGTACAGTATATCATACCAGTAATTCTTGGAGAGGAACCATCATTCGTCTACTTGTATGGTGGCAGGCATTTGGGGAACTTACCCCACACCAAGGAGCATTCTCCGCAGCCTTCAATTCTGGGCAACCTTTCACCGCCGGTCCGACTGCGCGCTCGTCCGCTCTACCGAGGTATAGCGATGGGACCTCCCTGTCGCGTGCCCTTTGTATGAGATGTATCGCTCGTTCATTCTGACTGTCACTGTCATCTTCTTCAGATCGAGCTAGTCGCTATAGCACTGATCACACGACCATCCTCGGCCACAAGGCGCAGCAGCCCTTCGACTAATAGCACTGGTGTTGACCTGTACTCGGATGTTGTGCTTTAATAATTGCCAGCGTTGTTGAGCGGATGTAATAAGTGCTACAACTCGTGGTTATAGCTCGCAGTGGAAAGGAGGACGATCTACACGCGTGACCACGTACATATTGAAATCGTATCTTGTCGGGTTGGCGCATTCGTGAATGGCTGATACGCGGACGCACATAGTTGAAGCGGTCCCCAGCTTCTGTAGTCATGTCATTTCATGAAGTTGATGAAGGAGAAATACGAAGCAGAGAATGAATACACAGATCGCATCGTCAAATATGACCCAGGTGTCAGCTAGGAGAGGCTTTTAATAACAGCATCGCCAGAGAGGGTTCGTGGTTGCCCAAAGGAAGGAAGTGTCCGTAAAAGATGTGCACGGGACAAGGCAACCAGATCATCTCACAACATTCACAACGATAAGATCAAATCTGTTCATATCAGAAAGTTTCATTGAAGGTATGGCCAGACGCGCTCAAATGATGAGGGCACCCCAGCCCATTTGCACTTTTTGTGATGCTTATCAGCAAACCCTCATGCTGTCCATTCCAACGCCAGAGCAATCACAACCGTCTAGTAACCGTACTCGGCGAGCTGAGTCTTGGTCTTCTCGTCGACCTTGGCGCTCTTCTGGGCGTCCGCCAACTGTCTCCTGGCGGCCTTCTTCCTCTCGTAGTAGGCGGAACCCTTGACTTTACGTCTCTCCTCGAGTCTGTAGAACCGTGTCAGTGATGTTCCATCCACACAACAATCTCATCAAAACGCACCTCTCAACAACGTCTCTGTACTTCCAGCCGAACTCGTGACCCAATCTACCGACAGTGCAGTACTTGCGGCCTGGCTTGAGGCGGAGGACACGCAGGGCTTGAGGAACGACCATGCGCTTCTTGTGGTCGTATGGTGGTGGGATACCCTCGAAAACCTTCAGGCGCTCCATGGCGGCAGCACCACGGGCGGTCTTGTGTGGGATCATACCACGGACAGTGCGCCAGAACATCTTGGATGGCGCACGGTAATGCCATGGACCTAGAAAAAAAAGGCATGTAAGCCCTCTGCTTGAAGCAGGAAAGAATCAATCACTTCGCAAGCTCAATGGCCAGGTGCGAAGGAGATTTAGGAATTGTTGCGTACCTCCACGGGTGGCATTGTAACGGGTCTGCTTGCGCATGAAAGCCTGGTACTTCACTGTTTATCCATGTCAGCATCCTTTCTTTCGCAACAGCGTCTGCCAAAGTCCTGCTCTTGGATCCTCTGTCCCTAACCATCCCTGCTCTTTGACTTTGTTTCGAGGTTTGACGTACGCTTGGCGCGGAAGAACTCTCCAGAGATGTTGAGGGCCTCGCAGCGGACGACAACAATCTTCTGTCCATTGAGAAGCTGCTTGGCGACGGTGCTTGCAAGGCGACCAAGCAAGTGGCCCTTGCCGTCGATGACAATCTGAGAGATGAATATTAGTACCGTGATTCCAGGAAACCGAACTCGTGTTTGGAGATATTGTTGGTGTTCGGATATTTCGTGATCGAGATGAACTGCATTGTACGTACGACAGGCTCAAAAGTCGACATCCTGTTGGTCGTTGGGTGGTTGTCGAAAGAATTCGTTTGGTGGTGTCGCAACCTGGAAGATTTGACGATGTCTGCCATTGTGCGGCCTTCGAATTCAAAGAGGTCCGTGCGGAGTGCACTTTTGCCGATGAGAAGCCGGCAGTGCGGAGGCGCATCAGCTTCGTGAGGTGGTCAACGATGAAGCAATATTTTTGTGACGCCTATTGGGAAATATTGTGCACTGACAGACAGAAGTGAGGGTAGTGATTTCAAGAGCGTCTATATCGGCCTTTCATTTGGTATCTACCAAAATTTTGTTCATGCACATTAGGTCTAAGCATCATCTTCATGCACCTTCCGCACTGCAGGTCCACATCCGCTGGGTGTTGTGTTGCCCTGGAGAAGTGTCTGCCAAGTAGAATTCAAGGTGTCCAACCACACTTCACATAGCTTGAGTGTTGAGGCATTCTTTGGCCACTCTTCATTTCACGGAATCATCCAAGCTGTTGAGAACCCGCTGAGTTTCCTTAACAAGCTCCTTTCTCTTTGATCTCACATCAGGCTCGTCGGATTCGACAGCGTCCAGTTTCAGAAGGACCTGCTGGAGAATGGTCTCACTCAGCTTCTTGTGCTCGTAGTCTCTCTTGGCTCGATCCGAAGGCGGATTCTTCAGAAATTCATCACAGAGGGGCAACATTTCCTGCATCTTGGCCTGACAAGCATTCAGCTTGTCCATAGGCGTCGCCGGTACTGTAGGTTTTGGCGTGGGTGCTCGTGATCCTTCTGCTGAGGGAATAGGAAGACTGTCTGTGGCGGCCGGCTCGGATTGTCTCTTTCCCTTCTTCTTCTTGTTTCGGTTTCTGTTCCTCTTTCGCTTGGGCTTGTCTCCATCGGTGCCATCCTGCGCTTCGGCCTCACTGTCGGACTCGTCGTCGTCATCCTCGTCCTGCAGCGGGTCGGCGATACTGCACATAATCTCTGCCCCCACTTTGAGACCCTCAGCCCTGCATGCTCTCTTGTCGTCTTTGAGATTCTTGCCGCGATAGAGTAGCTTGATTCGCGAAGGGTCCGAAGTACCAGTCTTCTTTGCAGCCTGTTCTCTTACGTGTCCGATCGTGAGTTCTCCTCTGTCTAACGAATATGCCGCAAAGTGTACCGGATAGCTGACTTTCTTGCTCTTCAACACAATAACATCCGTCTCACGAGGAGGCCCTGACTTGTCGTCATAGTCGCCCCTTTTTAAGTCGTCTGACGTGATGTAACTGTAGTCATTGTCGCTGACTTGTGGCACTTCCTCCGCCGATCCCGAGCGACCGAAAGGTGAAAATCGTCCCGACCACTGCCCGAGACGGGAGGACCAGGACATTAGAATGAAGAGGAACGCTGCTGTCGCAAGGACGTAGGGTGTGGATTCCGCGACTGATTGGGAAGCCACGAGGGCTTGAAGGGAGTGCAGGTATTCTGTGAATTGATCCAGAGCGGGCGTGAACAGTGGCCGTGAAGCGTAAGCGGCCCAGAAAGGAGATGGGTGTTGGCAGAGCGCAGCGACGAATTGATTCTATTGGCGTGTTGTGTAGATCTCGTACTTTTTATACTTGCTAGTATCTCAAAGGTTCTCAAGCTGTATTGTGCTCCCTCTCATCAAAGCTGCGCCCAGAAATGCGAGCGGAAGGTCAACGCCCGAAAGCGGTGAAGCTTCATTTCAATGTTCTATCAGCGTACCCTGCATGTATTATTACATACCTGATAGGACGAATTACCATAATAATTCACTACAAGTTTGAGGTTATTGTCAAGCTCTCGGTAGTTGTATTCCGTTCCAATTGAAAATTGCAGCTGAGCATGCTGAGTCCAAGTCAGAATGGATGACCAAGCACCTATAGAGGTAGTTCAAGGGCATGCACAGCAAGGCTTCAATAATGCCCGCAAAATGCTCCTGACAAGTCTAAAACTGTAGGTAGATAATGTAACCTGCACCTCTCGAGAAACAGACATAAGGGATGATCATATCATACCATAGTCGTCCACGGTGACAGGAAGTTACTATATTTCTGCCCTGCCTATTATGCCGGTGCTGCACCCAATACGAAGTCGTTCGCGATATACCTTGTAATACCAAGGGCTTGGTAAGCCACCGGACTGGATGCAGTACATGTACTGTATTCAGGAGCCAGCTTCCAACAGGAATTTTCTGGATCAAAAGGAGCTGGGCAGGATCTTCGCCAAGTGCGGCTACAGCAACTCTACTTACGAGTAGTGTACGACGGTAACCCAAGACCACCTCAACCAGAGATCGAGGTCATTTTTGGGCCTCGAAGAATGCATTCTGCTGTCTGAATAGCCGACCACACCCGCACGGGGATCTCCGGGGCATGCCTGCCAAGCATCTAAAAAGCTTAGCCAAAGGACTCAGTCTGCGAGTTCAATTTTGGGAAGGAGGTAAAGCGGATTTCCCCCGAGGTGGATTGCCTTGCGTTGATGCTCGCTGTGGAGAGGTCGTTGACAAATACATGTACATGTTTGCAGGAACACGTTCACAATCGCGATTGGAAGCATTCGAGCCGAACGCAGATGACTGATCATGAAATTCCATGATGCTCCAACAACACAATGATTCTAGGCGTCGTCATCACCTTTCGGCGTTAAGCCACGACCGAAATCTGTCGCCGACCGCGATGATCGTCTTTCGCCTGCACCGCATCTCTTCCGGCTATGCTAGAGGGTGACAATAATATTGCAATGCGACGAAGCAGTGCAACATACTTTCTCGCTTGGCGGATTCTGCGTTCTTTAGGAATCAACTTGTCAATCCATCGGCGTGGTCTTGTTTAACTTTCATAGAGCGGGGCTTGAATGTGCCGTTTGACTGGAACCGTTACACTCTCGCTCAACACTAGTTCCTTGACTCCCCCACCGAGGCCCTATCTGTATCTTACCTGATCTGTCTCAAGGGATCTATCCGTGACGATTGACTGCGACCTCCTGTTCCATTAACGCACTCGCCGCGTTGTCGCCTCTGACAGCCATGGACAACAACCCACCCGAAAGTCCCGAGGACATGAATGACGAGTACGGAGAACCAGATTACAATGAGCCGAAGCAAGAACACTCCTCCGGCGAGGCCTCTCCCAATGGCACAGATCCTTCTGGATCTTTGAACAGGTCCGGTGCGCCCTTACAAAAGAGACGTCGTGTTACAAGGGCATGCGACGAGTGTCGGCGCAAGAAGATCAAATGCGACGGCAAGCAGCCGTGTACACATTGTACCGTCTACAGCTATGGTAAGTCTATCAGTCCAGTGGTTCGCACACGTCAGCTAATGAATCCACTCCAGACTGCACATACGATCAGCCTTCGAACCGACGGAGGAACCCTGCGCCTCAGTACATTGAAAGTCTCGAAGCCAGAGCAGTTCGCGCCGAGTCCCTACTCCGCATGATTATACCGAACCTCGATTTGCATGACCCTGCAATTGACGTTGCAGTTCAACAAGGCTTTATACCCGGACTGGAGAACAACATGGCCGATTTTGTACAGTCTAAGAGCCAGCAGCAGCAACAGCAACAACAACAGCGAGGTACGACAGCGACGTCGGCCGAGGGCGGCAAGAACGACACCAACCTGGAATCCATGGTACGAGCAGTGGGTCAGATCGAGTTGGACGAGTCTGGTCGATGGGATTATCATGGACACTCTTCTGGGCTCAGTTTTGTCAGGCGTATGCGCGAACAACTTGGAGATATAATGGGGCCTGACACGATCGCAACACCTTTCATCAAAAACCGCCCGCAAACTCACGTCGTCGACTCTCCAAAGTCGGCCTATGTTGAATCGCCAATGGAGTCACCCTTGGGCAGCTTTACCGATCTGCCTCCCGAGGATGTCGCCCGCAATCTCTGTACATTATCCATTCAGGAGACCGCCGTCCTGCTCCGAGCCGTACACATGCCGACTTTCTGGCGATCTTTCAAAAGGATCTATACCATCTCTCCGGACAATTATGTCGATGAAGATCATCGCTTTCTGCCACTGCTGTACAGTGTCCTTGCGGTTGGTACCGTCTTTGGTACAGATCAAGAGGACGACTACGAACCAGCTATTGATCAGGGGTAAGTTGCGAAATAGAGACAAGCTCATCATATACATATTGACTCTTCATAGTTTCAAGTTTTTCCGGGCCGCCCGTCAGATGATGGATATCGCCGATTGTCGAGACATGGTTTCGCTTCAGGCAATCGTCTTCATGATTATTTTCCTTCAGTCTTCGGCAAAACTTTCCCAATGCTACGCATATGTTGGAGTCGCACTTCGCTCGGCCTTGCGCATGGGTTTGCATCGATCGCTCAACAAGCATTTCAATCCACTTGAACTGGAGATGCGCAAGCGTCTTTTCTGGACTATCCGCAAGATGGACATCTATGTTGGCGCAATGTTGGGTCTTCCACAGACTTTGAGCGACGAAGACATTGACCAAGAGTATCCCATCGAAGTTGACGACGAATACATCACCGAGCACGGCATTTCGCCAATGCCTGAGGGCACCGTCTCGTTGCTGACGGCCTTTAACGTGCATACCCGCCTGACTACCCTTCTTACCAAGATAGTGCGTGGTGTCTATCCGATCCACCCAAAGACAGGCGCCGGGAAAGGAGACAAGTCATACACAGTACCTTTCTCTGTCATTCGCGACATTGAGAACGATCTGGAGAACTGGAAGAACAGTCTGCCCGAAGGTCTCTCGCCATCGCACCATAACGCTAGACTCGCAAGGTATGCTTGTTCATTCGATTCGACTTTCCATGCTTTGATTGTGCACTTCTAACACTTTACAGAGCACAGAACATGCTACGTCTCGCTTACGCTTTTGCCCAAGTTCTTCTTTACAGACCGTTTCTTCACTTTGTCGCTACTGACAAGCGCTCTCAGCAAATTGACCAGCGTGCCTACACTTGTGCGGCATCATATGTCAATGTTGCTCGCAATATCATCCACTTGTGTACTCAGATGAAGCAGAAGGGACTGCTGAACGGAGCGTTCTGGTTCATCATGTACACCACGTTCTTCTCCATTATGTCTCTGGTATATTTCGCGGCTGAGAATCCGGACAACCCAACGACAGAGGCTCTAATGAAGGATGCACTCGAGGGCAAGGAGGTCTTGGCGTCTATTGCGAAGCGATCCATGGCTGCCGACAGATGCACCGTTACACTCAATGCAAGTCTTCGCTCATCGTCTGACATCCGACATACGCAAAATGCTAACTCTATACAGACCGTCTTTAGCAGATTGCCACAATGGATGCGTGAAGGTCGTCCAAATCCTACGCACAGTAGGAAGCGTCGACAAGGATCAGACATCCAGCCTATGCATCAAGCAACTAACAGTCATCCTGATATTGGAGCCACTGCAAGGGACGATATCCAACCTCTGCAGCAGCGATCCAACACGTTCCCTCACCACAAGCCCAAGGCCAATATTCCACGAGTGAACACCCAAGCGTTCGATCCGACGATGTCGTCAACACCACAGGCACAATCTCGTGTACCCAGTAACGGACCTTACACACCTGCTAGTGCTTCGTATGCCCAACAAGCATTTGCACAACCCGACACATCTCCATTGGCTGCATCGATGCAAAATATCGGCATGCCAATGAACAACATGAACCCCGACCTACCGGATCTCTCCGCTATGATGTTTCCCTCCGCCGAGCCATTGACATATCCGAATCAGCCGCTCACAACCTTCGAAAACAACCGATTTGCGAAAGGACCGCCGTACTATAACACCAACATGAATGCATTCAATAATGGATCAACAGTTATGCAGGGTCGACCGGGCAATCAAGTCGACAGCGACGACATGGAAGCTCAACTGTTTTCGCTGCCTCCTTATATGATGCAAAACCAATGGAACATGGACATGCAAGCCCAGCAAGCTCGTCAGCAGCAGCCTCTGGCATCCGCTGCTCAGCAGCCTCTGGGGGTCGGCCAGATGGCACCGAATTTGCAGTGGCAGAACCAGCAGCAGTTTCCACAAGGTCAAGGCTATGACGACATTGACCTGAATGGTATCTTCGGTGGAGGGGAGTGGGCGAACACATTGATGGATCAGTACGGACACGGACGATAAAAGAGATATCACAAGTGTAGATGTTGGTGAGAGATTACGACCGTCTTTTATACAGGCGTGTATTTGTTTGACTAGGAGAACTGTACGGTGTCCGGCAGGCGAACAGGAAAAGGAGCAGCGGATAAGTGGCATGCTTCCCAGGAGATGAGACAAGATACCCAATTTTCATATTTGCTTGATATCAGAAATCCAGTACTTTGTCTGCGTGGTCCAACCTTGCAAGTTGTCGATGTTTTATGCATTGAATCGTGACCCCCCGCAAAATCGCTCGGGGATGAATGATGTCAAGGTTCCCCAGTTTCAACCGTCTGTTCACTGAATACTGGCTTCGCGCTCGCATCACATACAGCAACCTCATATGGCTGTGTAGCAACAAGTTCTGTAACGAGCTCGAAACACAGAAGCCTAATATGGCTCGTTCTCGCAACCCCATCGCCTTCACGCCGTGGCCGGTCACGTTTTTCACATGTGCAATCTACGCTGCTATCTTTGCTCTACTCTTGGTCTCCCACCATATTCTACCCTCTGCGCCCACTTCGCCGACACCGAAGAGTTGGCCTGGTGTAAACCTTACTACTGCATGGCTGGATCTTGAAAAGCTCAGTGAGGCGCACCATCCGTATAACAGCAAGGCGAACTTGAAGACAAGAGCATGGCTGCTGGAAAGGATAGCACAGATACTCGAGACCAATGTCAAGGGTGATTGGCGGGTCGAGCACACCAATGAGACAAATGCGCTTGGTAACAGTCATCATGAGTCCCGAGCAACACGGTCTGGATCTAAAGCCGTCACTGTCTTCGACGATAGGAGATCCAACATTACCTTCCAGGACGGAAAATACATGAGCTACTTCGAGGGCGACAACATCATGGTCTATATCCGCGGTTCAGAGGACGATCAGAGTGACTGGTGGACGAAAGGCCCCAAGTACGAGGGCGACGGAGGTGTACTGGTCAACGCCCATTTTGACAGTGTCTCGACTGGATTTGGAGCTACCGATGACGGTGGTGGAGTCATTTCTATTCTTCAGTTGATCTCGCACTTTACTCAGGAGGGACATCAGCCGAAGAAGGGTTTGCTCGCACTTCTCAACAATGGCGAAGAAGACTGGCTTTATGGTGCACGGGCTTTCACCAAGCATCCCATGTCTAAATTCCCTCATGCATTCTTGAACCTGGAAGGTGCCGGAGCTGGAGGAAGAGCCACTCTGTTCAGAAGCACTGATACCGAAGTTACAAAGGCCTACAGCAAGAGCAAATACCCATTTGGTTCTATCGTAAGCGACGATGGCTTCAAACGCGGCCTCGTGCACAGTGGAACCGACTACGAGGTGTTTGTTGAGCAGCTCGGTATGCGTGGACTGGATGTGGCATACTTCGGACCGCGCGCAAGATACCACACCTCGGAAGACGACGCTAGAGATTCGAGCCCAGAAAGCTTGTGGCACATGCTCTCTGCTGCTTTGCCAACTGTGAAATCACTCACTGACGATACTAGCTCTACCTTCAAGAGCACAGAAGACGAACGTGGCAACAAGGCCGTTGCTGGCCATGGCAGTCGAGCTGTGTGGTTTGACCTGTTCGGGCGTGCGTTCGCTGTTCTAGAGCTGCGCACCATTTTTGGAATCTCAATCGCTCTTCTTGTTGCAGGTCCTATCCTTCTCATCGTGCTGGAGATCATCGCTAGGAAATCTGGCAAATGGTATCTTTTCGCCAGCAAGACATTCGTACATTCTTCTGACGACGACGAGCCGATTCGTCTCTTTGGATGGAGGGGCTTCTTCAGGTTTCCACTGGCCTTCATCATTTCCACTGCCGCTGTCGTGGCGCTGGCTTTTCTAATCACCAAGGTCAACCCGTATATCGCTTACAGCAGTGAATACGCGGTTTACAGCATGTTGCTTTGCGCCTGGCTCTCAATAACCTGGTTTGTAATGCGTCTTGGAGATTCGATCCGTCCATCTGCTCTTTCAAGAATGTTTACTTTGATCTGGATGTACGCTATCACGTGGATTCTGTTGGTTGGCGCCACCGTTGGTGGAAACAATTTCCAACTCGGTGGTGGATACTTTATGGTCACTTACAACGCCTCGGTCCTTCTAGCTCTTTTCATATCCTACCTGGAGCTGTTTGGGCTGCCTAAGAAATCGACGTTCGCCGAGCACGCTTATTACGGACCAGATGGAGAGGACGAGGTCGACAGGCAGCAACACATCGAGAGCGAGCCTGAGCCGGCACCGTCCGTCACCAACGCCAACGAAGGCGATGAAGCCGACGAGCGAACCAGCCTTCTCAACGAAAGACACACTTTCAGGCGTTACGGCGCAAACCGTAGGAGAGAAGAAGGTGACGCTGACGAGCACGGTCACACAGAATCTGACGACCCAATGCTGACAAAAGCGTACGAAGGCGAACAAGCGTGGTCTTCAAGGCTGGTCTCTTGGACCTGGTTGCTGCAATTCTTGATACTCGCTCCCATCAACGTCATCCTAGTCGGTCAGATCGCCTTGCTGGTCGGTTCGGCTTTACATCAGACGCCGGCGGATGGCAGTGCCGTCTTGACGATTTACCTGATGATGGCAGTAGTCTCGGTCCTTCTCATCATGCCTTTATCGCCATTCATCCATCGATTGAAGTACCAGGTTCCAACCATCTTTTTCTTGATCTTTGTCGGCACACTCATTTACACGCTGTTGGCATTCCCGTTCTCAAGAGAAGCTCGACTCAAGATCTACTTCGTCCAGCGTGTAAACCTCGACAACGGCACGAACGAAGTTGCTATCATGGGACTCGATGGATATGTGCAGCAAGTAGCTGCTCAGATGCCAAGTGCCGCAGGTCAAAATTACAAATGCGGTCCAGACGTTGTCGATTGGGCGAAGCGAGATGGTCTCAGTGCATGTGTCTGGAACGGTCTTGCTCCTGAAGTCGTACCTGGAGATTACCTACAGAAGCCATCGAAGCCAGCGCCTTACCCGAACTCGACCGCCATCAGCAGCCGCAGTGGTGGCGAGGACGAAGGCAGCAGCACCTGGGTCGAGTGTGACGCGAAGCGCGACAACTCGTCAGGCAAAGTCAGCTTCGCCATCAACGGTCTCAACACGCGAGCATGCCGCCTAGTCTTCGACTCACCAGTGACCAACGTCACCTTCGAAGGAGCAGGTTCAGAGGGTCAGAACTACATTCCACCACGAGACACAATGAACGCAAGCAAGTACTGGCGTCTCTGGAGCCGTGAATGGGACGCCAAATTTAAGGTTTCGGTCATCAATGCTGAAGATGAGGAGTCGCCAAATGCGCCTCTGACTGGTATGGTCATGTGCCAGTGGGCTGATGTCAATCAGAATGGTGTCATACCGGCGTTTGACGAGGTCAAGAAATATATTCCTGTCTGGGCTATTGTGACCAAGGCGAACGACGGGCTTGTCGAGGGCTTCAAGCGCTTCAGGGTTTGAGCTGGGTCATTCAGGAGGTGCGGATGTAGGATAATGTCTATAGTCGTTGATATTTACTGACCTTACCAAATCTACGTTACTCGAGTCAGTCGGTGGTGATGCCGAAAATAGCGCCAACAATTTCAGGATGGTAACCGTACACGAACCCACTTTGGCAGGAACGACCATCGAGGATCTCGATATTCTCTAGTGTTAGGTCGTCATTGAACCGATGTGTGATATGAAGCGGTAGGTAACTTTTGTTGCTTTCAATTTCAATAGTCGAGGAAGCCGGCAAGATCTACAGAAGCGCTAGAAGGTAGAGTACGATCCTTCTTTATCATCACGGCTCGGGAAGAGTGATGCAATCCTCCAAGCCCGTACAGTTCGTATCAACGAACAGTTCGACATCGAAGCACAAGGTACTGCCCAAGCTCAACCTATCAGCACTTGCCTCCCGCCAGTGTTCGTCTTTGTGGCTGTCTGACAGGCGCATGACAGAATTACAGATCACACAGTTGTGCGACAGAAGGACCAGAAGGACCTGGAGCATCAAGACGGTCGAGCACAAAGGAAATTTCGACGTAGGATGATCAGCAAACACTAGAAGCTCGATCGGCAACTGAAAGGTGGTAAAGTGACTCGGGTCATGCTCTTCTGCTCCGCATTGGAGCCGTTCTATTTTTGGAACCACACAACGTCTGGTCAATCTACCGTCGCATGGCACACGAACCTTTCCTCCACATCTTGGGTTCAGCTCGGTGCCATGTCGCTCGCGAGCAATCCTGTGTATCGATGATACTAATCGCGGATCCATTGAGATGGCTTCCGTTGGATGCGACTACCACTCCTTACATGGTTGAATTTCACGTGTGCTCGCAGGTCCCGCACACCGCTACTGCTTCCAGAAACATGGCATTCTAGCTAGCTCTTCTTCTTTATCTCATGCTCGTGTCAGCCCCTCAGTCAGATCCCTAGCTTCATCTTTCGATCTCTTGATTGTCACGTACAAAATGCCCCGGGACTCCGGGACTGAGCACCTATCTATCTGATCGATCCGCCGCGATTGTCAGGAAGAAGAAAAACAAGCTGTGGCGTGTCTGTTTTGGGACGGTCCAGCCTCTCTCTAGTCTTCGAAAGCTGAGCCCTGCTCAATTCCAACGGAGTCCTGGCGGCGTAGTCCATATCGTCAGACAACTTTACGCTTCCATAACACGTACAACGCCATGCTCACTCAACGTACTCTCTAAACGACGATATTCCTGTCACTGGACTGTGCTGTCCTGCTACGACGCCACAACCAATTTTGACACTGCCGTTCGTGTCTTGGGTCTACAACGTTCCTTGGCGGCCTATCCGCGACAACGCTCATCTTGTCTTGTCTAAACCTCGAATACGAGATCCACTCAAGGTACGGACAAACTCCGCTCGATGTCGATATTGATCAAAATATACATGACCGCCGGGGATGGGGCTCGTGGTTGTCGCTGCTATCATTCTCGTGAATGATCTTTGGAAACATCAATCATGTCATCTAACCTTGTCTTAGAATCAAGAGCAGATGCCTACGACCATTCGGCATGTTATAGATCACTGACACCGGCAATTGTCGATTTTACCGATATACCACTTTGCTTCGCTCCTCCTTATACGTTGCCGTTCTACAGCAAATCAGCAGACACTCTCTCATGCATGGATCACCCGGACCTTCCAGCTGGCCTGAGGTTACCCAGAAAGACCAAAAGCAGACGGTCTAGTAGAAGCGATCGCGATGTGCGTCTAGACTCACACTGCACACCCTCTATCACTTCGGCTGGATCCGGAGAGAAGCGACCGAGAAGCTCACTTTCGTTTGACCAGCGAATGTCCAATACCCAGAACTTTGCCATTCACCCAGCTGTTGCGCCGCTGGACCCGGGACTTCAACACAGACAGCAAGCGATAGACTCATACCTTCCGCCGCAGCCACAGAAAGACGCTGTTCCTCGACGGCGATTCACTCTTCTATCCCGCAAGAGTAAACTCTTATCAATCAAGACTTCCCTCGACGAAGCTCCAGCGAGACAGCAACAAGCACAACGTCATCCTGTGACGCGAATGGACTCGAGACTGATGCACGGCAAACCGGATCTACCTCCGTCAGCGAACACATCGATCATTACACCAGCTGTGTCGGTGCAGGACGGTGCGTCGGCAAAGTCCTTGAGTCCCCCCTCTACACCCGGATTCATGAGACGTCTAATAGAGCGTATCGAAACTGCACCAGGACCGAGGACTCCTTCGCCAATGCTCTCATTCCAGGACTCGCCTAAGCCAGTAGAAGCAAATCTAGCTGAACCTCAGGATCTTGCGTTGTTCGCTGCTGCGACCGCGGGATTAAGCCCGGAACAACCATTTGGAGCTGCACAGATGAGACAGTATGTTCCGCTTTCGCAGCCAAGATATCGGTATACAACAAGCAAGTCGTATACGTCCTCCGTACCTTTAGCACTGTCGCCAAGCAGGAATCAACCGCCATCTTCGCTGTCGCAAGGGTCTGGCTCTCTTTCAATACCGGCGTCATCGTTCGATTACGGATCTGCCAGTTCTTCGGGAGGAAGTCGGAGCAGGCCATCCGTACCCAGAATGAGTTCCGACACTGGTCCACGCGGTACAGAAGTTTTGTCTCAGAGCAACCCGCTCCCTACTTTGGACACCTCATCAAGCAGAGAGTGCAATGCTAGCAGAAGAAGAGGACCAAATGGATCAGCTTCGAGATCTATCGGCGTACCACGACCGTCAGAGCCCGTAATGCAAGACGTCCCGCCTATGCCGTTCGGCTCGCGTCCAGTGCGCTTACCTTCACCAACTCCTCTAATGCAGACATCAAGTCACCTGCAAGTCCAAACCCAACAACAAATCAAGTCCTCTCCAGCGAATTCATTGGCCGCCAGACCCGTTATGTCACCGATCTCTCCACCAGATACAGCCATTCCGTGGCTCGACGATAACATCTCGACACTTACCGTCGACACTCTTGCATATCGCCATAATCCTCGCATCAGCGCCATCAGTACTCTGAGTAGCATCAGTGCGCTAGATGGAGGAGTCAGTCCGATTGACCCCGAGGATGATTGCGAGCTGCCCGATTACAGGACTAGTCAGGAGGAAATGGCGAGGATGCGTCAATTTGAAAATGCGAGACGGGCGCAGGAGTTGCAGAGGCGGTGGATAATGAGTAGAGGAAATTGATCAAGATCACTATGTGAAGGCAAGGGAAGAATGGTTGTTTGAGTCTGGAAAAGATACCCAATGGCTGCTTCAGCTAGCACGCCTAAGCAGAAGCACGAAAGTGATCATATTCATCATCAATGTAGTGACCCAATTATTCTGACGTTTAACCTCAACGACCGGAAATGCTAATCATGCAGATACAGTATGATGTGAAGCAGGAGCATCTTCGCTTACCTAATCTCAAGCTGTTCAGATACATCATGTCTGGCCAACCGTCCACAACGCCAAGCCTCCGACAGCCCATCGCAACCGCAGTCCGCACCTCATCACCGAACCGCTTGAGCCATTGAACCAGAGAATCGGCTCCTTGACACTTCCAACACACGTCACATATCATGTCTTCTGGTTATGGATTGAGCGGAGGTACGTACTTTCCCTGCCAGCGATCCGCGCGACGTCAATAGTCTTGAAAGAGCTGGAGAAGCAACAGAGTCTCGATCTGGAGATGAGCAATCGCACCGGCAGTGTTTCCACATACGAATATCCGGTCATGGAGGACGAGATGGCAGCGACTGAAGAGGGAGCGAGTGAAATGGGGCAGCGGACGGGACAATAGGACACTCGAAAGCTGCCGCGGAGCAGCTTTCGCAACGCCGGGAACTCAGCAGCGGAGAGACAGAGAGCACATATCGCATCGTCACAAGACAGTACAAGGAACAATCGCTGACAGACATGGCCTCACAGGTCCCGGGCGATGCTTCCCGTTCTGGCAAGAAGTGCTCGCCTGCTACGTCGTCAACACCACCAACGAAGACACATCGGGCCGCACGAAATGCATGCCCGTCCTCGAGGACTACTACGAGTGTCTGCACCACAAGAAGGAGGTACGAACACAACACAACATCCCACCCTCTCCCATCCATCATTCACCAAATCAACCCCGTCACTCCGAAAGAAGCCTGGCCCGGCGCTAGCTTCGGCAAAGATCATGAACCACACCCAGCCCGCGTCAACAGGCGATGAAAAGAGTCCTAGATCCTTATTCGCACAGTAGCTGACGTGTTCACCCCCGCACAGGCCGCCCGCGTGAAGCACCTGCAAGCAGCGTACCGCAAAGCGCAAGCATCGTCGCCGCGAGACGACGCGCCGAACGCCGGCCAGATCAGGAGTCTGGGCCTCTTGGACGCCAGTGACGAGCAGAAGAATATCAAGAAAGCACCGCTTATCCCAACGAAGGCTGGAAACATTTGAATTGGGGTTTTCTATGACCTTGGGGGTGGTATCATGAATGAACAGGGAATGAAGACACAGGTGGCGGGCAAACACTATACCGAGCTAGCTACCTTTCACAGGGACAAATGGAATGGAGATATTCTTTGGCAATCACCTCCTGACCCTCCGACTCGCCGTGCTCTAGGTTAGAAGTTGGCCTGGTCTGCGTGTGGAATCATGGCAAGCCCTCTATGACCTGACTTGCTCAAATTTGATTGCTATGTGGCTGTGGTGTAGGGCGCCCTTTTTTCGCCGGCTTGCGGGTCTGCTTGTGACTTTGAAGTTTTACCCGAACAATCGTGCAGCCACTGCGCGACGCGCTTCGTGAGTGCACCAAAGCGTGATCTGATCGCAGGACATCCGAAAAGGCATTTCTTTCATAATAAAGACAAGCTACGTGAATGGGTATTGTCCGAAACCAGCACGTCCAGTTCAAAAAACTCCATACCATCAGCAGCCAAGTCTGTCCGAACGTTGATCTTACCACCGTCTCCTTCCTCTGACAATCATACCGCTCATAGTGGTGCGAGGAAAACCATAACCCAGATCAATGAACCCGTCGTCGTCTCCTCACGACGCGTTGGGAATAACAATGTTTCGTGTCCGACTAAGACTTCACAATGCCGTTCGTGTTCTGGCCGAGCTTGAGTTTCTTCCTGCAGTCCGGGCAGTACCACTTCGTGCGACGAGGCGGCATCTCTTTCAAGTCGACGCAGTCGAGATGGAACCATTCCTTTTCGCACTGTTGCGCTGTGTTAGTGGCATGGACAAGTGGTCACGGCGCAGAACTTACATCATCGTTGTCGCAGGCAATCATAGTGCCCCAGCTCACATCGCCGCACACGCAGTATCTAGCCTCGTTCGGATCGATGTATTCTTCCGGTTCGACCGCGGAAGTCGGCGCTGGCTGCGCGTCTTTGCCGTCTTCTTTCTTGCTGTTTTTCTTTTTGGGCGCCGCTTTGCGCTTGCCGACTATCACCTTGGCGCTGCCGTCCTCTTCGGTCGTTACCAAACCAGGCGCAGGACGCTTGCGACGACCATTTCGTCCAGTCTGTACAAGCGCCTCGGGAGCCGGAGACGCAGGCTTGCCGCTTCCGGGCAGTGAAGCATTTGAACCTCTGCGCAGACTGACACGGCGGGCTGGCGGTTCGGCAGAGGCGGCTTTGGATGGCTTGATCGTAATCTTAGTACTGCTCTTTCGTGGGACGAGTGTCCCCTCTGGAGCCGTTGATCCATGGCGGCTCCGTGGTCCAGGCGATTTTGCAGCATTCGAAGCCACGAGGGCTGGCGAGAGTGCGCTAGGATTTGCTGATACCGTCGCGTTGCTATCTGGTGCTGCAGCGGGTTCAGTCTTGGTGACAGCAGGAATGGTTATCTTCAGTCGCTTAGCGGGTGGAGCTGGTTTGCTGAGAGGATCTGAAACGTCGGCACCAGGAGTATCCGCGGTGTCTGCCAGGGGCGGTGTGGCCTCTCTCTTCCGTTTCTTTTGTACGATTTCCACAGGCTTTGGTTTCTGTGGACTCTTGGGGTCGTCCATGGTTTCATCCTTCATCTGCAGTGATCCCCCGTTCTCAGCGGTCAACTGTGCCTGAATGGCTTGCTCTTCCAATTGCCGCTCGCGTTTCCTTTTCTTGGCCTCGTTCAGACGCATTCCACGATTCATAAGCGCCTCGTCACCGTCGCCTCCGTCGGCCTCCGGACCGAGCATTGCTGTCATCTCTGCTCTTTCTTCGCCAGACACGACAGCTTGTGTAGGGTCTACCCAGTCCGCAGTATATTCATCGACAAAGGGGTTACCCGTAAGCTTAGCGGTATCTGGCAGTACAGTCAGTAAGTTTGTCGGACTTGCGGAACTCAAACGAGATCATACCTCTGGCCAACTCCATGTTCGAAACTCCTCGGCCTAAAGTCTTGAGCTCCCGGTTCCTCATGGCTGAAGAAGGGATCCATATCGCGTTCTTCTTCATTCTCTTTCTCAGCTTAGCCAATTCATGTTCGGTCAGTTTCTTCCAGGGTTTCCACCTGCTGCCGTTTGGTGCATCATCTGGAGGGGGAACAAGGGCTAGAAGAGCATTTGAAGTGCTGATTCCGGCCACGGCGGAATGCACGTTTGTTCCAGGTTGACCCGGCGCTCTTATTCGAGGTGCTCTTGGGGTGCGGTCCTGAGGATCCTTGCGTACTTTAGGTGGTTTGGGTGTGCGTTGTCTGCCAATACTCTTCTGTCGTTCTCTGCGAACGGGAGGTGGTGACCTCGGTGGAGACTCCCAGTCGGAAGGCTCACTTGGAGGTGGTGAGTCCGGATTAGGTGGAGGAAGGACTTCTCCAGGAACCATGATCTTCCGCCCTCGTACTCTCGGAGCAGTGCCCGTCCGATGTGCGGCGCGCTTTTCAGATACGGGTTGGACTTTCTTGAGCTGCGGCGAAGACAGGGGCTCTGGTGTAGGATCCCGCGACGGAGGCATGGGCATGGACTTCAGCTTTTGTGTCACATAATTCAACCGCGCTCTGTCTTTGGCGACCATTTCCGCCATCCTTGCACCTTCAGCAGCCGCCATACGCCTCGCCTTTTCCATTCTAGCTTGTGCTCGGCTGACGTCTCGACGCAAAGCCTCGACGTCGGGCTTCTCTGCATCTTTCAATGTCGGTAATTGACTGTATATGGAGAGAAGTTCATGGATCTGTTGTTGGAGATCAGAAGCCAAACGATCCTGACCCTCGATCAGGGTGAGCGATCGCTGAATGGATGACGGGAGATGCTCGGTGTAGGTCAGGAAGTCTGACAGAGTCGCTGAGATGTCGGGATCCATTTGCGCTGGTTGACCCATCACGCGCAAGTCGGGAGTCGTAATTTGCACACGCTGCGACAGCTCTGCGCTGGCCATGATGCGCGTCGGTGAGCTGAGTGGATATGCGACAGAGGGTGCTTGTTAGTCTGCGACTTCAAGGTCGGATACAGTGAAAGCGCGTCATTCCTAGCTCCAGACCACATGCGATGTCTCTCAGTCACCAGAGTGGTCGAGATAGCCGATCGAACGGGTTTCTGTCGTGTTATTATTCCGCGATGTTGAAAGTGACGTGAAGCTGGAAGTTGGGGAAAGCGCGCGTGTCTCGGCGCTAACGGCTATCTCCGTGCGGCTCTTTCCCCACAAAGCATCTGCGACCACTTAAAGTACGACACGGAGCCCTACCTGTAATTTTCGCCTATATTAGATACATGTAGAGTCTAATGACATTTGTTATCTCTACCTGGCACTCATCTCTCCTGTATAATAATCAAGGTTGTTCCTATTGTTGCACGCACCTTTAATATTGGTCTCAGAAACCAATGAACTCACTCTCATCTGGTAGACATCAGAGAGAGCATACATTCAGGTCACCATTCAGAACATTGACATGTCAGATAAGCACATCAATGGTGTTCCAGTAGAAGCTGTTCTGCACAAACTCGAGGACAATCCAGACTGGGTCCAACGCATCTCGTTCCGCAAGTTCAAACCCGAACTCTGTATAGTTGAGCCAGATCCCGAATGGCCCGGTCAGTTCGAGGCATTCAAATCACGCATACTTGCTGCCTTCGGGGCCTCTGGCGTGAGTGAAGGCGGTCACAAGCAAGAACACGGAAATGCTAGTAATCAAGTCACCATCGTGTCCGTTAACCACGTCGGCTCGACTTCAGTGCCTGGTCTGCCCGCCAAATCTGTCATTGACATTGACCTCGTCCTCTCACCGAACTCTTTAACTTCAGAGTCGTTTTATGTACCGCGTCTCGAAGCAGCAGGATTTCAGTACCTCCTTCGCGAGCCCGAATGGTATGAACACCGCTTTTTCTATGCTTGGCACCCTATGTATTGCAATCTGCACGTTTGGGGACCAAGATGCGCTGAGGCGGAGAGACATCGGATCTTCAGAGACTGGTTGCGAGAGCACGAGGATGATAGAGAGTTGTACGCGAAGGTAAAAAGGGAGTGTGCGCTTGCGTCGCTGGAGAAGGGAGGAGACATGATGGACTACACTAGACGGAAAGAGGACGTAATACGGGAGATATTGAACAGGGCTTATATAAAGCTAGGATATCTATCCGAATAGTAGGCAAGGACGTCGGCAGATCGATCTCATGAAATTATACTATAGGCTTTTCGAATCTTCCTTCGACATCTCGAAAATAGCCCTCCCCGTGAATCTGCTGAGTCTCATCGCGCTGCACATGCGCCTCGAACGCGGCCTTGTTCTCATAATGCTCAAAGAAATGGAATATGGTCTAAATACAGCAATTAGCTAGCAGATCTGCTTTGCAATGACTTATGGGATGACATACAGGATCCTTGCTGTTTCTCGCTAATTTATAATAGATGACGCCAGGCTCGGTCTTTGCGATCTTTGTCATTTCGGAATATAAGGCGGCGAGTGTATCTGCGTGCTCAGGCTTGCAGTATACTGTGCCGTATACAACAAAGTCGCCTTCGTCAGGAATCTTGCCGAATTTAATGTCATCTGCCTCGCTGTCGTCCTGTGTTTGGACTGGTCGGTCTTCGGTCATGATGAGGATGTGGTAGCCACGATGAATTTTGTAGTTAAATCAAGGAAGAGCCGACTCGGAACGAGACAGTCAGAACAATGATTATGTACAAGCTGGAAATGTCTCACAAGATATCGTGATTTTCTGTCTTATCATGACTTGTTCTATTATCTGTTGGAATGGTACATGTACATAGATACCGTACTCCACAGTCGGCACGTGCTTCTCCACAAAGCATCTGCGACCACTTACGGCAGGTAGGGCACTCTATTCGTACTCCAGAAATATACCTTACCTTTCATACTACCTGATGCGATGGGTATGGCACATGCCTTTTGAGACGCGCACTCGGTCACGAAACTACTCACTATGACTGTGGCGAGGTTTTCGCGGCGGTAATCCACAGCTACATGTCAGTCGTAAGCGATCATGGAGGCAGCTATTCGATGGGCTCCTGGAAGGACCGATGACTCGCATCAATATCTTCAGGTCGATGTAGCTGGAAACATCATTACTCTGAACGAAGCCAAAATCGGCAATGGCTCTCAGCTCAAAACCAAAGTTCTCGCACAATACGACAGGGTTCCAAACTTTACAGCATTTGACTGGTCAAAAACAGACAGTTCTTTACTTGCGCTAGGTCTATCCTCAGGAGAGGGCTTATTAGCAAAGGTGTCTCCAGACATCAAGACAATCACAGCTCTGCGCGTGTTCCCGATCCGTACTCAGAGGAAATGCAATTCCATCACCTTCAACGGCCAATCACTGATTGCCGTCGGACTGGACAGAGTACGGAATGATCATTGCTTGACGATTTACGACGTAAATGAAGGCAAAGAAGCCCATAGTCGATGGTGCACAGGAGAGGCTGTCAGTAGTGTACGCTTCTTTCCAAGCCAACCACACTACCTTGTCGCCGCTGTGGCACGCTCCACATTGAGGTTGTTTGACATGCGAGAAGCAGATCTCGGCTCCTCCGCAAGCTCTGGCAATACTGCATTCACCAAACAGGTGAACAACATTGCTATCGACCCTTTGGACGAGAATTACTTTGCTTCTGGTGGCTCTACTGGCGACCCGACAGTCAGTGTTTGGGACAGACGATGGCTGGCTCGCTCAAGTCGCGCCGGATCAGATGGCACAGGCAGTGCGCCGGTATTGGAGCTCCGCCCGGCTGTCGATAACTCACATACTACCACGGTTTGGAGTATACGCTTTTCTGGTGCAAGACGCGGTCGCTTTGGCGTGTTGTCTAGTACGGGAGAGGTAAAACTGTACGATATGGCGGCCCATAGTGTGAAGGCGAAAGATCGACCTGCACCTGCCAACTACTATGGAGGAAGTCCTTGGGCATCAACACACTACATCTCTCGCTCTCACACCCTTCAGTATCCTCATCACGATATACACCACCAGCAGGACGAAAGTAGCAGGGTCACTTCGTTTGACTGGGTGGCAAGCCCTGACGGTGCCTATCAGACTATATTGGCTCTAAATCCTTCCAGACAAGTACATCTCTTGAGGACACCAAATCCAACTCACGTCGACATCACACCTCGGGACGATCTTGCTCTAGGCAGAGGAAGTCTTACTCCTATTGAGCCACGTACAGATCAGCCCAACGTAGCCGACCAGACGACTCAAGCTCTCGCCAGGCTCTCTTCACCGCGCACAGATGGACCAGATGGCGAAGACGATACTCAAACCCGATCTGCCGCGCCGCTGTCGTCGGGCGAGAACGGGTTTCGACCAGTGAAAGATGCCAACCTTGCGGCTCAAAGGACCGAACGCTGGATCGCTGGTGAACCAGAGTCGACACCGTCGCCGCTTGTCCGTCCAAGTAACATGGCCGATGTCCTAAGTCTTGTCAATGTACACCGGCGTCGCTGCTTCGAGGGCTATCGGTTCAACGCAGCGCACAACCGGGAAATCGTAAAGAACGATCTAGCTCTATCTAAGTTGTGGGCTATAATCGGTCGTATTGAGAATCTTGCAGCGGATGGTCGTATGGCATCTCACACACTGGATTTGAGCTTCTACGGCGTCCATGGTGTTTGGCATGGTCGTGTAGGAGGCATTAATCGACAGCCTACCGGTGGTCCTCTTACATCGACAGTGTTTGAGACCGCTGTCAAGGACATTGTCGTCGCCCACAACCTAGCTCGAATCGAGAGCCTTCCGACCAAAACCTTCAACAGACGCATGCTTTGTTTGGAGATATGCGGATGGTGCTTTTCGCGAGACGGTATGGAAGCTAAGTGTACCAACTTGTTGGAACAGAAAGAGCACTATCGTGCAATCGCTATCTCGTTCTTCCAAGGTCATGTCGACCTGTCTCTAAACATGTTGCGGAATCTCACGCGGAAGAAGACAATACCAGACACTGGTATCGGAGCCCTGCTTGCTTCCAACTCACTGAATGAAGAACAGAAAAACATGTGCATATGGATGGAAGAGGAAACCGACGACCCATACTTGTCGACGTTGCTAAAGTATCTGGCCTACAACAAGTGGTCAGATGTAATACACGAAGTCTCCCTCAATCTTTCCGACAGGCTTAGTGTTGCTCTCAGGTATTTGCCAGATGCTGAATTGGGAGAGTTCATCGACAGATCGACAGAGTCGTGTATACAAACCGGCGAGACTGCCGGTATCTTACTTACCGGATTGACAGAATCTTGCATGGACCTCTTTCAGACCTACATTGAGCAGACTAATGACTTGCAGACGGCTGTGTTGGCCACGGCATATACCAATCCGTTGTACGTCGACGACATTCGTTTCACGGCATGGAAAGAATCCTACCTCTGGTACATGCAGACTTGGAGAGCGTTTATCGAGAGGACCAAGTTCAACGTCGAGCACTCACGCAAAGCGACGAAAAAGTCAGGAGACCGATTGATCAAACCGGCTTCTCGGCAAATTACACTTCGCTGCGCCCATTGCAAAAGCTCTATCGCGAAACAGCAAGATAGTCGCCATCAAGCAAAGCAGCAAATGTCTTTCAGCAGCCTGACCAACCCAGGACAGGGACAATTCACCACTCAAGCACGTCGAATCGCAGAGGCTTCCGGCACAGTGTGTCCCAAATGCGGTCGCCATCTCCCCAGATGCTCCATCTGCATGCAATGGTTAGGAACTCCCGAGCCAACCAAAGGCAAACTCGGCAAGGAGCATGTCCGAGAGATCGACGGCGGCAAGGAGCAAGCAGCGTCGAAGCGCGAGACGGATTTGTTGAGCAGGTTCATCACATTCTGCGCGAGTTGCGGCCATGGCTTTCACGCTCACCACGCCAAGCACTGGTTCTCGAAGCACGGTATGTGTCCGGTTCCAGACTGTCAGTGTCTATGTGGCCTGAAGGGATAGGATAGTTTGAGCTTCGCGGGGTCGGGGAGACGGAGTCGTCTGGAGGCGCATAATACACGGAACGACTCCTCATGATTTACGGAACGACTCCATCGACTCCACCCACCTGTCCGGAGCATTCTACATCCGAGCATCAATTTTGGAGTCTCGGAAGTCAAAAACGACGATGTAGACGGCATCTAGATGTTGTACTGTGTGCGAGCCGCGTCGAGGATGCCGTCCCGCTCAGCTGTCGAGAAGTCATGATGGACTCCGTCGAGTCTTGTGATCGACTGCCACATGGAGATTCCAAGCCGTACCGGGAGAGCTGGTCATGCTCCCATGGTGCCGTTCGGAACGGGAGTACTCCTATCACATGATTACGTTGCACGTACGCGAAAGACTTTCATATCTCTTTTGTCCATCGAGCCAGCAGTCACGACTCGACAAGGCGGTCTAGTTCTTCTCCACACCGTCACACTTCGACCAACATTCTACGGCCAAGCAGGGATGAAGCATGACCTCACAGATGGGTCAGGTTAAGTTGGAAAAATGTCTGAGACATGCAGTAAGCATAAGGTTTTGACATAAGAAAGCATGACAATAATGGTAGAGATGGGTTGAAGCGTCTCGGGACCGACGTCTAGTCATGTCAAGTCATGCTCATAGACAGCGCAGCATACCTTAGGTAGCAATAAAGTCTTCGTTAGTTTGCCGTTGCATCGAAACGGTCGACGGTGGCTTCGGATACCGTTTGGAAGGACTCTTGTCGAACATGCTGTTGGAGCGCATGGAGACGTTGGATAAGCCTAGATGATGGCTGGCCGATTCTATGACGATAATCGCTCTGGCCCGTTGGGTAGAATATGGTGTAGGCTGGGGTATCGACATTTGTCAAGTGCTACATCATATTGTCGTCCTTGATGGGAAGGCCTGCCATGTCCAGGATGAACTCGTAAATTGTCGAAGTGACAGAAAAATGAAAAGAGGACATATGATACACTTCCACGAAGCGATTCTACTTGAGACTATTGGTTGTATTCTCCGTGAATATAAGACAGAAGAAGGTGGGCTGTGATGCGGAAGTGGCCGAGCCGTTTTACGATATTCCCGAGCGAGACCAACGGCCCAGAGCGCTTTCACCTGCAACGGGTTCGCTCTACGAACAGCAAGTTGGAAGCCTCGGTGACGAACAAACTCATCCAACTCCACCTACCTAGCTACGCTTCTTAGCACTGGCGGTGCCGCTGTTGGCTCCGTCGACAAGACCTAGACCAAGGAGGAAGCAGGTTCGTAGCGTTGCGCCGACGTAGACAAAGCCAAGATTCCCCCAGTAAATGGAGTTCCATTCCCAGAACTTCCAATAAGTGTCGAGGCCCATGACGCGGATACTGTAGATGTGACCAAAATCGGCTATAAGCAGGCCCAGGAGAAAGACTCGCCAGACGTGACGGTCCGAGGTGGCGCGCAAGACCAGTGCTTCGTTCAAGGCGAAGACAAAGTACATGTTGGCGAGCTGGGTCAGCACAATGCTTTCCACCATTGATGGGCCGAGGATGGAAGATGCGAGCGACGGTACGGTGAGTTTCAGATATTCCGTCTGACCAAAGTGCGCGTAAAATGCGCCGACGGCCGTTGCAATCGGCTCGATATAGAGGAAGAACGCCTGATAGACATATGGAATGCCTGCCATGATGTATGATGAGGTGGTGCGGATGTAGAGACGGGCTGAGTGGTACCTTTCGTACGAGTGGTAGGTAGTGCTTGGCTGCCGATTGATGACAGGGAAGAATCTGCAAAACACGGGAAGCCGCAGTTGAAGCGGAGTGAAGCCGATGCAGGCAGGGCTCGAGACTGAATGATCAAATAGTGCTCTTACTGCTATTGGAATATACAGCAGTATAGTGAGGCTTTTGGCTGTGTAATCAGGTATGGGTCGATGTCGTTGTTGATGACGGCTGTGGCTAATCGTCTGATGGAACGGGCAACGGAGCTTGTCTGTATAGCTCTTCTAATCTGTGGTAGAGCACAGGCTGCAGAGTTCTCAGTAGATCACGAGACGTCCAGCTGACCGAAAGCGAGGTCGACTGTACCAGAATCCAGTCTTACGAGGCAGACGCAAACTGTGGTACACAGGTCAAGCGTCGGGGCGGTCTGATCTGGGGACTGACCCACGAGTGTTCGGTGTAAGGAGGAGCAGACGAAACAAGCAAACACGCCAACGGGCTGCGGCGATTGCGACCGACCAATTGCAATAAATGAAGAGATCGAATCGATGTAACCAGTTGCTAATATCGATGTAGAAGATCGATATAGGTAACAGTGATAAAGCAATAGCGGTTGAATAAGGACACAGTGGTATAGATCTATACGAGGCAGGAACGTATTCCATATTGCAGCAGATTGAAGCGAACGATGACGCTATCAAGCTGAGACGCTGACAATAAATCAGGCCAAATTTGGCCAATTCGAACGACGCCTGACCCGCAACTTCCTTGAATGTCGCAAGCGGCGGCCCCTTCCCTTCCTCCCATCCTGCAATGTTTAACGGAACCACTGACCGTTGTGAAAGGCCCGGTAGAGCGAGTTTCAAAACGCGCAGCGGCGAAGCAGGCAGGAAGCACCATGACCGGCCGCGCCGGTGAGACTGCGGGACTGCAGGATCGAACCAACGTGGACCTTACTTCACCTGCACTGTACTGGTACAGTCATGCACCGCCAGCGAGGCCTTTTTAGACGTGCCTCACGGGAAGAGCTCCAACAGATAGCGAGGCCCGAGTCTGATTTTGAGTCGACCTTGCCGCAGAACGAATAACAAATACAGTACATCTCACCCGTTCCAGACATCTGTAAGATTTATCGATACTATCGCCTCGGGTTGCGGTGCAAACCCCGGCAGAAGCAAGGACTGGACTTGTTCGATGTATCGAGAAGGGGCAACCAGCAACCCGTGCCTCCTCGAACCAGTGCTATCCAAACCAAGCAAGGAAAGGACGATACATGCACAAACCAGAAGGAAAGAGCAGCACAATTGTTCTTCATTAGCAAATTGGCCATGTATCACAGGCTCGACTCTAGTAAATTACCAAGACGATCGCGTGTAACAAGACCAGTCCATGTTCCATTCATTCCAGACGCGGAGTGCCGAGCCTCGTACAACTCGAATGCATTGCATGACCTAACCAGATCGCCTACTCCGTAGTATCAATATACCATTACCGTAATGCAAGCGCACGCCGTCTGCAACTTGGTGCCTCTGATGCGGGTTGTACACGTACTGCGTCGCAGTATTCCTCTCACCGTGGACCTGTAACTCGTCTTGTACTGCTCACGGCAAAGTCATACGTCCGAATGCCAATCACATCAATCCGCCGTCGCAAAGTTAAACTACTTCACCATCCAAGAGTCTGCAATAACCTTGTTACCCTCCCTTTCCGCCTCTGCCTCCCGAGCCTGTTCCACATCCGCCGGTCGCTCCATCGAATGCGCTCATACTGTCTCTTCCAACTCTTCTCGACCGACACCTTCTTCCCCTCCAGACAGTCTCTCTCCAGTATTGCGCCCGTCACAACGTCTACACCTTAAACGACCGACGATAACTTACGATACGATTTCCTTACGATAACCTACACGCCCGCCCGTAATACAGTAAACTCCAACGTTTCCACCCAACGGTCGCCAGTCCTGTCTCGCTCGTGCCTCGTCTACGCTGCGCTATTTCACAAGTAACCGCTACAGTGTCTACGAATTCGCTTGACTGAGTCAAATCAGTCGAATCTACCTATATTCAACGTCTACATAACCTCATCCGGCCCAGCCCGCCGTCTCGTCCGTCGACCTTTTCTACTTGTCTCGGGCCACTCTTTCTCTTGCATATCAACGAGCCTCAATCATCTCAAATACACTCTCTCTTAGTCACTCAGAACACGACACTCTTTGCTCGACCGCGACTGAAACATCACACGGTATTCAAAACCACACACATTCCCTTGTCACACCAGGAGTAAGATAGACCCTCCTCTCGCTCACTACAAACCGTTGTTGGCTTGACGTCAATCGCTTGTCGCCATCATCATCTGAAACGCTTGTAAACATCCTTGAATGTCGTCGGCACACCATTGCAGAAAGGAACACAGAGTTCAATCATACTACAATCTCGGACAACACCGACCCACAACACCATCGACCATGGACTCCTCAGTCACTTCCTCACCATATGCGAGCACCCACCAAACTAGGCCAATCCCAATCCCACCCCGGAGAATGTCCGCATCACGCCCAAATGACTCTGTCAAGAACCAGCCAGAGCCGGAATACCCATCGTTGTCCAATCGTAAGAGAAGAGAGAACAAGGAGGCGGTTTTCAGGGACGTGAATTGGCAAGGAAAGCAAGACGCTGCACACAAGGACAACATTACACCGTTGAGAACAGGCTCCTCTTCAAGATCGAGTTCGGTTGCAGGAAACAAGAGGGCCTTGTCCAAGGAGAATGGTAACGGTCTCTTCCGGAGGACTTCTCAGACGTGCAAATACAAATTTCAAAAGGCAATCGGCAACAGGAGCAGGAGGTCGAGTACCGACTGCATGGACGGTGTTGAGGAATCATCATACCGTGAGTCGACACCATCTGGAAATGCCAGCAACAACAAAAACTTCATGGACCGTTTCGCATCAAACAGATTGGTGAACCATTTGAAGCCGTCGAGAAACGACACCCCGGCTCCGGCTTATGGCGCGACTTCCTCGTCACACTCGACCGTGGCTTCCAGACCTGCCACTGCACACTACTTTTTAGATTCCAACCATTCATCATCCTCCCAACAATTCCCTCAATTCGACCCATACGCTGGTTCCTCCCGTAAGGCTGCAGCCGACTTTCATTACTCTGAAGCCGAGAGAGATCAGGCAAGACGTCGACTGGGCAGCAACTCCTCTGCTGCAGACAGTGGTGCCGATCTTTGCTCTTCCGATGTTGAGATGCTTGATGCCGAAGAGGTGAGTACCCTGATGGGTTACCGGACCCCATATCGCTAACGAATATTACAGGTGGACGAGATACCAGCCAAGAAAGTCAACCCAATGGAGCGCCTTCCAGCAGAGCTCAACAGCATGATCTTTTCATATCTCGACGTCAAATCTCTCCGTCAATGCCAGCTGGTCAGCAAAGATGTCAGGAACTTGGCCAAAGATTCTCTTATCTGGAGAGGAGAGTTTCTCGGCACATACGAGAAGGACTCTTTCGTCACACCCGCACCTATTCAGATTGGCGGTGCCGGAATCGGCAAACCAGGTGTCAAGAGGCAGAACTGGGAGCTCATGCACAAGGTTCGTGAGCAAATCAACGACAACTGGAAGACTGGCCAAGGACGGGCCGTTTACATGTCTGGTCACACCGACAGTGTTTACTGCGTTCAATTCGACGAGCAAAAGATCATCACTGGTTCTCGTGACCGCACCATCCGTGTGTGGGACATCAACACCAACCGCTGCATCAAGGTCATTGGCGGACCTAACGTGAGGCCCGTACCTGGACCTAGGACGTTGCGTACGGTCGACTACCCAAGCTTTCTTCACTCCGAGGCAAGCGTCAACGGTACTACTTATGGTAACCAAATCTACCACGTCCCTACAGAATATCACTCTGCGTCTATTCTTTGCTTGCAATACGACGAGGAGATTCTGGTCACTGGTTCCAGCGACAACAACCTCATCGTTTGGGATGTCAATACCTACGAGCCAATCCAGACCTTGAAGCACCACCAGGGTGGTGTCCTCGATGTCGCTTTCGATGCCGACCACATTGTTTCCTGTTCCAAGGACTGCACTATTGTCGTCTGGGACCGCAAGACGCTCAAGCCTCTTCGCACCCTCACCGGACACAACGGACCTGTCAACGCTGTCCAGCTTCGTGGCCACCTTTTGGTGTCTGCATCTGGAGATGGTGTTGCTCGTCTTTGGGACCTCAACAAGATGGAATGCGTCCGCGAGTTCCCTGCAAAGGAGCGTGGCTTGGCTGCTGTAGAGTTCAGCGACGATGCCAAGTATGTCCTCGCTGGCGGCAACGACCACGTCACTTACAAGTTCTCCGTCGAGACTGGCAAGGAAGTTCTCCAGTACACTGGCCACACTCAGCTCGTGCGCTCTCTCTTCCTCGACACCCAGAACAAGCGTGTCGTGTCTGGTTCGTACGACTTGGATCTCCGCGTATACGACTACGAGACTGGCAAGTCTGTCACCGTCTTTCAAGAATGGACCACCTCCTGGATGCTGGCTGCAAAGTGCGATTACCGCCGTATTGTAAGCACCAGCCAAGACGGTCGAATCCTCATGATTGATTTTGGCATCAACAACAAGGACAAGAGCCAGCCCATTGGTCAGCCATTCCAGGGCATTGAACTTCTCAGGGGCGTCGACCCTGCGGACAACCAGCACCTTGATGACGGTTACCCCTCATACAACCACCCATCTGGCCCAAAGAGGTAGTCCTGTAACCCATCAGGCCGCTATCGGAAATATTCGGCATTAGTATTCATCGCGTTGGGGATCCATATTCAAGGCAGCATAGACCTAGGCTTGGGCAAGCTTATCTAGCATATTTTGTTAGGAGTATTGGGGCATCTAGATCTGTTTAGTTTCAAGCATGGCGTTGGTAGTGTCTGGGACCAGGGCAACAAGAGTCTGCTCAGTAGGCCATCAGCGTACTTAGTAATTTAGTATTCCAGTATGCCGAGTTTGCAATCAGCTCAGTATCACGTGTCCACATCAAATAGTGTCTGATAAGTCGTGTGACATTCGTCACTAGCCCTCTGAAAGCCGTATGATGGGTTACATGGGGTCATATCAAGAGCGTGGTGTATTCTGTGGTCTAGTATCACATTTCTATATGAAGTGGTGTATGTATGATAAGTCGCGTGACACTTGTTTTCTCCGCCTACGAGTCCACTAACCTCTGAAAGCCGTCTGATCGGTTACCCGTCCTCCTCACAGCTCTGAGGTCAAGTGGTAATCTCGCGACAGGGTGTCTCTACACATCATGGCCTTTTCTGCATAGATATCATTCACGCTTCAATCTAATTCGACTTGACTCTTTCTACACAAGGTCTCATCCATTTGGTAATCGCAATTGCGAATTCGATGTTTCTATGGCCTTGACAAGATTGGTCAAGCACTGGTTGTGGCGATATTGGCAAATTCGAGCAAGGTCGAGAAGGACGTAAAATTAGGATGTCTGGTGTCGCAGCGGCCAAGTCACGTGCGGATGTGAAGCAGACCGCCCAGACCCTCGGAGCGCGCAAAACTTTTTTCCGAAAGTGCCTAGCACACCGCTCCACATTGGGCAGCCGCGCCAACGCTTCACATTTGGACGTCCATCTGTTGCAAAAAAGTCGTTCGTTGCTGCACCCTCATTCACGACACATCCGCAAACGACAATCATGGCCGCCGCACTCAACAAGATCGCGGGCAACAGCCCATCTCGCCAGAACCCATCTGAGATCGAGACCAGCGTCGCCAATGCTCTCTACGAGCTCGAGACCAACATCCCCGACATGCGCTCCGCGCTTCGTCCTCTGCAATTCGTCTCGGCCCGCGAGGTATGAAAGATATCTTCTATACATCCGAATCAGAATCCCTTCTCTGGAAAAGGACAAGAAAGAGAGACTTGTTCTCCACACACACATACATATCTGTTTTTGAATCCGAAGAGGCGTTGGGCACTGGGCGGCATTATGCTGACACCAGGACTCTTATAGATTGAGGTCGGTCACGGACGCAAGGCCATTGTCCTTTTCGTCCCGGTACCATTGCTCCAGGGCTGGCACCGCGTCCAGCAGCGGTGAGTATACTTGCCCCCAAAATCTCTCTCCCTCTTCTCCGAAGCTGATTTGATATCTCTCTCTCCAGTCTGACCCGTGAGCTCGAGAAGAAGTTCTCCGACCGCCACGTGCTGATCGTTGCGTCGCGACGCATCCTGCCGCGCCCAAAGCGCTCCAACCGCAGCCGCACCAGCCAGACCCAGAAGCGTCCTCGCTCGCGCACCCTCACCGCCGTCCACGACGCCATCCTCGCCGACCTCGTCTACCCTGTCGAGATCGTCGGTAAGCGCGTCCGCACCCGTGAGGACGGCAGCAAGATTCTCAAGATCGTGCTCGACGAGAAGGAGAAGGGTGGTGTTGACTACAGACTCGACACCTACAGTGAGGTTTACAAGAGATTGACTGGCAAGGGTGTCAACTTTGAGTTCCCTGTCTCTGCTCAGTCTGACTACTAGATGGAGAAGGATCTGATGGGTTGTGTGGCTTTTGGTCGTTCCGTCTAGACGGGAAGACCGATGGATGGATGGATGATATCATTGCATTCGATTGAGCCGCTGATATCGGGCTCGACGGTCGGCTGGCGTCAAGGTGGCCGAAAAATATTACGCAGGCATGCATGTCGTTTTTATAGCGAATGGGAATAAAAGCCTGCTTTACGCTTGACAATGAACTTTACCATCATTTACCACAGTCGGTTCTCTAGCTTTGTGAACTTTGTGATGAACGTCGAAACAACAAGTCTATCATGCATGCTAATATCTAAACTACTTGAGCGACCACTGCCCGTTGTTCTCTTCAATCTCGATCGGCCTCTTCTCATCGATACTTCTACGACCTGCCTCAAGGATGGCGCCTGTCGCGATCGTGTTCAAGAGGGTAGGCAGACCTCTCTTGTCCAGATCATCCAAGGTAACCTTGCCATCTCTCAGATCCGTCACGGCATCAACAAACTTCTCAAAAGAGATGTAACCGTAGCCGCCTTGGCCGGCGAAATTGCCTGCCTCGTCTGGGGCATACTTCATGTAGAACCTGCGGGTGTCAGCTTTCCAGTCCTACTCGAGACTCGACTCAATATCAGGTTTACTCACGGGTTGTACCACATCAGACCAGTCTCATCGTCGGCAACGTCGTAGCCCCGCTTGGCCTGATCGATCCTGACCTCTCCTTTACTGGCCATGTAGTGAAAGTACTGGTTCGAATGCACGCCGGCTTTCTGTGGCGCGGTCCAGCTGGCGGTATACACACCGGTCGCTCTACGCTTGCTGCCGTCTTTCTTCTCCCACTCGACGAGCAGCGAGATGGTATCTTCCGTCTCGGGCGCACATCCAAGATCGGTCGCGATACCGGTCGAGGCAGAAGCCGTGACCTTGATCGGTCGATACGACGGCACCATGCTCTCGCAGACATCGACGTGGTGGCTGTTGAGGTAGTACGAGATGTCGCTGTCCTTGCCGGCCCAGGCTTTGAAGGTCTCGAGCTGCGACTTGGGCTGCGACATGTAGCTGTAGAAGTAGTTGAACTCTCCGAGCGAGTGGATGGCTCGGTGGCGCGCGTCGGCGTAGGCTGGGTCGTATCGCTTGTGGTGCTCGATGTAGACGAAGACGTTGTTTTTGCGCGCTTCTTCCATCAGGTGCTGGTGCTCGGACAGCAGCTTGACCGCGGGCTTGGTGATCATGACGTGGATCTTGCGCTGGATGGCGTAGAGAGCGATTGGGTAGTGAGTGGGGTCGGGGGTGAAGATGGTGATGGCATCGCCTGGGCTGAGTGCGTCGATGGCGGTCTTGTAGGCATCTGGGTCGCGCTTGTCGTTTGCAGGAAAGGAGTCGAAGGATGTGTCGAGGTTGTTGTAGACGTTGGTGATGTTCTTGTCCAAATGCTCACCTGATGAGTGTTAGTAATGGTGTAGTAGTGGTGGTACATGTAGTTATTTTATGCGGACTTACGAATCGCAGGAAACTTGTTTCCGCTGGTACCAACCATAGACAGCTGGCCAACCTTGCCTCTTCTTCTGAGGTCGAACAGACAGAGGCCTACAACACCGACCTTCTTGTCACTCCCACTCATACCACCGCCGACGAAACCTGTCGTATACTCGCCAGTACCGACCATACACACATTGAGAGGAGCCATGGTTGCTATACCGTCGGCAATTGAGATCTGGAAGAAGAGGGTGTGCCAAAGAGTAGTATACAGCTGGCAAGCACAAGATTGAATACAGAGGAGGAGAAGATCAGGAACAAACTGTCCAATATTACACGAATCGTTTCTGACCGATGGAGAAGAGTCGTCGGCATCTGCTTGTGCCGTCATGCTGGAATTGTATACCAACAAATGGCGGGGGGTTCCCCCAGCGGCATTTGAAAGTGGGTCCAACCCCGCCGGCCATCGTATCGTACTCGCATATTCCGCGCCTACCCCTCCCCAATTCTCTCTACAGTATCAGATGTCGCTTGAGCCTCGTCTGGGTTGCAAGTGCGGGATTAGTTGGGATCGTCAGCTGTCCACAAGAGTCAGCGGTAGAAACCACTGACGGTTCCATCGTAAGTAGCAACGACTCTTCATCTCTTCCTTCCTCCTGCGCGAACCAATCTGTATATCGTTCTACACCTCACTTCTTCCTACTCCTCTACCGTCGGCAATTGAAACACAACAATGGCTAGCAACGGCCAGTCTCGCATCCCAATGAGGGCCGGCATCTACGCGCCAACCATGACCTTCTTCGACCCAAAGACAGAAGACCTCGACATCCCGACGATCAAGAAACACGCCGTCCGCCTCGCCGAAGCCGGCCTCGTCGGCCTGGTCACAATGGGCAGCAACGGCGAAGCAGTGCACCTGACCCGCGCCGAGAAGACAGCCGTTACAAAAGCGACGCGCGAAGCCCTCGACTCAGCCGGCTACAAAGACGTGGTCGTCATCGCCGGGGCCAGCGAGCAGAGCATCCGCGGCACCATCGAGCTGTGCAACGAGGCGCACGAGGCCGGCGCCGAGTACGTGCTGCTCGTGCCGCCGAGTTACTACCGCTACGCCATGACCGAGGACACCATGTACGAGTACTACACGTCTGTGGCGGATGGCTCGCGCTGCCCCGTCGTCCTGTACAACTACCCCGGCGCCGTGGCCGGCATCGACATGGACTCTGATTTCATGATCAAGCTCGCGCAGCACAAGAATATCGTCGGCACCAAGTTCACGTGCGGAAACACGGGCAAGCTCACGCGCGTGGCGGCCGATACGGACGCGTGCAGCATCAAGGGCACCGGCTCGGGCTGGATGGCGTTCGGTGGTATCGCCGATTTCACGCTGCAGACGGCCGTCAGTGGTGGAAGTGGCATCATCGCCGGAGGCGCCAATGTCCTCCCCAAGCTCTGCGTCAAGGTGTGGAATCTCTGTGCCGAGGGCAAGTACGAGGAGGCTATGCAGTTGCAGAAGGTGTTGAGTAAGGGCGACTGGGTGCTGACCAAGGCGGCGATTCCGGGCACAAAGGCGGCTATTGAGATGGAGTATGGATATGGTGGATTCCCGAGACGGCCGCTGCAGAGGCTGAGTGAGGAGAAGAGACAACAGATCAAGGAGGGTATTGCCGAGGCGATGAAGTTGGAGAAGAGTCTTTAGACTAGCCCTCGAAGCTGTACCTAGACACGCGTAATATCCGTTCCTCTTCCATAGAATGTAAAGCAATCTCACTGATACAGCAAAGACTCGTTTGCCAAGGTATAATGAATCATGTCTGTATCATATGTATCTTAATCTATGCAATAGTCTGCTGCTGTCTCGCCTTGTCGGCCTCCATAGCCATCTCTGCCAAGCTGACCTCGCGGTATTCACCCCTCTCGAAAGGCTTCATTGGCTTCAATCCGTACTTTTCAAACATGGCCTTGTCCTCATCCCATCCGTTGCACTCGGTCGTCAACATCTTCTCACCGGTGAAGATGGCGTTGGCGCCTGCGGAAAAGCACAGGATTTGCTCGGCCTCGCTCATGGTTGTCCTGCCGGCGGCGATTCTGATGATGGTCTCTGGCATGCATACTCTGGCGGTCGCGATGGTTCGGAGAATGGCGTCAAACTCGATGCGCTTCCTGGTAGGGTCGTCACCGAGCGGCGTGCCCTTGATGGGGACGAGGGCGTTGACTGGGAAGGATTCTGGGTGGGCTGGCAGGGTGGAGACGGTGTAGATGAGTCCGACGTGGTCTTCTGGCTTCTCGCCGAGTCCGAGAATACCTCCGGAGCAGACGTTGATGCCGGCTTTTCTGACGTGTGAGAGAGTTTGCAGGCGCTCGTCGTAGGTTCTGGTGGAAATGACGGATGGGTAGTGCTCCCTCGATGTGTCGAGGTTGTGGTTGTATGCGGTCAAACCAGCGGTCTTGAGCTCGTCGGCCTGAGGGAAATTTAGTTTTAGTAATTGCTAGCCATTTGGATCCTTTCGCTTGGTTGTTTGTCATACCTGGTTCTGGTCGATCATGCCGAGGGTAACGCAGACCTCCATGTCCATTCCGCGAATACCCTCGACCATTGCTTTGACGTTCTTCAAGCTGGTCTTGCGGCCTCTCATGTCTCTCCACGCAGCACCCATGCAGAATCTGGTACTACCGTTGTCTTTGGCTATCCTTGCTTTTGACAGAACCTCATCGACGGGAGACATCTTTGTGGCCTTGAGACCGGTGCTGTATCGCGATGACTGAGCGCAGTAGGAACAGTCTTCTGAGCATCCACCGGTCTTGATATTCATGAGTGTGCACATCTGGACTGCCGATGGAGAGTGGAATCGTCTGTGAAGGATACCCTGGATATCGTCAGTCGAGTTGGCCTGTTCCCAGAAACTGTCGCGTGCGTACCGATTGGTGTGCCAACTCCATAAGCGGAGTGTTGTAGATTTGGCGAATCTCATCCTTGGTCCAGTCGTATCTTGGTGCTTTGGCCTGGAGAGCATCTGAGAGAGCGTTTCCAGTCGAGATTGGAGCCTCGGCGACAGATGCAAAGGAACGCCTTTGAATGTGAGTCAACTGCTGCAGCGAGCGCAGCGCTGACTTGGAAGCGAAGGAAGCCATTGTTGCGTGACTAGGTCCGAAAAGAGCGTGCGAGAAATAGAAATGGCGAATTGTACAGGAACAATTTCAATCACAAGAAGTAAAGATAACTGCCTCGTCCGGCCAAGAAGTCAAGTCGAGTCAATTCGAGTCGATTAATGGCTCGGCTTCGGTTGAGTGAGACTGAGACTGAGACCATCGACCTCCGGTTGGTGGGGGAGATCTGCTTTCGGCGTCCATTCACTGACCGTCGGCCACCACAAATGGCTTGATGGCTCCACCTCTGTCGGAGAATTAGATCGGACGGCAATGCGGTTTTCTAAATGCGACATGACATGGATGATCTGAGAGTACATGTATTCGGACGGTATTTTGACAAATCTAATAATATCTGATCCATCGTTCAAGAACGCGTCTGTGATTCTTGCCTGGCCTGCCTTACGTCTTGTGGAAGGTGCAGGTGGTTCTGCCCGCGGCATGCGCTTTCGTCCCGAATAGGAAGGCACCCGTAGCTCACACATGCTCCCACTCGCTAGCTGCCCTGCTTTCATTGCATTGATTGACAAGGCATCAAGATCGCAAGATCAATATCGATCTACTCTATTTTCCTTGACAAGCTCCAGTCGCGGGCCAAGCTGGAGCAATGCTTGTACCACGTGGCGTACCAAAACACCTGATCCTCCATACAACTCCATTACCTGCAGTAGTCACATATTCTTTTTGTCGACATCCCGCCATGGTCGCTCACTTTCATTGGCCGACCATATTGTTCGCCGACCTGCTGCATGCGGCCACCATCTCCCGGACTGCATACATTTTGACTACTGTATGATGATCTTGGTAGGAATGATGCTCTTCCAGCTAGCTGAATCGTAGGTAAAATGACTATATATCTTGGGCAGGTCCTCAGAAGGTCAGGTAACCCCATCATCATCACCACACGCTTCTTCTCTTCCTCCAGCCCCTCATCCTCCATCGCCGTCCACAATGATCTCAGCTGTAGCAGCCTTCGGACTGCTGTTTGCATACGGCTGTCATGCCGCTGAACACAACTCGACTCCGCAGGCCTTGAACCCACAGCTCACCAACATGGTTCAGTTCCAGGCTCCTGGAGCTCCTGTATTGTACTACAATGGATCCGGTCCGGTTCCTCCTTACAACATGACCTCTCCGGTCCCCGCTTTAATC
>Ga0268246_10000115_pt1 | contig 69998 bp, 71 predicted proteins | sample AgamicOrSfe_FD_200242 | JGI IMG/M metagenome (GOLD analysis project Ga0268246, IMG submission 200242) | Agave microbial communities from Guanajuato, Mexico - Or.Sf.e (v2) (version 2) | ecosystem: Host-associated > Plants > Phyllosphere > Phylloplane/Leaf | place: Guanajuato, Mexico | collected... | reverse complement strand
CGGATCCTTGTGAGATGGCTGAGGCCACGGCCGACTTGAGGAAATTCATGTCGGTTGGAAACAGTAATGCGACTCGACTGTCTCGATCTTGTAGTCGGCCTCAGCGAAATATCCTGGTTGAAGGAGATGTAGAGGGGACAAATGGGGATAACTGGTAAACACCGTAGCCTTATCGATAGCGCATCACATCACATGCGGAAGCCGAAACCTCAAAGATGATCACTACCTACTTTAGTCAACTCCATCCCATTTCACCTTCAATTATATTGTACACCATTGACAATACGCTGACTCTACGTCTGTTCGGTATGGCCAGATGAGATCGATGGGCGTCGCATCGCTTCGAACGCCTCCCAATCGGACCTGAAGAGATATCGACAGGCACAGATTCCAGTCTAACCATGGATCCGAGCGAGGAGGACCTTTGAGAGACGTGTACTTCATTGACGATCTTGAACAGTCGTATCATCACCTGAACAGACGAGTTTAAGTCTTCCGATCTTAGCCATCGAGATACGCCATGCCAAAAGAGTCCAAAGCAGTCGGTCTCGGCTTCAACGAGGACGAGACAGTGAGTAAAAATTACATCTGTTCCTATTTCCACAATCTCAGGATGACCCCAAGGTAAAAGGGCTTATCACATTCCAAACCATCCTTGCGTCTCTAGCCATCTCGTTCTGGGTCCCAGCTTGATTTCGCTGTTCGAGGACTTTGTCTCGAGGGCATGATCTCTGCATAATGCAGTCTGTCGTGTCTTGACGGAGGATATTATCATGCCAGCTAATGGAGCCGTATGCTGTTTGTGACATCATACAGCCAATGGCGCTGGCAGACACGATATCATGGATGTCACCTTGTGCGATATCAAGATACCTTGCAACAGAGTCACACATGGCAAGGCATGAATGTCAGGTTTTGAAGCCTAGGATGGGTGAAATGATGCCTCCACACAAAAACTGAAAAGATCTGATTCGATATGATCATCATATTGAACATGACTCATCTTCAAAATGACGTTCACTGATAGCATATCCAGATTCAGCAGGCAGTCAGTAGTCACGAGATCCAGGCTTCTGCGTCTCGGAAGCACCTGGCCGAACATCAAGGCGGAACACAGTCGCCAGCTTTGTATTCGAGCCCCAGCTTGGACTCATCGGCTAGTGGTTCTGGCAGGAAGAAGAGACGTGTGCGGCAGAAGCTTGTTGGTATAGCTTCACGAGCGTTTCCAGATCAGCCTCCTCAGCTGCTTGAAAATAGTTCTGACGAAGTACTACGTTCCGAACTCATCAGTGGAGACTACGCTTTTGGTGACTCGTCCAGCCGATCGGCGAATAACGTCGCGTTGAGTCAGTCCAAGCCAAACTTGTCCGAAAGCATTACCGAGTCGACTTCTCCAGATAAAGACAAAGCATTCAAAAAGTCTACAGACGACAGCGTTTCTCAAATTGCTTCTGAACAGACGTCTGCAATGCCACAATCGGACCCACCGCGGCTGCCGGACTATGGAGGCCCCTTGCTTGAAAGACTCCGAGCACAAGGCCCGCACTCGGACGATCAAAGATCTATACGAAAAGGTAGCACGGTCTCCAGCATGTCTAGTTCAGGATCTAACGGTCAACCTCGCGAGGCTTGTCGCATCTGCAACAAGTCGTCAGCCCTTGACAGAAGAACTCTGGTCGATTGTTCCTCTTGTCACCGGAAATACCATAGAGGCTGTCACCAGCAGGATGTTCCTACAGATACCAGGTCATGGAGCTGTTTTAAATGCGAGAGAAAATCATCATCGCCTTTCTCAGTGCCCAAAGATTGGTCTACAGTTGCAAGCGATGGACCGACCAGGCCCCGCCACACTCTACGATCTAGCTCACCGAATGCAAAAGAAAGACAGTTCAAGAGACCACGTTCATCCCTTCACAACACAGAGCATGTACAGAGTTCCGGGCATTCTGCAGAGCTTTTCGCAACACCGCACAACCTATCCGAATCTCAAGCTCAACGAGAGATTCCACAGACGCCGAACGAGCAAGACGCCAGCATCATATACGGAGACTCTCAGGGACATTCCCAGAATCGAGCGCAGGCGGTAGTATCTGAATCGCTGAGTTCTGGAAACCAGGTTGCTCAAGATAACGACCACTCAATACCTAGAATGCATGTGCAAGTGCAGGTGAAGTTCCGCAACCAAGATCGGCCGAACTCTACCCGAGCACTTCCCCAGCGTTCTCAACAAGACGTCGAAGCTGATTTGCCTGCGAATCAAATGGAAACCGTCCATCAATTCTCATACTCGAAGGTCACACCATTGTTCTCGACGGAGCCTCAAGCCATGGACGCCGTTGACGACGCAGCCATGGAAGTCGATGATCCATTTGTGGACCAAAAGTATATCGAGCAAGTTGCTACGCGTGTCGGCCAGGTCGTGACAATGGTGGATCAAAGCGCCCAGACTGACCACCTTATGGATGAGCCCATCACGAACCAATCAACCGCTATTGAGACGGGTTCTGGAAACCACTCCGCATTCACAGAAGCATGTGTGCCTAGCATAGCAACACAAGACGCCTTAGCAAGGGGGATTTTGGAAGATATGAAGGCAAGCTCTGACTTGCAATCTTCTTGGTTGACCACGGATATGTTGAACGAAGAAGCAAAACAAAGGCTTTGGAGAGGGTCTCAAGTGATTGCTCGGTCGGTCCTCAAGAACAGCCAGGATCGTAAAAGGGACGCGGCTTCACAAACGAACAGTGCTTCCAACCTTGATGCCTCCACTCCGGTCGTTCCCAATCCGGATGTAATCAGCATAAAAGACATGCCAAATCAACAAAGCAGTGCGACTACACGCACGGACTCCGCACCCAACCCACAAGCTCCTACCCATGTCGGGCGCGACACTGTGCAAACCAACTCTGAAGACCAAGTTTTGCCTATGGACCACGTCGAAGCCCAAGACAAAGAAAAGCTTGCCAAAGATGATTTCACGCAACGTTTCACAAAGAACATCTACGATCTTATCAAGCCAAACTTTGCCTATACCGACTTGCCAAAAGATGACTTTTATATGAAGCAGAAGCCCACAGGCCCAACTCTAGCAGAGATCAAAGCGCGGCCGACACGTAAACAGATGATGAGCAAGCCAGAGAAGAGTGCTTCACGATTAGGCGAGCACATCTTCGGTCAACGAATGAAGAACATGATGAGCGGAGTAAGAAGCGACGGAGATCCCGAGCGCAAGCTCAAGACGACAAGTGAAGTCCCGCAGCAGCTGCTTGATGAGTTCGGTGGTGATGTGGAGGGCTTTGATTCTTTGGAAGATCTCCTGGAATTGCCCAGGGATGTCTTTCTCAAGGATTACAACGGTGACCTTGTCTTCGCCGACAACAGTAATAGGGTATGTGGATGTTATCGATGGATTTTTGAATTGTTCGCTAACGTGTCGCAGTCGGCGAGGAGTAGATCAAATAGGAACGCGACGAAGTACTGGTATGGCGCTGCTGCTAGAGAGCATCCTTAGATGCAATTACATCACCGTCAAGGTTTACTGGACGGTCACGTTTACGCTGTAACATTCTGCGGAGCTTATTCATGGAGCATACATTTGAGATTGCTGGGTTGTAAGACATATCCTGTAGCATTTTATCATATACACCTCCCTTTACTATTGACATGGATGAATACCCACCTTGACCACGGCAAGGAGACTTGTAAATCAACATAATAATATACATCCGGCAACCCCTCTCTACGAAGTCTGCGTCTGAGGTCCACCCTGCACCTTCTTCTGCGCAGCCTCCATCTTCTCCAGCCGGCGTGCTCTAGCCATAACCTCACCAATAGTCGCCAATTGCTCCTCAGTAAGATCCTTCTGCCTCTCCGCGCGCTCCTTCTTGTTCCTCTCAATAAGCTCCTGCATCGGCGTCGACGCCATCTGAGCCAGCACCTTCGTCCTCGGTCCCGCAGCGGCTTGCGCCTCCTTGAGCGCGATATACTCCGGATCGTGCCTCGTTCTGAACTTGGAGTACTTATTCCTCAACTCGTCGAGAACGCTAGGCGGGAACGGGTACGTCATCAGCGACGGCTTCCAGGTGTCCGGGTCGAGGTCGATGCGTTGCGTGTCGACGTCGTTGAGTTCGTGTTCGGGCTCTTCCATTGGCGGCCATGGGATGTCTTTGTTCAGACCGGGGATGTAGCGGCGCCCACGCTTGTCGGCGTTGTTGTGCTTGATGTCGTAGTTGCTGTGTGGCTTGACGACGACTTTGTCGACTACGACGTCGCGGAAGTTGCCCTCGCTGTCCTCGAGCGCGAGTACGAGGCGGACGTCTGACATTGGTAGGTCGAGGGCGACAGGTGCGATGCGGCGGGAGTCTTGTTGCTCTATCCGCATGAAGTCGGGTATGAAGTAATCGACCTAGTGGTGATCTTGTTAGTCGTGTGACTCCGAGTGCTGGATCTGGGTAAACCGTACCAGGTTCATGTTTCGGATTTTGACGCTCTGCGCTCTGACGTTCACATCCGATACTATCCCAATTTTGCCCTTGTCTCTTCCCTCTAATATCACGACTCTGTCCTCCTGTGTTAAATGTGACCTGAAGCCCTTCTGTTCCTTAGTAGTCTTCTCCGGAGGATGCAGTAGAGCCTGATCGATGGTTGCGTATTTCTCTGCAGCTTCTCCGACATCTCGCCTCGGCGCCAGCCTTGGACCTAGTTTCCAATCTTCCTTCCTGTTCAACTGCTCATTCTTGACAATCTTCTTGACCATTCTTCTGTTCACGTTCTGCCGCATCCTGAAATTCCATAATTCGTCCAAGTTCTTCTCAATGTCTCGACGCGCTTTCTTCCGAGTGGCGTTGCGCACGGCATTCTGTGTTCTCTGGACGAGCTTGTCCATGGTGGCCGACGTTCGCTGTGGTTTCGCTGGATGAGGTCTCGAGGTCTCCAATGATTCCCAAGGTGATTTGGATTTGAGGCTGCAATTCTGTGCCAAGGAATGCGGCTCTGCGGAGATGCCTCCAACCTCCGCAAGTTCACCTGTCCAGGGCACCTATGGCATCTATTTGTTGACCGTTAGCATCTGTCGTTCACTTTCTTGATGATAGGAACATGCTGATGGATCGCTCCGTGTCCTTTCGCGACTTCTTGGATGTGGCTCTTCTCAACTGAATCCACACAATTTCTTCGTGACACGGGGCACCACTCTATGTTAGACATCTAGCAATCATGGCGTTCCCATTCATCAAGACAGGTGTCACTATATTCTTTCTCATTTTCGCGCTCGTGGCTCTCAGGCTACTCTCAATACTACCAGCCTGGCGACCGAAACCAATACCACGAAAGAAAGGCCAACCTGCTCATCTCTTGATTGTGCTGGGTAGCGGAGGCCACACGGCAGAGATGATCGCTATGCTTCGGAATTCAATCCAGGGAAGACCAGATCATTCTGGCAAACCGACAAGCAAGTCGCTCGATTGGTCAGCTTTCACTCACCGTACATGGATTGTTAGCTCGGGTGACAACTTTAGTGCCACACGAGCCAAGGAGTTCGAGAACGAGGTCTCTGATCTAGCTTCCAAAGCGGACATCAAGCATGCTAGTGGGCTGGAGACCTTCACCATTGTTACTGTTCCGAGAGCGCGCAAAATTCATCAACCATTGCTTACAACACCATTTTCGTCGTTGCAATGCCTATGGGCTTGTCTACAGCTATTGGTCAATCACAAGCACGGCTACCCGGACTTGATCCTCACCAACGGACCAGCTACTGCAACTATACTTGTTTGGGCTACATTGCTTCTCCGGTTCATTGACATGAGGCACATGGATGTGAACAGGAAGATGAGGACAGTCTACGTGGAATCTTGGGCACGCGTGAGGAAGCTCAGTCTCAGTGGACGATTGCTTTGTTGGGTGGCAGATCGCGTGCTCGTGCAGTGGCCCCAGCTGGATGGCGTTGAAGGTAGGGGAGAGTACCTTGGTGTCCTGGTCTGAAAGAACATCATCTTGGAAGATGGTTTTTGGAAGAAAGACTGTTTGTATCGAAGATGATCTACTGGAGCGGCCTACGGCATAATCTGAGCTTCATGATGGGCGTCGAGGGTGTACGACTGTCTCAGCGCGCAATTGTGACTGATGCAGCTCCCTACGCTCAGATCCAAGAACTGATGTCTGTACCAGCTCAGCCCATCTCCTTGAGATACGTCGCTTAACGCATCGCGAGCGACATGGCAGTTCGCCTCAATACTGGCGGCATTCCGGACATCTCCATGGGCGGTGGGCGAAGCGCTCACAGAAGGTCATCGATACCTCTCATCGAATCCTTCTTGATCAAATCAATCATGCCCTGGTTACGATTAGCGCTGGGTCCAGATGCTTGACTGAAGACAAATACTTCTGGAAAGATACCCTGCCCCTTCGAATCGGTAACATAACGGAACGGCATCTGGGTGCTCTCATGCTCATCGACTTTGATCTCGGGATGATCAACGTAAGGAATCTTCTCCAAATGGTCTGCCAGGTGTGAGCTCGTGTCCACGAATTACAAGACTTGGATAATTACATTTGTCAAGGACGACCATTCTTGTGACTCGGACAGCGGTATCGGTGGTCATCTGGATCGGGCCAAGACGTCTGCCTTCAAAGCCCTTCTTCCTCAATTCCGACGTTCGGTCTGGCCTCATCAGCAAGCTACTGGAGTATTAGAGGATCGACCACCTACCACGTGGTGGATCGTCACCGAGGATGCCACCGAAGAGAAAGACGTCGAATGTCTCGCCGTCTTCTGGTGAAAGCTCTTTCTTCGCCGCGGGGTCCAAGAGGCAGACACGATCTTTGCGGTCGGCATAGATCTCTTCTACACCGCGATGCTCGATCTGAAGACCTGTTGCACCTTGGAGATTTGATGGAAGCTTAAGCTCTTTCGGGACTGAGGTCAAGAAAAAGTCTGCATTCGAGGCATGCGACTCCTTTGCAATTGAACGATACTCGAGGGAAGACCACTCTTCGAGCTCCGGATCGAGATGCTCGACGATGAAAGTTTTCCTGCTTGCCATCTATCGGTACTTAGCACAAATTTCATTTACAACGTCAAATGACAAAAGTCTGAGCCACACGATGTGATTTCCTCGCTGTACCAACCTTTTTTTGCGCGATGTGGATGCGCGTACTTCTAGATGGAGTATCGGGTACTTTAAAGTGTTAAGCTATGTTCTGTGATCGTGTTTCAACGCAATTTGTGTATGGTCAAAGGTCGTCTGCGTCCAATGGGTGAGCATCGTATCACCGCTAAGAGATGCTGTTTTTTTACGGGTCCAGGGTCACTAGCGTGCCAAGCGTTTCTTTGACGATTGTCATGGACACACAGTAACAGCAACAGCGATGCTCCTTGCGGTAATCTTTCTTTGTTCCTGTAACCCACCATCTTTCTGAGTTCTCGACCTGCTATCGCACCCGTGGATAACGTCTCTACCTCGACTTTTGCTGGAAAAAAGCCAATTCCATCTCTCGACTCACGTCAAAGAGCTCTCTCCGAGCTTAAACTCTAATTGGACCTCAAGTCGCAACCTAAGAAACACCGACTGCAGTGTCCACTCGATCTCTCAGACACATCCTTGCAACGAACTACTCCTGACAATTGAGCAATTCGGATCTCGAGAGAAGCCGCCTGCATAAATTTCGCCGAAGTTCAGTCTTGCAGATCAATTCTCTAACAGCCACTATTGGTGCGTCAAATCAGAAACCGAGGTCACATGCCCAACTTGTGCTGATCCCCCTGCGCGCAGCTATCTGTCAATATTGGTCGCACTTGTGTCGCCATACATCTGCAAGCAACCCCTACCTTGAGGCCACGACTCGAAACATTAGTTGCGCCGAAAATCCGAACCCTGGTGATACCACTCGAAACAAAACAGGCTTGTTGCCCAACGTCAAACACATTGCGGTCACCTACCAGCCCTGCGCCAAGGCATACCCACAACAGCATTGAAACAAGAGCTTGGAAATACACAAAATGAATCCTCTTCAGAAGAACAAGGTCGACATCAACGTGAGTAGCATTGAGCGAAATAGACGCCATGGAATGGTTGCTGATTAATCCAGTCTCTGTCACCAGAGGAGCAGCGTCTCTTTCGCATGTATGGAAAGCTTCCTAACAAGAAGGATCTCCTGGATAAGAAGCTGAAAGTGTGTTCAATTTGGAACCAGGATGAAAAATTGAGTCTGACCAGGAACAGGGACAAGAGCGCAAGTACTTCGACAGCGGAGACTACGCCCTCTCAAAAGCTGGCAAGGCCGACGATGGTGGTGTGACTGCCATTGGCCGCGAGCACCCCTCGCCAAACAGCATTCCACACCTCTCATCATCCAACCCAGCTGGCCCACCGTCGTTGCAACCAACACAGAGCCAGGGCCACGCTGGTAGTCCAGTCAAGGAGAGCAGCATCTTGCAACGAGGCATCAGTGTAGACGAGCAGGAAGGAGAGGCGCCAAAGGATGACCTGGACAGGAGAGCGGAAGCGGTCAGTCCACCACCTCATGTCGAGGGCGTGCCCATTGGCAAGTGAACGCTGTCAATTCCTGATTTGCATTGCATCGTCCACTGTACCGTACGGGAACAACAGGAGTTTTAGTCGGCGTTGAAGGGGTGTTATGATGACTAGCTACGATTTCTCTTATGGAAAGAAACATTACCCATCTGGCCTCAGTCTGTATCTCGTGAAAAGGAGCATGATGTGCATCGATGATTTGAGCGGTAAGGATATCATTCTTGTATACCACATTTCTAGCATTGTTCTATAACAAATCCATCAAACATTCGAAAGTATCATGTTGGAGACGCCTGACTATGCACTATGACACCATCTATGATCTTCGAGCACAACAGGTCTTTACATAACTCGCAACCAATGCGTTCTGACCAGCAAAGCAAATAGTTACTGTCCATCACCTAAGGATGCACAATAGCTCCACCAAGTGCCTCCTGGCCCTGCTTGGTCTTCGGCACAGCATCCGCAATATCCACCATCGCCTCCTGCGTATCAGGATCCTCGAGCAGCGGCATGGCATCCTCGTTATCCAGCCCTGTGTACGCAGTCGCCGCGAACTGCCTGCTCTGCTCGACCTCCTTCTTCGCCCACTCTCGCCAGTGGTTCCACGCCTTGTCCTCGAGCTCCATACCGATCTCCAATGGGCCCTTGGCGAAGACCGCGCCGACATACAACGCCTCCTCTTTCGCGACTCGGCGCTCGATGTCTTCGGTGTGGCGCAGGTCGTAGAATTCTTTGCGCGCTTTGTCGTAGGCTTCGGCTTTTGAGAGAGATTCGTTCGCCATTAGCCAGCGTTGGCGCTGGATTACGCTGGGGAGGGTTAGTGTCTGGCTGCGATGTGCAAGTTCACGGTGTGTGCTTACCTCTCGCCATCGAGTGGCTTGCCCGGTTGTTGTATGCGGCTCCAGTCGTGTTTGTGAAAGTCCTTGCCGTCGTCTTCTAATACGACTCTGGGTCGTGCTAATTCCCATGGGTGGTCGCCGAAGAATTCCTCTCGGAGCTTGTCTTCTGGATACTGGATTGTGATCGGTTGGAACATGCGACTCGTCTTTTTGTTCCGTTGGCTTCTTTGCAGTGCGGGTCTTGTGAGTCTTTCTGATGGTGGCATGCTGCCGATTACGTCGTACCATGGTGGTGGTTCTATCAGACGTTTTGTCTCGAGAAGTCTTGTCGCTGCTTGGTGCACCCTTTGTGGCGCGAAGTTGTATCTGCCCATACTTGGTGATGTGAGCCTATCCTACGCAGTCGTACGCGTATTTGAGTTGGACAGGTCTGGATGCTGAAGGTCGTTATACACAAATATAGATGAGCATGCGATCAATTCCTCGACTGCGCGGTCGGTCGCCAGCCCAGAAATTCTGGCCAATCAGCGTTGTGCGGAGGTGACTTTGCGGACAGTGAATATCGAAGCTGTCTCCAAATTTCTGGTTGCTGTAATACTCAAGCAACTCGCCTCGGGCATATTGTCGATCAATGGAATGCCAGAGCAATGGTGACTGAAATCCCAGCATCATGTACGGCGATTCATGTTCTCTGGCACGCTTTCCCGGACGACGAGCGGCAGTGCTTCCAAGGTAGCCTCCAGCGCAGCACAGAATACCTTTCATCATGGATGTGGACGAAGGAAGAGTCTGCGAGATTATAGCAGCAAGAGTCTGCAGGCACTCCAATTTGGATCCGTCACGAACACTCGACCGGCAAAGCAAAATATCGAGGACATCTTTTTCAACGCCCTCTCACGTGCCAGCCTTTGCAAGGAACATGGTCGTCAATATACCTCACAAACCTCGCCACGTAGCTCGAGAAAGAGCGATAGTACAGACCTCCGAAAGCCACACTCCCGGTCACCGCAACACAAGGGGCCCTTCAGTACATACACTTCAAGAAACAAGCCGGCCCAAGCAGCCGCTGTGGCCACAAATGATGTGTCACGCGAGGAATTGAAAAGTCTGGTGGATGGATATCAGTCATTCCAAGATGAGATTGAAGAGCCGGAGATACAACCCCTTCCACCGCCGCCGCCTTCGCACAGAACAGGAGAGCCACTTGGTGCAGACGATGATGCTCAATGGTTGGGCCGGTGGCAGAAGAAAGAGAATCCATGGTATAGCAGGACACCACGCAAATGCGAGGACGAGGAGGTCGCTGCCACTCTCTCCCGCCTCAATCAGCTCATCAGTGATGAGACCTCTTCCCCCGAGGGAATCTTCCATGTATATCAGGCTCTTCCGTCTCCACGGATGGAATACCTGAGCAGCGGAGTCATCCGTACGATTATCAGACGAATCAGGGTTGTCGAGTTCAAGAACCAAAAGAACATGCTGCGCTATTTTACGCTGATGGATGATCTGGTCGCGGCAGGCCTGCCTTTGTTCAAGGAAGACTGGAACGTCTCCATCTCTTATGCAGGTAGATGGGACAGAGTTGTTCGAGACGAGAACGTTGAAAGCGCCATGCGCATGTGGATCCGCATGGAAAGAGAAGGCGAGAAGCAAGCTGATAAGGTCACGTTCAATACATTGTTCGACATCGCGACTAAAGCGGACAAGTTTGCTCTGGGTGAAGTCATTCTGAAAGAGATTGAAGCCAGAAATCTGAGACAGACCCGGTTCCTTCGGAATACCAAGATCATCTACTTTGGCAAGAAAATGGACGCTGCGGGAGTCCGTCGATCATACAAAGAGCTAGTCGACGCTGGAGACTTTGTCGACACATATGTCATGAATTGTGTCATTTCGGGTCTAATTAGAGCCGGTGAGGCATCCGCAGCAGAACAGGTCTTTGAGCGCATGAAGCAGATGGCTGCCGAAAAGACTGGGAGACGAACGCATCCAGAAGATTGGAGGGAGCAACGGCGGCTGGCAGACTTGCTTACCAGGGCGGCTAGAGAGTATCGTGACCAACCAGAACAATGGGCCGCTGTTCAGGATACGTCACCTATCGCTCCAAGTCTGGACACATATCATCTGCTTGTACGATATCACGCGAACGACTCTGGCAACATCGATCGAGTGTCTGAATTAATGCAAGACATGCGAGCTCACGACCTACCTCTGCACGGTAGCATCTTCTACCAAGTCTTCCGCGGCTTTGCCACTCACGGTGGTGTACGATATTCTTCATGGACGAGATCCAGGCTCGACCGATTGTGGAAATTGTTCCTGATACAGGTTGAGCACTATAGAGAGGTGAACGAGAATGTCACCGACGCCATCTCCGATGTTGAGCGTGGCTGCTATATCGAGACCGGTGTGGTGTTACAGGTGCTACATGCTTATATCAAATGCGCGAAACAGGAGGATGTGATGGAGGTCTGGGAGTCGATACTGCGTCGGTGGACTCCATCTGAAGATGACAGAGCAACCATAAATGGTCTGCTATCTACACATCTGGATATGAAAGACTCGGACGATTCTGATGTAGGACCATGAACCAATGTATACTAAATAATTTTATCAAATATGATACCTGTATATTGTGCTTGTTGCTGTGGTTGATATTCAGTATTTGGAGCGGTCCTTCCCTGTGAGGATGTTCCAACGCCTCGCGCCAAACTTCGTCCTTGACATCACTGTTTACTCTGTTTGGAATAGAATCAAGTATACACAACTCTTCGTACCATCGAATAGTGAACTCGCAATCTCCGCAAATCTCCATGTCTTTATAATATCAACTCGAACCTTCCATCAACCGCTTGTCCTCGGCCTGTGAACGCGCCGAGAGGCGTCGAGATCCGTGGCGACAGCATGGGCACCTACCCCCCAATACTACCTGAGCTCAAGAACGCACATTGGCTACGCCCGTGACTGGACAGTGAAATCGAACTCATACGCATTTAACAACCATGCCAAGTAAAGTGCAAGACCGGTCGGTGAAAGCAGACATAGATTTCACCTTACGGAAGGTGTTTGGCAAGCCATCATTCAGGTATCATGATAATCACGCTTTTACTGGTCGGGCCTATGTTGACCGTCGACAGACCGCTACAGCGAGAGGTGATCACCGCCGCTTTGGAGAAACACGATGTATATCTGCAAGCAGCAACATCCTTTGGCAAAAGTATTTGTTTCCAGTTGCCCGCCATCGTGGATGTCGGCAGTGAGTCTGTCTCGTTCCCGAGAAGAAGACCTGCAGCTGATCGAGATAGTCACCATCGTAATATCGCCGCTACTGGCATTGATGGTGAGCTTGATGTTCAATATTGGTCACCGGTCTGATCTCTAATCATCGTAGAGGAACCAAATTCAAGCACTCAGGAACGCAAATGTAAGGGTCGCTACAATCAACAGCACAGTCAGATACGACGAGAAGCAGGCGATTCTCGACGATCTGCAATGCGGCCACCCAAAGATCAAACTACTCTATGTCACACCGGAGTACTGCGCTGGGGATCACTTCCGAAAAGTGCTACGTCGAGTCCACGAACAGCGCGAACTAGCCCGGATCGCCGTTGACGAAGCCCATTGTATCTCTGAATGGGGCCATGACTTCCGACTTAGCTTCCAAGAGTTGAGCTTTTTCAGAAAAGAGTTCCCGGATGTACCTATCCTCTGCTGTACAGCGACTGCCACTAGGAAGGTCAGAGAGGATATTGTGTCAACGATGGGCCTCAACCCTAAGACCCTCAAGGTCTTCACGATGACCACGAGCAGACCGAATTTACATTACGAGGTGAGGTTCAAGGCGGATGATTACGACCACTACGACAATTTTTTAAGCTGGCTTAAAGCGACACATGAGAGGAGGGCCCAGAACGCCGAAAGAGCCACCGAGCTCGCAGCCCGCAACGAGAGAGCGAGCAATGTCCCAGGCATTATTTATACGCTTTTTCGCAAGGACTGCGAATATCTAGCCTCTCGCCTCTGCGAAGACTCCATAGGCGCCAAAGCCTTCCACGCCGGCCTCTCGAACGAGCAAAAAGACGACCACCTAGCGGGCTGGATTGCCAACAAGGAAGGCTACGACGTAATCGTGGCCACCACGGCATTCGGCATGGGTATCGACAAAGAGAACGTACGCTTCGTCGTGCACTGGCAAATCCCCAAGTCATTCGAGGGCTTCTACCAAGAAGCCGGTCGCGCCGGCCGAGACGGCAAAGCGAGTCTGTGTATCCTCTACTACAGCCGCGAAGACCGCGACCGCGCGGCCACGCGCATGGCGTCGGAGCAGTCCATGAAGCAGAACGCGAAGGGCAACTACAACGGCGACATCGACGCCTCGTGGCGGGCCAAGGGCGAGAGCCTACAGGCGCTGGTGAATTATTGTGAGAGCACTAATAAGTGTCGACATGAGTTGATTGCGAAGTACTTTGGCGATAGCGAGACGCCGCCGTGTGATTGGGCGTGTGATTGGCATAAAGATCCCATTGGGCTGGTGCGGAGGAAGGATGATGGGTTGGCGAATGAGGAGTGGTGTGCGACGCAGAGACAGACGGGGGCGTACAGTGGGTATGATGATTATGAATAGACATTGGGGTCTACAGAAGTGATGCAGAATATGATACCAGTCTCCTTCTTCATCATCGGCGGGATGTTCATTCGTCGTTTGCGTTCTTCGGCATATCCTTCGAGTCCAAAATACCCTCAAGGTGCTTGACTGTCTACTTTCCCCTTACCTGAGTGACGGGGTATGACCGACAGTTCAGAGATACGTGGTCTGCTCTGGCAAGTCGTTGTGGCGAAATCAATGTGGACGCTGAAGAACCGGTGCCTGAAGAATGTCTGGATGACCACATTCACAACCACTTTCAAGTCTTGATCTCGTCAGATCGCTGCTCCGGCTGTGACTCTGGGTCAACCACCAAGGGCTTTTCAGACGCAGAGACCAAGCGATCTTTTTTCTTTGACTGCCTTTTCGCACCGATGGGAAATCGTTTCTTGGTCCCACATGATTTACAAGTGATGACTCGGACCTCTGCCCATGGCTTTGCTTTGCCTTTGCTGTAATTCTCGATCGTTGTATATGATGTCGAGGTGTCAATCAGCGGCGTGTCGCATTTTCGGCAGATGCTTCGCTTGACGTCTTGCCTCAGTCGTATTTGGCTCTTGAGAGAGACTGATCGCAGATGTGATGATAGAAGTTGCGGTAGTCCGTGTGTTAACGCATCTGTCTCTTCGTTATGCTTTTCTGAGGTTTGATCCTCGTGATCATATTGTTGTTGTGCAAGGTATTTCGAGGCCTTTTCCAGATATGTAATTCGAGCCTGTAGGTGCTTGTTGACCGCACCTTTAGCCATGTCCGGGTTCCATGGAGCATGTGTATCGGAGAGAGACATTGATTATTTTGAGGTTAGATCAAGTCACGTGATTTAGGCACACCACGCACGTGCCCTCGCGACCAGCCAAACGTCTCGAGCTTCAACGACCTCTCCTTTGCATCATTCCTTTCAGCTTACTTAATTCCTCACAACCTCTTCATACCGACCTCGACTGTTTTCGATACGACTATCGCGCGTCTTACATTCACTGGATCGATTTTCGACGCGACTCAACCACCACCTAACAAAGCTCACTTTTCAATTTCACCAAAATGTCTGCCGAAGAAGATCTCATCGACTACTCCGACGAGGAGGTCCAAACCCAACAGCCAACCGCCACCGCCGCTGATGGCGCCGTCGCGAACGGAGAGCAAAAGAAGGGCGATCTCACAGTCACTGGAGCCGGCGCAAAAGGATCATACGTCGGTATTCACTCTACTGGTTTCCGCGACTTTCTCTTGAAGCCAGAGCTGCTTCGCGCAATCACCGACTGCGGTTTCGAACATCCTTCGGAGGGTTAGTCATATCATTAGCAATTCCCCGTTTTCAAAAAGTCCATCCGTTTCCCGCAGCGCGCGTCCGTCCATCTCCAGAACGAGCAGTAAGCAAAGAGCTTGTAAAGCAAGGCGGCAGCGGCAGCAGCAGCGATACTCCGAGCAGAGTCTTACAGACTCGCGTGTACTACATTTCGGCTGTGGTACACGTTGCGATCACACGGCTGAGGATTTGATTGGCAGAAACGCCATATCATTGCTGAAAAGCTACAACTCGTCGCAAAAGCGTGGTCGCTTAGATGGAGATCATGCTCCAGATATAATCGGCCACAGTCGTCGACTATTCCGACGTCTCGGAAACGTACGTCGGATACGGCGCGCATCGTGTTTGGCATGGATGTGTCAAATCGTGGATCAAAAGCTCAAGAGGGGGGACACTCGCTTATTAAGGAGATGGACGGACAACCCATCGAACTGCGTTTTAACATTTATTTGCGAACAATTTCTGACATCGCTCCGTTCAACAGTCCAGCAAGTTTGTATTCCACAGGCAATTCTCGGAACCGACGTCCTCTGTCAAGCCAAGTCCGGTCTCGGAAAGACTGCAGTCTTCGTCCTCGCGTCTCTTCAGCAAATTGAGCCAATCGATGGCGAGACATCAGTGTTGGTCATGTGCCACACTCGTGAGCTTGCCTACCAGATCAAGAACGAGTACGCCAGATTCAGCAAATATATGCCAAACGTCAAGACTGCGGTCTTCTACGGTGGTACACCAATGCAAAAGGATGTCGAGCTTCTCTCTAACAAGGAGACTCACCCACACGTCATTGTCGCTACTCCGGGTCGTTTGAATGCTCTTGTTCGTGACAAGAAGCTTCGTCTGGGTAGCGTCCAGCGCTTCGTCCTCGACGAGTGTGACAAGATGCTCGACCAGATTGGTGGGTTCTAAAAATTGGTAGTGACGAAAACCATCACTGACACACGGCAGACATGCGCCGCGACGTCCAGGAGATCTTCCGTGCCACACCAACTCAGAAGCAGGTTATGATGTTCAGTGCCACACTCTCCCAAGACACGCGCGGAATTTGCAAGAAGTTCATGCAGAACCCTCTTGAGATTTACGTCGACGACGAGACCAAGCTCACCCTCCACGGTCTCCAGCAATACTACATCAAGCTCAGCGAGGGCGAGAAGAACCGTAAGCTCAACGAGCTCTTGGACGACCTCGAGTTCAACCAAGTCATCATCTTCGTCAAGTCGACAATGCGCGCCACCGAGTTGGACAAGCTCCTCCGCGAGTGCAACTTCCCATCGATCGCGGTGCACTCCGGTGTCAGCCAGGAAGAGCGTATCAAGCGCTACAAGGAGTTCAAGGAGTTCAACAAGCGTATCTGTGTCGCAACCGACGTATTCGGTCGTGGAATCGATATCGAGCGTATCAACTTGGCCATCAACTACGACTTGCCAGGAGACGCCGACTCTTACCTCCATCGTGTAGGTCGTGCCGGCCGTTTCGGTACCAAGGGTCTCTCGATCAGTTTCGTGAGCAGCGAGAATGACCAAGAGGTTCTTAAGAGCATCGAGAAGCGTTTCGAGGTTGCTCTTCCGTAAGTTCCACGATGTCCAGGATGGTTTGTAACGTTCGGCTAATATTGTCTCAGTGAGTTCCCAGCAGAGGGTATTGACTCGAAGAGCTATATGGCCAACTAGAGGCGGTCGTCTAGCAGGTTCTTTGACATGGGACACATTGGCGCCAGTCGATCTGCAACGGTCACGAAGAGGTGTCAAAAAACCAAAATGGGTCGTCGGCAGTTCTTTCCGTAGTCATGAGATGAAAATTGATACTATCTGCAAAGCCAATCTCCAGCAAGCTCAAGCCGAGGCAGAAAGGTTTAACGTGCTCGCGTGGTCCATGTGGCATGACGAGGCAGACTCTGTAGGTCCGTGTTCAATGCTCGCTCTCTTGTGGGACCGCTAGTGCAATGCTTAGAACAGTAAGGTACCATGGCAGATTATTGAACACAAAGGCATCGTGCTTCAGGTCCGTTGAATAGCAAAACGCGGGAATCGCCGTCTGGTCGGGGTGACGAACTCTCGTAGTGAGATGCGCAGATCAGAGTCCAATTGAGCATATCTTGCGAGATAGATTAATCGTCCCAAGATCGTAAAGTACAAGATGGTACAGTAGTGGGAGGATCAGCGCATGTTTGGTCAACATCGATCCAACTCCCGCACTGCATGGAGAGTTTCAGATTGATCACCATGGTGGCGGCCACACCTTTGCTGCAGTGCGGCACAGACTGGCCAGGTCGCTCGCTGGTTGTTGAGCCTCATCTACTGCACCAACGCAGGTGTGTACCTTAATGACCTGCCGATTATGCCGTAGAGTTCGATATCGTGACGTGCAAGAAACACCACGTGCGTCTGGAGTGACATTGAGACGACTGACATGTATGAGACATGTCGATTCAGATCACGACCGGTCTCGAGCGTTTCTGCAACAGGCGCGTGCTTGCGGCGTCGAACAAACAATACTGTAACGGCGAAGAGCTGAAAACTGGTGCGCTCCACATAGAAGAAACACCACCTGCAGCGCATGGAACCCTCTGCCATGCGACCGGGTGGGTGGTACCTACCTAGTAGAGGAGAAGTGGAGCTGATCCGCCGGCACATCCGACGCGTCGCAGCTTCCAGTTCCAGGGTTGTTCTGGCGGTTCGGTTCTTCCGATCTCGGTATGCTTAGTCGGAACCTTAAGTAGCAGTCCATGCGATCTCGACAACTTCGGCCGTCTATCTAATTTCCTATCTCCACACGCGCATTCATCACGGTTTCATCTCATGCCACGGCTGTTCAGCTGCGGCCATGAGGCTCGCTACTTGTGTTCGTGCTGCTGTCCAGCATTGAATCAAGACCAATATCTGACCAGTATAATGTCGTCCGGACGATGCCGCGACGATGAAAATCAACGCTATACAACGTTCACTGACCTTCATGCCATCGTCACGGGCAAGGCAGATGTGGGGACTGTGTGTAGCATGATACGATCTAGTGTTTTACTGACTCGGTGGGCAAAGCTGAATTCGGTATTCTCCATTTAAGCACCCATCTGAAACCAATTCCCATTTGCCGGCAACAGTTGTACAAACCACACAAACTGTTCCTAGGGCAGTTTCCAATATACCAATCAGGCCTGTCGGAGTCAACGTCCGCGCGACTCGCGCGCCTTCATATGCCTGCCTTGGTCGCCTCCGGTTCGTAGGTCTTCGCTGCAATCTAACTTTTTTCCACCACATCTCTGCTCGACCTGCATCACTCTCTGTTTCTTTACACACACAAAAGATGTCGAATACGATAACGAGTATCCTCGCTTCGGTCCAGACGCTTCAGAATGTCAACATTGCCTTTCTCGTCGTGGCCACTGTTCCAACCTTTCTTCGCTTTTATGTTCGAGGTTTCATGACTAGGACCTTCGGGCTCGATGACTGGGCCATGGTCGCATGCTGGGTAAGTACTATACTACGAAAGCAGCCATCAACAAACTCTCTTGCTAACTGTATCGTAGTCGAGTTTTGTTGTGTGCTCCGGAATGGCTTTCGTGCTCACAGAAGAGCTCGAATCGATATTCACTACGGGCCATATACCGCCAAACATATTCACTGTACGTCGCGAATGACAGCTCAGTAGTGCCTCGTTCCATACAAGCCTATGCTTACGTCCTGCAGTTCCTCAAGGTCAATACTAGCTTCTACGTTATCACTATGACCCTGCTCAAAGTCTCGCTCGGCCTGTTCTTCTTGAAGATCTTTACCATCAGCAAGACATCAGTCCAACGCTACATCATTCACGCAATCATTTACTTTTCCGTGGCCTACGGTATCGTCAATGTCGGCTTTTCCCTCGGTACTTGCGGTGCTACCACATTATTCGGCACTGCCTGCGAGCTAAAGGGCGTGTACTCGAAGATCACCACCTCGTGGAGCTGCATCAACGCCATCACAGACTTCATCCTGGCCGCTCTGACCGTCCAAGCAATCTGGACTGCTCATCTCCCAATCCCCACCAAAGTCACAGCGAGTGCAGTACTAGCCCTCGGTTCCATGGGCGGAGTCGCGTCGATCGTGCGTATCGTTCTCATCTCGCGGCCCAACAGCGGCGTCTCGTCTGGGCTCGCCGCAGCATACTGGTCATTGATCGAAGCGTCCATCGGTATTGCCGCCGCGTCCTTCGCAACACTGCGTCCGCTCTTCCGCTCCTGCATCGAGGGCGTCCAGTCCAAGGGCAGCACGCACAAGCAGACCAACGCTGGCTCGCGGGTCCCGACTGCGCTGCGCTCAAGGCACATGCACACCATGCACGACTGGCGCGACGACAGGATCCAGATGGACGATATCGAGAAGGGGCCCAAGGTTAATAGCATTGTGGCCAGCACGACTGTTCTTGTCGAGGAGGAGAAGATGAGCGATACGGAGCTGGAGACTAAGAATCTGGTATAGATGCCATGGGAGGTGGTTCGTGATTTCCACAGTATGCAGTGGCGTTTGGTGGTTCGACTCTTGTTTTGTAGATACCCAATATCGATTTCTTGCCTCAGCACATATACTTGCCTTCAGCACTCAGCCACCACAATGATAGTTTCCCCGAGGCAAACAATACGTCAGAAATCGATGACCAAAAAGGCATATCGAAACTTTCAGAATCTTACGAAACTCACGAGACTATTATTCCTCCGTTCCTGTCCCCACGAGAACCACAGAGTTCACACTAGAAAGCTGATAGCATCAAAGCATAACGCCGAACACAGCACCACCGTTACGTGCCACGTGCTGGGCAGACAATTGGGTTCTGTCTCGATCAAATCTTCAACTCTACCTCGACATCTCCGTCTAAAGTTACGAACATGCCGAATACAAAAACACGACACTTATGGCAACATCGTCGTAGTGAAGATGATGCGGTGGAGCACTTTCTTGAGTGTCCAACTCATGCAAACAGTGTCCAGCAGACTCTCCGAAGATCCATCGAAGACTGCAGACGTCGAGGACCCGGGGGCTGCGGGGTCTCACCGCGGTCAGGAGATGGGGACTGGTGTATTGTGACCCGACTCCTCGTGTCGGTGCCGATGACTTGAATCGAGTTTCCGTGTGAGAGGGTCATGAATCTGGTAGTCGCCAGAGGATAGAGCACGGGTCCCCGGGTCGTAGACTCCGGCATGGCGCTGAAGACGCTGAGGTAGCACCCAGGGAATGCGAGAGTATACAACATGGCTGATCTCTGGATGCGGATCTGATGAGCGCTACAGAGGTCGATCCGGTTATGGCACAAGTCACAACAAAGTATGGTAGTCAAAGGAAAGATAATGTGGAACAAATATTGTGTTACTATTTATTATTACGTCTCATTCGAGACCTCTGAAATACTGAAGACATGATGGAGCATGGTATCCAGAGCCGATCCTGCTTACAAGGCAGGCTTCTGGTCATGGTCATACAAAGCAGGCTTGTCGTCCATGACATTCCTAGGCCTGGTGCTGTGCTGGAAGAAAACCTTCTTCCACCTGAAAGCCATCAAGTCGGCAGTGGTCTCCTTGACGTTCTTAATGTTCTCCCTGACAATCTCCATGGTTGGCTTCTCGAAGATGAGGTCGATCTCCTCGAGCGACTTGTCCTTGGTCTCGGGCATGAAGAAGAGCTGGTAGAACCAACCGAGCACGGCGATACCACCGTAGAATCCAAGTGCCAAACCAATCTTGGACATGGCATTTTGCATGGCGGTGAAGTTGTAGGTGACGATGAAGGAGGAGAGGAAGAGCCATGCGTCGGAAGTGGTCATACCGTATGAACGGAGGTAGGTTGGGTAGACCTCGGCGGGGATGACCCAGGTAAGACAAGCGTAAGAACCGAAGAAGATCTCGTAGAGGACGAGACCGGTGAGGTAGACTGCTAGTTTTGGAGTCTGACTTTCAATCTGGTACGAGACACCGACGAGGACAAGACCGACGAAGAAGCCAGGCAACATGGCAATAGCCCAGAAACGACGTCCACAGGTCTCCATGAGGAAGATGGCGGGGATGGTACCGATCAGGAGAGCTCCACCACCAACGAGGGACATGTAGTTGGCCTCGACGTCGTTGAAGCCAACTTGGGTCATGAGAACGGACATGTAGTACATGATGGCGTTGATACCGGTGAATTGGCCAAGGAAGATCATGATGTTGGCGTAGACAAGTGCGCGACGGGCGCGAGGAACAGTGAACAAGTCCATCCATGGGTAGTTCTTGGTGCGACCGGCGGCGACAACAGCCTCTTCTTCTTCAGTGGAGACCTTCATGACGAAAAACTCCTCGCGAGAGTCCATAGTGGCAACACCACGGATGCGCTTCCAGACGCGGTATGCCTCGACTGGCTTACCACGATGCATGAGGAAACGGGGTGACTCAGGCATGAAGAGCATACCAATACCCATGATGGTCGAGAAGACGAGAGAAGAGCCGAGAATGTAACGCCAGTTGCCAGGCACGCTGAGGAACATGGCTGCGACTGCATATCCGAGGACCTCACCGAGGGCAATGTTGAACTGGTAGAGAGAAACCATGTTACCACGGAGTCTGCGCTCGACAGTCTCGGCAACGTAGACAGGAACAGTACCACCTTCGAGACCGACACCGAGACCAAGAATAACACGCGCAGCGATGATCATGCCATAGTTGATAGACCCAGCCTCGAGACCGGCACCGATGGTGTAGAGGAGACAGGAGAAGAGAATAGAGTTCTTGCGACCAAGATATTCGTTGCATGGAGAGAGAATAAAAGCACCAGCGACAGCTCCGAGAGGCATACCAGAGTTGACGAGGGAGTTTTGCTGGGCGGTCAAGTTGAGGTCGACAGGAAGGAAAAGGTTTGCACCGGAGATCAAAGACTGGTCAAGACCAGAAAGCATACCACCCATAGAAGCAAAGGCGACGAGCAGGAAGGTAAAGACCTTTGGGTTGGCGAACTCGAGGTCGAAGATGCTCTTCTTCTTTGGGTTAGCAGCGCACTCGGCCTCCATCTCCTCCATCAACGCGTCGACCTGCCATCCTCCCTTGTGGGCAATGTCGATAGCGCCGTGCTCACCGCCGACGGCTTGTGGCAAGCTGCCGTTACGGACAGCGGTCTGGATATCATCTCCATTCGTCTTCTCCGAGTGTGTGGTATGGTTGACCTGGGCAACCTCGTGCTTGATGTCATGGTCCATGGATGATGTTTTGGACGACATGTTGAGAGATATCTTACGACGCGCACAGCTCAGAGGCTTTGCAGTGTCCGGGGGATGGAGTGAGGGGATGTGGGAGAGACTGGAGAAGTAGGACCGAAAGCAAATGTGAGGGGGAGCGATCAATTAAATACTGCGACTGACCTCGTAAAAGACTGGCTGGACACGCGAGAGATCAGCGCTTTTAGGTTAACGAGCTAGTTTGAGGTCGTCTCGTGCACCTCTGACATGGTGGGGTTTGTGTTGGAGTCGAGCTAAACGAATAGTAGCTGCAGCATCATGCTCTTCCCTGCACCGGAACCGGCTACATGCAATACGCGGTTGCCAGTGTCGTAGCACGAATACGCGAAGTGCTCATTTTGCAACAGCATGGGTGGTAAAGTGCGTGCATACACAGCGCAAGTGCCAGGAAATGGGACCGGCGACAACTGCTGTCGCGGGCGGATTGCTGTTTCTGTCAATTCCGGCACGCAAAGTTCAGGATACGGCACAGGGAGACTGCCCGACCACTGCCGTAGCGCGTGAAGGAAGACCGGTTCAAGGAAATGGTATGCCGATAGATGCATAAAACGATCGAGTCCGACACATCCGATGACGATCATTAGATGACTTTCTCGGAGTCACGTCGGTCGTTCTGTGGGTCTTGGCAGGAAAACGCGCTAAATGCTTCTTTGGACGTTCTTTCTTCCACGCCGTCGTCACCGATGTCTACGCTAAGTGCTTGTCTTGGTGGGGCCATGCTGGCATGGCTGGTAGCTTGTCTCCAGTTCTGCTGAACACTGTGTGCCGCTGTATGCTTGATGCTCTTGAGTTTATCCAGGTGGCATGAGTCGGGCCGAGAGGAGACGACAGCGAAACTGGTGGCGTATTCCTCTTGATGCCTAGGGAAGGGGTTTATGTTCTGTCATGGACAGGAGCTGCTACAAATGCATCGACAAAGAGCATGTATCGCAGATCTACACTCCAAGCTTGACAGAAGATGCATCTGGAGTCTCGATTGCTTGAAGGGTGGGGATCACTAAGGTAGGTACTGCATCTTCTCCATTTCTCTCACATCAAGTCATGTGTCTTCTCTGGACGATCACATCTGGGTCATTCTGGACTAGGTACTCGCTCGGCTCCGCTACCATCTCCGTGCACGTATGATGTTTGAGCACTTACAAGGTCACGCACTGTAAGGAATCAATCTTCGAAGCGTCCTGCAATTTCGATATATGAAAAATACCTACCTTGACTATCAGAATCACGAACAGGTTTCTTGCTGTCTACACGGCCGAATCTTCTTCGGCCTGAATACCTAACAAGCGGTACATGATCCCCACCGAAAGTCGGCCCTTCTCACTTCACATCCCGGAAATCTGCGTCGACAATCTGCGGAGGATGCGGAGTCGTTCGAGTCATCTGCGGAGGACGAGGCGTGACTTCGGCGACATCATATCCGACGTCTAAGGGAACCATATGGATTACATCTCCTTCACGATCTCAACTCGATTTCGCGGAGTCTGTTGTTCATGCGAAGGATCTCTGGACCGATCTCTTTGCGCAGCATGGTATCGATGTTGACAATTTCAGCCTGCTCATCGTCAGTCAGCTTGCGACCTCCATTCTGGGCTTCTTTGCGGATGTCAGCGATGGCTTTGTTGCAGTCCTTCTGCTCTTTGCGAAGAAGACAGACGGATTCGTTGAGATATGCGACCTCCTCGGCGCGAGCCTCGGCGCGAGTCTCGGATTCTGCCTCCGCGTGCTTGAGGAAGACGACTCGGTCACGAGCTGATTTCTCGTCCGAAGGACCATCAGCGGTGGTATCGGGCTTGACCTCGGCGTCAGGACTGGAGCGCTTTGGCTTGATGACCGAAGGACCATCGTTCGGAGATTCAACGACAACAAATTCATCGCGCTCTCCATGGCGCTTATCTCCGGCTTCGTTGGGACCATCTGGAATGGACTCGACGACCGTCAGCCCACACGATTCGAATACATCGATTACTTCCCACTCCGTCATGTTAGTTCTGATGTTGAGAATAAGATGATGGATCTTACAAGGGTGGTGGTGGTGGGTCGTTTGTGTTGTGGATTGTGGTAAGTTCTGCTAGAAGGATTTTGAGGGAAAGGTAGAGTATTAAATACGTTCCTTGTTCTTTATTCCTGGACTACATTCACAGAAAAGTGTTGCAGTCTGCGCGCTCTTTACATGTCTTACATATCCGGGTATTGTGTTCTGCTCATCAACAATGCCTTTGTCTTTCTGCTTGACTGTTGTCTCGATAAAGCCTCTTTGTTCTGACTTCTGGACAACCAACTTACCACAAAGACAAAGACATTGTCCATCTGAGCCCCGACTTGGTCATGCCATATGACTCGCCGTTCAATTACATGGGGTAAGGTATTCGAACCGCGTGCTCTACCTGTATCGACACCTACGATGCAAGATTGCGTGCTTTGGATTTCTACGAGCTCTGATCTACCGGAGTAGCCAGCAGCGGCACCCGCTGTCAGCGCCGACGCATGTCTTCGAAAGACAAAGAAAATTGCTCGATCGGGGACAAAGGAACAATGACATGTTGAAACAGACTCCGTCCTTTTAGACGCTCTCGGTCTTATGCTGCAGTGCACAATGTCCAAGGGTAGACCGAGTCTCACATTGGGCTGGAGGGTCGAATTGCTCGACGCAACATGATACGAGAAGACAAGTCAGTCTCGGTCTCGCGAGCTCTTGTAAACTCACCAAGCGAGAGACGTGGTTCTGTCAACTACCGAGAAAATATGCGAACATGGATTTCGAAGAAATGATTCGCATATATTGGAGAAGTCTCAAGTACAATCCACATTTGTACGCGTCCCCGATTCTTCCCCAAGCTCACTCATACAATGCGGACGAAGTCGGAGATGGCCGCGGATCATGACATTCCGCTGACCGTCGGCTCAAACCTCGGCACGCCCCTGCGGTATCGTTGCAGTGGTCGTACCGACACCGCGGTCGAAACGGAAGCTATGTAGTGCTGTCTCGATATGCTATGTTTGATATATCGTAGAGTTGGATGTTTGTATAGTCATGGATTCGAGTGTCAATGGGAGAAATAATCAGTTATCTTGATTTGCAGAGCTAGAATAACCATATGAGGTCATTACCAGGATAGGCAAGTACTTCCCCAAATATGTGGGGTAATCGTGCTGAGTAGACAGCAAGATGCAGTCATGTTCGCAGTTGAGGAGTCTGAGGAGTGTCGCCTGTCCATCCCCTCAACCGAGCAGATCACGTCCCGGAGAACGCTCGGCCTGTGACACTCCACACAAAAGACCCTATCCTGCACAAGCTCCCAAGTCATTGACGTCCCTCGGCAACCCATTGCCGTTGTGACGCAGTTATATACATATCTTCTCCTCATTTCTTAGCTTCGTGATCTTCTACCACTCTCCGTATCAACATCAGCATACCATAAACACCATCATCAACATGCCTGTTTCAACCCAAGAAGAGATCCTCAAGGACGTCAAGATCCTTGGGCCTCTCAATGACCAGACCCGCAAGGTCCTCTCCAAGGATGCTGCTACCTTCCTCGCTCTCCTCCACCGCACCTTCAACTCCACACGCAAGGCCCTTCTCCAGAGACGCCAGATTCGCCAATTGGAGCTTGACAAGGGTGGTGAGCTCGACTTTCTGCCAGAAACCAAGCACATTCGTGACAATGACACATGGAGAGCCGCACCACCAGCTCCAGGTCTTGTCGACCGCAGAATTGAGATCACCGGACCAACTGACAGGAAGATGGTCGTCAACGCCTTGAACTCGGACGTCTGGACCTACATGGCTGACTTTGAGGGTACGCGAAGTTCTATCATTATCAATATTTCTGAAACTAACACATGACACAGACTCGAGCGCGCCAACATGGGACAACATGATCAACGGTCAACTTAACCTCTACGACGCCATCCGTGGCCAAGTCGACTTCAAGCAGGGCGAGAAGGAGTACAAGCTCCGCACCGACCGCGCTCTTCCTACTCTTATCGCTCGTGCCCGTGGATGGCACCTCGAGGAGAAGCACTTTACCGTCGATGGCGAGCCAATCTCCGGTTCTCTGTTCGACTTTGGTCTTTACTTTTTCAACAACGCAGAAGAGCTTGTCAAGAGAGGACGTGGACCATACTTTTACCTGCCAAAGATGGAGAGCCATCTCGAGGCAAGACTCTGGAACGACGTCTTCAACCTTGGACAAGACTACATTGGAATGCGCAGAGGCACCATCCGTGGTACTGTATTGATTGAGACCATTCCTGCAGCCTTTGAGATGGACGAGGTATGTTGATATCCGAATATTGCGTCATTCGCTCACTGACTCGACAGATCATCTACGAGCTCCGCGACCATTCTGCTGGTCTCAACTGCGGTCGCTGGGATTACATCTTCAGCTTCATCAAGCGTTTCCGCAACAACCCCAAGTTTGTCCTTCCAGACCGATCGGCCGTCACCATGACCGTACCTTTCATGGATGCATATGTCAGACTTCTGATCAAGACTTGCCACAGAAGAGGTGTGCACGCCATGGTAAGTGCGCAGCTTCTTCATCAATTCCATTATACTGACGATTGCAGGGTGGTATGGCTGCTCAAATCCCAATCAAGACCGACCCCAAGGCAAACGAGGCTGCCATGGACGGTGTACGAGCAGACAAGCTTCGCGAAGTACGCGCCGGTCATGACGGCACCTGGGTCGCTCATCCAGCACTTGCGTCGATCGCTGCTGAGGTCTTCAACAAGCACATGCCAACACCAAACCAAATGCATATTCGCAGAGAAGATGTACACGTCACCAAAAACGACTTGCTGAACGTCAACGTTCCGGGCAAGGTCACCGAGGACGGTATTCGCAAGAACCTGAACATCGGTCTTGGATACATGGAGGGTTGGCTCAAGGGTATTGGTTGCGTACCAATCAACTACTTGATGGAGGACGCTGCTACTGCCGAGGTCAGCAGGAGTCAGCTGTGGCAATGGTGCAAGCACCAGGTCACCACTGCAGAGGGCAAGAGAGTCGACAAGCATTACGCTCTGCGACTTCTACACGAGCAGGCCGAGGAGCTTGCTTCAAAGGCTGGACCTGGCAACAAGTACCACCTGGCTGAGAAGTACTTTGCTTCTCAGGTCACTGGTGAGGACTATGACGAGTTTTTGACTTCGTGAGTATCTTCTCATTCTTTTCACTCGACGACCTTGCTAACACCTCGCAGTCTCTTGTACAACGAGATCACCACCGTAGGTAGCCCTGCTCCTGCTTCCAAGTTGTAAATCATGCGAGTATCTACAACTGCATATCGACGTCCATTTATGTAAATTATCTAGCAAGCAAATATTGATACCTGATTCGATCTTCACACTCCACCCATTTTTGTCAGAAGTCAAAGCTGATGCTTCGATTGCACCAGGTCGGACAAGCAACGCTTGCGACAGAGCTATAACGAAGACATTCCATTTTATTGTCATACTTGGTTCATACTACGTGCAGATCGTGATTTTTACCTTGACGATGGGTCAATACAGTGCATCGTGTCTTTGAAAAGTTGATGCACAGGAAGAACAAAGACCTTTGTTTGAAGGAATGCTTGGAGTGCGGCATGCGATATGTCATTGGAATTTCCTCAACGACGCGCAAGACACCTAGCGACGTCTACGTACACCACGTTCGACTTCAAGACCGAACGAGAAGGTATAGCAATGTCTACCATCTGCTATATAGTCAATTGCCTAGCCAGTCGTGAATAGGCCGGCGGCTCGAGCATAAATTTATTGTGGATCCCTTCATGCAGGAGAAGGGATGAGCATTCACTTTTTTAAACCAGGAACAGAAGGAACAGGGGCATGGCTTCCTTTGCGGGGAACCACCGGAAGTCTGGAAGGCACTCCCGACTCCCGAGTCAATCAATCAGGCCGGCCGTGTAACCAGTCACTCCAATGGTTCCATCCGTGTAACGATCAAACATCTCCTAACCTTGAGGATCTCTCACAGTCGCTCCTCGTCTTCGTGGCCCTCTTTTTCGTACAGTCTTTGCACAGACATGCAACTGTGACGACCTTTACGAATCGAAATCATGCCCGACATTGAGCTCCGCGACTCGCCCATGAGTTCGCCTAGCTACGCCAATCCAGATTACAAAGTACGACAATCCACATCGACGCGTTCATCGCATGAATCAGTACGCGAATTCGACCCCCTCAAAGGCGACAAGGACTACGCCGATAAGGATGACTCTAGAGCCTTTCACTCATATGTCAACCGGGACAAGCTCGCCTGGCTCAAGCAGCGCTCAGGATGGACCTCGAGACTTTACCCAGGACGCATGTGCTGCACCATGAGTCTGCTGTTCGTCACGGCTGTGCTGCTCCTTTTCGGTATGAGCGGCTTCTGGGTCGTCAAGTCCTCTGGAGGTGTCCCAGTCGATGGACAGAGCGATCCTTGGTACCCGACACCAAGGGGTGGTACGGTCCAGGAGTGGCGGGATTCGTACAATAAGGCGTTTGAGATGGTCAAGCAGATGACCCTGGTGGAAAAGGTCAACATTACTACCGGCACGGGTTGGAGCATGGGCATGTGCGTTGGCAACACTGGACCTGTCGACCGACTAGGATTTCCTTCCTTATGTCTGCAGGACGGACCGCTGGGCATCCGCTTCGCCGATCACATTACTGCATTCCCCGCTCCCCTCACTATCGGTGCGACCTGGAATAAAGAGCTGATGTATGACAAGGGAAGAGCCCATGGTATCGAGGCTCGTCTGAAGGGTATTCATGTCGCCCTTGGTCCAACCATGGGACCTCTAGGAAGGTTGCCGGCTGGTGGAAGAAATTGGGAAGGATTCGGTGCGGATCCGGTGCTCCAGGGTTACGCCTCTGCTCTGACGATCATGGGAATCCAGGACGAGGGTGTAATGGCTACCGCGAAACATTTTGTCGCCAATGAACAAGAACATTTCAGACAGAGCTGGGAATGGGGCACACCAAACGCCATCAGCAGCAACATCGACGACCGCACAATGCACGAAATCTACGCATGGCCATTCGCTGACTGCATACGCGCTGGTGTGGCCAGTGTCATGTGCAGCTACAACCAAGTCAATAACAGCTACGCCTGTCAGAACAGCAAGCTCATCAACGGTATCTTGAAAGACGAGATGGGCTTCCAGGGTTTCGTTCAGAGCGACTGGCTGGCTCAGAGGAGTGGTGTAGCGAGTGCCTTGTCCGGTCTGGATATGTCAATGCCCGGAGACGGTCTCATCTGGCAGGATGGCAAGTCTCTATGGGGCGGAGAACTCACCAAGGCAGTCTTGAACGGAACGGTCCCGGTCGAGAGGCTTGACGACATGGTTTTGCGGGTAGTCGCTGCATGGTACCAGATGGGTCAGGATGACCAGGACAAATGGCCAGTTGGCGAAAACGGTGGACCGAACTTTTCTTCTTGGACCTGGGAAAACGAAGGTCTGCTACACTCTGGCAGTGACGACAAAGCTTCTGGAGTGGTCAACAAATTCGTCGAAGTTCAACAAGACCATAATCTAGTCGCTCGCCAAATTGCTGCAGAAGGAATTGTCATGGTCAAGAACGAGCACAGTCTACTTCCACTTCACCACGACGGTACAGCAATGACTCGCGATTCCAACACACCGCTGCGCGTCGGAATCTATGGCGAGGACGCCTTTGACAACCCAGATGGTCCCAATGCATGCGCCGATCGTGCTTGCAATGAATACACTTTGGCTCAAGGCTGGGGCTCTGGAGCTGTCGAGTTCCCGTACCTCATCTCACCAATGCACGCGATCAAGGCAAACTTCGTACCGGAAACAGTCCAGATTACCAATTACTCGACGAACACTCCCCCAACCTCTTCGATGACCTCGCAACATCTCTGCATGGTCTTTATCAACTCTGACGCTGGTGAAGGTTTTGCATCATGGAAGGATGTCAAAGGTGACAGACCGGATCTGTACCCTCAGAAGGGAGGTGACGATCTGGTAAAGCAGGTCTCGCAGAACTGCGGTAACGGCAAGTCACCAGTGGTTGTCGTTGTTCACACCGTCGGCCCTACTATCTTGGAGAAATGGATCGACCTGCCCAACGTCAAGGCCGTGCTGATTGCTCACCTGCCCGGACAAGAAAGCGGCACCTCTCTTGCTGATGTCATGTTCGGCGACGTCAGCCCATCCGGCCACTTGCCCTACACCATCGCCAAAGCCGAAAAGGACTACGGTCCAACGTCCCGGATCCTGACCAAACCAAAGGACCTGGTCCCACAGCAGAACTTTTCCGAAGGCATCATGATCGACTACCGCTACTTCGACCACCACAACATCACACCGCGCTACGAATTCGGCTACGGGCTGTCCTACACGACCTTCCGCATCTCAAAAGCAGACGTCATCTCCCTACTTCCCGAGCGTGGACCCCTGCCGTCAGCGCGCCCTAAGCCCACCGCCGACGCACCGACTGTGGATCGCCGCATCCCATCGCCATCAACAGCGCTCTTCCCACCCAACTTCCGCAAGCTGAAGAAGTTCGTCTACCCGTATATCAACTGGGAGAACGACGCCAAGAAGCGCGGCAAGTACCCTTACCCCGAGGGGTACGACGTCGTGCAGCAACCGTCGCAGGCCGGCGGCGCCCAAGGCGGTAACCCGGACCTGTTCACCGTGGTCGCCCTCGTCAGGACCAGGGTCGAGAATATAGGCGATGTCGCCGGCGCGCTGGTCGCGCAGCTGTACGTGCAGTTCCCCGCCAACATGACCAACAGCCTCAACCAGACGGTCGTGATGCCGCCGCGCGTGCTGCGCAAGTGGGAGAAAGTGTTGCTGGGCAAGCGCGGCAGTGATGGGCTTACGAAGAGAGATGACCCTGGATGGGGACTCCTTGACGATTCGCAGAACAAGAAGGCTCCACCGTCATGGGGACTCCTTGACGATCCGCCGAAGAAGACGCCACCGTCGTTGGCGGATCTGGAGTTTGAGCTCACGAGACGCGATCTTAGTTTCTGGGATGTGGGTCTTCAGAATTGGGTTCTGCCTGATGGTGAGTTTAGGGTCTGGCTGGGCGAGAGCTCGAGGAGTTTTGTCGGTGACAATGCTGAGGGCGCTATTATCCCGCTGCCGGCGGCGCCGAAGGGGGAATTGTCCGAGTTGTTGTAGATTGTCGAGATTATGAGTCTGGAGTCGGGTAGGATAATGGAAAGTGTAGCATTTGCATAGCTGGGTATCATATATCTGTACATTTCATCGTCAAAAGATCCAAACATTTCCGTCCAGGAGACATGGTAAAGTCTCGCACCTCGGTCTTTCATCCCTCTCTTCATTGCCCGAACCCCCCAATGACTTTATCAAGCGCACTCCCTGCTCGACCGACCTCGCCACCCTCCCTCTTGGCAGCTTTCATGCCTTTTAGCACGCCCTCGTGAAACAGCTCGCCATAGACCTCGGCCCTACTCTCCGCGTCATCATACATCTCGCCCTCCTCATCCCTAACCGCGCCAAACAGATTCAAATACCCATACGGATTCGCCTTCCGTCCAAGAACATGCATCTCAGTATTCCAAAGCGGCCACATCCTCGCAGCCCTCGCACTCCTCATGTCAGCACTATCCAGCGCATCCGGCGACCGCAGTCCCGTCGCCAGGAACAGGGCCAACAAAGTCATAGTCTTGGCCCTCAACTTCGCGTCCGCGGGTTTACTACTACTCGTGCTGGTCCAAGCATCTTTATCTTTATCTCCATCCGCAGCAGCCGCCGTGACCGGCGCTCTGGCAGCCCAGTTCAGCACCGCCACGAACCGCCGCAGACTCTTGACCCAGCCCCCGGGACAGCCGACTGTTTCCGCGCCCGCGGACTCGAGGAGAAAGGCCAGCACGTCCAGGATCGATTCGCGGATCGCCGCTGACATGTGCGTCATGCCGATGTGCACGTATATCAAAATCTCGGCGACGTTGGGCCGTATCTCCGCGGCTGGCAGCGCGCGGAACAGTTTCAGCACGTTCTCGCGGATCGATTTCGAGGGGTCGATGAGTAGCGGTCGCGCTTTGTGCAGGATCGTGATGGCGGGTTGCGGGAGGGCGGCGTCGTCGTTGTCTTTCAGGCCGGCCAGGGAGTTCGTGAGCGATTGTAGCGCATCTTTTCGTTGCGTGTCTTGCTTGCTGCTGAGGAGCGAGAGCTGGTGTGTGAATAGTGCGGTTGAGGTCGGTGCCGAGGACGAGAGCGAGGTTTGGTTCAGGACGATGGATTTTGCTTTGAAGGCTGTTGATGTGCTGTTGGCGGCTTTGGGTGCGGTTTTGCCGACCTTCAGTTTCGGTTTCACGAAGTCGGCTTTCTTCTCTTTCTTGCGCTTTGCTGAGGCGCCCATCTTGTTTGTTGGTCTTGAGAGACTCTGGTAGTGGAGGGGAGAGGAAGGGTGTAGTTACTGTAGTGTAGAGAACCCTGGACAGATTTGGTTATCGATAAAGATTTTGGACGGGTGGCCGCAACTACGGCAAATACACAAGTAAACACAACCTTTGCAGATCATCAATCACGTTAACTCTCGCTCAACTTACGCTGCACTGGAATTACTCCAAGATGCAGAACAATGCATTCGCGGACGACACGATTGCCAATCTGAACCGACTGTCGCAGAAGCCCGGCGTTCAAAGCACCCTCATCCTATCACGAGACACCGGCGCAATCGTCCAATCCTCCGGCCTAGAATCAAGAGAAGACACAGCAAATCCAGACGGTGCTTTGCCGCCTTCGAACAACACATCGAATGGAGATACTGGTGGACTGAGGACTGCCGAGGATATCGCGCGACTGGTATACAATTTTGTCAAGACTTCCGAAGACATGGCGCGGGAGTTGAATGGCACACATGACGACCAGTTGAAGTTGCTCAGACTCAGGACCAGGAAGAATGAGGTTGTGATCGTGCCGGATTCAAAGTACATCGCAGTCGTCATTCACAACACGCCGCCTGCTTGAAAGCATGAGTCGAGGGTAGAATTACACAACCGGAAGCCCATCACGTGGCATAGAAGACGAACGATTTCGAGATAAGGTAGGAGACAACCTCCGATACATCAACCATTCCTCTGACGCACAACAGCATCCCAGCCTACCAATGCTTCTCATCGATATGAACAGCATTAACATCAACGCCATCCTTGAACCACCTCTCGCCCTCCTCAATCAACACATCATTCCCACTCATCATCCTCTTCCTCATCCTGCCATCAGCCGCAAAACTCCAATCCTCGAGCCCATAACACCGCTTCCACCGCATACCATCATGCGCGTCCTGATACTCGTACCAGAACTGCACAGCAATCTTGTCGTCAGAGAACGCGAACAGCTCCTTGCGCAAGCGGTAGTTCTTCTCTTTCTCCCATTTCTTGGTCAGGAATTCGATTATAGCGTCCGTGCCGGCCAGGAAGCGGTCGCGATTGCGCCAGATCGAGTCGGGTGTGTAGGCTTTGGAGCAGGCGATGGGATCCCTGGGTCGTGAGGAAGAGGAGACGGTGGGTGCGAGAGGCATGACTTACTGTGAGTTCCATACGTCTTGGGCTTTCTTGACTTTGGCTTGTGCGATCTCGCGCGTGAATGGTGGGACGAGGGACATGGTAGAGGATATTTTACAATGAAGGAGAAAGTGAAAGAGCTTGCGGAGATGGATTCTGAGTGCGCACACTATCGGAAGGAGTCTATAGCGCGGTTACCTTGGCTTGGTTGTGAGTCAGAGCTGATCTGTGGTTGTGATTGTGATTGTGCGTGTAGGAGTCGGTCTGCGAATTGATCGCTGCATGGGATTCGGCAGAACTCCGACCGAAGGCCTCCATGCATTCGATCGGACCATGCATAGAAACCGCTTCAATGATAGGCAACTTCTACACCTGGGAGGGACCTCAATGCTGATTTATCGTCAGACCCGACGAGGATCTTTTGTCCTCGTAGTCCCACTAATTGTGGTCAAAAGAGCAGAAGGTAGAAGGTCATGCTCTTCATCGGTCTAGATTCACCGGAGTTTAAGTTACACATCGGAGGTGCATCATGCTTGGATTCCTTGGCGAAAGTAGGATGGAGGGGCAGGCCTTCCTCAATGGGAACTTTAGCCGTATCCCACCTTCTTGCGTCGGCGATGTTCCTGAATGGAAGGGAAGGGACGAGAGGGGCAACTGCTCGGAAGCCAGGCAGCAGTGATAATGCTGATAGCACTGGGCTTTATAGAACCTCATCCTCCAATCTAAGCGTCGAGTAATAATGGAAACTAAAACACGTCGCTGTTGAAAGCATAATATATCGTAACTTAAAGCCGCCGTTTGGTGAGCATAAACGCCGTAGCTCGAGCCTTGCCTGCGATTTGTCATTGCGTTGCATGGTTCATCTGTCTTGACCGACACCTTTTGATAACTTCTTCCCAATACAACACTTCTACTCACACTCCAAGCAATCCCTCAATCACGATTCCACTTCACCCCAACCACTACTACATCTATCGTATCACAATGGCTCCTCTCAAGGCAGGCGACAAGTTCCCAGAGGGTGTCAAGTTCGAGTAAGTGCAGCTCCTCGGTCAATGTACCTTGATGAATAGCGGCGCAGCACACAGAAACAGCAGCTTGGTTGTGTACAGAACCAAGACCAAGACCAAGACCAAGACCATGCTGACAAACTCAAGGTGGGCTCCAATCACCGACGCTGATGCCACGGCCTGCGGTATGCCACAAGAGTTCGACGCCAGCAAGAAGTGGGCCGGCAAGAAGGTCGTCCTCGTCTCCGTTCCAGGTCAGTGCTACCTTAGCTCCCACAACGCTCGACCTCTCAACCCCTCAACAACCCTAACACCATATCACAGGCGCTTTCACCCCCGGCTGCCAAGCCTATCACCTGCCCCCATACATCCAAAAGATCGGCGACCTGAAGAAGAAGGGCGTCGACCAAGTCGCCGTGATCGCGTCCAACGACGCCTTCGTCATGTGCGCCTGGGGCAAGGTCAACCAGATCCCTGCCAATGACGAAATTATCCTGTTGTCCGACACCAAGACCTTCTTCAGCAAGGAGCACGGTTGGGACGCTGGCATGGGCGACCGCAACGGTCGTTGGGCTATGATTATTGAGAAGGACGGTACCGTCTCGTATGCCGAGAACGAGAAGAGCCCGAGGGATGTCGATGTTTCTGGTGCCGATGCTGTCTTGAGCAAGTTGTAGATACCGGGGCTTGGAAGAGATGAGAACGTATGGGGTAAAGATAGACAGAGGAGAATATACCGCCATTTGTTACTTTCTAGATGAGTGGAGATTCAGTTGTTGACTGGGTATCGTTATGTGATAGTGTGGCTGTTGAAGCTGTGCTATATGTCTAAAGTCTATGGTATCGTATATTATCTACCTCCTCTGCTTCTTGGCAGGCCTCTCGCCATCTTCCTGCTGCACGGGGGCCTGATCCAAGCCCTTGACGTAGTTCTGCGCAAACCCCAGAGCCTCGGTCAATAACCTCTTTTCCCCAATCCGAATGTCGACTGCCATTCTCAAGCGTCCCTGGACATCCTGCCGGCGCAACAACTCCTCATCCTGCTGCACAGTCGTCGCGTACATGGTCAGCCTCTCCTGCAACACGGCGATCATAACCTCAAACAACGCCCTATCGAGCCTATTCCTCTCCTCCTTGCCCGTCTTCTTCCCTGTGTCAATCCCCAACGCCGGCGCTATCGTCTGGTAGACCTGCACCTGCAGCTCCTCGGGAAAGCCCGTGAACTGCGCGCTGGAAGTGTTCACGCCCGTCTCGTCCGGCTCACCCGATTCGAGCTCGAGCACGAACGAATCCTCCATCTCCTCCTCGTCCGGCGCACCGAGCGCTTGCCCCACGAACCGCTTCGCGATGACCGCGTGGATCAGGTCCCAGGATACCTCGACGACGTCGTGGCGCGCGTGTTGAACAGATGTGTAGCCGTATCGCCGCAGCAGGTCGCTGTTGGGTAGCGCGCCGTAGTAATTGAGCACTTCCTCGCCAGCTGCGATGGGGCGCAGGGAGCTCATGGTCAGTGTCTCGGCGCCGTGGTCGAGGTGTGCGTTGAACTCGGCGTCGGCGTTGAGCATGTCTGCCATCGGCACCATGCCCATTGACAGCAGGCCTTCGTGGTCTTCTTCCCAACCGTCGTCCGAGGCATTGGGGTCGGTTGGTTTGTTCTCCGTCTCGAGATCGAAGGCGTAGGCCATTATCATGCTGCCCATTCTGTGGGAGAGGGTGATGAGGTCTTGGTCTGACAAGTGCGGTGTGTTTGCCGGGTAGAAGACGTCGCTGTGTTGCTTGATTGTGGGCAGAATCTTGGTTGCGAACATTTCTTCGGCAGACTCGCGGCCGATTTTGTCTTTGACGGCCGAGGCTTGGAGTTCGGAGAGCTCGGCCTCGGACCAGAACATGAGCGTGTTGAAGGTCGACGGCAGGACTTCAAAGTATGGTTTCCATGGTGAGCATGTGCCTTGTAGGTATTCGTAGATCATGACAAGAATCAAATCGAACCAGGGATCCGGCAGCGAGATCTCATCCTCATCGTGGGCGTTGTCCTCGGCTGCAGCGTCTTTCAGGGTGGTGAAGATCTGAGGAAGCTTTTTCGAAAGGCTCGAGTTCTCAACGGAGATTATGCTGCGTCTCGGTATCGTAAAGAGCTCAGTGTCGGCCGGAATGGGCGCAGTGGCAATGATACCTCGACCAGCATTACGAGAGCGAAGATCTGTGATCGCGAGCGAGGAGTGGAATGAGCCGCCTGCTTCGGAACGGAACCAATTGAGGAACACCTCGGAGGAGGATTGAAAGTCGGCCATCGCAATATCTTGTGAGGTGAAAGATTACTTGAGAGTTCAAATGTTGGTTTTGACGGGAAATTTCCTGATATGTGATGAGATCAATTCTGGTGAAACGATCGAGGCCTACGATTACAATCTCAATACAGGAGTTATCACGATAAAACAGATATGTACTGACAGTAGATTTATTAATATTTGTATCTAGATATTTCGCACCATTCGAGCCACTCCGTCAGGAAATTTCTGGAGCAGTAGATACTGGGCGGGTCCTTCTCACGCGCTTGTGACAGACCAACACTGAAGAGGTCGTTTCGAATCCACCTAGCCCGAAGAAAATGAAAGAAAGGTGGTCTGAAAGCGCGTTGAAGGAGGGGAGAAACGCTTTGCCATGAGTTGTCGTCAAGAATATTTTCCAAGCGCAAAAAGCTCGGACCCGGACCAGGGCACGCTACACGCTTCATGCGCGAGGCATCCACCTCTTCCCACACTCCATTTATATTTTCCTCTTTGTCTTTCAAGCACGTCCATTATGGAGGAGCTGAATGGTTCGTCGTGGGATGTGGTGATTGCTGGAACCGGGATCCAGCAATCTCTGCTCGCACTGTAAGTCTGACATCCTATTCTACTATTACACGAGCGAAATCTGACTGACGCAGACCTGGTTGAAGAGCCTTGTCTCGTTCCGACAAAAAGATTCTACACCTAGACAAGAATGACTATTACGGTCAATCGGAGGCAGCTTTGAGCATACAAGAAGCCGAACAATGGGCTGAGAACGTCAATAAGGGTACGTCTTTACCGGCACCGAATCCTAACTACCGCTAACGTACCGTAGACGGCTCAAGGTCGCCCTTCAAGAACGCCTCGATCAGAAAACCGTCTGATGATTCCGAGGAACCCAAGCTCACATCTTTTCGGGGTTACAATCTTGCGCTGGCTCCCAACCTCCTTTACACCCGGACAAAACTTCTACCTGCTCTGGTGTCGTCACATGTCCACGAACAAATCGATTTCCAAGCAGTAGGCAGCTGGTTTGTTTACCAAAAGACTCCAGACGATGAGCCGCCGGGACAGAGCGTCGATGGTGCTTCTTGGTTCTCTGGCAAGCTCGGTCGTGTGCCAAATAGCAGAGAGGATATTTTCGCAGATCCCTCGCTGAGTCTCAAGGCAAAAGGAGCACTCGTCAAGTTCTTGCGCTTTGTTTCAAACTATGAAGAGAAGACTGAAGAATGGGAGCCTCAGAAAGACATGCCGTTTCCTGACTTTCTGGCCTCGAAATTCAAGATTGCGACCGATTTTCACGGTCCATTGCTTGCTCTGACCATGAGTACACTTCCGCCACAGCAAACGTCGACTGGCTTTGCTATTGCTCGAATAGCGAACCACCTTCGCTCGATCGGTCTTTTTGGTCCCGGCTTTAGTGCTGTATTGGCGAAATGGGGTGGGCTCTCGGAGATCACTCAGGTCGCATGTCGAGCAGGCGCTGTCAATGGAGCTACTTATGTTCTTAACAGGTCTATTGAGTCTGTCGGAGATGCGACGTCAGAAGCAGGCAGAAAGCTCACGGTGCAACTTGGCGGAGAAGATACTGTCTCGACGGATATCATCATTGGCTCCGAGGATCAATTCCCGCTGGGCGTATCTGCACCAGCCACTTTCTCTGCGACAAGTCTCGAGTCTCAGCCTTTGATCGTGTCGCGAAGCATCTCCGTCATCTCGTCGACGCTACCTTCACTCTTCCCTGTTACCGCTGAAGGATTTTCGACACCTGGCGGGGCGGTTGTCTTCTTTCCTGTCGAATCACTTGCGAAAGGCGGTGATTCATCAACGAAGAACACACTGCCGGTACATCTTCTAATTCATTCCGGCGACACTGGAGAATGCCCCAAAGGTCAATGTAAGTTACCAGAATCTCTTCCTCGATCCCTTTTTGCTAGGATGAACCAACCTAAAAAGAATACTTATCTACATTGTCTGAACAACATTGACGATAACAACCTCTGACAACCTGATGTCGCAAACCTCACTTCAATCTTTACACGAGTCACTACCGTTCTCGAACCTTGACTAATTCTGTGTTTAGCTATCATTTATGCAAGCATTGCGCAAGCACTGGACAAGGCTGGTCCTGTCTTGGAGGCCGCTGTGAATCAGCTTGTAGCCAGCACTGGCGAACAACCGAAACCCGCTGTACTATGGACACTCACGTACGAGCAGAGTACCAACACACCCCTTGCGCAAGTCACTTTCGATTCCAGTCGGCCGAACGTCATGCGCTTTCAGGGTCCTTCTCTGGATACTGTCTTCGATGAAGCAATTCTGGAAAGTGTCAGAGATGCTTGGCAGAAGATCACTGGTGATGATCCGTCCGAGTTCTTGCATCTTACGGACAGGAACAATGAGCCTGCTGAGGAAGTGTGAACATTAGCCCAGGCCTGCGTGCAGTGCAAAAAGCTCTGTGGTAGCTTTCGATGCAGTTTTGATACCTTGATACCCGATGATCTAATGAGAGAAGTGTTGATGTCTTACTCCTTTAGCGTATTACCATTATACATTGTTACCTGCTCATAATCTACATGGCCGTTTTGTGAGTTACTGATCAAACGTTCATGAGCACATTTGTTATGTGAGAGCGGACGAGACCATCCTGTCGTTGAGAAGCCTCAGTAGACTTGGTACTTGTCAATGAAACGATATGAAGGGACTCTGCGTTTATCACTGATCACTACTGTTGTTCTGCTGTATGGGCGAAAAACTACGTCTCCCTTCGTACCCACAACTCCGTCGTATGAATGAAAACCTCGTAGTGGCAGCAATAATCACGTCTTCAATCCCTCGGAGACATCGTGAAGTCATGGAGGCGGAGTCAACAGAAGTCTCCGGCGAACCACATCTTCGGACACATTTGTTGCCAATTCCATCTTCACTCGACTGACTATATATACGTTCGAAAGTCGTCCTCGAGATCAAGACATCATTTCAAACATCATATAGACGACAACCACACGTCAGTAATTATGGCAGATCTTTCCGAGGCAAACCGCAGGGAATGGGAGTAAGTACTACATCTTGAGTCATCTCTACTCATGTATCGTTCATACCATACGTTATATCACATACATTTGCTACTGTACACATATCACGATGCCATACAATCTTTCGCCCGAATCGAAGAACGAAAGAGGCTACGATGCTAACCCAAGTCCCACAGCCAACGAGCCAAAACCTACGACACCCAACCATGGCAACAAAAAATGGGCGACCAGTTGATTGCCTTCATCCACAAGCAGCTCGAGAACGGATTCATCGACCCACCAAACGGCGATGAGAAGCAATGCAAACTTCTCGACTACGCCTGTGGCACCGGCATGGTGACAAGAGTACGTCCACTTTCCTCGACCTCCTCGACCTCCGTCCATGTCACTGACTCCCCAGGCCTTCAAATCGCACATCACGTCCGCCACCGGAATGGACATCTCAGAGGGCATGGTGACAGAGTACAGCACGAGAATGCAACGCGACGGCATCTCCACGGATGCCACGGTCGGCAATCTACTCGCCGAAGACGTCGATCCAGCACTGGATGCCTACAAAGAATACGACGTCGCCGCCGTCGGCTTAGGGTTCCACCATTTCTCGGACTCGGAGCGTTGTCTACGACGGCTTGCGCAGAGGGTCAAGGAGGGCGGTGTCGTGCTGATCTTGGATTGGTTGCCCAGTGGTGGTGGCGGTGGCCATGGCCACGGACATGGGCACGGGCATGGAGGAGGAAAGGATGGCGAGGATGAATTCAAGCATATGAGGCATACGATTGCGCATAATGGCTTTGACGAGGAGGGTATGAGGACTTTGTACCAGAGGGCTGGGTTCGAGGGTTTCAAATTTGTGGAGATGGGGGAGTCGGTTACGTTGGTCATGGGTGAGAGGGAGGTAAAGAAGATGCCTTTCTTGGCTAGAGGCCAGGTCTCGAAGAAGTAGATAGGTTTCAATCGAGCGCTGATCTGTTGAGACTGATAGCTGCTGCTATTGACGGCGTGCTCTCGCTTTGTCTCGAACGCGCCTCTGCTTGTTTCCGTAGACCCTCTTCTCGCTTCCTCGCTTTGCGGACGTCTGCTGGTTCCCACTCGGAAGCCGCTCCTGATGATGGGGTGAAGTTCTCCAGCAAAGTCTTTCGGAAGTGCTGTGTTCGCTCTGTATTCGTGCTGAACTTTCCGTTGGCCATTGCTACTAGGCTCTGCACATATGCCTCGCTGACTGATAATGCGAGAGTCTTCTCGTTGTCGTCTTGATTGAGATAACCAATGGGACTGTCCGTAGACAATCCTGTGGAGCGAACGGCGATCATCACCATGTCTGCTTCCTTGCCAGGTGGTCCCGAGATACTTGATATTCCGCTTTCGCGGAAGCCTGCTACTTGCGCGGCTGAAAGTACTCGCTTTGCGGCGTCGACGGAGGAGGCCAGAATGTGAAGGATCATGGGTTCGAACTTGAAGTGTATAAACCTCGCCCCAGGCGGAATGGGTTGCTCCGTATGCCTTGTTTCGAAGTCATTGTCCGAAAGTATCATGTCATCCACAGATGGTGTGTTTGGTAGCGGGTCGTGGGTAACATAGAGCCATTGTCCTCCACCTTTGCCGCCTGTACTCGCAGCCTGCTGCTCACTGGAGCCATTGTCGAGATGATTCGATCCTTTCTTTGCTCCTTCAAGGTAGAAGGCGAATCGGCCTGAGCAACTACTCGTGGTCACCAGATCATCGATGGCGTTGATTTCGTCAACAAACTCTCGAATTGGTTCGTCTACCGAACCTTTTGGAGAGGCATCTGTATATTCATCGCTTGGAGCATTCAGCTGCTCGAGAATCTTTCTTTTCTTGTTCGTGAAAGAATTCGACATGTGGAGTCTTTGAAAAGTGATGTGAAAATGTGAGAATTGAACATGGCCGCATTCGGTATAGGCTGTGATGCTCAACGCGACGTCTTCGCGCCTCCCTGGGCAGGAACAATAGGCAACAACGAATAACTCTGACGCGACTGAATTACAGTACTGTCATCACTCTCGACCTGGATTCAGGAAAGAACAATCATCGATAGGGTCCACGTTTATTAAAACTTTGGATACTTGCAAACATCCACTTTACGGTGCAAGATCAATATCAAAATGCCACCACGAAGGTCTGCGAGAAAGTCAACGGACAAAGCGGACACCCCGACACCCACTTCGACCACCAAAAAGCGGTCTAGCCGCCAATCCGATCAGTCGAACATCACGCCACGCCCTGCAAAACAGCAGAAAAAGACCAAGGCAATCAATGTCACACCAAAGACAAGTCCACATTTCAAAAAGGCCAGGTCTGTAGGTAATACTAGAGAGGACGACGATCAACCTGGCAGTGATTCGTTGGAGGCTACTTCCGATTCAGATTCCTTGGACAACACCACGGAGAAAGAAGACCAAATCTACAGTGACTCCTCGGAAGCCGTCGCCGACTCGGAATTTGACACAGCAGTCGATCACCTAAGTTCAGACGATGAAGACGATTCAGACGACTTCACAGAGGACGAAAAGCCTAAGCCAAAGACACGGAAGGCTCCAGCGAAGGGCAAGCCTTCACCAAGGACCCAGCAAACGACGCAAGGAGAACTCTGGAGGGTCGGTGCTGATATTGATCTCGAACCCGGTACGGAGATCATCATCAAGAAACCCAAGGCAAGACTTGCTGGCAAAACACCTTACAAGGACGACACGATCCACCCAAACACAATGCTGTTTCTCAAGGATCTGAAGGCAAATAACGATCGTGGTTGGCTGAAGAGTAAGTTTAAATACGTTAACTCTCTTTGGTATGCACTATACTTATAAACGGTCTTCTCACAGTGCATGATCCTGATTATCGAGCCTCGTTAAACGACTGGACATCTTTCGTCGAACAGTTGACAGAGAAGCTCACAGAGATCGACGAGACAATACCTGAACTTCCCGTGAAAGACATTGTGAGTTCCTCGGAGGCACGCCTTTCCAACGTCTTCTGACAGCGACTCCTTCAGGTCTTCCGAATTTATCGCGACATCCGCTTTTCGAAAGATCCAACACCATACAAGACTTACTATTCTGCTGCCTGGTCAAGGACTGGTCGCAAGGGCCCATATGCTGCATACTACCTTCAAATAGCACCAGGAAGCAGCTTCATCGGTAGCTGTCGTAAAATTATCATCTTGACAAAGCTGACTTGGACATACAGGGGGTGGCTGCTGGTTTCCAGAGGCTCAATATCTTGCAGCTATACGAAACAACATCAATCGCCGACCGCACAAGCTCAAGAATGTGCTGTCAGAGGTCCGAATGCGCAAAGAGTTCTTAGGGAATGTCAAGAACGACACCGTAAAAGTGGTACAGGCGTTTGTCTCTGCCAAGTCGAATGCAGAGAGCGCCCTCAAGACCAAACCAAAGGTAAGATTACTTTAACGCGTTATTTTCCAGCCTGCATTGGACGACCTGGAGCATCAACCGTGGTCGCCTGCAAACGCGACGACGCGGAGCGGGACTTTTCCATGAGTCCTCCCGCCGGACGGCGCTGTGAGAGCCGATCGTCGAGTACTTTTCCAGGATTGACCCTCCTTTGATCCTCGACGTGGGACGCCGCTCAAAAGCAAACCAGTGACCAGTCACTCCACCAGCGCGATCAACTGCAAGTCATCATTTTCATGTCTGGTTCGTGGCGCCCTCAAGCCGGTTGCTCGTGTAGTTGAGGTCTCAAACGTCGAGACCTGGTTGTTTTGCGGTCCGCATTTGCCGAGCGGCTTGGGCATGCAGCAGATTGAAGAGCGGCTCAACCCTGAGCTTCTCCACGCCAAACACAATAGCCTCCTGGCACTCGATCATAGACCCAGCAAGCGCTCTAACGTGGCTTAGCTACTGTACTCGTACAGTCAAAGCTGACCGGTCATTTGCAAGACATTCTCGGAGCTCTAGCATAACACCTTTGCAGCATCATGTGCGACTCGCAGGAGTTCATGTCTGGTACACTAGGTGTCAACCCGCTCCTAGTCGAAGTCAAACGCTCGAGCGCACGCAGACGTGTCAACTCTGTGTAGACCGCGATCAAGTCAATGTGATGGCGTCTAGTTGCATCTGCAAGGCCTGAGTGACTGTCAGACTGTTTGTCGGACCATTTGACTAACCAATATGAATGCAGGGATACGAGGCCGACCATCGAGATATCGATCTGTTGAGGCTCAAAAGTTTCACCATTGGGCGGTCACTGCATGAGGACGAAATCACCAAGCCTGACTTCATGTCGCGGATTGTTGAACTGATGACTGTCATGGAACCATTTGTAAGTCGCTCTTCACGACTCTACGCTCGCTGACTGAGGACGCTCTGCACACTCGAGGAACGCGTTCCGTGTCGTGATCGATCGCTTCCCATTTGTCATTTCTCATCAGACAAATCAGACCATTCTTACTGAACATGTGAAGCTGACTGTTGGCTAGGTTGCTCATTTGAACAGTGTTGTCATGCCCGACGGCGATGAAAGTGATTCGGACGACCCAGACGATTCGGGATCCGAAGCGGAGTCGGATGCATCCTGACAGAAATAGATTGAAGCTGTATCGCTGTATATTGAATGCAAATTGCATCCTGCACGGAGACACGACTCGTTTCAACAAGCGGCTATCACCCAACGCATGCGAGTCCAGCGGCGGAAGATTCAAGTAGTCAAGGTACAATTCGACATTTGTGACAGGGTGAATGACAAGATGCAGCGCCAACGCATACTACAGGTTGAGGTTGTCGACACATCCTCGCGAAAGGGCTGCAAAAGATGCAGTGATACTGATACACAACCACTTGCCGTCCCACGAAGGTCACACCAACCCCAGTCACTTTGCATGAGGATCGACAACCCGGGCGGTAGCGCGCATGTCTTTTCAGTCACGTGATTTAGCGTCGATTCAGCTTGGCATCTGTAAGCGAGTGGCAGCACCACTTACCGAGCTCAGTTTTGCGACCGCGCGCATTCTCCGCCCCGCCACTCTGGAGCGGTCCGATACCGAGGCGTCTTTCTCAAAACCCTAGGGCCAGGAACGAGCGTACACAATATTCTGAAGTGGTGCTCTGCATGTATCCGTCCAATGCCATTGGATTGATCATTCCACGACCCGCCCTAACTCTCGTCGATGGGAAGGCGATCAAGTCGACGCCACTCAGCAAGCAGCTAGAACATGCAGTGCATCGCCTCCGGTGACCAAACACAACCCCTCAACAGATGTCGTCGACATTGAGCTGACGGCTCGGAGCGGTGCGTCCTCCCGCATGTAAGCGAATTCGGGAGTATCTGTAGGACATCAGAGTGTGGCACAGGTGGTTGTGTATCCTGTCGGAATTATTCACAAGCGAGGACGAAGGAAGCGAGCTCTCTCATTACCGTGTCCTGCCGCCGGATCGTCAACATGCCGGATCTCTGATCAAGACTCGCTATCAGCCTTTGTGCGATTGAAGCCGCCATCGAAGAGGCGTCTTGCCTGTGCCAATCTGCTAGCAGACGTTGAACAGAAGGTCAACCACGTTGATGTGTGGAACATGGTCGACGTTGGTATCTACAAAGGTTCCACCGACGTATCGTGTGACGCGTCGTGCCGTAGCGATGCCGAACCTTGTGTCATCTTGGAGCAGATTCATGATACCTTTCTTGGGCTCTACTACGACTGAGATTCGGCACACTAGACCAGCACTATGGAAAGCTGAAAGATTGTCGTCAAGGTATGGACAAAGTCAAAATGTACAGATGTACCAATATCGACCGGGGTCACCACCGGATCCTGAGACGCACTCGTCAGCTTGTTTGTTACCAGTGCGGCCTCTGGTAGCCCTGCTTGTGTCCATCAATCCTCATGCGTTTGACGGCCAGAGCATGAATTGATGAGGTGGAATAAAGCGGCAGATGATCGGACGCGCGGGAGGAGAGGCGGACGGGCGGTGTGCGGCAACAAACAAGCTTCTAAAGGATCAGACTTCAGACAGGGGTTGCCACATGGCATGGCTTGATAAGTACTGACTGTACCCGCGCCGGCGGAAAATCTAGCGTCCCTTGGCGAACAGGTCAGTCGCTTCTGTCAGAGCTCGGTGGATCATGCCCTTTTGCGACAACGCCGTCACGAAGCAAGAACATCGACGATGGTTTAACAGCTTGACATGTGCCGGATCTTGTGTCTGAGCCTGTTCCTCACCAGACTCCTAAATAATGATGTTCATATGCTATGAGCTGAACTCGCCGGATTCACCAAAGCTGGGGTGGTCGCTCCACGGCGAGGACATCAAGCACGCACGACGGGCTTCTCCATCATCTTTCGCAGACCTCGGCAACTTCCAATCGACATCACAGATACGATGATCCTTGGGAACGTCTTCGCAGCGCCAAGTGGGGTGCGTACCGAATTTTGACATTTCTATCTTTGCTTGCTTTACAATTCTTTCGGGCGGCGCGATGCGGGTCTTCTGCTCTGGCCACTCACAGCTGCGGAATGGACTTTTACAGCTGATCGTTTATCGCATGGCGATGATTGCCTCTTGGGAATAATATCAAATTATTGTTTTCTTGATTTTCCGATTTGAATCTCGCACGGCCAGAAGCCGCGGAGCCATGTCGTAATGGGACCCTTGCACAGATCAACAGATCTGCCTGCGAATTTGTGCATCTCTGACGACTACCTGCAAGGCTCGGACAGAGGTGACGAGTGCGATTTACAAGGTAAGGAGAAAGATGGCTCTTCAGGCGAACTCCCGAACCCTCGAATATCGTGCAGCGCGTCAGCACTAACGAATGAATGCACTCTACAGGTTGGTTTATGGACAGTGCTTTCAGCAAATGCCTGTCAAGGTCATGCAATAACAATAGCAACAGCGGAGGCGCGGCTGAAGCCAGCGGACCGCTGCACAAGCAATTGATCTCGATATGATTCCTTTCAGCTGATTTGCTGCAGACGAGCAAGTAATTTATGGGTGCAGCCGTGCGAGACCCGCAACCGTAATCTATTGCGCTCAGTGCACGGAGTTGTGGAGTGGCCCACCTACAGCACTCTGGACTTGACCGACAAACGTACGAATAATCCAACCAGCATCTTTAGGCGGACCTGGCCACGCGACGCTCGTCACGATGTTGTCGGTCCTGGGCTCTGACCACCATCATGTAGGCTATCGGAACCGAGAATCGTGTCATCAGTACGACCATTGTACACGTTGAGCTCTGAGCATTCGACGGTAGAGAGATTGCACCGTCGATGGTATTGAATAACTCAACATGTTGATGTCGTTCTAATCGATTTCAGTCGTCACTTCACGATGCTGTGGAACCGACCTCGATTGGCACAAACCGAATCGACCAGATCAAGCGATAAGGCATGAGTGACATCCTTGCTTGAAGCATTACCTTGATCATGCGTTTGAGCACTGAGCGGGTTTCAGAGATGGCGGCATCCGCATGTTCCACCGCAGCGCGTCGCACCGCGCCGTTCCCGCGCCAGTGCCGTCTGTACCATGGTTGTCACATCGGGCTTTCGACATGCAACCAGACGGTCCGTTTGCAAATGCAGGCAAGAGCGTCTGTCGCCAACAGTGGTACTCCTGCACGTCTTCTATCGCCCGGGCTGTGTATGTCTCGGCCTGCTTCGTTTGGTCTGGTCTTCAGCCAGCCAGCACAGCGGGAATGGCGATCGTCGGCACTGCAGATGGTCGTTCGGTCCAATACATCTACGTTGTGTCTGCGATTCATCGGTGACACGAGCGTGTCTCGTTGTGGTTGCTGCTTGAACTGATTGATAGTCACGCCGCTCACCGTTCGTTAGGAGACCAGAGTGCAGTACAGGGCAGCCGAGGCCGTTAATAATATTTCCATTCGTCGTTGCAGCAGAGACTAGAAAGACCGGCTACTAGGATCGTGGAGACTGAAACTGTCTACGGTCATGGTGGATTGTTATTAATCCCACGCGTCTAGATAGTCATTGCACCACATGTCGGTCATGTCCACTGCTGTGGAGTTACAGTAGTGGCTGAAGTCAGTCGCGTTATTCGTCCAAGAAATTGCCCAGATCCTCCGCTCATCTTTCACGGATATTCCTTTGCTCCACCAATCGGTCGAAAATAACGAAATTGGCGCGGCCAGCCGGAAGACTTCCTTGACCGAAGTCGACAGCCACAAACAAAAGTATAGGTACTTGTGGTACAATCTGTACGAAACGCCAAGGTACATATCACAGTCTACTGCACTGTATGCCCACGGAACGGTGCATCGACTGTCAGTCACATGAGATGCGTCTATACGAGTACATGTACCTACAGTATCGTACCGTCATCGCTCACGACTACCAGTGGCAGGACAGTAACGTGCCACGAGATCTGTCCAACTGTCGGTCTTGCTGCAGCCTGCCTACGGTATCAATGACACGACAAGGTGAACTCAAATACTTTCACTCGAGTCTATTTACTCTGTACAGCACTGGTGTACCAAGCAATAATGTATCAAGTGAGCCCCATACCAGGGCCTGCCTGCCTAGCTGCCTATTTTAGCGTTGATAATTCGTACAAAGACGTTGGACCCGCTTTCCCTTCCGCCCGTCGATTATGGATCAACTCACAAAATGTTGCGCCTGCTGAGTTGGGTCAGTGCACTACCGCTCCGCTTGGAAGGAGCCACTGCTTCTTTTGGCTACAGGCCTGTGCTCACACCATCCCAAAGTACCCAAACCTGCCGCGCTCGTCACCCTCCGCTCGGATCGCGGTGCATCGTACTGTACTTTTTTAAGGCACTCTTTCTACCGCCGCTTCTGCCGCTTCTGCCGCCTTTCCAGGCACACATAGTACAAACTCTCTCTCTCGTCAGCACAGCAGACACAGCAGGATCGCATCAGCATACAGTAATCATATCATTGTCGCTCTGTCGCCTCCCTTCCTCCGTCTTCTACAGTAACTTACGCGACATCCGAAGTCGCTGTTACTTTACGAATACGTCTCATTCTCCAGCTTCCTCCGTTGTCGCACAGACAGACACGTCACATTAGAATTTATTTTATTCTGGTTGTACCGCGGCTTCCTTCTCCGCTCTCCATCATCCATAATTCGCAGGCACATCCGTCGCGTCTACAGGGCCGCTCCTTCCTTCCGTCTTCATCTTTTTGTACGACGTCCATCCCGCTCGCACGCCTACGGCCCGCACCTTACCTTACCTTCTTCTCCCACTCCCGCTTCAGCTCACGGGCACCACCTCACGCTTTGTCGCGTGGTTCCCGACGACGCTCGGCAGTCAATTAATCGACGCTCGCGGCTCTATTTATCAATTGCTTGACGTGACGACACTTTTTCAATCTCACCACCGGTCGACTTTCCACCACCATCATGTATCCCCAACCTGGTCAGACAGGTACATGGAATCCAAACCCACCTCCGCCGCCACAACCTCAATCGAACCAACCTCAGCAGCCTAACGGGCAATGGACTCCAACACCACCGGGTCAGCAGCCCGTCCAGCAGCAGCAACAGCAGCAAAGCCAGCAACAGCAACCTCAACCCAACGGTCAATATGCGCAGCACCAGCGCCCGCAGAACCAGGTATGTTAACGCGCCTTGTGTATCTGTCTCATCTCAGACCGAGCTCGACCACGCGCATTATCGTGCATGACATCTTTTCGCGCTGACACTACTTCTCACAGATGCCGCCGATGGCCCAAGGCAATCCTGGTCAACCACCTCCGATGCAGACTCTGCAACCTCAACATCCTGATCAATACCGTTCCTTGCCACCACCGCCTCACATGTACGGCCCTCCAGGACCCTACCAGCAGCAGCCAATGCCATACCCGAGTCAACCAGCACCCCGTCAGAGGACTGCAATCGCTTGTCGCTACTGCAGACGACGTAAGGTGCGTTGACAGAATCAAGAGTTGGATTACAAGTGACTAACAAGATGCTAGATTCGTTGCTCTGGATTTGAGCATTCCGAGGATGGTCGCTGCACCAACTGCCAGCGCTTCTCGCAAGAGTGTGTCTTTACACCAGTCTCGGCGCAAACTCAGGCCTTTGTGCCTGCTCATACCGTCTGGCGCAACCAAGGCCAGCCTCCACAGCAGTTGTACGGCGCATACGGCCAGCCTCTTCCTCAAGGCCAGATGATTCGCGAGTACGCTCCTCCCCAGCAGCCATACAACCCTCAGAACGGCCAGTACCAGCAGCAGCCTCAATACGGCCCACCGGGTCAGCAGCAGCCACAGCAGCAGGGTCAACAACAGCCACAGGCTCCTCAGCAAGGTCAAGGTCAGCAGGAAGGTCAGGCTCAGCAGCAGCAATCACCGGCTCCTCAGGGCTCTGCAAACCAGCAGCCACCGCAGCTCGCCGGACAAAAGCGTGGACATGAAGAACCGCACACCCCCACTCTGCCACCACCAAACCCAGCCAATAACGCCCAGCTCCCTTCTTCACACCAGCGTAGCGCATCTGGGGAGCAGCCTCAGAACCAGGGACAGTCTACGGGACAGCAGCAGCAGCAGCAGCAGTACATGTACCCCGATCCTACTACCGGACACCATCAACAGCAGACCACTGGCTCGCCAGTATCTTCTGTCACCTCTTTTCAATCCGGTCAGCAGAACGCTCAGGCTCAGCCCTACTACAACCAGCAGCAGGGCCAACAACCTCCACGCTCGCCACAGCCTGGATACACGTACGAGAATCAGCTGAAGCGAGAGCCAGACACCTCACCAAAGGCCAACAGCAGCGGCGGAGGCTCTTACCCGGCACCACCAAACACCGACCCAAACCTCCGTCCGCCACCAGGTCCAGATGGTAGAGCTTCTCCGGCGAACGGTGTTCCAAGACAGGAACCAAATCAGGTCGAGCAATCTCCGATCCAAGCACAGGCGCAACCCCAGACACAGCCTTCAGCTCCGGCTCAGGGCCAAACTGAACGAGGTTAGTCGCCGATCTCGGCGTTGTTAGGGGTTGATCCTGGGCACCCTTCGGTTGTATTTGGGCTCAGATCGATTGAGGCGCAACCCCAGACACAGCCTCCAGCTCCGGCTCAGGGTCAAATTGAACGAGGTTAGTCGCCGATCTCGGCGTTATTAGGAAATTCTTTAAGACTCCCCCCGGTTGAAGAACTTCCGGCTCAGGGCCAAACTGAACAAGGTTAGTCGCCGATCGAGGTGTTGGATTCAGATAGTTCTATGGTCCCTTCCTCATAGAAAATACCCTGAGAGAGCATGAACAGGAAAGATCCAGATTGATTGAAGAGCGGCGAGCCGCCGAGAGGGCAGCCGCCAGAAAGCATGCTCGGGATGATTCTTTCTACGGTCCTTGAGATGAAGCAATCAAGATGAAGCAATCAAGAGCAGTAGCAGACAGCCGGCCTGTCTACCACTGCTCATCAACCATGGCAGCCGTCTCGGTTACATTACGGCTCCATCGCTTTTACACATCAACACAGTCTCTTTACAGTCTCTTTACAGTCTCGGTTTCTTTTTAACTATTATTGCGGTCGTTTTTCCAGTTTCGCGGGCAAGATGGGAGGGTCTATCTGAGCGATTATCGCTGCTTTGGTTCTCGCGAGTGTAATACATGGGTTTACACATGGAGCGGAAGCAGTCAACAAGCTTTCCAAAGCTTAGTGGCTGGGTTCGTCAAGGGTAGAATGGGTCGGTGGGTTCTTGCGAATATTTCGGTCTTTCGGGGGCTAGCCTTGCTTTTTGTTTCACGGGGTGAGCGTTCTGGAAGGGGAGGAGAGCGAGAAAGTAGTGGTGTAGTGTATGATACGTTCGGTATTCCTTGCCTTTCTGTCACGAGTGTTCTGCTTCTATTCGTATTATTGCGCTGATTGTCTTTGTTTTGCGCTGGCTACATAAACAATTGGTCAGTACCTAGCCAGCGTGTTGAACAATCGCAGATCTGTCGAGCCGACAACTCTCCAGACAACTATCGCACACTAAGCATCAAGATAGTCTATACCATGACCATGACACAGGCATCCAAGGTCCTACGAGCAATCCTTGTATTCACGTAACTTCGGAAATGATCACACAGCCCACATCAGAGCGCGCTATCACGAGCAGAGCTTGTATTCATGAAAAAACTTTTCCTAGCACTACGGCAGCACCCCTCACTGACTGGCCTTGTACTCCTCATGCAACTTCTTCTGCTTCTCCCACTCCTTGACCAGCTTCTTCCGCCTGCTCTTGGCCACCTCGTCGCCCTTGGCGTCTTTGACGGGGACACCGTCGGCGTCCCACTCGGCGAACTCGGCCGTCTTGAACATGTCGAGGTGGCTCGTCTTGGCCTTCTCGCGCAGCTCGGCCGCCTTCTTCGCCTCTTCCGCCTCGCGCTTGGCTTTTGCGGCTGCTTTCTCGGCCGCGGCTGACTCTTTCGCCGCCCGTTGCTCGATTAGTGAGCGGTCGAGGGTGCGTACGAGAGAGGGCTGGGACTCGCGGTCTTCGAGGTAGATCCCTAGATTCCAGAGGTGGGTGTCGCGGAGGTTGTCGCAGAGGGAGAGGAGCTCGTTCTTGGGCGCCGCGCTCGTGGCAAGGGACTGCACTTGGTCGCGGAAGGATGAGAGGACTTGTGCGTAGGGCTCGGAGGCCGTCGAGGCGGTCGTGGCTGGAACCGAGGCATCGCGGGCGAGTGTGGTAATGCGCTTATAATCGATTGCGCAGGAGAGGGCGAGGTCGCGCACCTTGTCGCGTAAGTCGGCGGCTGGGTAGATGTATGGTTTTGCCGCTGATGGGATGTCTAGACCTGACCATCCTATGCGTTTCGAGTCGCCGAGGTCACCCTCAGCGTCGAGTCCGAAGATGGTGACGATGCGTGTTACCCATGCTGCGAGCGCTAACGTGGTGCTGTCTGCAACATCTTTGGCAGTGTTGAACTCTGTGACCAGGTCTCCAAGAACACGCATGGCAGTAGGTGTGTCGAAGGAATCACAGAGTGCGGCATGGAGATCCGTTTTCGCCTTTTCGAGTGCAGAGAAGAGTTGTTGATCTGTTTCAGATTCTTTGGTTGATGTAGGATTTCTCGTCACGTCGATTGCTTTGAGGAAAAAGTTGTCAAGCTTTCCTTCCCATGCGTTCGTCTCTTTCACTTGGCTCGGTGCGATCTCCATTCCTTCTTGCCACCTCCCAAGAAGGAATACAATGCGTAGACCGCGCGCTGTCCAGACATTGCTAGAAAGGGCCTCCCTAATGGTCTGGAAGTTTTTCAGACTCTTGCTCATTTTCTGGCCTGCAATGGAGAGATGGCCCATGTGGATGAAGTAGTTGGCCCATTGTGTATGTTCTTCAGGTGTTGACCAGTATGCTTCTGACTGCGCGAGTTCGTTGTCGTGATGAGGGAATTTCAAGTCAACACCCCCTGAATGGATGTCCATTGCCTTACCGAAGATCTCAGAAGCCATAACGGAACACTCGATATGCCAGCCTGGACGACCAGAACCGAAGGAAGATGACCACGCAGGCTCACCAGGTTTACTGGCTTTCCATAGGGCAAAGTGATTGTCGGAACGTCTGGCTGTGGGTTTTGATAAGGAGCCTTCGCCGTCTGCTACAAGATCTTTATCGTTTCTGCTCCATGGTTCTAATCTCGCGTAAGGGTGACCGGCCTTTTCAAAAGCATCGACATCAAAGTAAACGGAGCCATCTGTCGTCGCATAAGCGAATCCGTTGTCAATGATCTTCTCGATAAACTTGACAATCTCCGGAACGTATTCGGTGACACGGGTTAGAACGTCAGGCTCGAGAACATTCAGGTTGCGCATGTCCTCGAAAAAACGTTTCTCGAATTTTTGTGTCAGGGCCAGAAAGATCCTATGGTCTTGCGAGTCGATGCTCGAACCATGTAAAGAGTCCAGATAAGGCATGAGCAAGTCGTCGGTCTTCTCGTAGAAGCTGGAAAGCTTGCCTGGTGACTGAATCGCTTCGACCGCAGACTTCGCCTCACGGATATTCTTCTTCAGTTTTGGATCGGCCACCTCCATGATCTCAGCTGCGCCATTGGTCGAGGCCACGTCAGAGAGCGGACCCTCGGCGTTTTTACCATATGCCTTGTCAATCGCTGAAATTGCGTTCTCTGGTGTTGTGTTTGGTGGCAGAAGTGGAAGGTTCTTCTTCGCAAAGACTTCGAAGGCCTGTTTTGTTGTGCTCAGAACGGTGTCCGTTACCAAATCGTCAGGACTCTGATTTGACTGCTTGAACTGTTCCAGAAGATATGCTTCACGACCTCTCTTGATGATCTTGTCGTCAATATCCGTCGCATTCATCACGAATTTGACATTGAATCCGAAGTAATCCTGCATGATGCGCCTGACGATGTCGCCCGATGTGTAGTTGCGCGCATGACCCAAATGCGCATCGTCGTAAACTGTAGGTCCACAAGTGTACCATAGTACATTCTTTCCCGCCGGGTCAATTGGTATAAAGTCATCTTTCCGCTTCGTGAGACTGTTGTATATCTTCAAGTTCGGTAGCTGTGCTCCAGAGTGCCTCTGAGGAGGAGTCCATGGGGGCTGTTCGCGTTCTTTCGGCGCCATGCTGCTGAACCACCTGTGGATGTTGAGTGAATGTTTTTTTAGAGTTGACGTGTATAAATCCTACTGTCTTCCTGAAAACTGGACTGGCGACCGGAACCTCTGCTTGATATGAGTCCAGCTCTTCATACAAGGTCAGAAGTGAAATCAATAAACAACAATCAGACAGCTTGGTGACTCAAGGGACATTGATGGACAATACAATATTCACTTTCAAGATGCGGGCCGACGCGAAGTGTGGGGGATGTGCAGATTCAGGGTCCTGCACGTCATGTCATGGATATTCCCACGCTGATCCATCTTCAATCGTAGACCAAATATCTTCCTTCATTATCTCGCTAGACCAACCATTAATCGAGACAAAACTCGAGGATGACTTCGAAGCTACTGGACTGGGCTGTTCCACGCCTTCAAAAATTATTGCCGCTGGACGAGGACTCCCTGGGACAGATCATCACATATACCGACACCCTGCCCAAAGATGCTGCGGCCGAGCATCTAAAAAACTTATTGGGAGACTCATCGCAAGCATTCGAATTCATCTCTTCTTTCAACTCGTATCGTCAGCCCCCACCAGCAGCCAACGCGCCCGCGCCTGTCTCTTCAGCACCTTCCGCCACTTCAGAAGTTCCGCGTTCGCAACCGAGACGAGGGCCAAAGAAGAAACCGAACATTCATGAGCTACCTGCTAGACAGCTCGAGGACCGAGGTAGTGCAACCGGAGGATATGTCAAACGAGATGAAACCGATTATATGCCCACTCGAGCCAGAGGCCAAGGCCAGGGTCCGAGATCAAAGGAACCACCACTGGCCAATGTTCTACAGCTAAACGAGAAGCCAGACGCAATTCAAATACCGCCAACTTCGAACACTGCATCGGGATCGACATCAACATCGTCAAAACTTCCACCTTCTGCTTCGGGGACTCTCATATCAGACTCCCTGGCGCCGCTCTCGAAAGGTGCTAAAAGCAGTCGCTCAGCCTCGCCGGCTCAGGCACCACAAAAGATGAAGATCACCATGGTCGGAGGCAAAGCCATGCACGGAGCATCCACAGCCCTTTCGGACCTCGACAGCGCAATCCGCAGCCTAGAAATTACTACCAACCCCTCCCTTTCCGATGCCTCTCCCGAAGACCTCGCCCGACGAAGGTGCAACTGCATGGCAACACGGCATCCTCTTCTGACTATGGCTCCGAACTGCACGACCTGCGGCAAGATCATTTGTGTAAAGGAAGGTCTGGGACCATGCACCTTCTGCTCCACACCACTCCTGAGCGCCGACGACGTCCAATCCGTGCTGCGCGTGCTCAAAGACGAGCGCGGCAAAGAGCGCCAATCAACGCACAACGCAACGCACAAGCGCGCAGAAGTAAGCGCAAAGCCACGCGCGTTCACCGGCCGCGACTTCCTATCTTCCGCTTCCAGCAGCCGCGGACCCAGCCCCTTCGCCTCGACCACGCCCTCCGCGGCACCTTCCGCCGCCACTTCCGCGAACGTCTCCGAAGCCGAGCACGAGACCGATGATGACGAGATGGATGAGGGTTTGCGCAAGGCCAAAGCGCACAGAGATAGATTACTCACGTTTCAGACGAACAATGCGAAACGAACGCGCATCCATGATGAGGCTGCAGACTATGACGTTCCGGTGCAGGGCACGAATATGTGGGCCTCGCCTGCGGAGCGAGCGATGCAACTCAAGAAACAGCAGAAGGTCATGAGGGAGGTGGAGTGGAATGCCAGACCGGATTATGAGAAGAGGACTATGGTTGCTAGTATTGATATTGTGGGCGGTAAGGCAGTCAGGAAAATGGTGCCTGCTGAGCGGCCTGCGGATCCTGTCGAGGATGATGATGATGCGGCTGGAGAGGACTTTGCTGAGGCAGACAGGAGTGCTGGGAACAAAGGTCAAGGTGGTAGTGGTGCCTTTAGCCAGAATCCGTTGTTGGGTGCATTGATCAGACCTGTTGCGAGAGCGGAGAAAGGCAAAGATGCTGCGGCCGAAGGTGGGAAAGAAAAGAGTGTCTGGCGGAGAGTGCAGGATGATAGGGATGACAATGAAGGAATCATATTAGATGGTGGTGCTTATGGAGGGAGGGTTGAGGGGAGAGTGCTAGGCGCTGAGGAAAGGGCTGTTGGTGCTACTGCTGGATAGTCACGATGTACATAGTTTCATCAGCATATAATGCACGCCTACAATGATACCCTTTCCCAAAATCACAATGGAGGCTGACTTAAAATTGCATACTCCCGCTAAATTGCTCATACTCTTTCATGTTCCTCGAGAATGACAGTAAGATACCAGCACTCGCTCTCGTCCGACCCGTTTCGATAGCCTTCTGTACACGCCTTCAGCACCACAGTTTTGCAATTGACCGCCATTGCTTGGTGATCAGACTGCTTCCCCCTTGATCGTCTTCGTTCCTCCTGTAACGGTGACTAAGTCTTCGTCCTCATCCATCTCAGTGACATAGTCCTTGTCATGTACCGGGCGACAGTTTTCAACCTGGAAGTTGTACTGACGAACTTTTCCCTTGTGCTCCCTTGCGCGTTTGCGTTTGTCTCGAATCTGCGAAAACTCGAACAGGATGGACCCTGTGAAGGACGGTTCGAGCGCATCGTAAAACTCCCGCTCGACATCTTCGAAGGTTCCACAGAGCGCGAAGGCTTCTGCAAGAACCTTGAAAACAGGTGAGAATCGACACAACTTGCGTTGTGCGGTAAAGATTGCGTCCTTTTTGACACCCTCGCCGCGGTTCAGGTCTTCGCAGAGAAGTGTCGAAGCGTCTGCCAGCAACTCCAAGACTTCGTACTTATTCGCGAAGCAGATGACCTACACAATCTGTACCTGAGACGGGGACGATTCGCAATCATCGTCATGTTCGTGAGGGGGAGCACCAAAGCCACGCCAACGACATGGCCACTTCCAATTTCTGAAATACAGCCAGTGCTGGAAGACTTCCAGAACCCATTCTCTGTCAGCGTCGACGGTGATTGTGACGGGTCTGGAGAGAGATCTGCTCTCAGCATCTTTGAGCGCATCAGAGAAGAGCTTTGAGCTGGCTTTGAGGAGGTAGTAATGGACGGAGAACTCTCGATTGCCATCTCGTTTCTTGTAGAGGGCCATCTGAGAAGATTGAACGAATCTGTAAGGATTAGTCCAGTGATTGTACGATCGCACCAGTCTACAAACCTCACGTGTGAATCCATCGCTGCAACGGGCTCGATGAGGTGTGATCAGAGAAACCGATGAGAGATATAGGCAGAGAATGTATGCAGTATGAAAGGAAAAGGGTGGAGTACCTCAGCTCGTGAGAAGAGCTAGGCAGCAGAGCTGACGTGATTGGACGGTCCATTGAAGGGAAAGTGAGCGTCAGAAGGAAGGCGCGAAGCTTGTACAAGCATTGTGTTCATGACCACTTGCGCTCACAGAAGTGCGAGGATACTTAGTCAAGGCCTCACATACGGACACATGTACCTTGACAACCTGGGATTGACTGAACCATTCTTGAGTATCCTGTTTCCTCAAGGATACCCAAACTTTTGGCATGGTCGGTTATACAGAAGCCCAGATGATTCACAGAGTGTATTTACAACCCTTTTGCATAAAGTTAACACAGCCCTGATGCGCATCTCGAGCGATGCTGCGTCTCATGGAGAGCTGGAAAGAAGCAGAATGCTAACTTTACTGCATGTCTATCGTGTCGTAATGGGAAGGTGAAGCTGACTTGGAGTGAAGTGAACCAGATCCGGACCCTGACGTAGCCGCGTTCCCCACGATTGACCTTTCCTTTTCAGGACTAAAGTAAACACAAACATTGGACGACTTCTAGACATTGCGCGACAACATGAAACTTGGATGAACCAATATTGCATTTCACAACAAACGCGCTCATAAAGATTTTGGACATATAGTCCATTGGAACAGATCAGAATGCGTGTCACTCGCGCCCAAGCAGCAGCGCAAATCCACGTTGACGAAGCAGTCGACCCTACAGAATTTGGAACAGAAGATATGAAAGGAATTGTACCAGCAGATGCTGCTGAGGACGATCAGTCTCAAGAGATGGACACGAGCATCAACAACGAGCCTGCGACGAAGAAAGAGCGTGCCAAAAAGGGGTCAAGGGTCGCCAGCGGAACCAGAGGAAAGAAAGCTGGACAGCAAAGCGCAGACGAGGTCGGACTACAGATTCTGGAAGACGAGCCTGAGGAATCACAAGAACAGCCTGAGCAGCCAGTCAGATCATTGCGCAAAACGAGAAGCGCACTCCAGCAGCCGGACTCTGGAGCGGACACCGTACCAGCAGAGCACGACAAGCAGGAGGAAGCAACAGAGCAGGCCTCACAGACAACACACGAGGCTGCAACGCCAGAAGTCAGAACAGGCAGTCCAGTGGCATCACCATCTCGTGTCCTACAGCCAAAGAGTCCAGCAAAGCAACTGCTTGCCAAGGAGAAGCGAGGCATGCGATCCACTTCTAACAAGGAGAACATGTCGCCCTTGACATCAGCAGAAGCTCCTTCCTCACCATCTATGAACCGTGCAATCCATGGCAGCATTGCGGAACCAACCCTTACAGCCACACCCGAGCACGCTTACTCCGAGACGGCACCAGCTCCGGTGCAGGAACCACAGCTCGTCCACGAGAAAGAGGAGAGTTCGAGCCCAGCGGACGATGCGCCAGAGGCACAGTTGGAAGAAGTGGTAGCGACAGAAATGGTCGCTGAGGACCCGATCGAGGCTCTAGATGCACTCGAGGAAGCCATTCAACAGGTCGACGACTCACTACCTAAGATCGAGGACATTGCGTCACCACAAAAGTCAATCAGCACCAATCCGAATATGACTTCTATGCCAGTCTTGAACTTAACCCCTGCTGCGAAGAAAAGCCCGACTCCGCTACGTAGAAATAGTGCGATACGCAAGTCGATGAACACGAGGCCTCATCCAAGCCCCGACACCACGGCAAAGCGTACTTCGACTGTCAACAAGCGAATGAGCCAGGCCGTCGATGGCAAGACCACCCGCAAAGCGAACAAGGATAACTCTGTTCCAGAGGGTCTTAAAGCAGAAAAGCAAGCACCAGTGATCCCGCACTCCAAACCACGACCAATCTCGCTTTCCTTCCCAACACCACCTCCACCACCAAAGTCCAAGCCTGCGGCTCTGCCAACATTCAAGCTTCCAGGCGAAGCGATAGCAGCCAAGCTCAAAGCCGCGAAAGAGGCACGTATGAAGAAAGAGGAAGAAGCGCCCGCCAAGAAACCCGCCTTCAAAGCACGACCAGCGCCAAAGGCAAAAGAAGTGACTGCCGTGGTCCGCCAGACAAACGCAAGTAGAGCTCGCGAGAGTCTGATGAGCAAGTCCGTCAGCGGCGCACCAACAACTGCACCATCGACATCAGTCCGTCGCGCCACGACTGTCAGAGACAGCACAGCGGCTCCTCGTCCAAGCATGTCCGCCAACAAACGCCTCTCCGTCGCACCAGCCAAGTCCGCCCCACCAGTCGCGCCAAACCCACGACCACAGAGCATGATAATCACATCCCGCCCCTCGCTACTAAGCGACAAACCACGCCCATCTCTCTCCTCCAGACCAGCCCCACCACGCTCATCCCTCGCTCCAAGCACAACAACTGCAGGCAAGAGCACGTCATCAACGGCTACAGGTCGCGAAGTATTCCAGCGCGCCGCGGTCGAGAAAGCCGAGATCGAAAAGGCGAAGCGCGAGAAAGAAGCCGCGGCAAAAATGGCGCGCGCTGAAGCGGCGGCACGGGGCCGTATCGCGAGTCGTGAGTGGGCGGAGAAGCAGAAGAAGAAGACTGTCAGTGCGGGAGCGACGAGGAAGGTCGCTGCTGCTTAGAAGGTGGCGGAACCGGGGAGGAGGCGGGAGATGATTGCTGTCCAGACTCCGAGATTGGGAAGGCAGACTCCGAGACTGGGAAGGTTCGCGACTCGGGAGGCTGAGGATCGATTTCATCGTTAGCAGACATGGCCGGGCGTTTGTATTGCTTGATTGATGGATAAGGAGAATACTGGAGTGTTCTGGTTTTAGGCGTTATTGGTTACTAGCGAATAAGTACTATACCTACGACTAATGAATTTGCATATCTCGACATTGGATCGAAGACGCTCCTCAAGACTCAGTTCTCTGTTCTATGCAGTCGGCTTCCAGATCAGTTGACTGACACGGAGAAGTGCTGGAGGGGAGAGGAGAGGAGAGGAGAGGAGAGTTGTGTTTGCAGATTTGAGTTTAGATTGAGTCGTCCCTTCCGCGCCTTGACAATAGTTATTTCATCACACATGCACCACCATTGGATCGTGTGATATCTCCGAATATGCTTCTAGTCCTTGGACGTTCCGATACTGCGGCACAGTGCGATGCAATAGTCGTGCATACATGACCGTACGACTCACATGAGCGTTTGACTCTGGCCTTCTCCAGCATACTTGTATTTTCCATCAGTCGATCCACCCGTACTCTTTCCCGATCGCGAATCCTCAGTGCCCCGTCGAGTCAACATTGGCAAAGGCGCCGCCGAAAGTCTCAGCATTCGTAGTGGATTCTAGACTCCAGTCCGGGAACGGAGCGCCATGTGCTGGTAAGGTAGCTTGCGCGGTTTGACCCGTGGAGATTTTATCCCAGAGTTCCTGGAAAGGTGGTCAGAGAGTGGAGGGCAATACAGGTGTGGTGCAGAAGGCTCTTACCCAGTCAATGCCATCTGGTACGTCGATCATGTCGTCCAGCATGGTGTAGTCCATGAAGCTTGGATCCACGCCCGCTGCCATCCAGTCTTCTTGCGTGAGGGCGGGTTCGGTCCAGTTTTCTGGTGTCGTGTGTGGCATGGTTAGACCTGGCGTGTTGTTACTGGTTCCTACGACTGTGTCAGTTTCGTGTAGTCTGCGCGGCCCTGTCGACATACCTGTACTCATGCTCGGTGCGGCCAAGGAAGCGCTTCGCGCCTTGACTTTGGCAATCATGATCGACAAAGCCCTCGCTGCTTTTGCAGTCTCCGACACCAGAAGTTTTGACCTGTATGCTTCCGCCACGCTTGGCTGCGGGAGATCTGATTTCGCCATCTGTTCTGCGACGTTCTCCTCCCAGATCTTCTGGGTCATGGCCAACAACGAGATGATTTCCTGTTGGTCGATCACAAAGTCATTGTCTTCTGAACCCGCTTCTCCATTGACCGTCATGCCGCAATGCTGTGCAAGCTCGACGCACAGTATCATGGCTGAGAGCAGAAAGTCGTGCGTTGATACCGAAGCCATGTACCACTTGGGTACCTTCAACTGTCCGTCCAACGCGCTGGCCCAGTAGATCTCGTGGTGGTATCGCATCGTGGCTGCTGCTGCGTTGACGCAAGCTTTGCGCGAGAAGTAGAATGGCGAATCCGCTTTGACCTTCATGAATCGTCTATGGAGGACAATGCGTGACTTGAGCGCAAGCAGCGCAAGGTTGTATCGCCACATAAGGGTCTCGGAACTGATAGCGAGAGACTCATCCAGCGCTTTGAGTTGAAGCAACGATGGCATTCTGGTGATGGCCTCGTCGAGTCGACGGTCGAGGGTCATAATCTGGTCGTATGAAGGCGGAATCGTTATGTGTGATAGCTCGACAATGTCGGCAAATACGGGGAAGAGTGTCGCTTTTGTGTTGGCATAAGTCATTGGCGTCACCTCTGTATCTGGCCTGGAAGGTGGCAAGACTTTCATGTCTGCGGAAAGATCGTAGTCGTGGTAATTGCCTGGTCTTGCTGTATCTGACTGGATCATCCTCAGCATCGAAGGCTGTCCCATCTGGAAGGAGATGAGCACGTCTATCATGTACAGACTGTGCCAACTTCTCCTTCGCATTTCGCTTTGAAACGGGGTCAGGCTTTTGAAGTACCTCCCATCTCGATGATAACCCATGCGCAGGGCAACTCGTATGGCCACACCGAGCAGTTGCCAGACGTCGATGAACGACTTTCGAGTCAGTAGCCCTGCGGCATAGAAAACCAAGGCCTCAATTGCGTACGGCTTGGGTGAGGTGTAGTCTCCCAAAGAAGCTGCAGAAGCAGCGAGCTCATGGTATCGCACGACATCGGAATGGATCTGTTTGGCCAGTGGTGAGTCTGGTGCGTTAACTTCGCGCATCATATGGCCACACGACAGACTGAAAAGTCCAAACAAGATAGCGATCCACATTGTCGGCGTCTTGGTGGGGTTGCGCCAGAACTCTTTGTATTCGTTCTGAAACGTTGGAGGATGTAAGGCAACCTTGAACGGATCTGGTGAGTTCAGAAAGTTGAAAAGCAATCGATTCGCGACATCTCTCGGTGGCATGCTCTGTATCAGCTCTGCTTTTGATTTGCGAGGAGGTGACCTCAAAAGAAATGAGATTCCCTCTGGAGAGTCGTCATATATGTTGTCTTCTTCTTCGGCGGCTTCGATGGCAGGGATGATGCCGTTCTCGTCGTCTCCTAGATGCTGCTTCAAGTCGGAAATACTGTCTAGAATCGCTGTCCAGTGTGATCCACCGACATAGCTGGTCTCACCGTTGGTGATGGTGATTGAGCCATGTCCGCCTTCGTCAGATTCAGGTGACTCTCGTGAACCCGGAATGATAGGATCCTCGTTGTCGGTATCTTGGGGAGGCGTGAGTGCAGCTGCAGCTACAGTGGCCGGTACGGCGAAAGGTGCCTGTGCTGGCTGTTTGGGTTCGTCTTTCGATTTGATGAGCTCTACTACGAGGTGTTCTAGATGGTTGATGCGGGCTTTGACGTTTTGACCAGCTTTACTCCTCTGAGGCGGTGGTAGATAGTTGCACGCCGTCTCACGGTTTCTCTTTATACACTGATCGCACGGACTATCACGGTTGCATTTGAGCTTCCCCTGAAAGACATCAGTACGCGTGGTTTCGCTGCTCGTCTTGGCTTACCTGTCGACAATGAGTGCAGCTCAGTTGCGAGCGCGCTCGACGCTGGCGCATGGAGCCACCACCTGTGAGCGCCTGCAATGCACTAGTCTCGTCGACGTTCATCGCGGCACTTGTTACAACTTGGTACGAAACCTACTATGTGATATGTTGGAGTTACAGAGGCAGGCTTACCTGTAGAAAACAGTGAAAGGAGTCATTCCTAGTCTCGCATCTTATTGATCCTGCGGATGGAAGACCGTCCGAGGGCTCTAGGCACCAACATCAGATGCGTGACTCGCTGATTCACGGTTGAGAAACAAGCCCCGCACCACGTGCTTGCGCGCTTGTTGGTTTTCCTGTTGAAGTTTCCTTTCAACACGATCTGAATTCATGGCACAATGTTACAGTGGTCTTTGCAAGATCGCATTCTGGAGGACATGAGGTAGGTATCGACAAAACTAAGACTGAAAATTCATCGCTGTTGTCCAAATTATATGCTTCTCTCACTTGGTCTGCTTCGCAGGCTTGCGATGCAGAAGCTCGTTGACAGCCGAGACAATAATAGCCACAATAGCATCTCTGCCCATCTCCAGGCTGTCCTTGTCCAGCTCTCCAGGCACATGACAGAACAGCACCTCGGGTGAGCGCCCTTTCATGTAGCAATGCGCCAGGCTCTCGTAATGAATGAAGCCGCAGCAGTAAGCGCCGCCTTCGTCGTGAGTCTTGACCTTGATACGAGCTGGCATCGCCGGTATGGGCTCAGGGCTTGATTTGCCTGCGCCGAACTCGATTGCGCCTTTTCCGACTTCTTGTGTCATCTTCGGTGCTTTCCAGGGTGAGAACCATTGCTTGTTGTCGAGCAGCGTCTCAGCTCCGTGTTGAATGTTATCCACGTCGAATGAACTCCTTAGAGACATGGGTAGACTGTCCCAAGGACATGGACCAGCATCTTTGATCGTCTTGCCAGCATCATCCTTGATGGTGTAGTACTCGTTACCATTCTCGCCGTTGAACCATGAGGTCGTCATCCCCTGCTTGAACGCTATCCGCTCAATGGATACAAAGTTCCATCCGCCTGCTTGGCCTATATGTATGAAAACGTCTACATCTTTATCATGGGTCCGGTGCAGTTCCTTGACGTATTGACGGATGTAAGCATATTCTGTCTTGACGTATTGTCCTCGTTGTGCAGTCGGGTTGAGTATCCTGATATGCGCCGAGGTAGGGTTGATGGCCGAGTCTGCAGGCAAAACATCCGGGAGCAGTTTGGTTATCTCGTGTGAGGCATTGCGATCATAATGACCGCCATGTCCATCTGGGTATGGCTACCAGTAGACATCAGCTCGTGCGGCACATATATCATACACTGGAATCGTACTCCATAACCAGTCACAAAGACATTCACATTCGGCTGCGGTAACATCATGTCTTTATCGAGTCCTGTTGACCTCGATGATAGAATAATAATAGTGATGAATGATAAGCGCCTCAGAAAACTACATGTAAGATAATGTGATGGTCGACAGCGGTAATGCAGCTTCCTAATCCGGAAGCGGTCGGACTTGGGGAACAGGTTACTTCATTATATGCAGAACTCGACTCCTTTCGTGCGAACCATATCATTATCAACGGACGAGATCCTTTCGAGAGCAAAAGAGACGCACGCAGCTGTTGTATATGTTCGTTGCGGGAATGGAAATACGACGCGATGTGCCTTCTAACGTGAGTATCCAAGATAAAACGCCTCGTAATTTCGGAAATCTTTGGTATGCCTGAACCAGCCGTGCCACCATATCTTGCAAGAGATAATAATATCAAAAACAAAGTCCAGAACCTCTTAGACAACCATCGCAAGACCAGCAAACACAACAGCGCCCAAGGTGAGTCCAGCAATCTCGACACGTCCAGCAGCGCCTGTTGATTTGGCTGCTGATACTGCAGATGTCGAGGATGCGCCGGAAGAACCAGACGAGCCGGTACTTGACGCCTTCGCAGCGCTTCCGGACGAGACGGCAGCAATGTCAGTCGCAGCGCTCGACCCTGACTTTGACACTACGGTAGACATGGAAGCGGCGCCAACGACAGCAGTACCGGACATGGGTGCCGACATACTGCTTGCGGATTTCGATTGCTTGCTGCCAGTGCCGGAAGAAGCAGAAGAGCTGGTCGTAGAGCCAGATGACGAGCCGGTCGAGGAGTGAGACGACGAAACACTTGATGATCCAGTCGCAGAGGCAGTGGACGAGGATGAGGATGAAGATGGGACGGAGATTGCTATTCACCAATTAGTCCTTGTCCGATGTCCACATTGCTCTTGTACGTACCAACTGTGACACCTGCGCTCTGGCACACTGACTGGAACGCTTGCAAAGCCGTCATCGAGTTTCCACCGCAGTTGTGGTTAAGGTATTGCACTAGGCTCGTGCCATTCTTGCACACAGCGTTGACGTTGGCCGGGTTTGATTGAGTGCTGCAAACGATCAGCATTTTGTCCTCTTGGCCTTGAATCTTACTGACTTGATGGCTTCCAAAAGACAAGCTGGAGTGTTGGCAGAGACTATCTGAGCTGAAGCAGCAAGAACAGCAGCGATGATGGAAGTCTTGAAGAGCATTTTGGTCGTTTGTTTCGTGTTTCGAGGTTGTTTGAAAGGGTATAAGAGCGGTAAACAAGTCGTGAAAGTGTGTTAGATCGTTTCGCGTAGATGTAAAGAGTGTGACGAGGAATATATCCAAATGAGTGACTAAATTGAGGATGAAATAAAGAGTGACTGAGTGATAACAGTGTAGATTCGTTAAATGTTATGTCAAAAGAGTGTAAAAGTAAGTACATGTAGCAACCATTAAGACCGCTGAAGAAAGGGATATCACTGTACTCTCGTCTGTAACGCCTGGCCAGCGGCCACGAAATGCAGGTTCGGCGGACCGTGACCGTTCTGGGGTAAGTCTCCGCAGGGAACTCGGGTTCCTGCATTAGCGCGTTTGAACCATGCTGAGCATCATGTGACATGATTCGCGTCGCCTTTCGAAAGAGTACATGTACCTTACGCGACAAGAGAAACAATTGCTTGGTCAACAGTCGAGACAAGCAGAAGTTGACGACGTAAGAACATGGACGATCGTCAAGGAGTACCAGCAACTGCCTGTACTGGCGATACTTGCCTCTTGTCCGACTCTATATTTAGACCAAAGACGTTGTGCGAAAATGTATTACCATCTCCACCTGTTCATTTTCCATCAACGTGTGAATGTCGAGCATCATCTCGACGTTTAAGTGAGATTGCCCGCGGCTGGTAACACTCACGAAAAGTGTTTACCTGTCAAGATAAAGACGCAATCCATGAGAGCCACCTCATGTTCGCGAAAGGCCTCGTTATGGTGTGCTTTCGCGCTCGGTTGCACACTGACATCGATCGTCAAGTCACACAATGCTATTCGGAGCGGGACTTACCTGACAGCTGTAATTCGAGTACAAAGAATGGAGTGATCATCCTCGAATGAACATGTCGGCGATCGAAGCTCTCCACCTTGAGTATGTATGCCTCTTCGCCAGCCAGCAGATATCCCTACCAGCTGCATCTTTTGCCCATAATTCGTTCTACAGCACCAGACGTTTAGATGATGCCCCGCTCTCCTCCAGGTGTCGGGGACTTCTTTCTCGCAGGTGTGTGAAGGCTGGTAGTCCCATGCGATCCATTATTTTTGTGCAGTGTGCATGACGCAGAGAATTCGCAAAGGTAAGGTACGTAGGACGAAGAGTTTGCGCAAACGGTCTACTGCGTCGATGTTGCTCCAATGTACGAAGAGATAGTGGATGACAGTGGTGTCCATCGGCGCACGGCAATGTCTGTATTGCTGCAAAGGGAGCGCTGCGGACTCTGGTGACACGTTCTTGTGGGTCGTGATAGCTGGTCAAAGGACGGTTTCCAGGTCTATGGACGCCTTGCATCTCAGAGGAGCTTCTGGCAGAGAGGACAAGGGAAAGTGTTGATTGGAGAACACTGTCGAAATGTCTCAGACCCGAGTAGATAACACGCTGTCTATATCGATCGAATTCGATCAACAAGTACTTTTACTTGGCAATCATACTTATTAGTCTCGTGATGCAATAATCAAAACAAGAAGATCTCGATGGCCTCGGCCTGCGTCAAGCCACAAGCCACAATTTCGCTGGTTGTCAAGCAGAGCCGACGTCTTTGTGTTGCTCGGTGTGGACAGAAACGGGCAAGTGCGACTGCTGTGGGCTGTGGCCCCGCCTCAAGCATCGAGCTAAGCTCTCCACGGATGGCAGTCACGTTTGGCTGTCGTCATGGGAAAGCGACGTCACCCCTTCCTTTACTGGATGCAGACCCCGTCCTGATCGTGCCTTGATCCACACCTGCCAGCAGAGCTACTAGCAGAACCAAAACTTCCTTCTTCTATTTAGGACCTCATCTCCCTTCCTTCATCCAACACACAAACTCTTATCAACCACTAATTTAATACCCATCAAATTCAACCACCCCAAACAACATCACAATGTCTCTCTCATGTACGTTCAGCTCCTCGACACTACCAAATGAACGAGCCCCTTGTATCCGGACAGATGGAGCTCATCGAGTGCTCAAAACACCTTCACCAGAACCTCACTAACACGTTTCGCAGACCTCCCACCAGTCAAGCCATCGGCCATTGCCCTCGGCACCGTCTTCAACCACGCCATCTCCCTCGCCGTTCTTGGCCCAGTCTTCGGTGACACCTACCGCCAGGCCCAGGCCGCCAACACCAAGGAGGAGTTCTTCAAGTCCAAGGAGGCCGCTTCCGCCGCTACTGCGTGGGGTACCTCCATTGTCGGCTCTGCCGTCCAGTCATACGGTGTCGGTGCTCTTCTCAATGCCACCAGTACTATCAGCTACAAGGGTGCTGCCTACATGGGCGCCCTCATGTTCTTCGCCAGCGCTGCTCCATCGGTAAGTGACACGGCCCTAGAGGGACTCGTCTACATGACGGTAATCTAACAATTTCAACAGATCATCGCCCAGGTTGTCACCGAGAAGCGCCCACTTGACACCGTCGCCGTCGGTCTTGTCGCCCGCCTTATGGAGACCGTCGGTCTTTCCGTCTTCATGACCTACTGGGGCACCCGCACCGTTACCAACCCATTCAACTAGACTATTCGTCTGGTATGAATAGGAATGATTGAAGCATCGGTCAGGAGAATGGAGGAACGGATTTTTATGATATCTGGCATTAGCAGCCCACCATTCCATCGTGATTGGTGATTATGTACTCTATCGAATCAAATCGAGCATCAAAGAACAATACTCTGTCCGCTGTGCCTGTAACAATGTCCATGGTTTGTGTACAATTCTGCATGTCCTACCATTGATAATGGTGCTACCGCGCAGAATTTAGAGTATGACTTGATCTCGAGGTATAGACATCCTCGTCGATGATTCTTATACACTACCAGTGGAAATGTCATAATTCACACGCGACATCACTGTGCTTGCAACTGTCGACGAAATCCAACAGATCCATACACAAATCACTGTCTTTATCGGTCCTCGAAGACACAGCAATACAGCAGAATACAAAAGAAGACAACACGCACCAAGCACAACCACTCTCGAAGACGAAGATGGTGTCCACCGAAAAGGCAGAAGCAGCCGACATGGACCTGGATCTCGACGTGGACACGGACAACTACGCAACAGCAGCGGTAGAAGACACACCGACAGACTCTGCCCGGACCGCGTTATCGAGCGAAGATTACGAAAAGACACGGGCTACTTACCGTGCGAAGATTGATACCGGAGATGTGAGTTTCCAATGATCAGTTTCTGACCTTGAATATCACAATGATGGTGTTCTTTGGTTTGATCCTGGTTTTTTTTTTGCGGCAGAATCCTCAAAGAAAGAATTCGTACTCGCGCACTTTTGTGCTGATGACAGCACAGATCTATAAATCGCTGCCCTTTCTCCTTCCGTCGACGAGGTCAGACACTGATGACGGCCCGAAACCAAAGCTGAATAAAAGGCACGCTCTATGCATCACGTCGGCGGTCGGCGAGCTCTATTTCTATCGATCATACCACGAGATACTGGATCTGATCGCCCGGTTACGACGAGACTACGACGTGGTACCGGACGGCGACAAGAAGGGGAGATTTCCCGAGTCCCTGACTAAGTGGGAGGAGAGATGTCGTGAGCAACTCGGGGG